>Ga0126373_10004174_pt1 | contig 11000 bp, 14 predicted proteins | sample PanSoiMetPlot_11_FD_92545 | JGI IMG/M metagenome (GOLD analysis project Ga0126373, IMG submission 92545) | Tropical forest soil microbial communities from Panama - MetaG Plot_11 | ecosystem: Environmental > Terrestrial > Soil > Tropical forest > Bulk soil | place: Panama | collected 2016-02-17
GAGCATACCCGCGCCAACCAATTTCCTCCCCAGCCTGAAACGGAGTCGAGAATGCGATGGCAAGCGGTATGACATACCAAGGCGTGGTGCCAAAACGCGGCCAACCGCCAGTGCTGGCCCGAACAATGACTGCGACCGCGAGCTTGATGCCAACGACGTAAAAAACAGCAAACAAATACCAGCGTATGGCCACTTGCCACTGAATCACGTGTCGCAAGATGGCCCGTACCCCTTGTTGTCGTTCGCGCCAGGCGGTCAATGAAACGGCAACATACGACGGCGCAAAAGCACCCATCAACACTAGCGCATAGCCAAGCGGCTTTTCAGCTGGAATGGCGACGGCAACCGTGATGAAACACGTCCACGTCACGGCGAAAGTTAACAGAAAAAATTTCAGGAGATCGCCCACGGAATCGGCATTGTATGGCTTGCCGTCGGTCTAAGCCAAGCAGCATTGAGAGATGTTAAGGATCGAATGACGATAAATCTCTATACACTCATTAATGTCAAAGGTTTGCGAGATTAATGTCACCTTCCGCAATCCTCTTGCAAGCCTCTAAAAAATCTGCCTTCCACCATGCCTCCACGCGCTGTCAAGAGTGACAGTATTCACTCCACCATGACTCCGCTATCTCAAGAATTAACGACTGATGGAGTAAGCCACGGCCCGAGACCGGTCCTGTCGAAGTTCTGTCACACTTAACAGTTCGTTTTGTGCAGCGAGCTAACGATACTCTGAAACATGGGTACATTCTTAAGATTTCTGTTCGTTCTAATCGGATGCACACTGAGTGTAGTTTCGATGAACGGTCAACAGCAGTCAATATCTGTCGATATGCCAGAGCAAACACAATCGCAGAGCTCAACTTCGGGGAGTCCGCCTTTTTCAAACCCTGAAGAGGATCGCGGAGGGCATTTCGAACTAAGCCCTTACCTCTGGTTCGCAGGAGCTCACGGAACCGTCGGAGCACTTGGCCGAGACGCCAGTGTTCATGCGAGCCCTTCCGACCTTCTTTCTCATTTCAACTTGGGCTTAATGGGAGCGGCAGAAGCCCGATACAATCGCTTCCTGCTCAACGGCGATATGTTATGGATACGCCTTTCCGACAGTCGAGCCTTACCATTCCCAGGTCTGAGCGCGATCTCAGCTGACGTGCGAGTTGGCCAGCTTGTCTGGACTTCCAAGACTGGGTACCGCGTGATTGAGAACAAGAAGTTCAAAGCCGACGCGAATGTCGGTGTTCGTTTTTGGCACCTTGGGCAGCAACTAAACTTCAACCCTTCGATACTTGGGCTGAATTTCACTGCTTCGCAAAGCTGGGCGGATGTCATAGTCGGTGGCCGGCTGCAGGTTCCCCTAGGACAGAAGATGTCTTTGGCGGTTCTTGGAGATGTCGGCGGCTGGAACGCGACTGCAAAGTTGGACTACCAATTTGCCGGCGTTCTGAACTTTAAGCTTAGCCCGAAGTGGACGCTCGGCGTAGGCTACCGGTACCTGTTCGTCGATTACCGAAGCGGAAACACCCTCTACAACATAGTTACCTCGGGTGCGGTATTGGGTGCGACCTACAGATTCAAGTGAAGAAGCGCAGGGGCGCCAATCGAAGACATGATGGTTGGCGTTGAATCTCTATTACACTCACCGCACGAACGTGCCGAGGCGAAGCCAATCGAAAGAGGTCGAAATTTGAGTGCTAACGCCTGGTTACAACATTCATCGAGATCGGTGCGTATGTTGCTGAGCTAGCTCCAACCGTTACTCGCCTTTACGCGCCTCAATTCGGACCAGTTTTGCTGACATTGAGGGACGGCTTCCATAAAAAATTTCGACAAGATCATCGATCTCAACCGTCAATTCATCATCGGGCGGAGTTCTGTTCTCAAATTGCTGTTGAATGAAGTCCGAGTTGGTAAGCAAGATTCCCAGCTCCGTGAGGGGACCACAATCAACCGGGTAAGCGACTTGGGGAAGTTTGGCGCAGTCTGCTGGCTTGATAACGGCTAGAGTCCATGCTGGGCCAGAATTCATCGATTGCCGATTGTCGATGTAGCCAGTCAAGGAGATTGACCCAGAAAAATCCACCTCTCCTGCGGGATTCGACCAGTATCTTCGGCGGTTGCCATTTGCGGTCGCCCGGGTAATCACTTTGCTCACACGCAAGCTCCCGTACTGTTTACCCAATTTCACGGCGGCAATCCTAAAATCCCCGCGTGACGATTCAGGAGTTAACCGAAAGGTGCTTACGATTTGCCGAAGGGCAGCCAATTCGTCTAGCGATAAGGGCTTGCGCGGGTAGCCCGAGACGACGCCTGCAATCTCGACTTGCTGGTTTTCTCGGTAAAGGAAATATCCTGTTCCATCGGCCGACGAATAATTTACCCAAGGCATGCCATTGATGATTTCCTTTGAAAACGAAATCGAGGGCCAATACTTCCGCAGACCTTCGTAGCCACGAGGATCGGTTGATGAGAATTCAGTAGAGAGAGAAATTACGTTTGAGTCGGCGGCGCCCCGGAAGCTCAAGCGGCCAATATCATCGATCTCGAGAAAGGAGGGATATTCGAATCGAAAGGCATTCCAATGATTTTCATAGATGATCGTGTCGGATGTTTGAGCATCAGTGATCGTGACATCCGGGTTTCTTGCCGGTTGGGTCTGTGGCAGCGCTGCGGTTGTACGTGCTGGGATCGGGCGCGGTGGTTCTATTATTGACTGCGAAAATGCGAGGTCAATGATCAACAGGCTGACTGCTACTAATCCACAGACGGATATCAGCCCAAGCTGATTGGAACGCGGGGTGCCCATCTCCCCACAAGACTACTACCCGCCAAGACAATTGGCCATAAATCGCGATTTCACTCAAATTCCGGAGGCAAAGCCGTGTCTATCCGGCGATGCATTGAGATAATGGCTCGCGTGAGGAATATAGCGATAGTTCTGGCCTTATTGACGGCGACTGCGGGGACGCTCTCTTCTCAGGACACCGTTAGCACGCAAATGGCTCAGGATTCCGTCCCAAAGGTGGAATTGCGTATCCTACCCGCCCAACTCGACAGAGGATTGCCAAGGAGCTTCACCTTCGTATTTGTGAATCGAAGTGGGCATCAACTGCGAATCCCCCGTCCGACACAGTGCTTTGGCGGCAACGGTACAGTTGTTCTTCGATCAAGCTTCAAGCCTCTCAACACTCGCGGTATAGCGAGCGGGGCAGGCGGTGGTTGCGGCGCCGGTCTCTTGGAAAAAATAGAAGTCCTCGAATGGGCGAAGTCGTGGGAATCGATCGCCCCTGGCGCGTCCTTCTCCGTTAGCTATTCTCGGCAACAGCTCTTCGACTACCAAGAAGATGCTGGGGACTATGAGTTCTGGGGAGAATATGTGCCTCCCAAACTGACGAATGAAGACGCATCCTTGCTGGAAAGAGCCGGTATTCACTTCCCGAGAGCGCCACTCGTAAGCACGCACCTCCGCTTCAGAAGGCTCAACTGACATAATATCGCGATTTCACTCAAATCCCGGGCTTCCGGCAAGATGAGCGATATCGCCTTGATTTCAATAGTTACACCGCGTGAGTTAACTTACGGCTCTGTGGCGGAGCCCGAATCGTCTGCAGCCGCGAGGCATGCCTTTTCGTTTGCGGTGCAGCCGTTTGTCCCGAAGCGTACGAAGTCGTTGGTCTGTGCTGTATCGAATATCTCTTGTCCCGGCTTATCGCCGTGATACCACTGCCCGTGGACTTTGATTTGGCGCTGGCCAATCTCAACTCTCACGTCTTCGACAACGCCCTCGATGGCTTGCCTGTATGTGATTTGGATGTCTTTGAGGAGTGGTTTAAATAGCCCGCTCCAGCTTCGCTGCTCATTCTCGTAGTAGCTGACAGACGCGAGTGCATAACCTTCGCCGGAGTACAGGTTTTTTCCAGATTGGACGGAATAACGCACGGCCCTGTCGTCCTTCTTGCCAAGCGGCTGCAGAGCGTTGGCGGAAGCCGTGAACCACTCCTTCTCTGAGGAAAAGAGTTCCAGACCATCAGGGACATCATTCCAGTCATTGCTATACAGCAACGCTTCAGGGAGCAACACCAGTGCGGCAACGGTCCCGTCCGCCGCGAACATCAAATCGACCACATAATTGGCCCCGTGCCAGTAGATCACCTCGTCCGGTGGCCCCGTTGTGGTCTGCTCGTCATGGAGCCGCAGCGGCCTTCCAACTTCGGCTGAGTAGCGCCGTCCAAAGATAGGGTCTGCTTTTGCTGTTGTTTCGACTTTTCGTCGATCGGCGGATTCATCCCCAAAGGCGTATAGGGACAGGCACGCCAATATGGCGACCGCCACACATGTCCTTCGGTTCATCGCGCAAATTATACGCATTCACTTAGGGGCTGTTGTTAAATCGCGATTACGCTCACCGACTCCTAGAGCACGTCGGGGTTTTCAAGCGGCGGCACACCTTGTTTTCGCCGTTGCTCTTGGAGTTGGCGAACGGCTTTCCGTCGATAGTATGGGGTTAATATGCGTCGCAAAGGCGCACGCAGTACCGAGCCAGTCAACTTCCTCGCGGCCCGTCCAATCTTCCGGCTGCCCTCTTGCAGCAGCCAGTGCAAAACCAGGATTCCAGCAAGGGCGAATAGAATTGCCACGAAACGGATCACAGGACAGGCATTTTAGCCTGAGTCGCCCGTGTTTGGGTATCCCCACTCATCCGCGCAAGTCTGAGTGTCCGCAGTCTGGTGTCATACGAGGAGATCGCGTCAACCGTCACTGACGACAGGGGAGCTTTCCAGTTCGCGGGAATCAAACCGGGGCTGTACTACTTGCAAGTGAATGGAAAATACAAAAGCGATCCAGCAGTACCGCAGGGCGACATACCCGTTCTCATCGGTGGCGCCGAGGCCAATGAAGGTCTATCGATCATCACGTGGTACTCAGATTGTGGTCTGGACTACCATTCGGAGAAGGAAAGTCGCTGACAGTTGGCGTAATATCCCTATTTCACTCATCGTTGAGAACCATGAACTTGAGTGTAATCGCCTGTCTTCGCCAACTGAGAAATTGTCAGATAAAATCCCTGCGAAAACGACGATGGTTCGATTCGCTTTATCTCAAATCGAGGCAGGCTGGGCACACGCGAATGTGCGTGACAATGGCGCGGAACTGACGGTGACCGCCAGCTACACTCCGACAGACGCGATCCGGGATTTTGTCGATGTTGTGGCGAGTCTGAGGACCGTTGCCTCTGGTCATTGCTGTTGGGTCCAAGAACCCGGAGAGATGCACTGGCAATTCTTACGCTCGAGGGACAGAGTGACAGTGGAGGTCATTCGGTTCGCTGGTGTGTTGATGCCGAGAAGGCATGGTCCTGATGGCGTCTCGGTATTCAAAGCCGAGACGAGGTGGGTGGAGTTTGCCAGACAGGTTCTCGGTGCAATGCTCAAAGCACGCGACTCGCTCGGCGCAGATGGGTACACCCGTGAATGGAGGCACACATTCCCGCAGGAAGCCTGCGAGAAGCTGGACCGGGCCATCCGCGAGGCCGAGAACGACGAGCATGGACGATGAGTGTCATCGCCTGGTTTCGTCACCTGAGCATCGCAGCGTTTTGCGTCAAACGAGCCTTTTGTGGGGCAAAACGATTCGGCCACGGCGTTTTCTAATCGCACCAGTGCTCTGCCAACCGCTCAACAGGCGGCTCACTGTGTAAACCGAGATATTCGCCGCGTGAGCCAACTCTTCATTGGTTATGCTGAATTGAATCCCTCCCGAGACTCTTTGGCCAATGCTGTGCGCATATCCCAAGAGGATATCGGCAAGCCTATCCCTCGCGTCCTGGAAAATCAGTGCCTTGTGGGTGGCAATATACCAGGCGAGATAATCGCGGGCGGTCTGGAACGCATTGAACATGAGCTGAGGGAACCGCAGTGCAAGACGGCGAATGGTTGGGCCGTCCCAAACGAGCGCAGTACTGTCCTGTACCGCTTCCGTGCTAACAAGATACGGGAGGGGTGGGGCCACCAGGGCAGAAGCGCCGAAGATATGGCCCGGAGTAATCCATATCAAGATGAGCTTTCGGTCGCTGGCCGTATCGAAGAAAAAGCGCATTCGACCGTTCTGCAACAGGAAGAATTGGTCGGCGAGTTCGCCTTGGTACGTTATGACGGTTTTTTTGGAAAAACGGCGATGTTTTGCTGCTTCTAAGATCAAATCGATCTCATGCTGCTTTAATCCCCGAAGCAGGGGAACATCGACACCGCGGAAATGGGAAACAACCATATCTCTCAGGCTTATGTGTTGGTAGTTATAACGGAAAAAGTTCCACCTGCCTCCAGAAGGCGATCACCAGCGAGGACCGCTTCGGCATCCGGCGCAAAGCCTTGCGGGGTGACCTCGCCAGTTAACTCAATGCCCTACTTATGTTTATGCGCGGCCTTGTCAATTGGAGTACTGTCAAAAACGACAGCTCAAATAACCCTCTCCATTGGAGTTGCATGTTCACAACCAGGACTGTCGGCGCGGTTCGGTCCCAGCGAAATGAACTTGCGCTGGAGCAATCTCGAGGTGACCAGTGACGATACAATTCCGTTCGCGAGACAGGTTGTGACGCATCCAAGTTTACGTATCGCGTGAGTTTCGATGAGCTTTCGAACTTAATTGCAGTGGGGGTGGCCCTCGATGGATCCATCATCAATCCGTGTGCTGGTAGTGGATGATTTCAAACCTTGGCATCATTTGATATCAACGATGCTTCGCAAGCAGCCAGAACTAAACATCATCGAAGGTGTCTCGGACGGACTGGCGGCAGTTCAGCGAGCGCAAGAGCTGCAACCAGACTTGATTCTGTTGGATATCGGACTGCCAACAATTAACGGACTTGAGGTCGCCAGGCGTATTCGCCGGTGCTCTCCGCAATCCAAAATTCTATTCGTCAGCGAGAATCTCTCGCCAGGCATCGCAGAAGAAGCCCTAGGCACTGGGGCAGGCGGCTATCTCGTCAAGTCAGATGCAGCGAGCGAACTGTTGCCAGCCATTAAAGCGGTTCTTAAAGGTAAGCGATTTATCAGCAGCCGTTTGGCGGGTCATTTCCTCGTGGCCACGACCTTGAGCACCCAGACGCTCCACCTGTCATGGATGCTTACGCTCTTAGGGATTCGGTGATGATACGCGGGATTCTTCGTCCATGATCGCACTACGTACCGCTTGATGATTACAACAATCACCCCTGCCCGCATATGCCGGGGAGCCTCCCTTGGTGTCTAATCAGTGATCATCTTTCGACGCGACGGAGGAGGCTCCCAGGACTACATGCAAGAAAGTGCCGCCAATGGCTTTGGATCGACTTTCGATCGGCGGGGGCTTTGAGTGGGACGTCTGATAGCGTCAGTTGACCGCCATTGTTGCGTTAATATCCTCGACATGAACGCCTTCCCCGATTTCATGAAGAACCCCGCGAACAGAATTGCGCGCTCGAATCACGCGACGCCCGGTGTTGAAGGTTATGTCTTCGACGGGAGCGATGGGAGCCAGATGGCGTTTTGGACGTGCTCCGAAGATGCGGAGTCCGCCGCACATGTGCATGATTTTGACGAATACATGCTGGTCGTCGAGGGTCGCTACACTCTGTTCATCAACGGAAACCGGATTCCGATAAATTCAGGAGAGGAATATTTCATTCCACGAGGCATAGCACACGGTGGTGAGGTGATGGCTGGAACGCGAACTATCCACGTCTTCGGAGGTCACCGCGCCGACCGGGAAGGGCCTTTCAATGAGTGCTAAGGCCTGGTTTCGCAGCTGGCGCTTACAATGGTCAATTAGCACCGAAACTGGAGTCCAGACTGCTCTCAGTGTCGAGCCTACTGCTCTGGAGGCTTCGCCTGCGAATCAAGCTCGATTGAGGTGACGTGGATCGTTCGGTTGGACCCGAGCACACCCACTAACTTGACGCCTTGACCTGCAAACTTGGCGGCTTTCTCCTGGTCGTCGAGACGGTAAACATCTGTCTTCGACAACAGCACATATTGTCCACCGAGATTCTTGACGCAAAAGAGCGTGCATTTGACGGCGTTATCACCTATCGACTTGGACTCCCTCATCTCTTGGTGCGAACGGGTTCGGGAGTGAACGTTAAGGGCGCACGGGCCGTCTGAAATCTCTCCGATAAAGGTCTGCGGCGTGCCGATTGGTCCCGCACCCGCCATGAACCAAGCCAGTGCCACTGAGATCGTGATGATTGGAACACCCTTCATGACTTCCTCTCGTGGACATTTTGCGATCCCGAGGAGACTGCCGGAAGATCACTTCGGTAACTCATAAGTAAGAAAGTAATGACGACTCCGCCGCAACCCGGTACAGGGTTGGCATAAGATCTCGATTTCACTCAAAACCCCCCGGCAGGGGCCTTGAGCGTCATCGCCTGATCCCAGAAACTGACTTTTGAGTTGCCCATGAGTCGCTCGCCGGATTACGCATCCACTGATGCGAGCCCGTAAGATGGTAGTCCATGAGCTTCATCCTGATCCTGGGCGCGACGGGAACGGTGGGACGCCAAGTTGCCTCACAACTGGCGGCCACAGGCACGAAAATCCGCGCGCTCGTCCGCAACCCGGACGCGGCTTGCCTGCCAGCACAGATTGAAGTTGTGCGGGGGGATCTCAGAAGTCCCGAAACCCTTGATGAATCGTTAAATGATGTGGACGCGGTGTTTCTGGTGTGGACTGCCCCCTCGGAATTCGTCACTCCCGCCATCGAACGGATCGCGAATAAGGCGCGGCGGGTCGTCTACCTTTCAGCTCCCCTCAAAACAGCACACCCTTTTTTCCAACAACCCAGTCCGGCGCGTAATCTGGCCGAAAAAGTCGAGCGCCTGATCGAAAGCTCAGGCCTCGAATGGACGTTTCTTCGGCCGGGAATGTTTGCCGCTAACGCGTTACGCTGGTGGGCGCCGCAGATTCGGGCGGGCAACGTCGTGCGCTGGCCCTACCTAACGGCCGCTACGGCTCCAATTGATGAGAAAGACATCGCCGCAGTGGCAGTCCGTGCGCTGTGCGAAGACAGGCACGCGAGAGCAGAATATGTTCTGACCGGGCCTCAATCTCTGACCCAATTCGAACAGCTGTCCGCCATCGGCCGTGTGGTCGGCCGGCCGTTGTCCATCGAGGAGATGTCGCCCGACGAGGCTAGACGTGAGTGGCTCCCAATCTGGCCGGCTTCTGTTGTAAGCATGTTGCTTGACGCATGGGCCGCATCGGTCGGCCAACCCGCGTTCGTTACATCCAAATTCGAGGAGATCACAGGATCACCGCCGCGAACATTCTTCGCCTGGGCCACCGATCACGCAATGGAGTTTCAAAGCTGACCCCGGACGCGCAAAATGCAAGCAGCCGTGTGGGTTTCTCTCCGGGCGTCGGTTATCCAGGTTATATAAGGTTGGCCTCCAAAGGGGCTTGGCCTCCGCCAAACTGTTTTGGGGCCCGAAAGCTACTTGCGATGGAAGATGGCGTAGTTAATGTCTGGCCAGAACTCCCGGAACACAAGGGTCACTCCATCGAGAGAGACATTTAGCAACCATCGCTGATAGGTTTTAGTCCAGGTTCGGTCAGAACTGGGATAGTAAAGATTGGATATGGCGGCGGCAGCTCCGGATCCGCCGATCTCGCTGACATTAAAGGTATTCCCGCCGGAATCCGTGCGCGTGACAAAAAGGCGGCTGACCGCGTAACCCGTCCGCTTGAGCGGTCCGTTATGCCCATTCGCGTTTCGCCGCCCCAGGGTGTAGTAGCGCGGATCTTGACGGAACGCAACGGGAAGCAGGAATCCTACCCACAGGTTCTCGTTTGTTTGATCCGCAAAGGCATGCCAGTAGTAGCGGCCAAAACCTGCTGCACCATGACCGAACTCCGGTGTCGAATTCTGAAGCTGCGACACGCCGGCGAGCGCGCCGATCCAAATGAACGATGAATAATCGAAGCTGTCCTTGGCGAAGCCAACGAATTTCTCTCGGGGTGTTTCGGGTGGCAGGTGAGTGTCGACGCTGACGGCACGAAAGTTTGGCATGATGCCCAGGATGCGCTTAGTCTGCTGGCCCTCCCCTGTTTCCTGATTTGCGCTGGGAGCGTCGGGCAATGTTGTAGTTAAGGGTACATTCTTGTCGCCGAGGCTTGGATGGTTCTCCTTGTCGCTCTCTTGGCCGCTTGCCGGTCCCACACACAGACAGAGCAGCAGGACAAATAATCCTTGCCCCAATCCAAGCAAAGAACGTTCACTCATAAGCGCCGTTGATATCGCCGCGCAGAATTCTCTCCCTTTCCAATTTTATATCGATTAAGTTCTTCGTCGCCTCGTTGCAACTTTGTTGAGGGCCACTTGGGCAAGCTCTACAGAAGTAACTGCAGGCCGATTCTCCATACGGCGAACAGCCTGACGATTCATCAACTCGCCTCTGAGCCTAATGTCTCGATAGTCAGCGATCCAAAAGCTGCCTGGCAGCGGTCCAGTTGGTATTAAATCTCGATTTCACTCATCGCGAGGAAAAAGGTGAATGGTCGGAGACTGGTGAGCAAACTTCTCGTTCGCCAGAGGCAGAGGCGAAGCTGAGATGCGCCGCGCACAGCCCAAGGCCCGCCGGTTCGTGACACACTCAAAGGCCCCAGCTGGAAATGCTGATTGAATTCCCCGCAGGATCCTTGGCATTCGCGAATTCAAATCCATCTGCGCGATGGATCACGCCAAATTGCAACCCTTGCTTTTGGCTTTCTCGCACAAATGCCTGCACATTTTTGACGGCAAACACGAGCTTTATTGCCGCCCCACTCTTCTGCGATTTGGCTGCCCGATGAAGCGCAATGGTGCACCCGCCCGAAGGGCTGGCCAATTCTAGCCAACCATCCATTGCGCCTGGCAGGGGTTTCATGTTGAAGAATCGTTCATAAAAGGCAGCAACTTTCGCGATGTTTCTGACATATAGAATCACTCTGGCTACCGCCAAGTCACGCATCCATGCCTCTCTA
>Ga0126373_10004175_pt1 | contig 11000 bp, 9 predicted proteins | sample PanSoiMetPlot_11_FD_92545 | JGI IMG/M metagenome (GOLD analysis project Ga0126373, IMG submission 92545) | Tropical forest soil microbial communities from Panama - MetaG Plot_11 | ecosystem: Environmental > Terrestrial > Soil > Tropical forest > Bulk soil | place: Panama | collected 2016-02-17
CAGGCGATCCAGCGCGGGGACACCATTTATGTCTCCGGCCAGGTGTCAAACAAGGGTACCGAGCTGATGCACGCCGCCCCGGTCGACGAGAACGGCAAGGTTACGGACTTTTCCAACATGAAAGGGCAGATGCGGCAGTCGTACGCGAACGCCGCGGAACTGCTCGCCCGTTTCGGGGCGTCGCTCGACGACGTGGTCGAAGAGGTGATCTACGTGCTCGACGTCGACACCGCGTTCGCCGTGGCGGGCCCGGTGCGCAAGGAGGCGTACGGGAAGGACGTCCCGCAGGTGGCGAGCACCCTCTTCGGCGTCGCCGGGCTGACGTTCCCAGGACAGCTCATCGAGGTCAAGCTCATCGCCCGCGTCGGCTGATCCAGGAAACAGCGACCCCCACGGCCACCCTGGCTGCAATTCCGCCGCAGTGCCGCCCTGGTGTCTCCGCAGCTGGCGATCAATGAAGGCAAGACGGCTGTCAGGAGTCGGCGGGGGAGAGGCTGGTTTGGTGGTCTAGCTAGACCAGCGCGCTGGCGATCCGGTTCAGCATCCACCAGTCGTAACCACCTGCAGAGCGGATCATCGCGTTCTCCAGCTCGCACCTGGCTGCCCACTCGGCTGACCGGGCCTCGACCCAGGCTCGCATCGCGGGCCTTGCCTCACCAGGCAGCTCGCCAGCAGGGTGTCGCACGCCTTGTCCAGAGCACCCCGCCGCACGACTCTGCGTGCCCTGTGATCACCGCTCCATTTATCGAACACCGTTCGATGAGAGAATAGCTCACTGATAACCCGGTCTCGCGTTAGCAGGCCGACTAGTTGCTACTCTGGCGATCATGGTCTCGTTTCCGCAGGTCAGGAGTCCGTGTTACCAAGTAGGTTGTGAGGTACGCCAGACCGCGTTAGCGCAGACGTTAGCGCGATGTTCGAAAACGCTCCTGGCTCTGTGGGAACCGGACCCAGGACGGATCGAGTTTCCGCAGCTAGTCGCCGGTCACTCCGTCGATCAGCTCACGGATCAGGTCGGCGTGGCCGTTGTGCCGCGCGTACTCCTCGATCATGTGGAGGTAGATCCAGCGCAGGTTCAGTGTCTCGCCGCGCCTGCTCACAAAGGTCTCCGCCAGCGGCCGCCCGCGGGCGGCGTCGTCGGCCAGCGCGCACTCGGTTTCGAACGCAGCGATATCCGCCGCAGCGGCGGCAGCGTCGGCAAGGTCAAAGTCGCCGTCGGGGTATTCGTCGCCGCAGTACAGGAAGCTCAGGTCCGGCTGGCCGCCGAACCGACGCCGGAACCACGAACGCTCGACCTCGGCCATATGCCGGACGAGTCCAAGCAGGGAGAGCGTCGAGGACGCCACGGGCCGGACGACCAGCTGGTCGCCGGTCAGCCCCGCGCACTTCCAGCGCAGCGTTTGCCGGTGATAGTCGAGCCAGCCTTGCAGCGCGGTCCGCTCGTCGGCGACGTTCGGCGGGTCGGTGCGGGTCACTTCGGGAGCCGTCCAGGTCACCCAAGCATGCTGCCGGGCGAGCAGCCGGGTGGCAACCTGAATTCAGGCTCCAGTCAGCGAGCCGTCGGGCGGTCCTTTTTCGGCAGCTTGCTCAGCACCATGTCGTACGACGCGTCGATGGCTTCCAGCAAGTCCTCGTCCGGGATGCCGCCTGCAATCTGCAGGCTGTTCCACCCGGACCGGCCGATGTACGGCATCACCGTGGCGTCGGCTGGATACCTGGCCAGCCACTCGTCGGCGACCTCTCGGGTGGCACCGCACTTCACGCCGACGCTGGTGCCCGCGCCCATGAAGGCGAAGATCTTGCTGCCGACCTTGACGACGACATCGCCCTCCCACGGCTCGTCCTGCCAGGCGCCCGGCTTCCCCAGGCAGTAGGTGAGCAGCTCGCCGACGGTCATGTCGCCTAGGGAGCAGAGCTGGGAGACGCTGTGGTGCTGGCGTGATGGCCGTGCGGGATCTGTGCCCAGCTCAGCGCGTGGCACGACCGGCAGCCGTCGACCAGGTAGACGATCACGTTGCCGGAGCGGTGACCTTTGAGTCCCAGGCGCCAGAACATGCCCACCCACTTCGGCGCGTGCTGGTGGTCGACAAGTATCGCCCCGATCCTGGCATTCCGGACGTAGTTCTCGAAGCCCTTGACGCGCTCGGGGCTCGCTTGCGAGAGCCGCTGCACTACTCGCGGCAGGTCGCTGCCCTTCGTGATGGCCTGGTTGATATAACCGCCAGCGAGCCGTACGTAGAAACCAGTCTCGGCCTGCCAGAGCATGCCGGCGTTGCCGACACCTGACACGACGATCACCGTCTCGCCGGGTGACAGCTGCTGCTTGTAGTAGCCCGAGCTGATGAACGCCGGAAGTGTGCTCTGCGGGGAGACGTCAAAGGCGCCGGCGTCCTGCACCAGCGCCGCCACGACCAGCAACGCTAGCGGTATTCGCAGCCACCGGCTGGTCCGTGGCCGGGCGAGCCACAACGCCGTCATCACCGCCAGGGCCAGGTAGGCGAACAGCATCAGCCGGGACGGGTAGGCGTTGCGCACGATGGGCAGCTGCCAGAGCGGGGCCCACGGGAATGAGATGACCTGGCCGCCCCCGATGTACAGCGCGGACCCGAGCGACGCGACGATCACGAAGGCCAGCATGCCGGCCAGGAACCGGACGAGCCTGCTGGACCAGCCGGTCACCGCGAGCCAGATGGCCAGCACCAGCGCCGGGATCCCCACATAGCCAGCTGCAGACACCGGGATCGGCCCCGTGGCCAGCTCGTAGAGCCACGGGATTCTGGTGGTGACCCCCGGCCGCGGGATCACGAGACTGGCCAGGTCCAGGTTGGTATCGGCCCTCAGCACGGGCGCCTTCATCGTCAGCGCGTAGGCGAGATACGGCAGGGCTAGCAAAATCGCGATCGCGTACGCGTAGCCGAGACACCTGGTCAAGCGCAGCATCTCGGGCCGCCTGGCGCGCCCGGCCGCGGCGATACCGACGACCAGCGACACAGCCAGCAGGGCGGTCAGATCAGCAAAAGTCTCTAGGAACAGGTAGAACTGCACGGCCATCGTGAGGCCCGCGAGCACCACGAACGCCCGGGTGCCGATGGCGCCCTCGCGCCAGAGCACCACCAGGTAGGCCAGCAGCGGCAGCAGGAGGCTGTAGATCAGGTTGAGCTGCCCGGCTGCGATGTGGTTCATCTCGTAAGCCGAGAAGCCGAACACCGCCCCGCCGGCCACCGACGCCCAGAATTTCCGCGTCATCCGGCGGCACAGCACGAAGGTCGCCCACGCGGCGAGCGGCGGCGCCAGGAACACCAGCAGGTTGAAGGTCACGATCGGCCCGGCCGTGAGCGTAAGCGGCGCCGCCAGCAGGGCGATCGGCGGGACCGCGGTCACCCAGGCCAGGGAGTGCCCCGCCGGCACGCGGATCACGTGGGCGAAGAACGGGTTCAGACCGTGGCCGATTGCGTACGGCCACCACCGAAGGCACCAGGTGTAGAAGTTCGGGTCCATGCTGACCTGGTCGAGATGAGCATCCCCGAGGTGGTATGCCAGGTGGCGGCCTACGGTGGGCAGCCAGACGACGATGTAGAGCGCCAGCGCGACCAATCCCTGGCCGGTCGGCCGGCGGTACCAGGCGCCCGTCTCGCTGGGTTGCACGGGCACCGACTGCACGCTTTCGGCGACCGCCGGGCCAGGTGCGGCAGCCTGGCCGTCGCCGTGGCGGCTCAGCGGTGCCATCACGACGGCGGCAGGGGCGGAGTACGCTGCCCGCGGGTCAGAGACTCCTGGCTGCTCGCAGGCCAGAGCGATTCGCCGTCGGCATGACCGCCCGTCGCGAATCCGCGGGCCTCGCGCACGAGATATAGCGGGCGCGCCCGCGCCTCGTCGTAGATCCTCGCTACGTACTGGCCCACCATGCCAATCACCGTCAGCTGCACTCCGGCTAGGAACGTGATCGTAACCAGCAACGAAGCATAGCCCGGTGATTGGGGAACCCCGGCCAGCTTCAGGGCTATTAGCACAATGCCGTAGACCACAGCGCCAAGAGCCATCAGCAAGCCGAGGGACAGAGCTAGCCGCAACGGCGCCGTGGAGAATCCGATAAACCCGTCGAGCGCAAGCCGCACCATCTTGCGCAGGGGATATTTGCTGTTCCCGGCTTCGCGCGAGGCCCGGGAATACGGCACTGCCGTCTGGCGGAAGCCAATCCAGGAGAACATTCCCCGGACGTATCTGTTCCGTTCGCGCATCTGCAAGAAGGCGTCGAGCGCCCGGCGGTCGACCAGCCGGAAGTCGCCGACCTCAACCGGCTGCTCTATCTCTGCAAGGCGCCGCTGGAGCCCGTAGAACAAGGTCGCCGTCCGGCGCTTGAAGACCGTCTCGCCGTCCCGCCGCTCCCGCACGGCATAGACCACGTCGTAGCCCTCCTGCCAGCGCTCGGCGAGCTCGAGGATGACTTCTGGAGGATCTTGCAGGTCCGCGTCCATGACGACGACAGCCTCACCAGAAGCCACGTCCATGCCCGCTGTGATGGCGATCTGATGGCCGAAATTCCGCGACAGCTGGACAATCTTGAATCGAGGATCGCGCCTGTTCACGTCGATCATCAGCTGGAAGCTAGCGTCGCGGCTACCGTCGTCAACGAGCACAACCTCAGCCGGGCCGTCCAGCTTGTCCATGACCGGGCGCAGCCGGTCGACCAGCGCCGGCAGGGACTCCTGCTCGTTGTAGATGGGGATGACGATCGAGTACTTGACAGGGTCCACTGGGTCCTTCTACCCCCTGGGCTACGAACCTGGGATATACTACGCGAACTCCCCGTGCCAGGCTATTTCGGTATCGAGCTTACGGCGTCTGCTGGCCTGCAGAACCGCAAACGTGCAGCCGGATTATCTGAACGATACTGGCACAGCGCGCCCGAGTCGTTTTTTCGTGTTCAGCGATGTGCAGACAGTACCCGGAGGCCGGGCCCGTCGGGCCTGGATTCACCGCAGGCACGCTCTTGGTGGGCAGATCCCAGCGGCCGTGGCACGCTTCTTGGTCCGGTTCACATTGACAGCCATACCGGTCAGGCTCACAGTGACGAGTCAGAGATATCCGTCAATGGCAGCCGGACCGGCAGGAGATCGATGTGAAAACCAGGGCAGCGATACTGCGAGGTGTCGACAAGGACTGGGAAATCGTTGAGCTGGAGCTCGACCCGCCCAAGGCAGGCGAGGTTCTAATCCGCTACGTGGCCTCTGGGCTATGCCATTCCGACGACCACGTGCGGACGGGTGACATTCCGGTCCGGTATCCGATCGTCGGCGGCCATGAGGGAGCCGGGGTAGTCGAGCAGGTCGGCGACGGAGTGACCGGGCTGGAGCCGGGTGACCACGTCGTCTGCTCGTTCCTGCCCGTCTGCGGCCGCTGCCGGTTCTGCTCGCGCGGCCAGTCGAACCTGTGCGACCTCGGTGCCCTGCTCGTGGATAACTGCCTGCCTGACGGCACATTCCGGTTCCACGGCGATGGCGAGGACGTCGGGCAGATGTGCCTGGTCGGCACGTTCTCGCAGTACGCGACCGTGTCCGTGCACTCGTGCATCAAGATCGACGACGACATCCCGCTCGAGGTCGCGGCGCTGGTCGGCTGCGGCGTGCCGACTGGCTGGGGCACGGCGGTCAACTCCGGTGGCGTCCGCCCCGGGGACACGGTTGTGATCTACGGGATCGGCGGAGTCGGTATCAACGCCGTGCAGGGCGCATCATTCGCGGGCGCGCAGCACGTAATCGCCGTCGATCCGCTGGCGAACAAGCGCGACGCGGCCGCGCGACTTGGCGCCACGCACACGGCGGCCAGCGCCGCCGAGGCGCAAGAGCTCATCACGGAGCTGACCCGCGGCGTCGGCGCGGACCACGCGCTGGTCACGGTCGGCGTGGTAACCGAGGACGTCATCGGGTCCGCCTTTAATGCCATCCGCAAGCATGGCAGCGTGGTCGTGACCGGGCTCGCGGGACCGGACAAGATCAACATCAAGCTGCCCAGCTTCTTCCTCACTCTGTTTGAGAAGGAAATCAAGGGCGCGCTGTTCGGCGGCGGAAACCCGTTCGACGAGATCCCGCGGATGCTGGAGCTGTACCGGGCCGGCCGCCTCAAGCTGGACGAGCTCGTGACCAGCAGATACCGGCTGGACGAGGTCAACCAGGGTTACCAGGACCTGCTGGATGGCAAGAACGTACGCGGCGTCCTGATCCACGAGCATTAGCTCGCTGTCCGGCCCGCTGCTCGCGTAGTGCCAGTCTCCGGTGCCGGGCAGCGCGAGCGCGGCCCGGCGCCAGGACTGAGCAGCGATCAGGCCGCGGCTTGCGCGTCCTCGAGGGCGCGCCGCACCAGAACCCTGGCAAGGTGCTCCCGGTAGGCGCGGCTGGCGTTGAGGTCATCCGACGGACTTGTGCCCTCGGCTGCGTGCGCCGCGGCCTCTCGCGGCGACCCACCGCTGGCCAGCGCCGCCTCCACCGCGGCAGCCCGCACCGGTGCCTGGCCCATGTTCACCAGCGAAACCCGGCCGCCCTGCACGACTACACCGACGATGGCCCAGTCGATGGCCCGCTTGGTGAACTTCTGGAAGGCCCAGCCGGGAACGGCTGGCTTGCCGACGCGAATCTCGGTGAGCAGCTCGCCCGGCTCCAGCGCCGACTCGAACAGGCCGCGGAAGAAGTCCGCCGCTGCGATCTCCCGGCTGCCCGACGGCCCGCGGGCTACCAGTGTCGCGTCCAGCGTCAGCACCACACCCGGCAGGTCAGCGGCCGGGTCCGAGTGAGCCAGCGAGCCGCCGATCGTGCCGCAGTGCCGAACCTGCGGGTCGCCGATCTGCCCGGCCACGTGGGCTAGCAGCGGGATGTCGCGGGCGAGCAGGCTCGACCCCGCCAGTTCACCGTGCGTGGTCGCGGCCCCGATCGCGACGTGGTCGCCCTGGTCCCTGATGTAGCTGAGCTCGCTTAGCCGGCCGATGTCCACCAGCGTCTGCGGCACCGCCAGCCGCAGTTTCATGAGCGGGAGCAGAGAATGCCCGCCAGCCAGGAACTTGGCGTCCTCGCCATCGCGGGAGACGAGGTCCACAGCCTCGTCGACCGACCAGGCCCGCCTGTAGGTAAAGGGTGCCGGGATCAACTGGTCTCCCTCTCGCCAGCCGCGGCCAGGACGGCGCGGACGATGTTGTGATAGCCGGTGCACCGGCACAGGTTGCCTTCCAGCCCGGTCCGGACTTCTTCCTCGGTCGGGGCCGGATTCTCCGCCAGCAGCGAGACCGCGGCCATGACCATGCCCGGCGTGCAGAAACCGCATTGCAGGCCGTGCTCGGCCCGGAACGCCCGCTGCACCGGGTGTAGCTCGCCAGCGCCGTCGGCCAGGCCCTCGATCGTTACTACCGAGCGGCCGTCGGCCTGGGCGGCAAGCAGCGTGCAGGACTTCACCGACCGGCCGTCCAGCAGTACCGTGCAGGCGCCGCACGAGCTGGTGTCGCAGCCGACGTTGGTCCCGGTCAGCCCGGCCTGCTCGCGGAGGAAATGCACCAGCAGGGTGCGATCCGGTACCTCCGCAGCGACCTGGCTGCCGTTCACTGTCATGGTGACCTTCACAGGCCCTCCCCGGTGGTTGCGGTTGCCTCGTTGATGGCGGCCCAGACCCGGGCCGGAGTGGCCGGCATGTCGATGTGCCGGATACCGAGGTGACTGACCGCGTCGATCACCGCGTTCTGCACCGCGGGCGTCGCGCCGATCGTGCCGGCCTCGCCGATGCCCTTCGCGCCGAGCGGGTTGCTGGTCGCCGGCGTCTCGCTCGTCAGCAGCTCGAAGCTCGGCAGCTCAGCGGCGGTAACGATGGCGTAGTCGACGAGCGTGCCGGTCACGGGATTACCGTCCGGGTCGTACACCATCTCCTCTAGCAGCGCCTGCGCGGCGCCCTGGGCGATGCCGCCGTGGCGCTGCCCGTCGACAAGGAGCGGGTTCAGGATCGTGCCCGCGTCGTCGGCGGTTACGTGCCTGATGAGCCGAACCTTGCCGGTCTCCGTATCCACCTCGACAACCGCCAGGTGCGTGCCGAACGGGAAGGTCGGCTGGCTCTGGAAGTTGGCGTCGGCGGCCAGGCCCTGCGGCCCCGCATGTGCCGCCACCTCAGCCCAGGTCCTGCTCGACGCCGGGTCGCCGCGGACCTGCCAGACGCCAAGCCCGGTGTCCAGCTCCAGGTCGGCCTCACTTGCCTCGAGCATGGCCGCGGCGACGCCCCTGGCCTGCTCCTTGACGTCTCCCGCGGCCACCTTGACTGCGGCGCCGCCGAGCTGCAGCGACCGGGACGCGTACGTGCCGGTGCCGAACGGGATCAGGTCAGTGTCACCGTGCAGGACTGTGATGTCGTCCATCGGGATGCCAAGCTCGTCGTGCAGCAGCATGGCCCAGGCGGTGTGATGCCCCTGGCCGTGCGCCGAGCTGCCGGTATAGACGGTGGCGGTGCCGTCATCGTGCACGACAACCCGGGCGGTCTCGCCGCCCGCGGCGTCCGCTGCGGTGATCTCCACGTAACTGGCCAGGCCGATGCCCAGTTGTAGCGTGTCGCCACGCTCCCGGCGCCGGGCCTGCTCGGCCCGCAGCTCCTCGTAGCCGGCGCCCGCCAGCACCTGGTCCAGCACAGCGACGTACTCGCCAGTGTCGTAGACGGCACCGCCGCCTGAGCTGTACGGGAACTTGTCCGGCGGCACTAGGTTGATCCGGCGTACCTGCCCTGGGTCCATGCCGATCTCGGCCGCGAACAGGTCCACCGCGCGCTCGACAGCGGCGGTTGCCTCCGGACGCCCGGCGCCGCGGTAGGCAGAGATGGGCGTCGTGTTGGTCACCACGACCTGGTAGGCGGTCTGCACCGTGGGAATGTCGTACGGGCCGGAGGCCATCAGGCCGGTCAGGAACGGCAGGAAACCGCTCATCCGCGGATAGGCGCCGGTGTCCTGCACGACGACATTGCGGTAGGCGAGAATACGCCCGTCGCGCGTGCCGCCGATCTTGAGGTGCTGGCGCTGTGCGCGGCCGTGTGTCATGCCGACGAGGTTCTCACTGCGGGTCTCGGCCCAGCGCACCGCGCGGCCGGTGTGCTTGGCCGCCCAGGCGACGAGCAGCGCGTCGCGGTCGGCCCCGATCTTGGCGCCGAAGGCGCCGCCCACGTCCGGAGCCACCACCCGGATGGCGGCCATGTCGAGCCCGAAGGCGCCCATCAGGATGAACCGGGTTATCTGTGCGTTCTGGGTGCTCACCCAGACGGTCAGCTTGCCGTCGGCCCACACAGCGGCCGTCGCGCGGCCCTCCATCGGCACGGGCGCGAGCCGCTGATTGACGATGGTCTGCTCGACCACTACCTCACAGGCGTCGAAGGCCGCGTCATCGTCCGCCGCGCCAATGGTGAGGGCGACGTTTGAGCCGGCCGCCGGGAACAGCAGCGACTGGCTGGTCAGTCCGCTGTCGAAGTCCACTACCGCTGGCAGCGGCTCGTAGTCGACGCTGACCAGCTCGGCTGCGTCCTCACCCTGGTAGGTCTCGTCAGTCAGCACCATGGCGACCGGCTCGCCGACGAAACGGACCCGGTCGACGGCCAGCAGCGGCTCGGCCCAGGGCCCGCCGAGCGGCAGCGGTGCGGCCTCGCTTCCCGGAGGCGGTTCGGCACCCTCCTCTGGCGGTGGTGGCGGCGGAGGCAAGTCGTCCATGTCCGCCACGGTCAGCACGGCCACCACGCCGGGCGCCTCCTTCGCGGCGGAGACGTCGATGCCCGTGATCAGGGCGTGTGCGAGCGGACTGCGCACGAAGGTAACCCGGGCAGCATGCGCCAGCTCCGGGACTCGCAGGTCGTCAACGTAGGTTCCCCCGACGGTGAGCAACCGCGGATCCTCAGTCCGCACCACCCGGGTGCCCAGGATGCTCATCAGGCCTTACCTTTCTGCGGCCGTGCCTCAGCCGCCGGTTCGCTTCGCCACGATCCTTAGGGTCTGCCCACAATTCAACCGGGCGGCAGAGCCGGCTGCCGGTCATCTGGCGATCATGCCGACCTTGGCACGTCCGCGCAATGGCGCAGGTACACAAATTTCATCAGGCGAAAGGCCAGGCGCGTGCGCCGTGACCGAGCGCTGACCTAGTGTCCGGCGCCGCCCGATCAGCCCTGAGGCGGCGCGTGAGCGGTGCGACGACCGCCTATGCAGATGCCGGCAGCCAGCCCCACGGGTGCGTTCCCCACCCAGGCGAGAATCCCTCGCCCGCCTTCACGGTGTGCGCCGGCACCAGCCCGTAGCCGCCGCGGAACGCCTGGCCGGTGGTGTCGGTAAACGTGAAGTCGCCCTCGACGACGTCGAGGATCGTGAGGTCAGCTCCGCGGCCGACGGCAATGGCGCCGAGTTCGTCCGGCCGGCCGAGCACCCGCGCGGCGCTGGTGGTCGTCGCCTTCACGACGTCGGACAGGGTGTAGCCGATCGACATGAACTTGGCCATGCACTCCAGCAGGCTGTGGAACGTCTGGCCGAACGCGGTCAGGTCGCTGCTGATGGTGTCGGGGTACAGGCCGAGCTCGGCCTGCCGCCGGGCGACCTCGATGCCGAAGTTGCCCCGGCCGAGCGCCGAGTCCAGGATGACGCCCGCGGCGCGGGCCTCCGCGACCTCGGGATAGGGATTACCCGAGGGGTCAAGCACCCGCCCGGCGTTCGGGGTGCAGAGGTGCGTGAGAATGTCACCAGCCTCGAAGGTCTTCAGCAGGAAGCGGGTCAGCTCGCCGCGGCGTGCCGCGGACGCCTGGTCCCTGGCGGTGAAATCCCCGATGTGCACCATCAGCGGCACGCCCAGGTCCTTGGCTGCTGCCTTGGCCTTCGTGATGATGTCCTCGCCGAGGTCGGCAAAGATGGGCCCGACGATGCGCAGCTTGACACCGGCGATGAGGCCGGGATTATGCTCGGCTGCCTTCTGGATCGCGTCCCTGTTGATGTCCTCGAGCGAGTTGACGTCGGCCGG
>Ga0126373_10004176_pt1 | contig 11000 bp, 10 predicted proteins | sample PanSoiMetPlot_11_FD_92545 | JGI IMG/M metagenome (GOLD analysis project Ga0126373, IMG submission 92545) | Tropical forest soil microbial communities from Panama - MetaG Plot_11 | ecosystem: Environmental > Terrestrial > Soil > Tropical forest > Bulk soil | place: Panama | collected 2016-02-17
AAAACAGCCACCCCGCCGGAAATGGCAGCGGCGAGGTCCATGGGAACCCATGCCACTGGCGCACCCTTGTCGACGGAGTGGCCAATGTTGCTGTGAATAGCACTAAATGATAGCGGCACCTCGCCCGATACAATTAACTCGTTGAAACCAGGACCGTTGACGCCGTGGACTCTGACCTCTTGCTCCTCCAATTTCCTTATAAATGCTTCGCCTTTCGATTTGATCATGGCGCCGACGAACCGAGCAGAGACGTCGTCGTTGCTGATCGCCATCTTTTCTTTCAACGCAGGCTTCAGTAGGTCATCGAAGTTTTTCGGAACATCGGCCGCAGGCAAAACGTTCTTGTTGTAGCCGACCCCGATATAGGACTCGCGGTCGGTCGTCCAAAAAACCAAACCCCGCGCCGCCTTTTGCTTAGCCGCATCAGGGTACTCTGCCAAATATGGCGACGTGTAAGGTAAAAGAAGCTCGCTGTCCCGCAGTACCATCAATCCGGGAGGTGAGGTTTCGATTACATCTCCCAAATAACGCTTTGACTGCGCCTCGGCCAAAACTCTTGGCGCCAATTGGGTACCGCTCGCTCTATACGTCTCTACCGTTACGCCTGGATATTTTGACTCAAAGATCTTTACGATCTCCTTGTTCGCAATCAGCGACGTATACCACAAGAACTTTCCTTCTTTCTTGGCGCCTTCATAGAGTAAGCGCCCGCGGTCGGCGCCGGTATATTTGGCTAGATCCGCTAGATTCATTGGCTTGGCAGGCTGACCCCACGCGCTTCCTGCAAGGCTGGAAAGAAACACTATCGCGGTGAAAAACGTACGCTGACTACGCATTCGAATACCTCCGTGAAGCAGTTTGTGTCCTCATTTCTTAGCTACAGTTAACAGCGGAAGTCAATGTGAGAAAACAATTTCACGACAACCGTCTGTGGACAACTGACCGCCGCCTTCCGATCTCCGATTGCGATCTACTTGGGTTGACCTCAGTTCCGGCTATCAGATATTGTCGAGTAGAACGCCAACAGAGCAACCACAAAATCTTGCGCTCTATCCCACGATGAAACGTATTTCTTTAACTTCACTGCTCACGACCTGGTTTGCAGTTGTTTTTACTTCATTGTCTCTCGCTGCAACCAAGGAAGATATTATAGAAGCGGCCAAAAAAGACCGCGAAGTAGTATTTTATACAACGACCATGTTGAAGAGGCTGACGCGATGAGCCGTCACTTCAAAGCGAAATATCCGTTTATCGACGTCAATATAAACCGCGCGGAAGGCGAGAGGATTGTTACCAAAGTGCTGCAAGAGACACGCGCGAAAAAATCACCCGTCGACGTGATCCAAACACCCGCCTTTTATCTGCATGCTTTGAGAAAAAGAGAAATCATAGGCGATTATTCGCCGGCAGATAACCGCTTTTACCCGCGGAACTTTAAAGAAGAAAAATACTGGACGACGACTTACTACAATCCTTACGTAGTTCTTTACAATACGAAACTCGTCTCGGCTCAAAACCTTCCGAAGCGTTACAAAGATCTGCTGAATCCGTTTTGGAAGAACAAAATGATTATAGAAAAAGACAAGATCGATTGGTTTACGGCGATGCTGAATATTTTGGGAAGGGAGAAAGGCGTCAAATACATGAGAGAGTTGTCCCAGCAGAACCTTATGCTGCGGATAGGACAGAGTCTGATCACCCAGTTGGTTGCCGCGGGGGAGGCGACGCTGCAAATCAATGGCAACGGCGTGACCGTCACTCGTATGAAGCGAAGAGGCGCTCCCATCGACTGGGTTGCGCCCGGGCCCTTGCCAGGATTGATGGTCGGAGTGGGTCTAACATCTCAGGCACCGCACCCTGCCGCGGCCAGACTCTTTGTTGATTTCTTGCTGTCCAAAGAGGGACAGCAACTTTATCAAAGCGCGGGAAGATTGGTCGCGCGATCTGATTTGTCTCAAGATGAGAGCATGAAAGTTAGGGGAGCCCAGATCGTGCCCGTCGACCCTGCATGGGCCGAAAACTTCGACGAAGACTCGAAACTGATGAAAAGAAATTTTTTCCAACTAATTGTGAAGAATCGATGTAGGCGGGTCTACGTGCCTACCCGTTTCTAAAAGAGGTAAACATGCCGGAGCAAGCGATCAAAGACAAGACTGCAATCGTCGGGCTGGGATGGACCGCGTTCTCACGCAAGTCCGGAGTCACGACCTTGACCCTCGCCGCCGAGGCAAGCCTCAAAGCGATTGCCGATGCAGGGCTGCAGGTCCAGGACATCGATGGGATCGTTTCATTTTACCACCGCCAGCCGGAAGGCCAGATGGTGCGGGAATTAGTCCGCGCGCTCGGCCTCAAGAAATGCAACTTCGAATTCTACAGCGACGGCGGTGGCGGTTGGAACTGTGGGGCTGTCCTCTCTGGCGCGATGCTCGTGCACGCGGGGATCTGCAAAAATGTGCTGGTTTTCAAGGCGCGCAACCGTTACAGCGAGGGACGCGCCGCGCGGGCGGAGCGGGCCAATGACGTCAAGGGCGATGCACAGTTCACCACCCCTTTCGGGATCCACCACGCCGCAGCTTCCTTCGGACCCATCGCCACTGCTCACATGGCGCGCTACGGTACCACCACACTGGACTTTGCTCATCTCGCTGTCACCGAGCGCAGCCATGCTGCCCTCAACCAAAAGGCGATGATGCGAAAGCCCATCACCATCGACGATCACCAGAATTCGCGCTGGATTATTTATCCTTTCCGCTTGCTCGATTGTTGTCAGGAGAGTGACGGCGGGGTCGCGCTGGTAATCACATCGGCGGAACGGGCGCGCGACCTAAAGCACGCGCCGGTCTATATCATGTCGGGCATGGGCGGTCAGGGTCAGACCGCGGGTCTTTGGGAAACCAATGGGGTCAACTCCGCTCCGCTCCTTTATGAAGGAGCGGGTATCACCCCGCGTGACGTCAGCATTGCGGAGATTTACGATCCCTTCACATTTATGTGCATGACGCACATCGAAGACTTCGGTTTTGTAAAAAAGGGCGAGATTGGGGGTTGGGTGCGAGAAGGCCACAGTCGTCTCGATGGCGATCTGCCGGTGAACACTCATGGTGGCCTCATGTCCGAAGCACACATTCATGGGCTTAACCATGTTATCGAGGCGGTCCAGCAACTGCGACCCGAAGGCGTCGTCGATGACCTGTGCGATGGCGCGCATAGCTTTGACCGCTCTGTTTGCCGCCAGGTGCGCAACCCCAAGGTCGCCCTCGTATGCGGGGAATGTGGCGAGAGTGCCATACTTCTAAGGAGGGCGTAACGATGGCTTATGCCAAGCCACTCCCGATACCAGATATCGATTCCCAACCATTCTGGGACAGATGCAAAACACACGAACTTGCAGCGCAGCGCTGCCAGGATTGCGGGAACTTTCGCTGGCCGCCTCAAGCGTTCTGTCCGCATTGTTATTCCTGGAAATTCGATTGGACCAAGCTCGGCGAAACCGGAACCGTCTATTCTTTTGTGGTCGTGCACTACGTGTCGATTCCTGCTTTTCAGGATGACGTACCCTATGTCGTGGCTCATATTACGCTCGACGGCACCGATGATCGGGTGAGAATGATCAGCAACGTGATCGAATGTCCATGGCAGGAGGTGCAGGTTGGAATGCCCGTGCGCGTCGTCTTCGAAGATGTCACACCGGAAGTGACTCTACCGAAATTTCGCCCAGTGTAGAAAGAAGGGAGTGATGGAATAACGGAGTGTTGCAGTACTGCAAGCCATACTTGTCACTTCCAATACTCCAGTACTCCATCGCTCCATTACTCCACTCTTCTTTAGGAGGTGATTGAACCATGCCCGGGGCGCTTGAAGACATACGTGTGATCGACTTTACCCACGCCCTCGCCGGACCGTTCTGCGTAATGTTGCTTGGGCACTTGGGCGCAGACATTATCAAGGTCGAGCCGCCCAATGGTGATGAGTTTCGCCGCATGTGGATGCCACCTGGCGCAACCACAGATGCGTACGAATCGTTGTGGATAAACGTCAATAAGAAAAGCGTCGTCCTCAATCTGAAAAATCCAAAAGGAGTGGATCTAGCGCGCCGGCTCATTGCCCGTGCCGACGTGCTCGTCGAGAACTATCAAAAAGGAGTGATGGAGCGCTTTGGTCTGGATTATGACTCAGTGAAGGTTCTCAACCCTCGACTGATCTATGCTTGCTCGCGCGGCTACGGCGAATGGGGACCGTACGCAAGCTATGGCAACACCGCTGCAAGCAATAACAGTATCGCCGGATGGCTCGATAACGCGTGGAAGCACAACGGCGCGCCAGGGACAAAAACGCTCGGAATTGGCGACGAAGCCGCGGGTGTCAGCATTGCGGTTGGCATTCTCGCGGCTCTACATGCGCGCGAGCACACCGGGGAAGGTCAGAAGGTTGAAGTCTCGATGCAAGAGGCTGTCCTCGGCTTTATGACCAGCTCGATGCACGAGCATTTCACAGGCGTGAGAGTCGGCAATAGCCCCATGAAAGTGGCTGACGGCTACTTCACCCTGCGCGTGCCGGAAATGAACGATTCCGTTTGGAGTCAGGTGGCGCACCTGATGGGCCGCAATGATCTATTGCAAGATATCCGTTTTGCGAACGTCGTCGCACGTCGCCAGCACCGCGCCGAATTGGAGGAAATAGTTAGAGCATGGGCAAGCGAGAAAACTCGCCGGGAAATTTGGGATGGGCTGCGCGACCTCGATTACTTCGGCGCACCTGTGCTGTCAATCGACGAGATCATGAAGGATCAGCATATCAAAGAGCGCCGCGCCTTCATTGAACGCGATCACCCAACTGCCGGCCCGTCGACACTGCTCGCTCCCTGGATCCATCTTAGTAAAACGCCCACGAGTATCCACGACGATGCGCCCACCATCGGCCAGCACACGGATGAAGTGCTCACAGGGATTCTCGGTCTGACCAGCGAGGCGTTAAGAGAGCTCCGCGCGGAGGGTGTTGTTAAATAGATTGCCCCGAACTATGAAGCAAATGAGCTGTGGATCTTTAGTTGTCGCGTCCAAATTTGAGGAGACAAAAACAGCCTGTCTTTGTGACAGGCGCTTGTAAGTTCTAGAACATAGTCACAGTTACCAAAACAATCTGCCGGAGGTCATCCCAATGCGTTACATCGATGCGGATGGTCATGTGGAAGAATGCCCTACAACATTCAGCGATAAATATTTGGATCCGGCTTTTCGCGCTCAACGTCCCACGGTAATGGGCCGGGATGGTCTGGCATACTGGGTTATCGATGAGCAGATGTTTCCGCGGCGCGTGGGCAAAGGCTGTAACAATCTGGGTACCCCCGCGAGCTACGACGGGCAGCCCACCAAGCACACCGCCTTCAAAACTGACAGCCTGGAGAGTATGGAACTCTCGGACATCAACGCACGCATCCGATCGATGGATGAAGAGGATATCGCGATGCAGGTTGTGTATCCGAGTCTATTTCTTGCGTACCCGTTAACATCGAACATCGCTTTTGCGACTGCGCTTTGTTCTTCCTATAACCGCTGGTTGGGCGATCGGTTATCCAATAATGAGCGAATAAAATGGGCCGCGATCGTTAATCTTGACGATGTTCCGGCGGCTGCGCGTCAGGTCCATGACGCAAAGTCGATGGGCGCTGTGGCCGTCATGGTTCTTGGCACCGCCGGCGATCTTACGTTTGATCACCCAAGTCTATTGCCCTTTTTTGAATCACTCGCTGAAGAAAAGTTGCCGCTGGCCGTGCACGTCGGTTGGAGTTGTCCCTCACTCAACAATCTTTACTCCCACATCTATCCCTCAGGAGTCATCGCGTTCCTTGTGCCCGTGCTGATGGGACTCGTGGGCCTCATCAGCGGAGGCGTACTCGATCGATTTCCTAATTTGAAGGTCACATTCTTAGAGGCGGGTTGCCAGTGGGTTCATTTCGTGCTTGAGAGATTGGACCACCGCTTTAGGCGTACGCGAAATCAGCTTTCGACGTTCCACTCGCAAACGGCACCCCAGCATGCTCTACCTCCAATGGATTATGTCCGCAAAGGAAATCTCTTCTTTAGCACAGAAGCGGACGATGTTCTTTTGCCTCAAGTGATTGAGCTCGTCGGGGAGGAAAACATGGTTTTTGGTTCGGACATGCCGCATGGCGACCGTGAGCCCTTTGCGGTAAGAAAAGTTCAAGGCCGAAAAGATATTAGTGATACGGCCAAGACCAAGATCCTCGAGACCAACCCCGCACGGCTCTATGGATTCCAAGTGTAAGCGCGACAATGAGCTCAAACTTCCTTGACGGTACGAATTTCGCTGCGATATACGGTCACCCATAAGTCAAAGCAATTTCACCGTGGCGTCTAGTCAGAAAGGATTTTCTGCTATGCGTAAGATTTCAGCTCTGTTGGTTGGCTGGTTGCTGATCTTCAGCGGTCAGGCGCTCTTCGCACAAAACCCCAAACTGATTGAAGCGGCGAAAAAGGAAGGCGGGAAGGTCATCTTGTACACCACGATGGAGCCATTCACCCTTGACGCGATCAAAGCCGCATTCGAAAAGCGGACCGGGCTCCAGGTAGAGTTCTGGCGCAGTGGGATCACCGAAGTGCTTACGCGTGCGTTAAGCGAACACCGTGCGGGAAAAGTCACCTTCGACGTCATCGGAATGCCCGGCGATCACATGCAGCTAATGGCCAAGGAAGGCGCCCTGGTGAAATACGACTCGCCTTCGTTTAAGGGATTTCCGAAAGACGCCATCGATCCGATCCTTGGCGCCCGCTACCGCAACATTCTCTTCGGCGTGATTTATAACAAGAAAGATATCAAAACTTCCGCAGCGCCCAAGACGCTCGAAGACGTAGTTAAAGCCGAATATCGCGGCAAGCTTGTTATGCCTCATCCGACTAACCACACGACCACCACTCAGTGGCTCGCCAGCCTTGATAAAATTATGCCCAAAGCGCGCGCCGAGAAATTCATCCATGATCTCGCCGCTGCAAAGCCAATTTTTGTTGACAACACGATACCTGCCGCCGAGCACGTAAGCAGCGGCGAAACGCCCATCGGCATAAGCTTCCCTCGTTTTGTGCTCACCTACAACAAACAAGGTGCCAATCTCGATTATGTCCGCGACTACAACATGCTCGGTGACGGGCACTACATCGGCCTCGAAGCCAAAGCGCCACGGCCTAATGCCGGAAAAGCATTCATCGATTTCTTCCTGGATGACGAGAGCATGAAGATTCAAGCCGACATTGGTGAGTTCGTTAACCGACGCGGTATCTATCCGCCGCTCCAAGACGCCGACAAAATCAAGTTCGTCCAAATGTATCAGTTCGGCAAGGAAGACTTCGAAGCGAAAAAGAAAGAATACCAGAAGATTTTTTTCCAGTAGACGCAGCTAACGACACTAAATCGGATAGCCAACCTCGGCTTCACTATTCAGAACGCAACGAGCTCAAAGTGCGGAGGAAATTTATGACGCGCAGGTATGCTGATTGTGACGGTCATGTGATGGAAAACTCCGACGAAGTGGTGAAATACGTCGGCGAGCCCTTCAAGACCACGGGCCACATGAATCCGCGGCGAATTTTGCCCAGTCTGGATCGGTTTCACACGCCGCGGTTGGAAGAGCGGAAACCCGGCACGTTCGATCCCAACGTCGGCCCCGAGATGTGGGTGCAATTCCTCGACAAAGCGGGTCTTGAGTTCAGTGTGCTGTTTCCGACGGAAGGCCTCGCTTACGGACAGATCGCATTTCCCCCCTGGGCCGTTGCCTATGCGCGGGCTTACAATGACTGGCTCCGCGCGAGATATTTGGACTTCAACTCGGGGTTGAAAGGCTTGGCATTGATTCCCATGCAAGACGTTCCTGCGGCGGTTACTGAGCTGCGTCGTGCGGTGCAAGACCTCGGCATGGTCGGCGCGATGCTGCCGTCGAACGGCCTCAACCCGCACTTGAGCGCCAAGCATTTTTGGCCGGTGTATGAAGAGGCGGCGAAACTGGATTGCGGCCTGGCCGTCCACGGTGGATGCTACGGCGACCTCGGCTTCAACACCTACACCGTATTTCCTGCGACGCGGGCCCTCGGTATGCCGGTTCCACTGGCCATCGCCGCAACCGGCATGATCGTCGATGGCGTACTGGATGAATTTCCCAGCTTGCGCGTGGGATTCCTCGAAGGCGGCACCGCCTGGATCCCCATGGTCATCGATCGTCTCGAGCGAGAGTTGGAATATGGCGGGCTGCGCGTCAAGCGCAAACCTGAGGACTATTTTAAAAGTGGGAAACTCTTCGTCGGCTGCGAAGGCAACGAGAAAGCCTTGGCTTACGCCATTGACCGCGTCGGACCTGAGCCGTTTATGTTCGCGTCGGATTTCCCGCACGAGATTTCGCTGGACAACTGCATGGAAGAGATTGACGAAATCGTCGAACGCCACGACCTCCAAGAGGAACACAAGGATGCCATATTGGGAGCCAATGCCCGCAGATTTTATAAAATCTAACCCTAAAGAAAACAGCCGTTCGAGCTGTTCGATCCGTTTAAAACGTTCAAGGCGTTCGGTTTCGCCGGATCGTTAACAAGATGCAAACATTACGAAGAGTAGGACGTTAAAACTCTATGGTGAAAAAAGGAAGAGAACAGAGATGCAAAGACGCCCTTTGCGCGTGCTCAACGTTTCTCGTGCTGGTAGCGGTCGTTTTCTCCAGCCTCGAACCGGCGACAGCGCTGGACAAAATTAAATTTCCCTATTCGCCGATCTCGTACCATAGTTTGCCTTTCCTAGTTGCCTACGAGGCCAGGCTTTACGAGAAACACGGACTCGAAGTGGATCCCGTGTTCGCCGGCGCCTCGTCTTTGATCGTGCAGTCAATGCTTGCAGGCGAGGCGGATCTGGCGGGCATGGCCGGACCGGCGGTGATCTCCAACGTGCTCAAAGGCGGTGATGTCATTCAAGTCGCTGCGCTGGTCAAATCTTTCAGCGTCCCACTATATGTGCAGCCCGCCATCACGCAAGTAGCGCTACTGAGTGGCAAAAGAGTCGGCGTCACGCGCTTCGGCTCGGTTTCACACTTCACCGCAAAGGCGATACTGGACCGGTCCAACGTCACCGACGCCGTCATTGTTCAAACCGGTGGCTACCCCGAATCAATGACCGCGCTTAGCACTAACGCCATCGCCGGAGCGATGATCCCTGCGCCACAAAGTGTCGTGCTGCGCGAAAAGGGCTTTCGCGAGCTTGTCAGCATCAAACAGATTCGTGAGATGAATATTCGCTTCATTGAACAAGGCGTCGTGGCACGGCGCGGTTACGCCGAAAAGAATGCCGAGCTCGTCAAACGCTTTATCGAAGCGGTATACGATGGCCTCAAAAAAATCCACGATGACAAAGTTTACGCCACAAGGATTCTCGGCAAATACACCAAAGTGACGCGGCAGAACATGCTGGACGAGAGCTATCAGGCGAGCATCGAGGCCTTCGCCAAGGACCCGCGCATCCCTCCGGAGGTTTTCAAGGACCTGGCGGAGCAGCTTGTCGGCCTCAAAATGATCGATGCGATAGCCGCGCAGAAGACGCCTCTCACAGCCTATTACGATAACCGCTATGTCGACGAGTTGGAAAAAGCTGGATTTTTCAAACGTCTTTGGCAGTGAATCGGCGACGGTGGAGGATCAAACGAACTGTCCAGTAATTGGCGCGCGCACCGGGATGTTCAAGGTCCAATGTTCCAACGGTTCAACCCGTCGGACCTTTAATTGAATTTTAATATCGAACGCTGAACTCCGGACTCACTCCGTTGACTCAGCCGGATTGTAAGGAGATCGCAAATGCTTCAAGGCCATCTCGTATTCGACGCGGACGCCCACGGCTCGATCAGTCCTCGTATGTGGGAGGACCTTCCCGAAGCTTATCGAGCGCGGCGCCCGCGACCCATCACCGTGCACGACGACTCCGGTTTAGAGAAATATAACTCAGGATGGCTGATCGAAGGCTCCTTGGAGCCTCACGCCTTCGGTCCAGGCGCGCAACAGGCGAACACGCCGCGCCATGTGCTCGCTGAATTCGGAGCGGACACCGAGCGAGAACATTGCTCCATCGACAGTGTCACGCTCAACGATCCGCAAGCGCGCTTGCGCGACATGGATCGTATGGGATTCGACGCCCAAATGCTTTTTCCTAGCACGCTCTATGCTCACATGACAGACGATCCTGGATTCGAAGCGGCGCTCTTCCGAGCCTACAACCGCTTCATCGCTCGTCAATGCCAGACTGCGCCCCGGCGACTCAAATGGTCGGGCCTGTTGCCGCTTCGCGATCAGGGCCAAGCGTTCGAAGCGATCGAGGAAATGCAGCGCCTCGGCGCGCGCGCCGCCGTGGTTTTCGGCACCGCGGGCGAAAGGCTGCTTTCGGATCAGAGTTTTCTTCCGGTTTGGGATGAATTTGCACGCGCCAAACTGCCGCTCTGCGTTCACATGGGCATGAGCTACCCGCCGCTGGCTCGGCTCGGGCGGTCAATCTACGATGGACACATCATCGGTATGTCGCTGCCGGCGCAGCTCGCCTTCATGGCCGTCGTGGGACACCGGATGCTGGACCGCTACGCGGATTTAAAAGTCGCGTTCCTCGAATTCGGCGCCGAGTGGATTTTCTACATGGTGTCCCGAATGGACCATTATTTGCCACTAGACCGCGGCGCCCATCCATTTGGCCTTAGCATGCCCAACGCCGCACAGCTGCCGCGCGCGAGCATCAAGGAGTATGTCAAGTCGGGGCGAATTTTTTTGGCCGCCGAAGCTGACGACAACCTTATCCATCTCTTGTTCGAGCTTATCGGCGAGGGTCAGGTGTTGTTCTCTTCCGACTTTCCCCACGGCGAAGGACGTGAAAATGCGGCGCTAGAGATTCTCGCGCGCAATGATCTTTCCGCGGGCCAAAAAAAGAAGCTGCTTTACAACAACACGGTGAGACTGTTTGGTGAACCGTAA
>Ga0126373_10004177_pt1 | contig 10999 bp, 11 predicted proteins | sample PanSoiMetPlot_11_FD_92545 | JGI IMG/M metagenome (GOLD analysis project Ga0126373, IMG submission 92545) | Tropical forest soil microbial communities from Panama - MetaG Plot_11 | ecosystem: Environmental > Terrestrial > Soil > Tropical forest > Bulk soil | place: Panama | collected 2016-02-17
CCTCGGTCCGCCGGGACGTCCTCCCGCAGCAGTCTGACGGCGTACTCCGCCAGGAGTACGCAGCGGCCCCGTGCGCCTGGAGGTGTACGGCGAAGTGCCTGCTCGCGGCGGACGTCGCCAGCTCCGTCAGCCGGAAGGCTGGTGGCGAGCCCGGCGGACCGACCGCCGGCAACAACTGCGGAGGCCCGCAATGCAAGCCCTGACCCGCTTCGTACTGCGTCACAAGCTGATGGTGACGCTGTTCTGGCTCGCGCTCGCCGTCGCGGGCGTGCTGACCGTCAGCGGCACCACCCACCGGATGACCAACACGTTCTCCATGCCCGGCCAGGCGTTCCGGGCGGACAACCAGATCGCCCGCGAGTACGGCAACGGAGGCTCCCAGACGCCGTACGTGCCGGTGCTGACCGTCCCGTCCGGTGAGCGGATGTCCAGCCCAGCCGACGCTGCCGCGGCCGGCCGGGCGTTCGCGACACTGCACGCGGTGCTGCCGAACGCACGGATCGCCGACTACGCCACCACCCACAACCCCGCATTCATCACCAGAGACGGCCGGTCGACGTTCGCGCTCGTCTACACGCCCGACAACACCAGCTTCAGCGCGCCGAGCTACGGGCCGGCCATCCAGCGCACGCTGGCAGGCTCGGTCCCGGCGGGCTGGCACGCTGCCGTCACTGGTGAGCAGTTGCTGCAGTCAGGCGCGCCCCAGTCCAAGGGCACCGGGATCGTGGTGGAGGCCATCATCGGATCGCTCGGCGCGCTGGCAATCCTCGCCTTCGTATTCGCAAGCTTCCTCGCCTTCCTCCCGCTGCTGATTGGCGGCGTCTCGGTCATGTCCACCTTCCTCCTCGTGGGCGGGCTGACGGAGATCACCGGCGTCAGCCAGATCGTCGAATTCCTCATCGCGCTGATCGGGCTCGGTGTGGCGATCGACTACTCGCTGCTGGTGGTCAGCCGGTGGCGGGAGGAGCGTGCCGCGGGCCGCGACAATCAGGACGCTGTGCTCCACGCGATGGTGCACGCAGGCCGGGCCGTGGTGTTCTCCGGGCTCACCGTCGCCATCGGGCTAGCGGCCATGATCGTCCTGCCCGTGCCCATGCTGCGCAGCGTCGGCATCGGGGGCGTGCTCGTGCCGCTCGTGTCCGTTGCGGTGGCGGTCACCCTGCTGCCCGTCATCCTGGCGACCGTCGGCCCGCGGCTTGACTGGCCACGGCTGCGCACCGAGCGGACCGCTAGCCGCGTCTTCTCGGCGTGGGCCCGGGGCGTCTACCGGCACCGCTGGCTGGCAGCGATTGGCGGCCTCGCAGTGCTGGGCGCGCTGATGGCCCCGGCACTGTCGCTGCACCTCGGCGAACCGGGCAGCTCGGCGCAGGCCACCTCGGGGCCGGCGCACGAGGCGCTCGTCACGCTGACCGACGGCGGTATCCCAGCCGGGGTACTCACCCCGGCCGAGGTGCTGACCACACGGGCGCCTGGCGTCGCGGGTCACGTTGCCGGGGTCGCCCGCACGGTGCCCGGTATCTATGCCGCGGTCGCTCCCGCCACCAGCGACTACCACCGCGCCGGTACTGCCATCGTGACGGTGCTCCCGGCGGCCGAGAGCAGCCTGCCAGCCGGCCAGACCTCGATGGCCGCGCTGGAGTCGGCGCTGATCTCCAAGCCGGGCGTGCTCGGGGTCGGCGGCGACGGCCCGTCCCTCATCGACTTCGACCACGCGGTCTACGGCGACTTCCCGCTCATGCTGGCGCTCATCGGCATCGCTACCTTCCTGCTGCTCACCAGGGCCTTCCGGTCCGTGCTGCTAGCAGCGAAGGCCGTGGTGTTCAACCTGATCTCGCTGGCCGCCGCCTACGGCGTGCTGACGTGGGTCTGGCAGGACGGGCACGGCTCGCACGCGCTGTGGGGCATCCCCGCAACCGGAGCGATCACCATGTGGGTTCCGCTGATGGTGTTCGCCTTCCTGTTCGGGCTGTCGATGGACTACGAGGTGTTCATCCTGAGCCGCGTCCGTGAGGCTTACGACCGCAGCGGCGATGCGCGCCAGGCGGTCACCGAGGGCCTCGGCCGGACCGGTCGGCTCGTGACCAGCGCGGCGGCCATCCTGATGCTGTCCTTCCTGTCGATGTCGACCGGTCCGATGACGGATCTGAAGATCCTGGCCACCGGGCTAGGCGCCGGCATCCTGGTGGACGCCATCGTGATCAGGTGCCTGCTCGTGCCCGCCATGGTCGCACTGTTCGGCCGAGCCAACTGGTGGCTGCCGTCAGGGCTCGCCCGGCTGCTGCGGGTGCCCGTTCCCCGCTACGTCGCACAGCCCGAGCCGGCGAGGGAGCTGGCCCGCGCGTAGGTAACGGCGAGCGGTCCGCCCGGGCCTGCGGGGATCAGCTGATTCCGCAGGCCTGGGCGACTGCTATGGCCGCGCCTTCCCGGTTCGACGCAGCGGGGATGCCGGGCCGCTCAAAGTAACTCATATAGACGTCCGCGGCGCCGGCCGGGCTGGTCGCGGCGTTCAGCGTCGGGATGTACTGGGCCCACTGCTGGTTGTAGGTCAGCAGCGCCGCGAGCTGCGTCTGCAGGTCGACGGCCGGATTGCCGGTCACATAGCCAGCCGGTAGCGGGGTCCAGCCGATCAGCCCGCCGCCGCCGGTGCCGACCGATTCCGGCTCGCCCTTGGACTCCTGATAGATATTGCCAGCCACACCGACGGCGCCGAGCTTGCTGTATCCGTGTGCCACCAGGAAGTCGACGATGGTGACATAGTTGGCCGGCAGCATCCCGGTCCCGCCGGCGCCGTTGCCAGCACACGCGGGCGGCGGAGCGGCTAGCGACGGGCTGGCGGTCGCACTGGGCGCTGGCGACGGCGATACCGACGCCGCGGGCTTCACGGTCTTGCCGGACGATGCCTGAGCCAGGCGGCGTGCGACTGCGTCGTCCGTCATGCCGCTGCCCGCCACTAGCGCGTGCATCTGGTACGAGGCGAGGCTGCGCGCCACCGGATCGGGCCGCTGCTGAGGAAGCTGAGTGGCGATCAGCGCGGCGCCGAGGACAACAGCCGGGACAACTGCGGAAACGACAACGGTGCCCCGCCGGACTCTGCTGGACGGGGCGGCGTGACGGCCCGTCCGCCTTGTCTTCCTGTGCTTGCGATGAGAGGTCGTCGCCGAGCTCACTACCTGCCTTAGGACAGTCCTCGCCCGGCTACGCGGCGTATCGCGCGTGCCTCTCACCGAGCCTGACCTGGGAAATCGTGGCCGGCGCGGGACTCAGAATCCGGTAAACAGCCTCATATAGACCATTCGGGCTATGGGCTTATCAAAACGGTCAGTGAGCGCGGAAGTACATACAGCGTCGGCAATCTCGCCCCGGCAGCGGCTGCCACGGGCCACCGGAAAACCACCCAAAGTGACTAGCTCTACGCTGGGCCCGAGCCGGGCCGTCGGAACTCGTCGCGCCAGCACGTTGCCGGAAGCGCCGGGCTCGGAGCATGATCGCTGCCGGAGCCCAGTGACGGCGAACCACAGGGAGACGGCGTGGATCTCGAGCTCACCGGCAGACGGGCCGTGGTGACAGGCGGCAGCAGCGGGATCGGAAAGGCGACGGCAGCGCTCCTCGCCGAGGAGGGCGCTGATGTGGTCATCGCCTCCCGGTCGGCGGACCGGCTGGCGCAGGCCGCCGCGGACATTAACGCCGCAGCCGGCCGCGCCGCCCGCACGGCGGTTGTCGACACCAGCGACGACGCATCAGTGCAGGCGATGGCCGTCCAGGCCGCCCGCCTGCTCGGCGGGCCGGTCGAGATCCTCGTCAACTGCGCCGCGATCCCAGCCGGTCAGCGGCCGGCCGGCGGGTTCGACACGGTCACCAGCGAGGCGTTCTGGACCGACGTGAACGTCAAGGTGCTCGGGTATCTGCGCTGCGCCCAGGCTCTGGCCCCGGGCATGATCGCCGCCGGCTGGGGACGGATCATCAACGTCAGCGGCCTCGCCGCACGCAGCACCGGCTCGGTCGTTGGCTCCATCAGGAATGTGTCGGTCGCGGCGATGACCAAGAACCTGGCCGACGAGCTTGGCCGCCATGGGATCAACGTCACGGTGGTGCATCCGGGGCTGACCAGGACGGAGGCAACCCCCGGCGTAGTGGCCGCCACAGCGAGCCGCGAGGGCATCGAACCGGAAGCGGTCGAGCGCCGGCTGGCCGCGGGCAATGCCATCGGCCGCATGATCACGGCGAGCGAGGTGGCGGCAGTCATCGCTTTCCTGGCCTCCCCGCGTAGCGTCGCGATCAACGGGGACGCGGTGGCGTGCGGCGGGGGTACGCCGCGCGTCATCCACTACTAGGCGAGCGGAGGTCACTGTGACGGACATCCCGGCTGAGTACGGGCCCGTGCGTCCTGGCGACGAGCTCGACTGGAACCGGCTCGCCGGTTACCTCCAGGAGAACATCGACGGGCTCGGCTCCCTCACGAACGTGCATCAGTTCCTGCACGGCGCGGCGAACCTGACCTACCTACTGGAGTTCGCCCACCGCCGGCTCGTGGTCAGAAGGCCGCCATTCGGTGAGATCGCCGTCGGCGCGCACGACATGAAGCGGGAGTACCGCGCCCTGTCCAGGCTGTGGCGCGGTTATCCGCCGGCGCCGCGCGCGTACCTGCTCTGCGAGGACCACTCGATCGCCGGCGCGGATTTCCTCGTCATCGAGTACCGGCCCGGCGTCGTGGTGTGGGGTAGCGTGCCGCCGAGCATGGCCGTGCACCGGGACGCGGGCCGCCGGATAGGTTTCGCGGTGGTCGACGCGCTCGCCGAGCTCCATCAGCTCGACCCGCAGCAGGCAGGCGTGGGCGATCTCGGCAGACCGGACGGCTTCGTCGACCGCCAGCTCAGTGGCTGGCGGGCCCGCTGGGCAGCGGTCGCCGAGCCGTTCCTGGACCGGCTGCCCGACTCCGAACGTGGCACGGACCTGGTCGCCGACGTCGGCGCCCGGCTGACCGCGACGAAGCCGGCAACGGTCCGCACGTCGGTGCTGCACAACGACTTCAAGATCGACAACTGCCAATTTGACCCGGCCAACCCTGATCGCGTGCAGTCCGTCTTCGACTGGGACATGGCCACGATCGGTGATCCGCTGGTCGACCTCGGCACGATGCTCAACTACTGGCCGGATCCTTCGGACGACCCGGACAACCCGCCCTCCCATCCCGAAGGCCAGCAGAACATAGGGCTACCCACCCGGGCCGAAGTCACGTCGCGCTACGCCAGCAAGACCGGCACGGACGTGGCCGACGTCGGCTGGTATGAGGCGTTCGGCTGCTGGAAGACCGCCATCGTGGTCGCGCAGCTGTACTACCGCTATCTGCAAGGCGACAGCCACGACCTGCGCCAGGGCCTCAAGGGCGACCGGATCCTGCCGCTGGCCCGCCGGGCGGAGCTCATCCTCGGCGGCTGAGGGCCGGATCGGGGATCCAGCGCTCAGACTGCTCCTGCCAGGTTGGTGGCTCGCCCGGCAGCGGGGTAGCCGAGTCGGCCCGTAGGCCGTCGATGATGAGGGCGAGGTGCCGCTGCCGAACCGCAGCGGTCCGCTCGGCATCGCCGACCCGGAGCATGCTGAGCAGCTCGAGCAGGTACCCGACATCCAGGAACGCGACGTCCTCGCGCACGTCGCCGGCCGCCTGGGCCCGCCTGAGCAGCTCCGTTCGTCGCGCCCGACCTCGGCCGCGTCGATCCCGAGCACGTCCTGGGCATTCACGTGAACGCCGCCACCATGGGCTTCATCCCGTTCGGCGAAATCCCCGAGGCGGAGCTGGCCACCTTCTCCCCGGTCGAGAAGGAGCGCGCCCAGCGGATGGCGGCCTTCCTCAGCGACGGCAACGGGTACTTCCAGATTCAGTCGACCCGGCCGCAGACGCTGTCCTACGCGCTGACCGACTCCCCGGCCGGGCAGCTCGCGTGGATCGTGGAAAAGTTCAAGGAGTGGACCAGCTCCGCGCACGAACTCCCCGAGGATGCGATCGCCCGCGACGACATTCTCGCCAACGTCAGCCTGTACTGGTTCACCGCGACGGCGGGGTCCGCGGCGAACATCTACTACGAGGCGATGCACGGCCAGGACTGGCCGACGCGGTCCGGCGCGCCGACCGGTGTCGCGGTCTTCGCCGAGGACATCGCAATCCGCCGGTACGCCGAGCAAGCCAACAACATCGTGCACTGGAGCGATATCGACGCCGGCGGCCACTTCGCCGCGCTCGAGACTCCTGACCTGCTGGCTGGCGACATCCGCACGTTCTTTGACAGCCTGCAGACCGTATCGTGATCCAGTGACCTCGACAGCCGGCGTGCTCGCCCAGTGGGCGCACGACCTCCGGCCGGCCGAGGACGACCTGGCGCTGGCCGGCCGGTCGCTGCTGGACACGGTGGCCGTCACGCTGGCCGCGCGCGATCACCCGGTGACCGCCCTCGCTACCCGCCTCGGCGAGGGCGGTCACTGGGCGGCAGCCGGGCACGTGCTCGACTTCGATGACCTGCACATGCCGTCCACGACGCACATCAGCGCGGTCTGCGTGCCGACCGCGCTCGCGGCCGGCGGCGACGCCCGCGCCTACCTCGCCGCAGCCGGGGTGATGGCCAGGCTCGGCACTGCCCTCGGCTGGAGCCATTACTCGGCTGGCTGGCACGCGACCTGCACAGCCGGGGCGCCTGCTGCAGCAGCGGGCGCTGCGGTCGCGATGGGCCTGGACAGCGAGCGCATCGCGACCGCGATCGCGCTGGCGGTTTCGGCCGCGGGCGGCGTGCAGCGCGCTTTCGGCACCGACGCCAAGTCGCTGCAGGTGGGGTTCGCGGTCGACGCGGGCCTGCGGGCCGCCGGACTGGCCGCGGCCGGCGCGCGCGCCGACGAGACGGCCCTCGACGCCTGGCTGCACCTGGTGGGCGCGAAGCCGGGCGGCCTCGACCTCGCCGGCCCGGCGGTGCCGGACGGGCTGGCGATCAAGATGTACCCGTGCTGCTATGCACTGCAGCGGCCGATCAGCGCCGTCGCCGAGCTCGCGGACCAGGCCGGCCTGGAGGCCGGCGATGTGCAGCGCATCGAGCTGCGCACGCCGGCCGCGACCGTCGTCCCGCTCATCCACCACCGCCCGGACACGGGCCTGCAGGGCAAGTTCAGCCTCGAGTACGCGGTCGCCGCCGCCCTCCTCGACCGCCATCCGGGCTTTGCGAGCTTCACCGACGCGGCCGTGCGCCGGGACGCGGCGCGGCGCCTCGGCGGCCTGGTTGAGACCGAAGTTGATCCCGGCGGCGACTGGCTGCTCGATGGCGAGCTGCAGGTCAAGATCCATACCGGGAACGGGGCCGTCCATCACGCGGCCCTGCGCTATCCGCCTGGGTCACCGGCGCGTCCCCCCACGCCGGCGCAGCTCTCGGCGAAACTGGCTGACTGCGTGGCCGGCCTCGACACCGACTGGTCCGCCTGGACCTGGCAGAACGCGGCTGGCGTGCTGCGCGAGTTCGTGCGCCGCCCGCCGGCGAGCAGCTAGGCGACCACGGATGGTCTCGGTGGCTGCTCGGTCAGCTGCCGGTGCACTGCGGACTCGGTTGGGCCAGGTAGAGCCCGACATAGACCGCCGTGCCGGACGGGTCGAGTGGGAGTTGGAGCCACGTTCCATTCGGCCAGTTTGCATTGTTTGCAGCGGGATCCATTCCCAGGATGACCGCCAGGACGTCGCCACTGGGGATAGCCGAGGCGTTGAAGGTGAAGGCAGTACCGAGAGGGGGCAAGTAGGGCCACCCGCGACCCAAGTTCGTCGGGAGGATTTCCTGGCCAGAGGCATCTGTTGGGATTCGGGGATCAAACGTGCAGGGAGGATGCCACTGCGGGCCCGGCACGCCAAGGTACACGTTGGCCGGTACGCCGTCCGCGCGGAGCGTCTGTTGCAGCCCGGCGGCATCGTCGAGCTGGTTGATGGTGACCGTGATGTAACCGTCGGCGAGCTTGACGACGCTGAACGAGTGGCCAGGCCGGTGACTTCCCGGCAGTAGCGAGGTTATGGCGAGCGCAACCACTGCCGCCACTGCCACCGCTCCGGCCATCGCAACCCGCCGGACGCCGGGCCGACGGATCGTAACCGGACCGCTCATCGCCGCGGCTAGCCGGGCGAGGGCAGCGTCGCGAATCCGGGGAGCGTCGAGCGGGGGCAGGGGCTGGAGTTCCTTGAAAAGCCGGATCTCATCCATGGCAGATCTCCTCGCTGATCTGTGCTGGGGTAGCAATTCTCATCTCGGGCGGCGCGGGGTTGGTCCCGGCGAGGGCCTGCCGGGTCCGCGCCCGGATCCGGTGCAGCCGCGATTTGACGGCGCTGACGGACACGCCCAGTGCCTGCGCTGACTCCTGGTATGTCAGGTCCGTCCAGGCCACCAAGAGCAGGAGCTCGCGGTCCTGGCGCGACAGCCCAGACAAGACCGCAGCCAGCTGTGGTCGTCGCTGCTCTGCCGTGACCCGGTCAGCCACGCGATCACTGAAATCTGCGGCGACCGTCTCGGCTCGGACACGGCCTAGGGCCTGCAGGTACCGGCGTTCCGCCCGTCTGTGCGAACCGATCTGGCGGACGGCGATGCCGTACAACCATGGCCGCGCGTTCGGCCGTGACAGGTCATACCTGCTGCGGGCGCGGAACGCGGCAAGGAATGTCTCGGCGGTCACATCTTCGGCCAGATCGCTGCCAAGCCGGGCACTGGCGTACCGCAGAATGTCATCGGCATAGCGGTCGAAGATTTCCCCGAATCGGCGTGGGTCGCCGATCGAGGCCTTGACGATGTTCGCATCGCTCAGGCGCGAGCCACCGGTGGGATCAGCTCGCTCGGCGTCATCGGCGGAGTTGCCCGGTCCGGGCTGGTTGCTCCTACCGGGATGCTCCGTTAGCACGGCGCACGCTCATGCATGGCCTGGTCCTCTCTGCCGCGTGATTTCGCTCACCCGTTGTTGTCCGGAGCGCCCGAACTAGTTGCGGGCATGGCGCCGCCTACCAGATACGACTGCGCCCACCGGCTCCTTGATGGCGATCAGTCTGGGAAAGGCCAGATCGTCCTCGCTCGGCTGGCGGCACGGTACGCGCGCACTTGCTCGGTAGAGTGCAAACTGCCTGACTGCCGGCTGAGGAGGTCCCGCTGACCGACGGACTCACTAGCTCTCATCCGCGGCTTCCGCTGGCCGGCATTACGGTGGTGTCACTGGAGCAGGCGGTGGCCGCGCCGTTCGCCACCCGTCAGCTCGCCGACCTCGGCGCTCGCGTGATCAAGATTGAGCGGCCCGGCGCGGGCGACTTCGCCCGCGACTACGACCGCGCGGTGCTCGGTCAGGCGAGCTACTTCGTATGGCTGAACCGGGGCAAGGAATCGGTCGAGCTCGACGTGAAGAGCTCCCGCGGGCAGCAGGTGCTGGCCGCGCTGCTGGACCGTGCCGACGTCTTCGTTCAGAACCTCGCGCCCGGCGCGGCTGCCCGGCTCGGCGTGTCCGCCGACACGCTCCGGGCCAGGCACCCGCGGCTGATCTGCTGCTCGGTCTCCGGCTACGGACCGGCTGGCCCGTACGCCCGCAAGAAGGCCTACGACCTTCTCGTGCAGTGCGAGGCCGGGCTGCTGTCGGTGACCGGCACGCCCGGCACCCCGGCGAAGGCCGGCATCTCGGTCGCCGACATCGCGGCGGGCATGTACGCCTACAGCGGGGTGCTGACCGCGCTGTATGAGCGGGAGAAGACCGGAACCGGCAGCACGGTCGAGGTCGCCATGCTCGAGGCGCTCGGCGAGTGGATGAGCCAGCCTTATCTCTACACAGTGTTTGGCGGGCACCCGCCGCAACGCACCGGTGCGCGGCACGCCTCGATCTCGCCGTACGGCCCGTATCAGACCGGCGATGGGCAGATCTTTCTCGGCCTGCAGAACGAGCGCGAATGGCTGGTGCTGTGCCGCGAGATCCTTCGGCAGCCCGAGCTGGCCACCGACCCGCGGTTCGCCACGAACTCCGACCGGGTGCACAACGACGAGCAGCTCACCCTGGTGATCGAGGCGGCCCTCGCGAGCATGTCCGCCGACGAAGTCGCCGCGATGCTCGACGCGGCCGGCATCGCGAACGCGCGGCTGCGCACCCCGGCGGAGTTCGCCGCGCACCCTCAGCTCTCAGCAAGGGACCGCTGGCGGGAGGTTGCGACGCCCGAAGGTCCCATCCAGCTACTGCTGCCACCGGTGACAGTGCCCGGCCGCGAGCCCGCGATGGGCGCGGTGCCCGCGCTCGGCGAGCACACCAGGTCGATTCTCGCGGAACTGGGCCTCGACGACGGGACCTAAGGGCCGCGCACGGCCGGCGATAGTCCCTGCCGCGACGGACCGCCACCACCACAGGCTGGAGTGAGCCCAGCCCCTCCGTACTTTCTGGTGGCCGAGATGACCGAGCATCTGTACCCGCACAGCGTCGCCGACCTCGAACTTGCTCCCGTGCTGATCTCAATCGAGCGCAATCTCGCCGTCGCGCGCGACGCCACCGACCTTGAGTTCACGCTCGCGCTGGAGCTCAACGACGACGACAGCATCTACCGCTCCCCGACCGAGCGGGCACGACGCGTCCAGCGTTTCGCGACTCGCGGGGTCACCCTGCACGGCTGGAACGTCTACCCGTCAGCGGACCGGCACGGGCTGGCCGTCTGGCATGGTGACTTCACCGTGACACTGTCTCTTGGCAAGCAGCTCACGGACTACGTACAGAACGGCCGCGCCCGCTGATAGCCGGCCGGCTACTGGCCGGGGTCGACGTAGCGCGCATTGTGCTCGACGGCCTGGAAGACATCCATGCCGATGGGCCGGCGCCGTTCCTCGGCCAGGTGGCCGAGCAGCCCCGCCGTGCGGGCCAGCAGCGCGAACCCGCGCAGCAGGTCCGGCGGCAGGCCCAGGTCAGCTAGCGCGGCACCGCACGTGCCTGCCCCGTTCAGTGGCAGGGTCCGGCCAAGCACCTGCGGGTGCACCCGGCC
>Ga0126373_10004180_pt1 | contig 10995 bp, 10 predicted proteins | sample PanSoiMetPlot_11_FD_92545 | JGI IMG/M metagenome (GOLD analysis project Ga0126373, IMG submission 92545) | Tropical forest soil microbial communities from Panama - MetaG Plot_11 | ecosystem: Environmental > Terrestrial > Soil > Tropical forest > Bulk soil | place: Panama | collected 2016-02-17
GAGGCGCAGCGGCAGATAGACGTTGTCCGCGACCGTCGCCCACGGCATCAGCGTCGGCTCTTGGAAGACGAAGCCGATCCGGCCGACGAGGCTGGCAGCGCGCTCGACACGTCCGGTACTTGGCTCAATCAGGCCAGCAAAAATGCGCAGCAACGTGCTTTTCCCGCAGCCGGAGGGACCGAGCACGCCGACGAATTCGCCGGGCATTACCGCCAGATCGACACCGGCGAGGGCGGCGACGCCGTTACGAAACGACTTTGCCAGCGCGGCAGCGGCAAGCAGAGTCTCGGCCACGCCGCGTCCGCCTAGGGTTGCGATTTGAGGCCGACGCGATGATCGACGAAGCGCAACGTATAGGCCTGACGATAGTCCATATCGGTCGAATAAAGGCCTTGCTTCGCCATCACCGCGAAAAACGCGTGCCACCGCGCATCGGTCATCGCGCCGACGCCGAGCGTCTTGGCGTCGCCGCCGTCGACGATACCGTGGCTTGCCATGGTCGACCGCGCATAAGCCAGCAGCGCGTCGGTTTGCTCAGGATTGTCCTTCTTGATCAGCGCATTGGCGGCGGAAGGATCGCGCCTGAGATACGCGTACCAGCCCTCGATCGAGGCATCGACGAAACGTTGCACCAAACCCGGATTATCGTGCACCAGCTTGGCCGATGTCTCGATCAGCGAGCCGTAACTGGCATAGCCGGAATCAGCGAGCAGAAAGACCTGCGGATCGCCGCCGGCTTGTCGGATGAGAAACGGCTCGCTGGTCAGATACCCTTGCTGGATCGCGCGTGGATTGGTGAGGAACGGCGCCAAGTTGAAGGTATAGGGTCGGATTTGCGCATCGGTGTAGCCGAAGTGCGCCTTGAGGAACAACCACCAGCCGACGCGCGTATCGCCGCCGATCATGATCGGCTTGCCCTTGAGGCTCGCGAGACTCTTGAAGCCGGCAGCACGATGCGCGATCAGCACGGCCGGATCCTTCTGGAAGAGCGCCGCGACCGCGACCAACGGAATGTTCTGCTGGCGGACATTGAGCGGCAGGAAACTGTTCGAGACGATGGCAAAATCGAGCCGGCCGGCAGCGAGCAGCTGCGTCTGATTGATCTGCGGTCCGCCTTGTCGCAACTCGACCTCGATCCCGTGGCGGGCATAGATGCCCTCGGCGATCGCCGCGTAATAACCGCCATGCTCCGCTTCAGCGCGCCAGTCAGTGCCGAAGGTTATATGATCGAGCGCGGACGCCGGTCGGCTCGCAACCAAAGCTGCCAGCACCAACGCCAACCACAATCCGGCTTTCTTCATCCCCCACCTCGCGGCGACTTCTTAGCTCAAGCCAGGGCGCAGTGGTAGCGCGCGGTTGGATCGCCGAGCCGGCGATCAACGTTGGTCGTCGTCGCGCCGGCCGCCGGCCGCGTCGTCGTAACCCTTGGCATGCGAGTAGAACAGCAAGGCCAGCAAGACGCCAGCGAGGCCGAGCGTCGCGAGCCCGCCCAGAATCAACGCGATATAGCCGGACGTCGATATTTCCGTGGCGCCCATTGAGATCCACGCCCATACCGCCACCGAAACGGTCGACAGTGCGAGAATGGCGGCGACGGCGATGCCGAGCTTGGTCATGAAATAATCCTGTTTGCGGCGCCGATCATAAGACGCCGGCCAGCCAGCGAAAGTGCAACCCGCGGACAACTATGTCGCAGACGCTGACCTAAATATAATATTTTAATATATTTATGCCGCCGGCTAGGATCAAAGCCTGGAATGGAGGCCGGCGATGTCGGTGCACGTACTGTTCAAGACCGGCGAACGTCCGGAAGGCGGCACGCTGTCGGCGCGACTGGTCGCCGAAGTGCGCGAAGCGGTCTTCGACAAGCGCCTCAAGCCGGGCGATTTCCTCGGCACCGAGAAGGATATCGCAGAGCGCGCCCAGGTCAGCCGGATGGCGGCGCGCGACGCGCTACGGACGCTGGCGGCGCTCGGCGTCGTCGAGATCAAGGTCGGTGCCGGCGGCGGCGTGCGAATCGCGCATGGCAATCCGCGGCAGTTCGCTGAAGCACTCGCCGTTCAGCTCGACCTCGCCGGCATTAGCACCGCTGAAATTCTCGACGCGCAGCGCGCGATCGAGACGCTGGCGGCCGAGCTAGCTGCCGAGCACGCCACCGCGGCCGAACTCGCCGGGTTGAAGCGCCTCCTCGCCGTCGCCGAAGGACAGATCGACGACGTGCCGACTTTTACGCGCGCCTGTCTCGATTTCCACCTGGCCATCGCCGAAGCCTCGCATAACCGCGTGCTGGCGGCACAGTTGCGCTCGCTGCAGCACGTGTCGTGGCCGACACGCAATCCGGCCCTGACGCGAACCGTCGCGCTTCACATCCTCGACGTCCATCGCCAGCTGGTTGCGCTGATCGAGGCGCGCGACGCGGCCGCCACACGCCGGCTGATGGACGAACACGTCAAGATGATCCGTGCGCGGCGCACCACGCCATCCGGCCGCAATGCGACCAAACACGGCGCCGTTTGCTGAATCGAATCGGAAAGCGGAGGAACCCATGAACAAGTTCGTCATCGCCCCCCATTTCCGGCTGCAGGAATGGGTCGCCGAGGAGAAAGGCTATTTCCGCGACGAGGGGCTCGAATACGAGTTCCGCGAAACCATGGATTCGAGCACTGGGCAAGGCCATCAGCTCGGCAACAAAGTCGGCGCCTTCCAGTCGATCGAGCAAGGGCGAACCTGCGACATCAGCGGCGCCTGCCATTGGACCGTCAACGTCGCGGCCGCCAAAGGCCACGCCAAACTCTATGCCGACGCCTATTCGGTCTCGCCGGCCGGCGTTTTCGTGCCGCCGGAATCGCCGATCAAGGCGCCGGCCGATCTCAAAGGCGTGCCGATTTCGGTCGGCTACCAGTCCGGCAGCCATTACGCGACGATCCAGGCGCTCGAACAATACATGTCGTTGGGCGACATCAAGCTCAGCTTTGCCGACGGCTTGCTGTTCAGCCGTATGGAGTTGTTGTTCGACCGCAAGGTGCCGGCGGTCACTGTGTTCAGCGGGCCTTACTATTTCCTCGAGCAACTGGGATTCCGGAAAGTGATCGATGCCACTTTCATGATGGCGTCGATGATCAACGGCAATCCGCAATCCGACGACGTACGCAAATACTTCAGAGCGCTGCGCCGCGCCCAGCGCGACATCGACGTGCGGCCCGAGCTTTATACACACTATTACCAGAAAGAGTTCCCCAAGCGTTTCCACGGACTGATGGACACGCGTCGTTGGGGACCTGGGGAACGCATCGTTTTCGAGCCCTACACGAAGGAAGTGTTCGAGGAATCGCAGCGCTGGATCGCCGAACGCGGCATTTTCCCCGACGGCACCGGCAACGCCGCCTACGAAAACGCGGTCGTGACGCTGGCCGCGGAATAACCCGGACGCATCGCTTTCAGGTGTTGCGCCGACCGGGGCGCATGGCCGCGAAACTCGGCGGGTCGCTCGCCGGAAACGAATCGGCGCTCATGACGTCGAGTGCATCGTCGGACACCGTCGTCCGCGGTGCGCGGTCCGCCGGACGCCGACGCTTTTCGACAAGCCGCGGTTGCCGTTTGCCGGATTTTCCGGCTGGACGCGCGCGCGGGCATAGTTCCTGCGGCGGGTTGTCCCGGTCGACGGCCGATCTCGCGGCGGAATCGAGAATATGGTCTGATGAAGCGGCGCGGGTGAATGCTGCGAGCGAGGCGTTGATGGGCACGACTGCGATTTCTCCAACCGAGCGGATTGTCGCCACGATCGACGGCGCGATCGGATGGCTTGTCCTCAACAATCCAGCACGGCGCAACGCGCTGTCGCTCGACATGTGGCAGGCGATCCCGGCGATCCTCGATCGCTTCGAGCGCGAACTGGCCGTCCGCGTCGTGGTGCTGCGTGGCACCGGCGACCGCGCCTTCACCTCGGGCGCCGACGTTTCGGAATTCGAACGCCTGCGCGGTACGCCCGCCGATCAGGAACGCTACAACACGATCTCGGAAACCGCGTTGACCCGCTTGCAGCAGTTTCCGAAGCCGACAATCGCCATGATCCAGGGCTATTGCATGAGCATCGGCCTCGGCATCGCGCTGGCCTGCGACCTGCGCTTTGCCGGATCGAGTGCCCGTTTCGCCAGCCTAGCCGCGCGGCTCAGCCTGACCTACCGATGGTCCGACATCAAGAAACTGCTCGACCTGATCGGACCGGCGCGCACCAAGGATTTCTTCTATAGCGCGCGACACGTACCGGCCGACGAGGCGTTGGCGATGGGCCTCGTCGAGCACATGCGGTCGGATGCCGAGATCGAAGCATTCACCCGCGCCTATTGCGCCCGTATCGCCGAAAACGCGCCGTTGAGCATGACGGCGACCAAACGGATCGTCGCCGAATTGGTGAAGCCGTCGTCTGAGATCGACCGCGCCTTATGCAAGACGATCGTCGCCGGCTGTTACGCCAGTGAGGACTATGTCGAAGGCCGGCGTGCCTTCATGGAAAAACGCCCACCGGTCTTTCGCGGCAAATAGCGGCGATCAGTCGAGACAGCCGGGATCGGCCCGCAGCACACCGCGCGCAAAGCGGCGGAACTGCGTGGCGATCATCGACGGATCGGTCATGTAGTTGTGCGCGTCGTGCGCAAATTCCTGATCGATCTTGCTCAACGGCCCGATGGCGCGGGCACGCACCTGCATTTTGGCCGCGCGCTCAAAACACAGCGCCAGCCAGGCGGCCTCCTCAATCGATTGACCGACCGTGGCGAGACCGTGATTGGCAAGAAGCACGGCGCGTTTCGACCCGAGCGCGCCCGCAATGATCTCGCCTTCGAGCTCGGTCACCGGGTTGCCCGGCCATTCCTCCAGAAACGCGCAGTCGTCGTGGAACATGGTGGCGTCCATATGCGCCACCGTCAGCGGCTCGTCGACCATGGAAAGTGCGGCGGTATAAAACGCGTGCGTGTGAATGCCGCAGCTGGTGTCCGGGCGCAGCTCAAGAATCTTGATCAGGAAGCCAGCCGCCTTGGGCGGCTTGCCCTTGCCTTTCAGCACATTGAGATTCTTGTCCACCGTCAGGATCTGGCGCGGCGTGACTTCCTCGAAGCCGACGCCCATGGGCAAAGTGAGGAAGCCATCCGGCTTGGTCGTGCGCAGCGCCACGAGGCCCGGAACGATCGTGTCGTGTCCGTCGGCGGCGAGGATGCGGCAGGCGAGCGTCAATTTCTCGGCATCGGACCAGCCCGGATCGGCCGTGAGCTCCGCCTCGTTATAGAGCTCGCCCAGCCGCGCCGAGGCGCGTTCCCTCACCTTCGCGATATCGCCAGCCATGGTTCCTCCCGCGCAACGTCGCCAAATCCGAGAATAGGGCGAAGTGTGGTGGGTGCACCAGGACTCGAACCTGGGACCCGCTGATTAAGAGTCAGCTGCTCTACCAACTGAGCTATGCACCCGCGCGGGAAGGCGCCGTATATATCAACCTGCCGCCGGCTTGTCGAGCCGGATAGGTTCAGATTTCGGCCTCGCCGTAGCGACCGATGCGGACGTCGCGATGGACGTAAACGCTCATCAGCAGGCCGAAACCGAACATCACCGTCAGCATCGACGTGCCGCCATACGATACCAACGGCAGCGGCACACCGACCACCGGCAGCAGGCCGATGACCATGGCGACGTTGATGAAGACGTAAAGGAACAGGTTGGTGGTGATGCCGAAGGCAAGCAGCCGGCCGAAATGGCTGCGCGAACGGAAGGCAATGGCATAACCGTAGGCGAAGACAACGGCATAGAGCGCGAGCAGGACCAAGCCGCCCACCAGCCCGAATTCCTCGCCCAGGATGGTGAAGATGAAGTCGGTCTGACGCTCGGGCAGGAACGAAAGATGCGCCTGCGTTCCCGACAAATACCCCTTGCCGAAAACCCCGCCGGAGCCGACGGCGATCTTGGCCTGCAGGCTGTGATAACCGGCGCCGAGTGGATCGTTTTCGGGATTGAGGAAGGTCAGAATTCGATTTTTCTGATATTCGCGCAGATGGTGCCACGCGAACGGAACCACGGCGCCGGCGACTGCGAACATCACAGCGAATTTCCAAAGTCGGACGCCGGCGAGAAAGAACATCGCCGCGCCGCCGAGCACGAGCATGATTGCGGTGCCGAGATCGGGCTGCTTCAGCACCATCGCCGCCGGCACGAGAATCAACAGCGCCGGAACGATCAGCTTCACCGGGTTGCGGATTTCCTCGACAGGCATGCCGTTGAAATAGCGCGCTAGCACCATAACGAGGGCGATTTTCATGAATTCCGACGGCTGGATCTGGATGATGCCGAGATCGATCCAACGCTGCGCGCCCATGCCGATGGCGCCGCGCACCTCGACCGCGATCAGCAAAATCATCGTCACGGCGTAGAAACCGTAGGCCGCACGCAGCCAGACGCGGATGTCGACCATCGCGACCACGAGCATGACCAACGCCGCGACCAGATATCGAACCACCTGGCGTTCGGCCCACGGATGCCAGCTGCCATTGCCGGCCGAATAAAGCATCGCGAAGCCGACGCCGGCGATGGTGGTGACCAGCGCAACCAGCGGCCAATTCACGTTCAGGAGCTTGACGCTCAACGTCTGCTGCGTTTGGGAGGGGTCGTAAAGCCAGCGCATGGTGTCAGCCTTGGGCCAGCTTTGCAGCGTCGAAGGGCACAGGCGGCACGCGGCGCGCTGGATCGCGCTTTTGCGCTTCGAGCAGAAGGTCGTGGGCGATCGGCGCCGCAACCGCACCGCCCTCGCCGCCGGTGGCGCCGCCGTGCTCGACGACGACCGAGCAGACATAACGCGGCGCCGCAACGGGTGCGAATGCGATGAACAACGCGTGGTCGCGATCCTTCCACGGTACCTTGGTGCCGGTGACGACGCCGCGATCCCGGATCTCCCGCGCGATGTGGTGGACCTGCGCCGTGCCGGTCTTGCCAGCCATGATCATCGTCGGGTCCTGAATCCGCGCCCCGTAGGCGGTGCCGTGCACCTCGTTGACGACGCCGTACATCGCATCGCGAATCACATCGAGAGTCTTCTGCTGAACGCCCAAGGGCGCGAAGGCATGGCTGATCGCGGTCGCAATGGGGCTCGACGCCGTCATCACGCCGCCGTCTCGCGCCAGCACCGGCTTAACCGTGTGCCCGGTTGCGATGCGCGCAACATAGGTCGCGAGCTGCAGCGGCGTCACGGACACGAAGCTCTGGCCGATGCCGCAACTCAGCGTCTCGCCGCGCTGCCAGGCGACGCCGGTGGTCGCCAGCTTCCATGCCCGCGTCGGGATCAGGCCGGTCTTCTCGCCCGGGATGTCGATGTCGGTTTTGACCCCGAGGCCAAGACGGTTGGCCATTTGCGCGATGCGGTCGATCCCGACCAAATCGGCGGTGTGATAGAAGAACACGTCGCAAGATTCCTTGATCGCACGGCGCACCGACAACGTCCCGTGGCCGCCCTTCTTCCAGCAATGGAACACAGTGTTGCCGAGGTGATATTCACCGGGGCAGAAGAATTCTGTGTCCGGCGTGATCACGCCGGCTTCGAGCGCGGCAGTCGCAACCAGCGGCTTGAAGGTCGAGCCCGGCGAATAGGTGCCGGCGATCGCCTTGTTCTCCAGCGGATTGTAGGGATTGTCGACCAGCGCCTTCCATTGCGCCGGGCTCAAACCGCTGGCGAATGCGCTCGGATCGAAGCCCGGCGCCGACGCCAGAGCCAACACTTCGCCGGTCCAGGAGTCGATGACGATGGCCGAAGCCGAGCCCTGTGCGGCGCAGCGGCGCATCGCTATGTCCTGCAAGTCCATGTCGAGGCCGAGAACGATCTGGTCGCCGGCGATGCCGTCCTCGTGCGCCAACTCGCGCACCACCCGGCCAAAGGCGTTGACCTCGACCTCGCTGGTGCCAGCAGTGCCACGAAGCTCCAGATCGTATTGCTTCTCGACGCCGCTTTTGCCGACGCGGAAATCGGGCAACTCGACCAGCGGATCGTCGCTGTTGAGCTCCTGCTCCGAGACGGGCGCGACATAACCCACGACGTGCGACGTCTCGTCGCCGAAGACGTAATGGCGGATCAGTCCTTGCTCGATCGAAACACCGGGCAGATCGACCGCGTTGACGTCGATACGCGCCATCTCGTTCCAATCCATGTCCTCGCGCAACACGATCGGTACGAAGCTGTGATGGTTGCGAATGTCGCGCAAAACCCTATGACGATCGGCCTCGGTTAGCGGCACGAGAGCGCCCACGACATCGAGCGTCTCATTGATGTTGCCCGCCTGTTCGGGAATCACGACGGCCTGGTAGGTCGGCCGGTTGATGGCCAATGGCACGCCGAAGCGATCGACGATGAGGCCGCGTGGCGGCACCAACAGCCGGATGTTGATCCGGTTTTCGTCGGCCAACATGGAGAATTTCGGTGCCTGAACGACCTGGAGGTAATAGAGACGGCCGGCGAGCGCCGCCAACAGCGCGACCTTGCCGCCGGCCAATACCATGGCGCGACGGGTCAGGGTTTTGCCGCGGCCGTTCGATTTTTTCATATCAGGCGCTCAACGCCGGCATCGCGCGATGCGCTAGGGCGAGGAGGTAGCTACCAATGGGGAAGCAGGCGGTGGTGATAAGCGTCAGCAAAATGAATGGACGCGGCGGCAGCGCCTGCACCTGCATCAAGCTGACGAACGCCCATTCGAGCGCGAAAGCCCCCACGGCGGTGCCGAAAAAGCCGAGCCATAGGATCGAGAACGGGCGATGGCTGAAAACTTGCCGTTGGCTTAAGACACCGGTGCGCACCAGCAGGAACACCAGCGCCGACAGGCCGACATAAGGCGTGCCGTTGAGCAGATCGAGCAACAAGCCAGCAACGAACACGACGGTCGGCGGCAGCAAATCGGGCCGATAGATCGACCAATGGAAAACCGCCATTAGCGCGAAGGCCGGCGCGATCGAGCCGAAACTCGGTACGTGGAACGGCAACAGCGACAGCAGCACGAAGAGCATCGTCGTTGTGCCGGGTACCATGCGGGCGACGAAACCAAAATAATCGCGATTCCGGGAGTACGGCATGATTACCGCGCGGGAGTCGCCCGGGCGCGGCCCCCTCCAATCATCGGCGGTGCCGGTATCGCGCTATCCGGCAGCACGCCATCGAGACCATAATTCACGACCCGCACCATTTCCAAGCGCGCAAGATCGGCATACGGCTCGACACGCATCATGCCGTTGACTGACACGACGACGCCGACCGGCAGGTCGGGCGGGAAGACGCCACCGCTGCCGCTGGTGACGATGCGGTCGCCCGGCTTCACCGGAGTCTTGGGCTGCAGATAAACCAAGCGCGGCTGATCGGAGTTGTCGCCGTTGAGCATTGCCCGCTCATGCGTGCCTTCGACGACGACAGGAATGTGCGAGTTGATGTCGGTCAGCAGCAAAACACGCGCGGAGCGATCGCCGAGCTCGATGACACGGCCGACAAGGCCGTCGCCGGTCAGCGCCGGCTGGCCACGGGAAACGCCGTCATTCCGCCCGACATTGATCAACACATTGCGCAGGAAGGCGCCGCCGGAATCGGCGATCACCTGCGCCGCAACCGACGACACGGCGCCCTGCGGCGCAAACTTGACCAGATTGCGGAGTTCTTCGTTTTCGGATTCGAGACGGCGCGCGACATCCTGCCATTGCAGCAACCGCTGATTCTCGATCTTGAGTTCTTGGTTCTGACGATAAACCGTTGCGACATCTTCGATGGTACCGATCGCCTTCGAGACCGTCGCGATAGGCTCGCCAGCAACGCGGAGCACCGGCGCGAGCGTATCGGCGAGCACGATGCGCACGTGATCGAACAGCAGAACGTCGGCCTTGCCGAGAATCGCCAGCAATGCCGAAACAAAAATTAGGAGGGGAAGCGTCAGCCGCTGGACTGTCGCGCGTGTCGAGGCAGAGACTCTCATTGGCGCCGACCGTTTCTCATGGTCCCGACTGCTTCCGCCAAATGCCCGCGCCCGCCCCCGTGCAACGCCGGCCGTGCACCCTTATTACACGGACTTTGACAGTTCGTACATGGTCCGGGCCTAAACCAACCTAACTAATACATGCTTATCAAGACGTTACGCAGGGTCTTCATTTCCTCAAGCGCGCGGCCGGTGCCCAGCGCGACGCAGGACAGCGGGTCGTCGGCTATCGAGACCGGCAGCCCGGTCGAATGACGCAGGACATAGTCGAGGTTGCCGAGCAGCGCGCCGCCGCCCGTCAGCACGATCCCTTTGTCGACGATGTCGGCAGCAAGCTCGGGTGCGGTGTGCTCGAGCGCCACCTTGACTGCTTCGACGATGGCGCCGACCGGCTCGGACAGGCTTTCGGCGATCTGGCGCTCGGAGATCACGATTTCCTTCGGCACGCCGTTCATCAAATCGCGGCCCTTGATCTCCATGATGCGGCCCTCGCCTTCTTCCGGCATGCAGGCCGAGCCGATTTCCTTCTTGATGCGCTCGGCGGATGATTCGCCGACGAGCAGGTTATGATTACGGCGGATATAGGCGATGATCGCCTCGTCCATCTTGTCGCCGCCAACGCGCACCGACCGCGAATAGACGATGCCGCCGAGCGACAGCACCGCGACCTCGGTGGTGCCGCCGCCGATATCGACGACCATCGAGCCGGTCGGTTCGGTCACCGGCAAGCCGGCGCCGATCGCCGCTGCCATCGGCTCCTCGATCAGGAACACTCGGCGCGCGCCGGCGCTTTCCGCCGATTCTTGGATCGCGCGGCGTTCGACGGCGGTCGAGCCCGACGGCACGCAGACGATGATCTGCGGGCTGGCGAAGCTGCGACGGTTATGCACCTTGCGGATGAAATGCTTGATCATTTCTTCCGCCACCTCGAAGTCGGCAATCACGCCGTCACGCAGCGGCCGAATCGCCTGGATGTTGCCCGGCGTGCGACCGAGCATCATCTTGGCCTCGTCGCCGA
>Ga0126373_10004181_pt1 | contig 10995 bp, 13 predicted proteins | sample PanSoiMetPlot_11_FD_92545 | JGI IMG/M metagenome (GOLD analysis project Ga0126373, IMG submission 92545) | Tropical forest soil microbial communities from Panama - MetaG Plot_11 | ecosystem: Environmental > Terrestrial > Soil > Tropical forest > Bulk soil | place: Panama | collected 2016-02-17
GTACAAGGCTGCCAGAGCAGGGGACTCAAACGCCGTCCCCTGCTCCGGACCTCATCCCCGCTGAAACCGAAAACCAACCGAGGACTAACATTGAGACTGGTACAGCAAACGGGGGCACTTCATTAGCATGGAATGGGCCAACGGCGGAAGGGTCTTCGGCATACCTTCCGGGGAAAATCAGGTCCGCATGTTCCATCCGACAATTATGATTTTCGACGAAGCGGCATTCTTGCCGGGAATGGAGGCCTGCTACAACGCCGTGAATCCGGTGGCTGGACAGATCATTGCAATCAGTTCAGCGGGGCCTGGGTGGTTTGCCGATCAATGCAGCTATTGATGCCTTGTATCTTTAACAAAACAATGGGCGTGGTGGCTCAAGCCCCCCTTGCAGCATCTTAATGAGTAAGAGTGATATGCCCAACGTCACAAACGCGTTTGGCAAAACAGTGCTAGAATCTCGATCTTAATATGGCGACCGTGACGCACCCAATTCCGCACCTTGACGCCTCGTCGGTTTCGATGGACCGCGACGAAATTCTTGCGCTCATCGAGACCGAAGCTCGACTCATTGGGTTGAGTTTGTCGGAGGCAATCGAGCGAACTAGAAAAGGCCATACCGGTTCAGGTTACATTTGGGACGACATCTCGCTGCTAGTCTCCCTCTTGGAGTAGCAATTTGCCCGGCCTCGTCGGGCGAGATCCTAAAGAAGCCTTCAGCCAGTTCCGGGATCACCTTGCCGCCCTCCTAAACAAAACTGTTACGGACGCCCGCCTGAGTCTAGTCCATCTCTACGGGCGGGACCGCGCCCAGATATCGTTCAGAGAAAACAATGAGGCGATCGTAGCCCCTCTCCGAAATGTCAATGACCTGTTTCTTTACATTGGCCAGACCTTGCGAGTGAGCCAACAGCCAGACAAAACCTGGAAGCTCCGAACAACGGAATATCGATACAGGATTCAAGGAACGCAGGACATAAAGGACGATGATTGTCTGCGTTGGGAGTACGTGTCGCGGGAAGTGAGAGACAACGCATACTGTCGGCACCATTTGCATCTGCAGGGCGATTACGAACTCGGCGACCGACGACGGGTTCCACTTGCGGATGTTCACATCCCAACCGGTTGGGTGACAGTCGAGGAAATCATCCGATTCATGATTACTGACCTCAAGGTTCCTTCGAAGAGCGGTGATTGGGAAAAGCTCCTGTGCGACAGCGAAGCGCAGTTTCGAGCCTGGACTAGTCGCGATATCTGAGACCTGTTTGGGATTCAGCGCCGCGAATTATGCTCCGTCGCGCGGGCCCAGAGTGGTTTGGCGACAGTTGTCAGCTATGAAACGCATAACCAATCGCGTTGCCCAGAGGTGTAATACAGAGTAGAATCCCGGCGGCAGGCGAGTAATCCATCTCGTCTGATAGTGGTTGGGGGGATAAGCATGGCTATGAAACTTGCGGTTCTGGCGCTTACTCTGGCGGTTTCTATACCCAGTACGTCACAAATTTTCAAGACCCCCGCTGCACTTTACCCTTCGGGCGCTGGCGCAGGCCAATGGGTGACGGTCGCGGACGTAAATAAGGATGGAAAACCAGACGTGATAGTGGCCAATTATGGCATTGGGTCCGGGGGTGTTGTCGGTGTTCTGTTGGGGAATGGTAACGGGACGTTTCAAACCGCGGTGACCTACACCGTAGGCACCCTTGGAGCAGATGCCATAGCGGTTGCAGACTTAAATGGCGATGGTTGGCCTGACCTAGTGGTGGGCACCAGTGATGGCTTCGGTCCGAATAATGTGTACGTGCTCTTGAACAAAGGCGATGGAACTTTCCTGCCCGCCGTGAGCTATTCCTCTGTCGGTTTCAACGTCTTTTCCGTAGCCGTCACCGATGTTGACGGAGACGGTAAGTTGGACTTAGTGGCGCTTAACGAATGCAACGGTGGGTCCTGCCCCTATAGCTCGATAGCCGTGCTGCTCGGAAACGGCGACGGAACGTTTCGCTCCGCTGTAACTTATGACCTTGCGAGTGAGCAGCTCGCATACGCGCTGTCTGTGGTGGCAGCCGATCTAAATCAGGATGGCCACCCGGATTTGCTGGTGGTGGATTCCCTCCTAAATGGGGGGAACGGTGTTGTGGTTGTATTGCTAAACAAGGGAGATGGTACGTTTCCGACGCAAGTGACGTATCAAACTGGTGGAATTCTTTCCAATTCCCTCATTGTGGGCGACGTGAATGGGGATGGCAAACTCGACGCGGTAGTGACGAACTCGAATTGCTGCACTGGGACCGACGGCACGGTCGGCGTACTGTTAGGCAACGGCGATGGAACATTTGGCTCGGCTGTCGCCTACAGTGCCGGGCTGGTATGCCCAGCTTCGGTAGCAATCGGGGATTTTAATGGGGATGGTGCGCAGGATCTGGTTGTGTCTAGCCCCCCCACGGCTACCAAATGCGCATTTAATGTTAATCCGAGTGGCAAGGTAGGAGTATTGCTAAACAACGGTAACGGAACCTTCCAGCCGGCAATCACTTACAGTACAGGCGGGAGAAACGCCTATTCTGTGGCAGTTGCGGATGTGAACCGAGACGGCAAGCCAGACTTGGTGGTCGCTGAGTGTGACGGTTACAACAGCACATGCCTCTCGGGGGCTGCTGCGATTTTGCTGGGACTTCCCGCCAAGACAACAACCACGGTTACGACATCGGGCAGCCCCTCGACGTTCGGTCAACCGGTGACGTTCACGGCCAAGATCACCGCGACGTACGGTCCGATCCCGAATGGGGCGGTCGTCAGTTTCTACGACAATTCCACGAAGATTGGCACGGGCACTACTACGAATGGCGCAGCCATATTCACCACCTCCTCCCTGAAGGTCGGGACGCATACAATCAAGGCTACTTATCCAAGCAGCGCTTTTTTTAAAACGAGCTCAGGTACCGTCTCACAAGTTGTTGTGCAGTAGCTCTTTCATCGCTGAGTGACAAGTCAAACTCTGTAGGGCACGCGAGGACGTTGTGCAAGTTCGTCACAGTGCGTAACAGAGGCGTCATCACAAGCGTAACGCAGCCTCTCAGTCAAAAATGTGGCGGATTCGCCTGGAGATCACGCGAAAGCTGATACGGGCGCGACGGTGTACTCAAGGGGTTGAGGGGGTGGCGCGAGGATACCAAGCGGGATTCTTCGTATCGCAATTCTGCTCAATTTTGGTTCGCACAGCTTTGAAATCGCCCATCCCGGCATAAAAATTCTCGATCTCTAGATAAGTTGGCTTCTGCTGCTTCCAGAACGAATTTGCAGCTTGCACTGTCGCAGGATCTTTGTATAGATTTTGAGCTGAGGGACCCGTCAATTCGGCCCCAGTCCACTCCCAGCCATGGACCATTCCAGCATCAAAGGTAGTTAAAAGTCCCGTGCGCTTCGGATAAACCTCGTTCGCATGCAAACGGAAAAGATTGTGAAAATCTCCACCCATATATGAATCCTGAATTGGCAGTCCACTCTCGATCCATCGGTTATTCGACCGATTATTCGACGGGTCAAAGCGATATACGTTTCCCAGTGGCAGGGTTTTCATCTGCACTTTGTATCCCTGATCGGCGACCGATGCAGCATCCACTATGCGATAAATCATGTCCATGTAGTATCGATGGAACGTGGTGTCCCAAATCAGTGTCCGATTGCGCGGCTCCAACAACCGTTGTTGAGCCATATACGCTTTTGCATAGCATGCGAATGCGGATCCCGTGGCGTAAAGCGACGACATGCCACCATTGAGTAGCCCGATCGTGCCGGTGATCTCATCATGCATGCTCTCAAGTCGACGTGTCAGCCTATCTTGGACTTTAGGGTCGCTAAAAGCGGATGGTTTGGCCATGATATCTTGAATGTCCTGATATGCCCCCAATGCTCTTCCCATTGATTCATTCGTCAGACTGACGTCTAAAACACCTCGGATCGCCGGTAGCAAGTTGTTCAGGAAGTCTTCAATCTGAGAAAGTTCATCAACGATCTTCTCGAGCCGATTTTGCAGGTCTGCCAGTTGTGGCGCAAGCTTCGCAATAGCTACATCGATGGGGATAGAGGGATCGTCAAGAAAATAGCCGGCGACAACGGAACCGGCAATTTCCGCAAAGTCGCCCCACCCCAAACGGTATAGATCTGGCCGAATTTCTGGATTTTGGGCTTGTCTACCTGAGGTCATGTCCACGGTGTCCCCGTCGTTGAGCTCGTCCCGATGCGTCCCTACGTAACCTTTCGGGGTATACGTGATATCAGCGTGGCCGTTCGCGTTGGACGCCACGGTTATTTGCCGGACCTCATCAACCTCCAAGTTGGCGTCGAGCACTGTCTGATTGCTTACGTTGTCTACTACGGCGAACCACTGAATTTGGTTCATCGCATTGTGCAGCTTTAGCGTCAATTGTGTTGTCATGTGAACCTTTCAGCGTCGCCATTTTCTCAGAAGCTTCCACGCCTGGACAAGCTCCTGGAGGGCTCGCGCCGGAGGGAAATCCCTGACGCTGATTCGGCACCGCTGGTAGGCCCGCTCGTAGAAATCCCGCACGCTGCTGGGGCTCAGGTGCGCCAAGCTGTCGCCGAGGGCTGGAGGTCATCAGGTTCCAGAGACGCCTCGACCCCATGGCGAAGTAGATTAAATCCGCGAGGTCCGATTACGACGACGCGACATCTCGCAACTCATCTACACCACTGGATCGCCCGAATCACGTCCTTCTGTACCTGGTAGAGGGGGGCATCCTCGGCTGGCGCTCCCTTTCTGGAGCCGTCGAACGACTGAGCCGGTCGCACCAAAAGGTACTCGCTGCTAGAAAAGTAGACATCGAGCTTCTCCGAGCGAACTACTTTGCTTCCTGAACCCATCGTCGCATCGGTTGAACTAGCTGCAAGTGCGGACAGAGTTGAAGGTGCCACGTCTTCACGGACGAGATCAATGTATGCACATCGTGGGTTAGGCCCGCCGAGCTGTTGCGGTAAGCTCGGATACAGGGCTAGGTACAAGACAATCGAATACCCGCAAAACGCGATCGGAACTACGTATCGATAGGTGGGCTCTAAGAAGTCTTGAAGACGTAGGACAATGGAGCCTTCCGTTGGTGATTGAGGCGCTGCAAGGATTTGAAAGTAGAACAGGATAATCACTAGGGGAGCTATGTAGCTAGAAACCTGCGCCTCGGTCAATCCGATCTTTATCCAACCCCTGCCGACAGCTATCGGCAGCCAACCGATAGTGGAACTAATAAAGACAACAGCGATTAGGATGAAGTACTTCCGTTTGACAACCTTCAGTACGGTCTGTCTCGCTTCGAGGAAGTAAACATTCCCGGCCCACCCAAGCACAAGAATCGCAGCCGGGATAATTCCAGACATCAAGTACTGAAATTCCAAGGCTGGCAACTGTCCCAAGTGGTTGTGCCACGCGTTATATGACCAAACCAAGTAACCAAGTCCGTATAGGATTGCACCACCCACGAGGAAACCGTCTCGGTGCTCACCTAGCCATTTAAATGGGTCACGCGTGCTTTTCGTCGAATCAGTTTCTGCCGAAGGGGCGGGCAGCTTTGACTTTACTTCTGCGGAAGAACCTGAGCTCACGGCGAGAATATTACCACCAAGACCTCGGAAGTTTGTCCAGGATTAACGGGATAGGGATCACTTAATGCATGAGAGTGTCCGGAACTCGCGTCAAAAGGGGTCGGATGAGTTCTGGGGTCCAATTGGTTTCGGCCTGGGTGGTGGTAGTTTTGGGTGCAGGTAAATTTACATTTCTGTGCCACCTCATGCGTCTTGCTGTCATTAATTCCGTTTCAAGCAAGAGGGTCAAAGCTCGAAGGGGAGGCGCGGGGGGACTGTTGGCTAGTGATCCGAGGTGTAGTGAAAATTGTAGGGAGTGCGTGCTTGGACAGGCTTGTATCTGTGATGAGAATGCTCAGCGATTCTTGAGATTTTCCATACAGATACAAACCCGTCCAACGTGGCACCTACCCTCTGGAGATGGCTGTTAACCGGAGGGTTGTAGGTTCGAGTCCTACCTGAGGAGCCATTTTTATGCAGTAAATATGCGGGTCCGGCGCATATGGCGATTTCGGACCCCTTTTCTATTTTTGGCGGGGTGCTACCCAGGTGCTACCGCATCCCATAGTTTCTGCCAGCCGAACCATTCCCGAATAAGGCAGATGGCATTCGCCTCGCGGGCCGTGTGGCGCATCGGAGAACGTCATGCAGCTTTGTTGTGTTGATCCACCATCACTGCGGGATGACGACGTTCCGCTCGCGTGACTTGAGCCACTGCGCTAGTGCGGTGCGTCGGAATTTTACAAGCCTCCCAACTTTCAAGTGAGGAACGGAATACCGGCCGGTGCTGACCCATACTTCCAGAGTTGCCCGTGCAACGCCAAGAAAGTCGGCGGCCTCGGCGTAGTTGAGAAGGTTCTCACGAATGTCGGGCGGATCGGTTACTGTACGATTCCCGGAGAGAGACGCCCCTTTCCGCTGATCCTGAACGATTCGCAACCCCCGGAGCGATACTCCCCGATCACGACGTTTCGGCCGTCCTGCCGTGCTTCGCACACCAGGAATGACGGTCTTGTCGGAGAGGTTCTGTGACGGCTCTGGCGTTAAGTCGGTCGAAGGCTGGCTGGACATAATTAAGCTCCGAAATCTGAATCCGGGCCAAATCGTGCGGCTGTTCGCACGACGGTTTTCGTGAGGCTATGTTTAGACCCATAACGAAAACCCGTCAAATGGACGCCAGGTATGGGCAGCGTGGACGGCACGTAGTCCCGCTCTCGCAGCTTTTGGAGGAGACAGTGCCATCGAATTGATGTCGGCGCTCGTTGTGCTGTGGCGCTTTCGCACTCACGCATCGGAACACGCAGAACAGCGTGCTGGGCATATCGCGGGCGGCCTGCTCTTGGCACTGATTGCATACGTAACTTTGGCTTCGGTAATGTCCCTGCTCGGGTACAGCGAACCCAGAACGAGCTACTTGGGGATGGCAGTTTTGGTCGGAGCAGCGATAGTCATGCCTATCCTTGCCAGGGAGAAGCGGCGTTTCTCAGCCCTGACAGGAAGCGCGGCTCTACGGGCCGACGCTGCCCAGAGTGCCTTGTGCGCCTACCTCTCAATCATCGTTCTCCTCGGCCTCGCGGTTCATGCCGTTTGGCACGTTTCGTGGGCCGACCCCCTGGCGGCATTGGTGATCACACCGCTGATCGCGTTTGAAGCGGTGGAAGCTCTGCGTGGCAAGGCCTGTGGTTGCTGTCCGACGAATGCACAGCCGTTGTGAAGAGGTTCTTAGTCCCAAGGCCCTGGCTCAGGTCAATGAATAAAATGGGGATGTTTCAACAACCAAGAGGCACGGTAGCCTGACATTCTTGCAATTTGCAGGCGATGCACTATATTAGGGGCATTTCCCGAATTGGCGGCATCTCCCGATGAGAAAGATCACAGCCAAGTTCGCATGGATTCTTTCGTTGGCGATCACTCTCTTTTTCATCGGTCCACAGCTCGGCTCATTCGACATTGACGGTGACGGCGTCCCCGATGTTCCCGTCATGGTCATGCATGGTAACAATGATCAGAATGTGCAGCCTACGCAGAGCGAAAGGCAAGCCAGAGTTGCTCTTGAGGTAGGGTGGCCTTTTTCGGATCTGCCATGGCATGATCCAGGACCCATGAAAGGAAGAATCGCAGTCGACCTGCGAAACGCAGGACTGGACTCGGTCACACCTCTCCGCTGTTAGAAGAACTTCTCGACGCTAACCTCAACAAATAATTTCAGCGTGCGTCGCGCCAAATAGCAGCGATGGAAAGGTTGTCAAGTCTATGAGTTCCACAATCGGTTGCCCCATATGCTCCTCGAAAAACCAGCGCAAACTCAACGGCGAAGTTGCCCTTCACATGCCCGGAATTGAAAATCTAAACGCGCCTATCGTGTGGGATTTTCCTGGGATTCGGGTATGTCTGGATTGCGGTTTTGCGTTATTCGCATTAGAGGATCAGCCGCTTAAAGAAGTTCGCCAGCTCTACAGGGATGACGAGCCTTCTGATGCGGACAACTTAGCACGTGCGGTTTGAAAGGGATCGTTGAGCATAGCCGTCTCAATCGTAGCCCGAAGCTCGTAGTTGGCACGCGACTTCAAAAGGTACGCGAATGCACCTGCTGCCAGAGCGGCTTCTTTGACCTCGCTACTGCTTTCTTGCGTCAGAAAAATGATTTTGGATTCGGGAGAGGCTTTTCTGATCCCCTTGGCTGCTTCAATTCCGTTGAGGCATGGCATTCCTACGTCAAGAAGGACTACATCGGGAAGCAATGTGGCCGCTTCTTTGACGGCTTCTATCCCATCGCTTGCTTCGCCGACCACTCGAAACGATGGAACGCATTCCAAAATCGAACGGACTAAGAGACGCCACTGCTTGAAATCATCAACGACCAGGATTCGGATTGTGACCATTATCTTCTTTCGGGCCGCCCCAAATCTGAACTTATATCAGAGGATTGACAAAAGTTTGTAAAGAAAAGTCAGAAAGGATTGTCACGCTCCCAGCTATACGTTTATTTAGCGTTTAGATGGTTGGCGAAACCAAGGCGATTACCCTGAGAACCCCTGGCTAGAGTCCTTTGGCCCGGCTGGGTAGAAGGCCAAGGCTAGGCGGCGGAGGCGCGGGGGAACTGTAGGCTAGCGCGTCACTTCCGCCATTTCCGCAGTAGCCTATCTACGGAAGTTGCAGGCTTTCCAGGAGAGCTACGAACTGGTCGCTGCGCCATCAAGAGTTCCTGCAACCTTGCAATTTTGCGTAGGGTCTGAGCATCTCCTGTCTGGTCGTACTCCTCGCATAGGCGGTCCACTTCTTTCGCGGCTTCCTCGTAGTTCACGGTTGCTGCTTCCTTCAGCCAGAGTTGGCCACTGGAGGTTTCTCTCACTCTTCGGGCCTGCTCCCGAAATCTCCTTCGAGCACGCTTGCCTGGCAATCCTCAGAGTCATCGCGGACGCATTTGAAACCTGCTAAACGCTCAAAAGGAAATCAGAAGATTGTTCGAGTCTTGGATGCATGGTTCCGATTTAAAGGCTCACTTTACAGCCGCATCGCGGGGCAAGAAGGCCAAGGAACGCAAGGGGAAGCGCGGGGGAACCAGTGGGCGTCGGCGGGGCATGGCTAAAGATGGTGCTTGAGCGGGAGGAGGTGTTCTAGCCTCGGGAGATAAGCTGGCGGAGTGCTATTTGCGTCTCACGGTAAAAGGAAAGGTTCACCTAGTATGTTGAATTTAGACTCGCGTCTTAGCCCGTTAATTTACATCGGACGACCATCCCAATCCCAACTAGCCCCGTGACCAAGAGGCCGAGCGTGCTTGGTTCGGGTGTCGATGCCGATGCCGTTGCCGTTGCAAATCCTGTCGGATCTGGACAGTTGGTGCTTTGGCCGCCACCAACTCCAGGGCTACAGAAGTGCACAGAGACGACGTTGCCCATATTGTTGGGAATAAGATCCGAGGTGGATAAGCCCAGCAGGACGAAACTGATCTGACTGACACTCGTGTTGCCGTGCGGGATTGCAAACTGTTCGACGCCAAAGGTGAATTTACCCGCGCCGTTATTAACACCGGATGCAAGGGTCGCACCCACCGCACCAAACTCTGAGGTGAAGATCGTCCCCCCTTGCAGACTAAGACTCAAACCTGTGACCGTGTCGAAGGTGAAACCGCCCGATGCGGCTTTGGCTTGAATAGAGTAGCCGTGGGTCATGTCGACAACCACCTGCGCTCCTCCGCTTATATTGGTTATAGTCGCAGTCCCACACGCGGTACCGCTGCAAAAAAGGTTGTAGCTATTGGCACTGGCTGGGGAAGCCAGAACCGCAACGGATGTCGCCAGCGCCAGCATAAACAGGCAAACGCGCATAGGGGTTGCTCCTGTTTGGGCCTTTCAGGTGCGAATTGTCCCATTGTCAAAGGTACTTTGGAATACAGGGAACCACTGGAGTCTTTCCACCTCAGGGTCAACGTTTGGGCAGGCGATTCAGAATCGCCATTTCCCCAGAAGTTTCCACGCCTGGACAAGTTCCTGAATCGCTCGCGCTGACGGGAAATCTCTGTCGCTGATCCGGCAACGCTGATAGGCTCGCTCGTAGAAATCTCTAACGGCGCTCGGGCTCAAGAGAGCCAAACTCCTGCCTAGCGCGTCCAGGTCCTCCCGACTCATGAACTCTTCCTGCCGCTTGACAAAAAGCTGGATGGTCACTGATCGCCCATGCGAAGCTGAAAGCATCCCCAGGGAGCGTGCCAAGGTCGGTTATCGCTCCCTTTTCCCAAAGGACCGCGTGCGTGGTGCCATCGCCTGGAACGTCGGACATGCCCACGACCTGACCGCCGTTATTGATGTCGAACGCCGCGTTATTAAACTGTCCGCCGAGGCTGCCAAGGTCGGTTGGCGAGCCATTGCGCCACGTTACAGCATGGGTGAACAGGGCAGTTCCCAGAACGCCAGGGGATCCACAAAAACCGGATCCACCCGCCGCTACATCCTTGTCATTGATTCCAGCAGTGGCCGAGAGGGCGTCACCTGGTAAGGGAGGAAGATCCTGGACCCCGCCGCCGCTCCATAAAGCGCCATGGACATCAAAGACTTGCGGTGCGAGGCAGCTTGGGTCAAGAGCCGTTTCGGCATAACCAACGATATGACCTGCTCTGTTGCTGTTCGTGGCATAGCTGCTGTTCCCTCCCAACCCGGGGAGCGCAGACATCTTTCCGTTCTTCCACCGGAACGCTGAACACTGGAATTGGTCGGGAAATGTGAGAACACAGAAGTTTTCGCCGTAGGGATCAATATTCGAGGTGTCAGATCCTCCCGCGAGCATGCCGAAATCGTTTCTGGCGATGAATTCGATCTCGCTGCTCGGACCGCCGAGCGTTCCGAGGTCGTTGGGTTGCGCATTAATCCACAGCACTGCGTGATGACTAGTGTCGTCCGGCAGATTCCACCA
>Ga0126373_10004184_pt1 | contig 10990 bp, 8 predicted proteins | sample PanSoiMetPlot_11_FD_92545 | JGI IMG/M metagenome (GOLD analysis project Ga0126373, IMG submission 92545) | Tropical forest soil microbial communities from Panama - MetaG Plot_11 | ecosystem: Environmental > Terrestrial > Soil > Tropical forest > Bulk soil | place: Panama | collected 2016-02-17
CTATGGGCTCGGTTGAAGCGCCTGCCGGTCGGGTAATCAACGCCTGCGCGTGGGGCCCGGCCATGCCGTTGCGGCAGCGCGCCGGGGCGTCGGCGAAGCGTTGTGGCGGTCGCCGCAGCCCGTTCGATCGTCGAGCGCGTCCCAGGGACGACGTGTGGGCGCCGGAAGCGGCTTTCGCGGCCTGGCGGCGTTGCCGTCAACGATGCGCTGAACCTGCGAGCGGTCGGAGGGGCCTCGCCCGGTTTTGCCGCTTCGGACTGCGATGCGGCTGCTTGAGGGCCGAGAGGAGAGCATATGAACTGGATCGCCAAGCTCTACTATAAGATCCAGCGCCTCTGGAAGGCGATAAGTCTCTATATCGTCCTCTCGGGACCCGGACTGGTTGTGATGCTTGCCGACAACGACGCCGGCGGCATCACCACTTACGCGGTCACGGGGGCCAAATACGAGTACTACCTGATCTGGTTTCTCGTGATACTCGGACCGGTCGCCTATTGCGTCCAGGAGATGACGGTGCGGCTTGGCGTCATCACCAAACGCGGTCATGCCGAGGCGATCTTCGAGGGATTTGGCGCGTTTTGGGGTTGGTTTTCCCTGCTCGATCTGATGCTCGTCAACTGGTTGACCTTGATCACCGAATTTGTCGGCATGACCTCAGCGTTGATGATTTTCGGCATTCCGGCTTGGGTGACCGTCACGGCGGTCTGCCTGCTGATGGGGTTCATCGTCGTCAACGGGGGGTATTGGACGTGGGAAAAGATTGCGATGCTGTTTTGCGCACTTAATCTGATCTATATCCCTGCCGCTTTCATTGTTCATCCAGATGTCTCGGGCATTCTCGCACACGGGTTGGTGCCCAATCTTCCAGGTGGTCTAACGGGTCAGATGTTTTTTTTCCTCATGGCTAATATCGGCACGACGATTGCGCCATGGATGTTGTTCTTTCAGCAATCGTCCGTGGTCGATAAGGGGCTGAAAGAAAAGGATATAGCCTTCGGCAGATTTGACACCCTGCTGGGTGCCGTCGCCACCGTCGTGGTCGCGGTCTTCATCGTCATCGTCACCGGAACGGTGCTCAAAGGGACCGAGGTGACCGACGCGGCCCAGGCGGCGTCACTGCTGCGGCGGACCTACCCCTACGCCGGAGACCTCATGGCAATCGGTTTGTTCGATGCCGGGTTGCTGGGTGCCATCTGTATTTCGCTCGCCAGTTCATGGGCGTTCGGCGAGGTCTTTGGGTGGGCCCACTCGCTCAACAACAAAATTAGAGAGGCGCCGTGGTTCTATGTAAACTACTTTATTACCCTTGTTAGCGCCGGACTCGTGGTGCTAATCCCGGGAGCACCTCTGGTTCTTATAACCTTGTTCGTGCAAGTGGTCGCAGTGACGTTGCTGCCGCCGGCGCTCGTCTTCCTCATTTTACTGCTGAACGATAGGAAAACCATGGGCGAGTATGCAAACGGCGTTTGGGACAACGTCATCAACGGTGGCGTCGTGGTCATCATTATCCTGCTGTCGACTGCATTTGGGATTAGCACGCTGTTCCCCGAATTCTTCGGCCAGGGAGGTACGCCATGATTTTGCGGCGAGCCAAGACGATGGTCGATGACAATCTTGATAAAGTGCGGGCTATAAACCGGCGTTATGCCCATCCGCGGCTAGCGATATCGCCCGCGGTGCGCGTCTGCCTGGTGATCCTGCGGTTGTACTTGCTATTCCTGGTCGGGCTTCTCGCCTACAGGTTCGTTGCAATCGTGGTTGGTTAACTTGCGAGCAATCTCATGGCATCGGCAACACTCACCAGCGCCAGATCGACGTATCTGCTCAGTGAAATCATCGGGCTGAAGGCGCGGCTGAACGGGAAAGCCATCGGCCGTTTGCACGATGTCGTCGTTGCTGAGTCCGGCAAGGTGCCTGAGGTCACATATCTGTGGATCTCGAGAGCGTTCGGTCATCGCTCCCTGATGGTGCCTTGGAGCAAGGTCGCCGAGCTCGACCCTCGGGGTCACGTCGCGTTGGCGATCGAGGCCTTTGAATCCTATGAGGGCGAGCCCGATGAGGGGCAGATCTGCTTGCGCGATCACTTGCTCGATAAGAAGGTTCTCGATTGTGACGATGACGAAGTCGAAGTCGTCTACGATATTAAGTTGACGGCGCGGAACGGTCATCTCTATGTGACCGACGTGGACTGCTCGAGAGCAGGGCTGCTACGACGCATCGGTTTGAGCCGGCTCTCCAAAATGATCCGCAACCTGGCGGCTAGCCTGACCGAGGACACCATCCCGTGGACCTACGTTCAACCATTGCCGGCCAACATGGGAAGCTTTCGCGGAGACATAAAGCTCAATGTGTTGAAGGCCAAATTGCCGGAAATCCATCCGGTCGATCTCGCGGACATCCTCGAGGAAGTCGAGCAGGCGGACCGCATGGCGATCTTCAATCAACTGGAGACCGAGCAGGCCGCCGATACGCTTGAGGAGGTCGAACCGCGTGTCCAACGTGAAATGGTCGCGGCGCTACCGGTCCCGCGGGTTGCCGAGCTCCTCAATGATATGACTCCGGCCCAGGCCGCCGACGTGCTCGCCGTCCTGCCCGGTCCAAATGTCGACGCGATTCTTGAAAAGATCGATGCCGAGGAAGCAAGCAAAATCCGCTTGCTGTTGGAAAAACATGAAGACCATGTGTTGAGCTTTGCGACCTCGCACTACGTGACGTTTCCGCCGCAGGCTACTGTCAAACAAGTCATGAGGCGCTACCGCAAGGCCGCCAAGGAAGCCGACGTCGTGATCTACATCTATGTCACGTCGGCAGATGGCACCCTTCTGGGCGTCCTCGATATCAAGGACTTGCTCAAGGCCGAGTTGTCAGATCCGTTGGACGCCATTATGGCCACCAATGTGGTAGCCCTGCGCGAGGACGATACCGTGCGTACGGCCGCCAAGGTATTTAGCCGTTACGGATTCCGCGCCCTGCCGATTGTCGGCGCCGGCGATATCCTCAAAGGTGTTATCCCGTTTCGCGATCTCATGCTGGCTCAGCGGTTGGTATGAAACGACCACCATCCAAGGTCGCTGAAGCTTTGCATGGCGTGTCCAGCCTAGCGGCACCCATTTCGCCTGCAGGCGTTGCACGCGGGTTGCCGCGTCCCCACCCTCGTCACGTCAGTGGAGGTCTATTCAGTCGCCGTTCTCAGAAAGCGGTAGCCGGCGTCGCGCTGCTCGTCGCGAACCTCGGCTCCCGAGTCGGTCCTGCCTCGTTCGCAATCCTTTGGCGTCTGCCCCTCATTGGCGGCCTCAAACCCCGACTATGTTGGAAGTCCGCAGACGGCAAGCACACCGAGAATTGTAGAATTTTTAAAATCACACCTCAGAGTCTCAAGCATATGTAGGACTTTGCATCTGGGCGGTCTACGCGAGGCGCGTTGGCAGGCAGAGCTGTATTTTCGCAAGATCTTCATGGGCGAACTGACGTCAGGGAACCTGATGTTTCGGCCCGTTCTCAGAGCAGCGTTGTTCCAGGCGGTTCACATCAGTCTGGCAGCCGCATTGTTTGCAATGCGCGCCCCGCTGTGGTGGAGCGCCAAATGTCAAACGCTGTGCATACCCACTTTGCAAGATTGCGAACGATCAGGAAGCGATCACAAAATAATTGAGGTGTTTGTTCGCTATGCGGGCGCGGTCTAAAAATTGCAACCTGAGTGTTTGTTTGGTTGATGAAAATGTTAGCACCTTATAACGAAGGCGTGTCGTCTTGAGACATATCTGGAAGATGTCTCACATAGTCTCCAATATTTGATGTGATATAATTGTTTGACTCATGACACATTACGTTATAAACTGCTGTGGTTTCCGCTGCTATGTCTGACCCAATGGGTCGGCGTGCACGCTTTCAGCGGCCCTCGAGATGGGGCAAGATCTTTGGTTGAACGCGTGACATCGGTTAAGCCGCCCCTTCGTTGAAGGGGCGGTTGGGCAGCCGGATGAACTTCATGGAATAGTGCAGTGCTCGACCCAGTATGGCGTGTGCAACACGGCCATAAGCGGTGGTTTCATTGTCCATGACCATCGATGCGGCCCATCTATTATGTGTCTTGTGGAGGAAACGATGAGACAGGTTACTACAAAAGTAATATGCGGAACCGCCGTTGCCGCATCTTTGTGCTCGGCCTGCCATGCCGACGGACTTACCCAAGACCAAGTTAGAGAATTGCTAAGAGAGAACAACCATTTCCTTGAAAGGGCCATGAGGGAGAACACTGAAGCCCTCGACAAAACCATTTTAGAAGGCAATAACGCAATTATCGTCGCCATCAGAGAGAGTAGTGCGACCCTGAGCAAAAATCTCACGGAGGCAATCGAAAAACTTGGTACCCACATTCCGGGCCCTGGCCCGGACCCGGGCCCGCCTCCGCCGATTTATGTGAACAAGACGGTGCGGCATGTCCATATACACAAGTACGTCTATTGCTGCAGAGTGATTTGGGAGGAGTATCCTTGCTGCTGGCCGTACTAAGAGGCCCGCTTTTCCCAAAATCATCGACCCGCTCGCGTGGGACAAATTTTGAGGCTCTGATGGCTTTGCACAATAGCGTCGCAGACGCGACCAGCTTTGGACGTGGTCTGCGTCTATCTTCGCGCTGATGAACACCCTTCTGGTGAGAGGATCATAGGTCAGAGGACAGGCGGAACAAGGCAGGCGGACTTTGTCTCATGTGCGACCTGGTTACGCCAAAAATCGCGCCTCAACGGGAGTTTTGGTCCAGGTCGGCGTTCTCGAAATCCACGAGCTCGGCACCCTCGCTCACCTGCTCGCCGACTGCAAAACGAAATGCTGTCACCTGACCGGGTCCGGGTGCGAGGATCGTGTGCTCCATTTTCATGGCCTCGAGCACCAGGAGCGGGGTGCCTTTTGCGAGCTTGGTACCGGGCTTGGCCAGGATCGCAACGACCTTTCCGGGCATTGGTGCCAAGAGACCTCCTTCCGGGCCTTGGCCCTCGCCGCCATGGTAGAGCGGATCGACGCGCGCGAGCTGATAGCTTCGGCCGTGCAAGAACACGTGCCGCCGTTCGCCGGCGACCACCACGGTTGCGTCCAGGCGTAAACCACCCAACTCGACCCGCAGCGTGGCGTTCGCACCGAGTTCGCCGCGGGCCAATGTTGCGATGCCATCGAGCTTTAGGACGTAATGGTCGTCAGCATAGCCGACAACCACGGTGCGCTCCTGCTCGCCGTAGCGGAACAGCAGCTTGCGTTCGAAGCTGGAATTGAGCCGCCAGCCGTCGCGCAAGTCCCAGGGTGAATAGGGATCCGGGTTTGGCATCGCCGGGGTGCGGGAGCGGGCCTGCTCACGTAGCAGTGTCGCCAGGGCAGCGATCAAATAGGCGTCGGCCGGAATGTCGCTCGGCGCCGGGAACAGGAAGGTTCGCTCGCGTTCGATTAGGCCGGTATCGAGGTTTGCCTGGGCGAATGCCGGGCAGGCGACGAGTCGGGACAAGAATTCGACGTTGTTGGCAACGCCAACGATGCGATACGCGGCAAGGGCCTGGAGCAGGCGCTGCAGCGCCAGTTCCCGCGTCTGGTCCCAGACGATTAACTTGGCGATCATCGGGTCATAGTAAGGCGTGATCTGGTCGCCCTGCTCGACGCCGGTATCGACACGCACGTGCAGCGATTCTGCAGGGGGCGCGAGATGGACCAGGGTGCCGGTTGAGGGCAGGAATCCCTTGTCAGGGTCCTCGGCATAAATTCGGGCTTCGAGCGCATGCCCCCGGATCGAGAGCTGTTCCTGCGTGAGCGGCAACGCTTCGCCGGCCGCAATCCGCAGCTGCCATTCGACGAGATCCTGGCCGGTAATCATTTCGGTGACCGGATGCTCGACCTGCAGCCTGGTATTCATCTCCATGAAATAGAAATGGCCGTCCTGATCGACAATGAACTCGACCGTTCCGGCGCCCACGTATCCCACCGCCAAAGCCGCGGCGACCGCGGCGGCCCCCATGTCGCGCCGCCGATCCGCCAAGAGCCCCGGAGCCGGGGCCTCTTCCAGGACCTTCTGATGGCGGCGCTGCACTGAGCAGTCGCGCTCAAACAGATAGACGCAATGTCCATGCTTGTCGGCAAACAACTGAATCTCGATGTGGCGAGGACCCAGCAAGTATTTTTCAATGAGGACCTCTTCGTCGCCGAAACTTGATGCGGCCTCGCGCTTGCAGGAGGCGAGCGCGTCAGCGAGCTCGCCAGCGCGCGCCACGATCCGCATTCCCTTTCCGCCGCCGCCCGCCGCCGCCTTGATCAGCACCGGATAGCCGATTTGTTCGGCTTTGGTCTGAAGAAATCCGCGGTCTTGCTGGTCGCCGTGATAGCCAGGCACCACGGGAACCTTCGCGCTTTCCATGATTGCTTTGGCAGCACTCTTGCTCCCCATGGCGCGGATGGCCGCCGGTGGAGGGCCGATAAAAACCAGGTCATTGGCGGCGCAGGCCTCGGCGAACTCGGCATTTTCAGCGAGAAAGCCGTACCCCGGGTGGACAGCTTCGGCGCCGGTTTTCTTCGCCGCACCCAGAATGCGCTCAATGTCGAGATAGCTTTCACGCGCTGCAGGCGGTCCGATCAGCACGGCCTCATCGGCGAGCCGCGTATGACGCGCCTGCGCGTCCGCTTCGGAAAAAACCGCCACCGTCCGAATGCCCAACCGGCGTGCGGTCTTGATCACGCGACAGGCGATCTCTCCGCGGTTGGCGATCAAGATCCGCTTAAACATCGTGGGGCTCTCTCAAGCGGGGGCGGTCACCCTCGCGGCTCCTTCACATGCGGAACACACCGAACTGCGTGGGTTCGATCGGCGCGTTGAGTGCGGCCGATAGCCCCAGCCCGAGCACCCGCCGGGTCTGCCCCGGATCGATGACGCCGTCGTCCCAAAGCCGTGCGGTCGCGTAATAGGGGTGGCCCTGAGATTCGTATTGCTGTCGGATCGGCGCCTTGAATGTGTCCTCGTCCTGTTGGCTCCAGTCCTTTCCGCCGGCTTTGAGGGCATCGCGTCGGACCGTCGCGAGCACGGTGGCGGCCTGCTCTCCACCCATGACGGAAATCCGCGCGTTGGGCCACATCCATAGGAAGCGCGGCGAGTAGGCGCGTCCGCACATGCCATAGTTGCCGGCCCCAAAGCTGCCGCCGATCAGGACAGTCAATTTGGGAACCTTGGCGCAGGCGACGGCTGTGACCATCTTGGCACCGTTCTTGGCGATGCCATCTTGCTCGTATTTGCGGCCGACCATGAAGCCGGTGATGTTTTGCAGAAAAATCAGGGGAATCCCGCGCTGGGCGCATAATTCTATAAAGTGGGCGCCCTTGTGGGCCGACTCGGAGAACAAAATGCCATTGTTGGCGACAACGCCGACCGGGTATCCCCACAGCCGTGCGAAGCCGGTGACCAACGTCGTCCCATAGCGCGGCTTGAACTCATCAAGTGATGAGCCGTCGACGAGTCGGGCGATGAGTTCGCGCACGTCATAGGGTTTGCGGGTGTCACTCGGAATAATTCCGTAGATCTCCTCGGGATCGTAGAGCGGCGGCTGCGGCGCCGCGAGATCGAGACTGACCGGTTTGACGGTGTTGAGATTGGCGACGACCCGCCGTGCCAGGTGCAAGGCGTGAGCGTCGCTTTCGGCGAAATGGTCGGCGACGCCCGAGATCCGCGTGTGCACGTCGGCGCCACCGAGTTCCTCGGCGCTGACCTCCTCGCCGGTGGCGGCCTTTACCAGCGGTGGGCCACCGAGAAAAATGGTGCCTTCGTTCTTGACGATGATCGCTTCATCGGACATGGCCGGCAGATAAGCGCCGCCGGCGGTGCACGAGCCCATCACCACCGCGATTTGCGGGATGCCCTTGGCCGAAAGGTTGGCCTGGTTGTAAAAGATCCGACCAAAATGATCGCGATCAGGAAACACCTCGTCTTGCGCCGGCAGAAAGGCGCCGCCAGAGTCGACGAGATAGATACAGGGCAGGCGATTCTGTTCGGCGATCTCCTGCGCGCGCAGATGCTTTTTGACGGTGATCGGGTAATAAGTTCCGCCCCTGACGGTCGCGTCGTTGGCAACGATGATGCATTCGCGGCCGCACACGCGGCCGATACCGGTGAGGATTCCGCCGGCAGGGACCGTATTGTCGTACATGCCAACGGCCGCAAGCGGTGACAATTCGAGCCATGGCGTACCTGGATCGAGCAGCGCGTTGACGCGATCACGCGCCAACAGCTTGCCGCGCGCGAGGTGTTTTTTTCTGGCTTCTTGACCGCCCCCACGCGCGGTGCTCTCGGTGCGTTCGTGCAATTCCGCGACCAACGATCGCATCGCTGCCGCGTTGCGGCGATACTCCTCGGAGCGGCTGTCAAGTGTGGAACGCAGGATTGCCATATCCGGTCTCCGTTTGCGGCCGACTGCGTCTCGCGCCGGGTCGGGTCGCCGCCTGTGGGGTGCGCTAGGCGGTCTCGTTGAACAATTCGCGACCGATCAGCATGCGGCGAATCTCCGAAGTTCCCGCGCCGATTTCATAGAGCTTGGCATCTCGCCATAGACGCCCGGTCGGATATTCGTTGATATAGCCGTTGCCGCCGAGCGCCTGAATCGCCTCACCGGCCATCCAAGTCGCCCGCTCGGCCGCATAGAGAATCGCGCCGGCGGCATCCTTGCGCGTCGTCTCACCCCGGTCGGACGCGTTGGCGACCGCATACACGTAGGCGCGACAGGCGTTGAGCGTCGTGTACATGTCCGCAAGTTTTCCCTGCATTAACTGGAACTCGCCGATCGGCTGCCCAAATTGTTTACGCTCGTGCAAGTATGGGATGACGACGTCGAGGCAGGCCTGCATGATCCCCAGCGGCCCCCCGGAAAGCACTAGGCGCTCGTAGTCGAGGCCGCTCATCAGCACCTTTACGCCCTTGTTGATCTGTCCGAGAACGTTGGCTTCCGGCACTTCGCAATCCTGGAACACCAACTCGCAGGTGTGGGAAGCCCGCATGCCGATTTTGTCAAGCTTTTGTGCGGTCGAAAATCCCGGAAAGCCGTTTTCGACGATGAAGGCCGTGATGCCTTTGGAGCCTGCGGCCGGATCCGTCTTGGCGTACACCACCAGCGTATCGGCGTCTGATCCGTTGGTGATCCACATCTTGTTTCCGTTGAGAATGTAACGGTCACCTTTCTTGTCCGCACGGGTGCGCATCGACACAACGTCGGAGCCCGATCCCGGTTCGCTCATCGCCAGCGCGCCAATATGTTCGCCGCTGATGAGCTTCGGCAAGTACCGGCGTTTTTGCGCATCGCTGCCGTTCCGGCTCAGTTGATTGATGCACAAGTTGGAGTGGGCGCCGTAAGAAAGCCCGACTGACGCCGAGGCGCGACTGATCTCTTCCATGGCGACCACATGGGCCACATAGCCCATGTCGGTGCCGCCATATTCCTCCTCGGCCGTAATCCCGAGCAACCCCAGGGCGCCAAACTTGCGCCAGAGATCGTGGGGAAATTCCCCCCGTTGGTCGGCCTCCATCGCCCGCGGGGCTATTTCGTTTTGGGCGAAGGCCTGGACCGTCTGGCGAAGCATGTCGACGGTTTCGCCGAGACCAAAGTTGAAACTCGGTGCGACGTTCGAACTTGGCGCCATCTCAGGGCCTCCCTTGGGGTTGACGATTCAAACGACGGCCTCTTAGGCGGTTTTTTCCTCGACGAGTCTGAGCTCATCGATCATGCGCTGCTTCATCACGAATTTCTGCACCTTGCCGGTCACCGTCATCGGGAATTCGTCGACGAAGCGGATGTAGAAAGGCACCTTATAGTGAGCGATCTTGCCAGTGCAGAACGCGGTGATGTCGGCCTCGGTGAGCTGGGCGCCCTGCCGCAAGCGAACCCACGCGCACAATTGTTCGCCGTAGCGCCGGTCGGGAACGCCAAAGACCTGAACGTCAGCAATGTCCGGATGACGGTACAGAAATTCCTCGATCTCGCGCGGGTAGACGTTCTCTCCGCCGCGGATCACCATGTCCTTAATGCGACCGACGATGTTGCAATAGCCCTCAGCGTCAAGGGTGGCGAGATCCCCCGTGTGCATCCATCGGGCCGCATCGATGGCTTCGCGGCTGTGCTCCTCATCACCCCAATAGCCTTGCATCACACTGTAGCCACGGGTGAGTAGTTCGCCGGTCGTGCCCGGCGGCACCACCGTGCCATTCGAGTCGACAATCTTCACCTCGATATGAGGCTGAACACGCCCCACCGTCGAGACCCGACGTTCCAATGGATCATCGCTTGCACTTTGGAAACTCACCGGACTGGTTTCGGTCATCCCATAGGCGATCGTGATTTCCTTTTGATGCATCTCGGTCACCACCCGCCCCATGACCTCAATGGGGCAGGGCGATCCGGCCATGATGCCGGTCCTTAAACTCGTGAGGTCAAACCGGCCAAATTCAGGATGATCGAGGATGGCGATAAACATGGTCGGCACGCCGTGCAGACCGGTACAGCGCTCTTGCTGCACCGTCTCCAAGACCGCCAGAGGATCGAAACCCTCGCTCGGGATGACCATGCACGCGCCATGTGTGAGGCAAGCGAGATTGCCGAGCACCATGCCGAAGCAGTGATAGAACGGAACCGGAATGCATAAGCGGTCCGTCTCGGCCAACCGCATGGCTTCGCCAATGAAGAAGCCATTATTGAGAATGTTGTGGTGCGTCAGCGTGGCGCCCTTGGGATTGCCCGTCGTGCCGCTGGTAAACTGGATATTGATCGGATCGTCGAATTGCAGGACGCTCGCCAACCGGTCGATCTCGCCCGTATGTTGCGCCGAGGCCATCGCCGGCAGCTCGGCGAAATTGAACATACCCGGGGTGGTCTGTGGACCGAGGCGGATCACCGATCGCAATGTCGGCAGCCGAGCGGCATGAAGCCGTCCGGGCTTGCAGCGCGCAAGTTCGGGCGCGACCGACTGCAGGATCTCGAGA
>Ga0126373_10004185_pt1 | contig 10988 bp, 9 predicted proteins | sample PanSoiMetPlot_11_FD_92545 | JGI IMG/M metagenome (GOLD analysis project Ga0126373, IMG submission 92545) | Tropical forest soil microbial communities from Panama - MetaG Plot_11 | ecosystem: Environmental > Terrestrial > Soil > Tropical forest > Bulk soil | place: Panama | collected 2016-02-17
ATTTGAACTCGGCCGTTTCCGGGCGCGTTATATAACCAGCGAAACCGCCAATGACCAACCCGATCAGCAAAAATACAATCAGGTTCGCGCGCCCCTGCATCGTTCCTAAGCCGCTTCTGCCGCGGGCTTTTTCCCCTTGTCGCCCGCTTCTTCGATGGGACCAACCATGTAGAAGGCCGCTTCCGGCAAATTGTCATACTTGCCTTCGCAGAGGCCCTTGAAGCCCTTGATGGTGTCTTGCAGGTCGACCAGTTTCCCCGGCGAACCGGTGAACACTTCAGCGACATGGAACGGCTGCGACAGGAAGCGTTCGATCTTGCGCGCGCGGGCGACGGTCAGCTTGTCCTCTTCCGACAGTTCATCCATGCCGAGAATTGCGATGATGTCTTGCAGCGCCTTGTAGCGCTGCAGAATCTGCTGCACCTGCCGCGCCACTGCGTAGTGCTCTTCGCCGACGATGAGCGGTGACAGCATGCGCGAGGTCGAATCCAACGGATCCACAGCCGGATAAATCCCCTTGGCGGCGATGTCGCGCGACAGCACGGTCGTGGCGTCGAGATGGGCAAACGACGTCGCCGGCGCCGGATCGGTGAGGTCGTCGGCCGGAACATAGATCGCCTGCACGGATGTGACCGAGCCCTTGGTCGTGGTGGTGATGCGCTCTTGCAGTGCGCCCATGTCGGTGGCGAGCGTCGGCTGGTAGCCCACCGCCGAAGGAATGCGGCCAAGAAGCGCTGACACTTCCGAACCGGCCTGAGTGAAGCGGAAGATATTGTCCACGAAAAACAGCACGTCCTGCCCCTGATCGCGGAAATACTCGGCAACCGTGAGACCCGTTAGGCCGACGCGGGCACGGGCCCCCGGCGGTTCATTCATCTGCCCGTACACCAGCGCACACTTGGAGCCTTCGACCGAACCCTTTTTCGGATCCTTGTTGACGCCTGATTCAATCATCTCGTGATAGAGATCGTTGCCTTCGCGGGTCCGCTCGCCGACTCCCGCGAAAACCGAATAGCCGCCGTGCGCCTTGGCAACGTTATTAATCAGCTCCATGATCAGCACAGTCTTGCCAACGCCCGCGCCGCCAAACAGGCCGATCTTGCCGCCCTTTGCGTAGGGCGCAAGCAGATCCACCACTTTGATGCCGGTAACCAGGATCTGCGCTTCCGTCGACTGATCGACATAGGGCGGTGCAGATTGATGGATGGCACGTTTTTCTTTTGTCTTGACGGGCCCTGCTTCATCGACCGGTTCGCCGACCACGTTGATGATACGCCCAAGCGTCTCGCTTCCCACCGGAACGGCGATCGGCTGTCCGGTATCGGTCACATCCTGGCCACGCACGAGGCCCTCGGATAAATCCATCGCTACGGTGCGGACCGTCGATTCTCCGAGATGCTGAGCAACTTCAAGCACGAGACGGTGGCCGCCATTCGTTGTCTCGAGCGCATTCAAGATTGCCGGCAAATGATCCTCGAACTGCACGTCAACGACGGCGCCGATGACTTGCGTAATTTTTCCGACTGCGTTTGGTGTGGCCATATCGTCCTCTTTGCGGAACTAAAGCGCCTCTGCGCCGGAGATGATCTCGATCAGTTCCTTGGTGATCATTGCCTGACGGGTGCGATTATAAGTGAGCGTCTGCTTGCGAATCATTTCGCCGGCGTTGCGCGTGGCGTTATCCATCGCGCTCATGCGTGCGCCCTGCTCGGACGCCGCATTTTCCAGAAGCGCCCGAAAGACCTGCACAGTCAGATTTCGTGGCAGCAACTCGGCGAGAATCTCTTCTTCCTCGGGCTCATATTCGTAAGCGGCGGCGGAACCTGCCTCTGAATCCTTCTCAAACATCGGCGGAATAACCTGTTGTGCCGTCGGAATTTGCGCCATCACCGATTTGAATCGCGAGAAAAACAGAGTGGCAACGTCGAATCCCCCCTGCTCGAAAAGTGCAATGATCTTTTTGCCGATCATGTCGGCTTGTTCGAAGCCAATCGTGCGGACGCCGCGCAATTCTATGTTCTCTACGATGAGCTTGCCGTGCTGACGACGCAACTGTTCGTAGCCTTTACGGCCGACACACACGATTTTCACTTCCTTACCGTCCACGATAAGGGCGCTCGCCCGGTCGCGGGCGAGCCGTACGATTGCCGAATTGAACGGCCCGCAAAGTCCTCGCTCGCCCGTGCAAACGATCAGCAAATGCACCTTGTCGCTACCGGTGCCAGCGAGCAGGCGAGGTGCCGAATCGCTCCCGGCAACTCCCGCGGCAATTGAACCCAGTACCTTGCCCATTCGCTCGGCATAAGGACGCGCTGCCTCGGCCGCCGCCTGCGCGCGGCGCAGCTTGGATGCTGCAACCATTTGCATGGCCTTGGTAATTTTCTGCGTCGCTTTGGTGGCGGCGATCCGAACGCGCATATCCTTGAGGCTGGCCATTCTTCGGTCCTCTTGATCGAACCGTTAGTTTCTTCCTGCGTCATAACCGGCCTTGTACCGGTCATGACAGAAATCAGGCGAATGTATTTGCATAGCCATCAACCAGGGCTTTCAGCTTGCCGGCATCAGCGTCGGAAAGGTCACCGCTCTTGCGAATGCTATCGAGCAAATCCGAGTGCTTGCTGCGAAGCAGCGCCAGCAGGCCACTTTCGAAGGGGCGTACGCGGTCCACACTGAGCGGGTCGAGATAACCATTGACGCCGGCATAGATCACGCAAACTTGCTCTTCCATCTTCATAGGTGAGAACTGCGATTGTTTCAAAAGTTCGGTGAGGCGCGCGCCGCGGTTGAGCAGGCGCTGGGTTGTAGCATCGAGATCCGAGCCGAATTGTGCGAAGGCGGCCATTTCGCGGTATTGCGCAAGCTCTCCCTTGATGCGGCCTGCGACCTTTTTCATCGCTTTGGTCTGCGCGGAGGAGCCGACGCGCGACACCGAAAGACCTACGTTAACCGCCGGACGAATGCCCTGATAAAACAGATCTGTTTCCAGGAAGATCTGGCCATCGGTGATCGAAATTACGTTCGTGGGAATATAGGCCGAGACGTCGTTGGCCTGCGTTTCGATAACCGGCAGCGCGGTCAACGATCCAGCTTTGTTCTCGTCGTTCATCTTCGCAGCGCGCTCAAGCAGGCGCGAATGCAGATAGAACACGTCGCCCGGATATGCTTCGCGGCCCGGTGGGCGGCGCAGTAGCAATGACATCTGGCGATACGCGACTGCCTGCTTCGACAGATCGTCATACACGATGACCGCGTGCATCCCATTGTCACGGAAATATTCACCCATCGTGCAGCCGCTGAACGGCGCCAAGTATTGCATCGGCGCGGGGTCAGAAGCGGTTGCGGCAACGATGATCGAATAGTCGAGTGCGCCCTGCTCCTCCAGCACCTTCACAAATTGGGCGACGGTGGAGCGCTTCTGCCCGACGGCAACATAGACGCAGTAAAGCTTGATTTTCTCGTCCGGCTGCGCGTTGAGCGGCTTCTGATTGAGGATCGTGTCCAACGCGATCGCTGTCTTCCCGGTTTGGCGATCGCCAATGATCAACTCGCGCTGGCCACGACCGATCGGAATCAGCGAATCGATCGCCTTCAGGCCGGTTGCCATTGGCTCATGCACCGATTTCCGCGGAATAATGCCGGGCGCCTTGACGTCAACACGTGCGCGCTTGTCACTTTTGATCGGGCCTTTGCCGTCGATCGGATTGCCAAGCGCATCGACCACACGGCCGAGCAGACCTTTACCGATCGGCACGTCGACGATGGAGCCGGTGCGCTTGACGGTTTGACCTTCCTTGATCTCGCGGTCGTTGCCAAAGATCACAGTGCCGACATTGTCGTTTTCAAGGTTGAGCGCCATGCCGCGCACGCCATTCTCAAACTCGACCAATTCGCCTGCCTGTACGTTATCGAGACCGTAGACGCGGGCGATGCCGTCACCGACGGAAAGCACCTGGCCGACTTCGGAGACCTCGGCTTCCTGGCCGAAGTTCTTGATCTGCTCTTTCAGGATGGCGGAAATTTCTGCGGCGCGGATATCCATCAGCGGGCCTCTTTCATCGCGAACTTGATCGAATTGAGTTTGGTACGGAGTGAACTGTCGACCATGCGGCTACCAATCTTGACGATCAGGCCGCCAATGATGGCAGGCTCAACCTTGATATCTAGATCAATGTCCTTGCCGCCGGTCACAGATTTAAGGGCGCTCTTAAGGGCATCGAGATTCTTGTCGTTGAGCTTTTCGGCGACAGTAATCTGTGCGGTCACCTCGCCCTTGTGCTGAGCGACCAGCGCACGATAGGCGCGAATCATGTCGCGCACCGCGAAAAGCCTCCGATTGGATGTGATGACGCGCAGAAAATTCGCGGTGAGCCCGGTGATGCCCGCCCGGGCGAGAATTGCTGATAGCGCCTTGAGCTGCTCATCAGCACCGAATACCGGACTGCGCACCAAGCGATTGAGATCCGCACTGTCACTCACCAGCGCGTCAAACTGATCAAGTTCGTTTTTAACTGCGTCGACGGCCTTTTCGTCACGCGCAAGCTCGAACAGGGCGGTGGCGTAACGGCCAGCCATGCCGGAGGTGATTGGATCTTCGCCTGCCACTGAGAACGCTCGCTTTTACATTGTTCGCAGCCGGACGCCGTCGCGGAAAGGGTGGCGCAAGCTATTGTAATCCAAGAGAGAAACCTGACTTCTGAGGACGACGCAGAAGCTCGCGGAAAACCCCCTGAAATCGAGGGCTAGCTAACACAGCGAGGTTGGCGGTGCAACAAGCCGGGTTGTTTGCCGCACGCGCGAGCTATCCGAAGGCTCCAGTCGACAAATCTGCATCACTGGGTTGCCTCGCCTTGTGAGGGTGCGCGCTATAGCGTGATCGGCCCCGGCGATTCTCGCCGACGCTCCCGCCGGATTTCCAGGAAATGTCAGAGTCGAAAATGAAGGGCGACGCCGCCGCCAAAGCCAAGCTGCTCGTCGTGCTGCTGGCCTTCGCATGGGGATTCAATTGGGTCGCTGCCGCAATCGCATTGCGCGAGGTATCGCCCTGGAGCCTGCGTGTGGCCGGGTCTGGAATTGGCGCCGCGACATTATTTTTGGCGGCCATCATCACCGGCTACAATCTAAAAGTCCCGCGCGGCGAATATATCCACATCATGGTAGCTGGATTTTTGAATGTCGCTGCTTTCCAAATTCTCTCGAGCTTCGCACAGCTCAGCGGGGCGACCGCGCGCGCCATCATCATCACTTACTCGATGCCGATCTGGACGACTGTGCTGAGCCGGCTTTTTCTTGGCGAACGGCTGAACGCAGTACGCTGGCTTGCCTTCGTGCTCTGCGTCGTGGGCCTCACGATACTTGTGTGGCCGCTGTTTGCCGCCAGATTTCCAATCTTTGTGTTTTATTCGCTCGGTTGTGCGTGGAGCTGGGCGATTGCCACCGTCTATATCAAGTGGGCCAGAGTCACGGTCGAGCCTTTAGCTAACGCCGCTTGGCAATTGCTGTTCGGCCTGGGGTTCATCACGGCAGGTAGTTTCATTGTGGAGGGCTATCCCCATCTCTGGCCGCTTCACAGTGAGACAATCATGGCCGTGCTTTTTGTCGGACTGTTCGGGGTGGGGCTTGCGCACTTTCTGTGGTGGTCGATCGTCGGGCGGCTTCCGACAATCACGGCATCTCTCGGCTCATTGTTGGTACCGGTCATTGGCGTGAGCGCGTCCGCGGTGGTACTCGGGGAGCAGCTGACTGTGCCCGACGTTGTTGGCTTCGCGATGATCTTTGCCGCGGCGGCATGCGTGTTGCTGCAGCCGAATGTGCGGCACGATGAGATGCCGGAATAGGGTCGACGGACTGTTTAGGACAATCCGGACACGGGCCGGACCAGCCGAAACCAACCATTTGCCAATGCGTATCCGCTCCGCCGGAGCGGTTTGCGGCTTAGTCAGTAAAAGCTTTGCGGGTCAATATCTACTTCCAGCCGCACATTACCGCGTGGCTTCGGCGCGCTAGAGAGCCATTCGCGCAAATAGAACGAAAGGTCAAATGTCCGTGGTGATTTCACCAGGAGCCGAAATCTGTGCCGGCCGCGCACCACTGCGATTGGAGCCTCGGCGGGACCCAACACACGAACGTGCTCGTCCTTTGGCGCCACATTTACGAGAGTCCGCCCGTAGGATTCTGCTTCGTGCCTTTCATTGGCCGTAATGACAAGCCCGGCCAGCCGACCGAATGGTGGATAACCTGTGCGCTCACGCTGCTCGATCTCATTTTTGTAGAACGCCTCACGGTCGCCGGATATCAGCGCCTGCACGACTGGGTGCTCGGGCTGATGCGTCTGCAGGTAGCCGATACCACGGCCTTCCTCGCGGCCCGCACGCCCAACCACCTGATGCAATAACTGGAACGTGCGCTCGGCTGCGCGTGGATCTCCGTTGCCCAGACTGAGATCAGCGTCAACAATGCCGACTAGATTGAGCTTCGGAAAATGATGCCCTTTGGCCACGAGTTGCGTGCCAACGATGAGATCGAAACGGCCTTCCGCCACGTCATCAAGTTCCTGGCGCAGCCGTTCGACGGACTCTACCAGATCACTGGAGAGGACAAGAACACGAGCTTGCGGAAAGAGCTCGCTGGCTTCCTGTTCAAGCCGCTCAACGCCAGGGCCCACCGCAGCAAAGCTGTCAGTCGTGTGACAATTCGAACATTGCGTCGGTGGCGGCATGGAATATCCGCAGTGATGGCAGATTAGGCGACGCTTGAAGCGGTGATCGACCAGCCAAGCATCGCAATTCGGGCAGTGCAGACGGAAGCCGCAGGCGCGGCACAAGGTCAGCGGCGCATAACCTCGACGATTGAGAAAGAGCAATGTTTGCTCACGGCGGCTCAAACAGACTCCAATCGCTTCGGCGAGGCGCGGCGAAATGAAACGCCCGCGCGCAGGACCTTCGCGGCGCATATCGATCGCCTCAATCGAGGGCAGATGGGCACCGCCAAAACGCTCCGGCAAGTGGACATGGCGATAGCGACCACGGCGTGCATTGACTTCGGATTCCACTGAAGGCGTGGCAGAAGCAAGAACCACGGGGATTTTTGCGATCGAAGCTCGTACCACCGCCATGTCGCGCGCGTGGTAGTGTGGGCCGTCCTCCTGCTTGTAGGCGGGGTCGTGCTCCTCATCAACAACGATGAGCCCAAGGTCTGCGTAAGGTAGAAAAAGCGCTGAGCGTGCGCCAACGACGACGGACACTTCATTCGCCCCGACCGCCGACCATGTCCGTGCGCGCTTGCGCGGCGAAAGCTGAGAATGCCATTCCGCGGGACGAACGCCGAACCGGCCGGAAAAACGATCAAGAAATTGCGCGGTGAGCGCGATTTCCGGCATCAGGATCAATGTTTGCCGCTTGCGGCGGATATTTTCCGCAACGGCTTCGAAATATACTTCCGTCTTGCCCGAGCCGGTGACGCCGTCAAGCAGCGTAACAGTGTACCCGCCTTGTTCAACCGCGGTGCGCAATGTGTCGGCGGCAGCGAGCTGGGCCAGCGAGAATTCCGGGTTGCGGAAATCAGGGTCGGGCTGAGAACTCACAGGCTCGGGTGGCAGGACGACCGTTTCCAGCGTCCCCTCATCGATCAATCCGTTAATTACACCGACGCTGACGCCGGCTTCCTGCGCAGCCTCCCCCTTCGATCGTACGAGCCCGTCAGCGAATATGTGAAGCGCGCGAAGGCGCGCCGCCGTTAGCCGTTGAGGCGCAGGGCCCGCGAGTCTCACGCCGACGCGGTCGCGTCCAGGTCCGAGATGCTCCCCCATGCGCAATGCCATGCGGAGGACCATGCCTCGCGAGGCCAGCGTGTAGTTCGAGACCCAATCCACAAAATGGCGTAGCTCAGCCTTTAAGGGCGGAACGTCGAGTTTTTCGTCGACATCCTTCAGGCGGTTATGCAAGCGCGGATTTGGCGCAGAATTATCGGCCCAGACGACCCCGAGGTATTCGCGCGCGCCCAACGGCACCGCCACCAAGTCTCCTGGCACAAGGTCAAGCCCCGACGGGACCCGGTAGGAATAGGTCTGGTCGAGGGCCACCGGCACTAGAATATCGACAACCCGCGCGTTCATCGCTCCGGTCTGGCCGATTCCACGCGCTTAAGGAAGAGTGAAGGAAGCAGTGCCACTCTTCCGCCATGAGCGAACTCAGGGCCCGCACCGATGTTGTCGCCGAAATTGCCCGCTGGTTGAGCTATTTGGGCGCCGAGCGGCGCATGTCGGCAAAAACGGTCGAGGCCTATCGGCGGGATGTGTCGCAACTTCTCACGTTCTTGACCGATCATCTAGGTGAGGCCCCCTCGCTAAAGCAGCTGGCCAAGCTTACACCGGCCGACGTGCGCGCCTTTATGGCAGCACGGCGCGGCGACGGCGTAGGCAATCGCTCCTTGATGCGGCTCCTCGCGGGTGCCCGCTCTTTCGCGCGTTTCCTCGAGCGCAAGGGCAAGGGCAAGGTTGCTGCACTCACTGCCGTGCGCTCGCCTAAGCTGCCGAAGACATTGCCTAAGCCTCTGGCGATTGCCGCCGCGAAACGGCTCACCGGCACCGATTTGCACCAAGGTGAAACAAGCGAGCCGTGGATCATCGCACGTGACGCAGCGGTGCTCGCCTTGCTCTATGGCTCGGGCCTCCGCGTCTCGGAAGCACTCGGATTAAAGCGCAAAGACTGTATCGACTCACGCGACTCTCTTACGGTCAAAGGAAAAGGCAACAAATCCCGTATGGTACCACTGCTTCCACAAGTCGGGGAGGCGATCACTGAGTATGTCACTCTCTGCCCGTTTGAACTGCCGCGAGAAGCCCCACTTTTTGTCGGCGCGCGCGGCGGTCCTCTTTCACCACGCATCGTGCAACTGACAATGGCTCGAATGCGTGGGGCACTTGGACTGCCCGATACCGCGACGCCGCATGCGCTACGTCATTCCTTCGCCACACATCTGCTGGCGCGTGGGGGCGACCTGAGGGCTATCCAAGAATTGCTTGGTCATGCTTCACTCTCGACAACGCAAATCTACACCGCAGTCGACACCGAGCGTTTGCTCGAAGCTTACGCAAGTGCACATCCACGCGCGTAAATCGGCAAATCGCTGAATATGCGCCTCTTGCGCTTTCGCGCGCTCTGCTATGATCCTTGCCGCAGAGTCAAACGGAGGGGCTGATGAGTGCGCACGAAAATCTTGAACACGCCGAGCATGCAGAACATGCATCGCATTCTAACAAGAAAATCGCGCTGCTGATTGCCGTGCTGGCGCTGTTTTTAGCGTTTTCAGAAACTCTCGGTAAAAGCTCGCAAACGGCAGCTATCGCCGACAATATCAAAGCCTCTGACACTTGGAATTTCTTCCAAGCCAAAACCATACGTCAGAGCAGCTTGCGCACGGCGGCCGAAGCACTGGCAGCGCAATTGCCCGCGATAACCAATGACGAGGCCAAGGCTGCGGTCACCAAGCAGATCGAGACGTGGCGCAATACCGTAACCCGTTACGAATCCGATCCGAAAGAAAACGATGGTCGTAAAGAGCTGAGGGCTCAGGCCGAACATTTGGAGCACGAGCGCGACACCTGGTTGGCCCGCTACCATCAATATGAATTCGCGTCGGCCGCATTCCAAATCGGCATTGTGCTGGCATCGGCCCAGGTCATCACTGGCATTCTGGCGATGGGTTGGTTGTCCGGGCTGCTTGGGCTTTGCGGCCTTGGCTTCATGGCTCTCGGCTTATGGGCGCCACACGCGCTCCAATTGGCCGGACACTAAATCGCCTCAAGCGGGCCGGTTATAAGATCGCCGCAGACGAACGAGTCGGCGTATCGTGCGCCCGGCGCGTTCTGGCATGAACAACCAGAAAATTTTGCGGATGCGGGCGCGAATGGGTTCGGTCTGCGCGCGCGCCCAGTCGCGGGCCCACAGGAACCAATCGTACATTCGCTGGAACCAAGGAATCTGCAACAGCTTGCCGCGCGTCACATCAAACACGAAGGCGGTAACACCAAGGCCGACGAGCTTGGCGAGAACCAGCACCAAGATGGCGGCAATCCAGTTCGCCGTGGCTAGGAAATAGACCTCAAGAAGCTTCAACGGCACCAGAACTATGACGGGCACGATGAAAACGACGAGCGACGCGTAAGGCGGCAGTTCTTCAATCAAGCCGGCAAGGACTATCTTGACCCTCCCCCAGGGGATCACATTGACGATTCGCGCGACAATAGGCTCAAGGTGATCCCACAGCCACGCTTCCAGTAGAAGCAAAAGCGCGAGAATGATCCACAGCGGTCGAAAGAGGTTGCGGCGCATTTGTGACAAATAGTACCCCTGCAGGCACCCGCAACGAAAGAACGACTTTTACCAACAATTTCAAACCCGTGGCGCCAACTTACGACCGGACGCGGCCGCCATCCACATTGAGCGTCTGTCCGGTCATGAAAGCGGCGTCATCGCTGGTGAGGAACGAGACCGCGCCCACCAGATCCTCGGGCACTTCCACGCGTTTGATTGCCTGCATCTGTGCGACGGAAGCAAATTCTTCGTCCATGGTCTTGAAGCCGGGGCGCGGTGCTCGCACCAAGGTGCCTGGAGAACGTGTAAGCCCGGGCGCGATTGCATTGACGGTAATGCCATCGGGAGCAAGATCGGTGGCGAGCGCACGGGTAAATCCAACAATGCCACCTTTGCTGGCGACGTAATGTGCAAATCCCGTCACGACCGAGCCGAGTGTACTTGAGGCCATATTGACCACACGACCCCATTTGCGCGCGCGCATGCCGGGGACAAAGGCCGCCGTGACCAGAAAGGTCCCATCGAGATTGATCGAGAGTACGTTGCGCCAGTCGGTGAAACTCATTTCCGGAAAATTCTTCTGCGGAAATACGCCCGCGCAATTCACGACAATGTCAACGTGACCGAACTTGCTTTGCACGCCTTTTGCCATGGCCGCGACCGACTCTTCGGAAGACA
>Ga0126373_10004186_pt1 | contig 10988 bp, 12 predicted proteins | sample PanSoiMetPlot_11_FD_92545 | JGI IMG/M metagenome (GOLD analysis project Ga0126373, IMG submission 92545) | Tropical forest soil microbial communities from Panama - MetaG Plot_11 | ecosystem: Environmental > Terrestrial > Soil > Tropical forest > Bulk soil | place: Panama | collected 2016-02-17
AGGCTTGGGTCTCTCTGCGCTTTGGCCAGCGCCAGACCGCACAAAATAGGGGTGCTATGTCCCAGAATGCGACTTGATAATGGTACAATATATGTTACCATTCAAGCGATGGTTGACATCCGCGAGTATAACGACCAAGGCGGTCACAGCCCTTTCCGCGAGTGGTACGACAGGTTGAACGCCGAGGCCGCGAGGAAGGTGACAACGGCTCTATACCGCGTAGGAGATTTCTCCAATGCCAAAAGCGTTGGGGCTGGGTTTACGAATGCAAGATCAATTTTGGCCCTGGCTATCGCGTGTATTTTGGGAAAGAAGGCGAGCAGATCGTGATCCTTCTTGGCGGTGGAACAAAGCAACGGCAACAAAACGACATCAAGCTTGCGCTTGAACGGTGGGAAGACTACAAGCAAAGGAAGAAACAGCAGGAAGAGAAAGAAGAGGAATGAACATGGCTTTGACGCGGGATTTTAGAGAAACAGTTCAGGCACGTGTGAAACGCGATGCCTCCTTCCGAAAAGGGCTTCTTAGCGAAGCTATCGAAAGCCTTCTTTCTGGCGAAGTTGCACTCGGCAAAGAGCTATTGCGCGACTATATCAATGCCACAGTCGGCTTTCCAAAGCTGGCCGCCCGCACGAAGATTCACGTAAAAACTCTTCACCAAATGTTCGGTCCAAATGGGAATCCGACCGCCAGCAATCTGTTTGAGATCGTTGCCTATTTACAGCAAGCCGAGGGAGTCCGATTCAAAGTCCGATCCACGCGCGCTGCTTAGCCTGCAGAGCAGTGGCGCTTGATGCCAGCACCAGCGAATGACAGACTGTCTCGTGTCCGGTGAAGTTGTCATACGGTATTCCCAAGAGTCTGCAGTTTCCCCTGAAATGCAGCTGCGCGAACTGCGCGAATACTGCGACCGACGCGGCTGGACCATTACCGGGGAGTATGTGGACGCGAGAATCAGCGGCGCGAAAGACAGACGGCCAGAGCTAGACCGGCTTATGGCCGATGCCCACAAGCGCCGCTTTGACGTGGTAGCCGCGTGGAAGTTTGACCGCTTCGCCCGGGGTGTCAGTCATTTCTTGCGCGCACTCGACACCTTCCGCGTTCTGGGAATCGAATTTGTCAGCCTGTCGGAATCGCTCGACACGGTTACCCCAGCGGGCCGCATGGTTTTTACCGTTCTGGGCGGCGTGGCGGAATTGGAGCGTAGCCTGATCGCCGAGCGTGTCCGGGCCGGTTTGCGAAACGCACCTGCAAAGGGCAAACGACTCGGGCGGCCCCGGACTGTCGTGGATGTATCACAGGTGTCGGCCCTACGCGCACATGGGCTTGGCTGGAAGCGGATCGCCAGCGAAATGGGGATTGGTGTTGGGACGCTCTACAGGCTCGTCCCAACGGGTTCCAAAACTCGGGAAATGGATTGCTGAACCTTGGCGGAATCGAAGGCTCGTCAGCAAACGTCTGCAATTCAGTATAGGCCCACCACTTTTTCGCCCTCAGTGAATTGAGGGGATAGGGGATAGGTGAGGGAAAACTGCCCTGTTCACAGGGATTGCCGACTCAATTTTCTTCTAGAGGTTGGTATCACTCTTTCAACCCAACGCAGCAAATGTTGAAATCGAGCTTCATTTCTTCAAAAGGTCAAAACCCGGGTCAACTTTTAAAATTGTCATCGCGTGTGAATGCAGTGAACACGATTTCTCTAACCACTCCAAGGCGAGTCTCATCCGAGGCATTGGCTAGGGCTGGCAGAGCTGGCCGGTTATCGACGTTAGGTATTGTTCAATGGATTCGGCAGATGTCTTAAATCTCTCTGAAGAATCTAATGTCCTTGACACCGGCGTCACCCGAGAACATCATTCGGGGCAGAGTTTCATGGTTTTTCCGCCCCGAAACCCCTAATTCCATGGCTGACGCTATACAGCAGTTCGCACGTGCGACATTGCGTCAGCTGCCTAACGTGTGATATCTCTGGCAGTCCTGCGACTGTCCCGGGTGCTTCTCAGAAGAATCAGAGAGGTCTACCGGTCGAGGGAGCCGTTTCAATTCTTCCGACTTGTACTAACTCTCCGGGGTTCCTGCTGCGGTGACAGTGCAGTTAAGACTGTAAAGAAGTGGAGAGAAGGCAATGATCATAAGCATAGCGAGGCGGATTGTTTCTTGCACATTGTCTTTGATTCTGGTGATAGCGGCCGAATCCTATGAAGTTGCAGGTCAGCAGCAAGCGCCCCCCTCCGGATATTCGGGACAAGGTGCACCGTTGTTTCCGGACGAGTTACAACAATTGGTGGCACCCATCGCTCTCTACCCGGACGCGCTGGTTGCGCAGATTCTTGGAGCTGCGACTTTCCCCGATCAAATCGCGGCTGCCGACAATTTTCTGCAGTCTAACAAGAGTATTTCTAGCACAACTCTGATGCAAGTTGTGGATGTCCAGCCGTGGGATCCGAGTGTAAAAGCTCTTACGCAATTTCCGTCGGTCCTTAGCAATCTTGCGAATAATCTAAGCTGGACTTCGGCGTTGGGAGAGGCGTATCACACGCAACCTGCTGATGTCATGTCTGCAGTCCAGGTTCTACGAGCTAAGGCGTACGCAGCGGGCAATCTGCAATCAGGCTCGCAGATTACCGTGGTCGAACAGTCGCCGCAGGTGATCGTGATTCAGCCCACAAATCCGCAGGTGGTGTACGTCCCGACCTACAACCCTACGGTTATCTATGGCACCACGTACGTAACTCCGGGTTACAGTGCTGGTGCCGTTGCCGCGACAGGCCTGCTCGCGTTCGGAGCTGGTGTCGCAGTTGGAGCGGCAATCAGTGGAGGCGGTTGCTGTGGGTGGAGCTACACTTCCTGGAATTGCAACTGGCACGGGGGCGCGGTCGTATATGGAAACAGCACCTACTATGGGAACAACGCATGGCACGGAGGCTACTACGGCTCCAGTGCAACGGCTGTTGGCCCGAATGGGGCAGCGCGCGTTGGGAATGCCTATAACCCATCGACGGGTACGTATGCACGAGGCGCCGAAACCGTGACTCCATACGGCACGCAAAAAGCAGGCCAAGCCTACAATCCAAATACGGGAGCTTATGCCCAGACGCATCAGACATCCAACGCCTATGGAAGCTACGGAAATTCGGAAGTGTCAAAGAACGGCCAGACGGCGTACACGCAACATGAAACTACTTCACAGGGGTCTGTGGGAACGTATCAAAGTACCAATGGCGCGAAGGGTGTAGCCGAGTCGGGCGCACACGGCAACGCATCAGTTGGCGAAAATGCCAGTGGCACCAAGTATGCAGAAGAAAACGGCAACGTCTACAAGAACACCGGTAGCGGATGGCAGCAAACGCAGGGTACGCCAAAGTCCGGCTCGACTTCTTCAGGCGCTTCCGGAAGCAGTTCTGCCACCTCAAAAGGATGGGGACAGGAAGAAAAGACCGGTGGATCCCCAGCTTTTGGCGGAAGCGAAAACGGTTGGCAATCCAGAGCCGAGAGTGCGCGAGGTTCAGCGAGCCGCGGTGGTGGAGGTGGTTGGGGCGGAGGGGGAGGCCGCGGGCGCAGGTAAAACTTAGAATGCTTTCGTGAAATGGGTTCAAATGAGCAGTGTCGCTAAGAACTCTTTCTCGCGGGAATTTTGGAGGTCGACATGTGGTTCAAAAGGCGCAGGAGTGTCCAGCCGACCGGGCTACTCCTTCTGGCCATATATGTGGTGCTTACGGGCTGCAGCAAATCGAGCGCCCCTTCCGTCACTGAGTTTGCTACGCCTGATGACGCGGCTAATGCACTTATCGCAGGGGCACGGTCTGGCGACCATATGGCGGCAGCGTTGGCAATTTTCGGTCCGGACTCGAAAGACCTAATCTCCTCCGGCGATCCGGTGCAGGACAAGGAGGGCATAGATGCGTTCGTGGCTCGCTATGAAGTGATGCACCGCTGGCGTAGGATGCCCGATGGCAGCCAAATTCTTCTTGTTGGGGTCGACAATTTCGCCTTTCCCATCCCGCTGAAAAAGAACGCTGATGGAAAGTGGTCCTTCGATACGCTTGCTGGAAGAGAAGAAACCCTGAACCGCCGGATCGGCCGCAATGAACTGGCTATTATCAAAATCTGCAGAGCAGTGGCGCAGGCTCAGACTGAATACCACTCGCAGCTGCACGATGGCGCCACCACAAAACAATATGCCTTGAAGTTCATCAGTGATCCTGGAAAGCACAACGGATTGTATTGGCAGTCTGTGGGAGGCCAACCACAGAGCCCCTTGGGCCCTTTGGCTGCATTCGCAACTTCCGAAGGGTATACGGTAAAGCCTGACGCGCACGTGCCGTTCCACGGCTACTTCTTCCATATGCTCACTGGGCAAAGCAATAAGGCGCGGGGCGGCGCGAAGAACTACGTTGTTGGTGAGAAAATGACCGGTGGATTCGCGTTCGTCGCTTATCCGGCACAATACGGTAACTCGGGCGTAATGACATTTATCATTAGTCAGGATGGAGCGCTGCTTCAAAAGGATTTGGGAAACACCACGATGCAAACGGCAACTGCGATGACTGAGTTCGATCCCGATAGCAGCTGGAGTCGTGTGCAAGAGTGACGCTGGGATTAAAAGGGAGAGAGTTTGACTCAGCACCGCCCTGTAATTGAGCGGACTAATTAGCACTTTACCCTGCCCCGCTTCGAGGTATATGCTCTGGGCTCCTGCCGCTACCGGGCCGCCCATCGCAGCGAAAACACCAAGACCGAAAAGCAGAAGGAGGTAGAAATGCAGGCGAATCAAACTCGCAGAGTCTGTTTACTGGCGATGATCGTGAATGTATTGCTGCTTACGAGTGGAACTCCCGCACAGGACGTGAAGTACAATTTCATGCCAGGAACCGATTTCTCGAAATACCATACCTACAAGTGGGTAGCGATTGAAGGCGGTGGCCATCCGAACCAGATTGTGGACGCGGAGATCAAGCAGGCTGTTGACTCTCAGCTGTCTACCAAAGGACTAACCAAGACCGACGGCGATAGAGCCGATCTGTACGTGGGGTATCAAGTCGCCGTAGACCAGGAAAAGCAGTGGAATGCCTACGGCATGGGCGGGGGCGTCCGTTGGGGCGGGATGGCTTCAGCCCAGAGTTCGACGATCAGTGTCGGAACTCTCGTTCTCGATCTTTATGATCCTGCGAGCAAACAACTTGTGTGGACTGGCAATGCCACCAAGACGATTGACCCAAGCTCGAACCAGGAAAAGAACCAGAAGAACCTGGACAAAGCCATGGCAAAACTGTTGAAGAACTATCCTCCCAAACAAAAGTGAATACTTTGTCGAGGTCGGACTATCGTCGCGAGCTGCGAATACGTTGTAGAGTTTCGTCATTTTGGCCCTGGATTACGCCCTGTCACGTCTCGAAAATAAAATGAAGAAAACAGAAGGGGGTGAATTGAATGAATAACCACGAAAAGTATTTTAGATTTGGCAGTGCCCAAATCGCGTTCATCTGTTTCCTGGCATTTGTGTCGTTTTTGCCTTTAACTCTGGCGCAGGATACGGCGGGCGTTCCCGTTTTCAAGATTACGCCAATAAAAAGCACGATTAGATTCGGGGTAAAGGCTTCCGTGCCTATTGAGGGCACTTTCGATAAGTGGGATGCCACGTTGGTCTATACGTCTGCTCATGTCGAGGATGGCGTTTTGGACGTTAAGATTCAGGCCGACAGCGTGAATACAGGGAGCGGGATGAAAGACGGGAAGTTGAAGAGCAAAGATTTCTTCAACGTCGATCAAGACCCGTACATTACTTTTCGCTCTGACAAGATTGTGCAGACGGGTCCCAACAGCTTCGACATCCAGGGCAAATTTACAATTCGCGGAGTTTCCAGATCCGAACCATTGACTTTAGCTGTCACCGGCACAAAGGGGAGCGGCCACGGCGAAATTAAAGGAACCATGGCCTTTGACCGGAAGGAATACGGAATGAATAGTGGCATTCCTTTCATTAAGATTGCCGACCGCGTAGAGGTGACTGTCGATCTTATAGCCGACCGCGTCAGCGGTCCTCCGCTGGTCTTTAAACAGTAGTCCACAACTGCCAATACCTTCGCTGGGGTGCATAAACCCAGTCCGCAAAGTGTAAAAGTACGTTCCGGTACCCATGTTTCCGATTTGCCCTTTGCCGGGAAATGATCTTGCAACGCTTACCGCGTTTGTCGGGATTTGAACCAGAACGTAGAACCCCGGCCGTTTCATTGACAGTTCCTGAATGCTACGAATTAACGCAAGGTGCACGCATGAGTTCCATCGAAATCGGTATAGGTACTTTTGCATTGGTCTTCGGCGGTGCGTTACTGGGAACATTCATTGGCACTAAATTGCCAAAACACCACCTCAACGCGGACACCAAGGACGTAGTGAGACTTGCCATGGCCTTGGTGGGAACACTTACGGGAATGGTGCTCGGGCCATTGATTGGTTCGGCGAAGACCTACTATGACACTCAGAACAACGAACTCATGCAGTTATCGTCGAATGTGAGCCTCTTGGGCGGCGTCCTTCGCTCCTACGGACCCGAAGCGAAAGACGTCCACGAGTCGTTGCGAGGGGCCGTAGAGCAAACACTAGCGGATAACTGGCCAAACCACCAAATAGAGAACTGGAGGATCTCACCCAAGGGTGAGCGCATCCAACATGTTTATGACCAGGTTCGAGCCCTGGCGCCCTCGGACGAGGACCATCGGATGATGCGGTCTGAAGCCATTAGCCTCGTCCGCAATATAGCGCAACTGCACTCTTTGGTTCTCGCGCAGGGCGGCACCACGGCAATGGCGCCACTGCTATTCGTGCTGATTTTCTGGATGACCAGTATTTTCGTCAGTTGGGGTCTATTTTCTCGCGCGAACCCGATAACGGTGACTACGTTTTTGGTGGCTGCAGTATGTGTGTCGGCAGCAATTTCGTTGATTCTCGAACTTTATACGCCTTACAAGGGGTTGCTGCACCTCTCAAGCGAACCACTCCGTGTCGCCTATGATTCTCTTCTGCGATAGACGTATTTTCGTTCTTGTGGTGCCAAGCCAACCCATTCTTCTGGGAATTTTGAGACGAGACCTTGGCTGAACGTTAGACGTGTGACGGTCAGATGGACCTTGCAAGAGAGATGTGCTAATTCTTTGCTGGCTGCGTGCTGTCCTTAGGCCGACCGCTCAGCAGCAGTCTTTTTACTTCATCCATTCCAAGAAGCGTCCGCCAAGGATCAGGAAGCGCGGGGTTTGCGTGGGTGAGATCAGTGGGCTGATAAACGCGGCTGCATTGTACAAGTTGGCATTGGGTATGTTCGAGCCGGTCAGACCGTTCCACGAAGATAGCGAGCCATCCGAGTTGACCGTGCTTCTCTCAAACTCGCCCGAACCGGGGTTGCCGTTGTAGATGCCTTCCCCATCGATGACCTGTCCGAAAGCCGCAAAGAGAATACCCTTGTTCCGCGCTTTGCTCGTCGAACTTGAGTTCAGAACCCACGTTCCGACTGACTCTAACCCGGCCGGTCCCAATGCAACAAGTTACCCAGTTGACTTGGGCTTTCAAATCATTGACCAAACAATGGGCATGGGACCTTCGCCAACTCGTGTAGAAACTTCGTTCCCCGGCAACAATCCAAGGCCAGAAAGAGTTGAAACCGGAATCGTGAACATTGACGAATCAAGTTCAGCAGAATTTCTGCTGATTGGCGCTCTATTCAGCTTAGTCGGAATCCTCACAGGTTTTCTGCAAAAGAAGACTGCCTGAAAATGGCCGATTCACACTAGTACGCCCGTGGACTCTCGGAAGCACCTTCCCTCTCTTGCGTTGCAGAGCCGACCCGCCTATGTTCCGTACCAAACAACGGCCAGGACCCCACGATGCAGACTCGGGAGCTGCGTGAGTATTGCGAGCGCCGGGGTTGGATCGTCATCGGCGAGTTCGTTAAGGGCTAATTTGCAGAAAAACTGATCCCTTGTGACTCGACGCGGGGGCGAACGAGAATAAGGATAACGCGGACGATACTTGACAATCATTAAACGTGGTGATAGGGTCCGTTACTCGATCAACGCGTTTCCCGCCCCAAAAATAAAGGGAGGTACGAAAATGCGAAAAACTCTGTGGATTATCGCCTTTTTGGTGCTTGCGCCCAGTGTAAGAGCCGATTCGTTCCAAGTGATCTCGGGTTCCATTGTTATTACAGGTAGCGGCAGTTCCATGCTTTCTGGAGATGGGTGGACATTGAATCTGAATATCAGTCTCCCTGGAGCATGCCCCCAGGATTTTCTTCCCGGGAACCCGATTGAGGGATGCGGCCCGGGCTCCATTGCCGTTATTGGCTTTGGCACGCTCATTCTGCACGGGATAACGCAACCGTCGATAGCCTTTGACTCGTTTATCGACATCTCGCAGAACCCCCTGGTTCTCTCAGGTCAATCACAGGCTACACTCACGGAACCTGCGACTTTTGGGGAGTTAGTCGGGTGTTTTGCTCTTTTTTTTGATCAATGCCCTCCCGCAACCTTTGCTGACTTCTCCTTTCCGCCGGGAATGCTCAACATCAGTGTCACGAAGGATTTCTCCGGAGACTATGAAGTGACAAACGAGGTCTACACGTTCACCACGCCCGAGACGAGCTCTGGAATCCTTCTGTTGTCCGGATTTGGAATATTTGCGCTGTTGTTGAGAAAGCGCTTTGCCTAAGGGTGGTGCCGAACGTGATTCCAACGTTCATCAAGAGGTTCGAGCGGTGATTGCGGGCCGCCAGCCTCGCTCGAAGCGGGACATTTGTCGTTCACGGAGGTACAATCACAGGCACATCTCGCAAGAGGTCTGGTCGTGAATCGGGAATACGACTTGTTTGAAAAGCTGCCTGATGGTTCAGAATTATGGCGCCGCCACGTTCATGGATTATTGGAAGCGCGGGGGGAACTGGTCGAATTGTCCAGGACAACCAAGAATGACTGTTTTGCGATGCACCTTAAGACGAAAGAGATTGTCGCTCGAGCGCACGCTGGGCGGACCATAAGGTCCCCTCATAACAACAGCACGACCGATTGGCGAGAATGAGGCGATCCAAGAAAAAGCGGTGAAGCCTCGCCTTGCCGTAGTTCACGCCTTCCGACTCCATCTTGCCGAGCAGTTCCAATGCTTTGCTTTGCAGCAACCTGATCTCGTCGAAAATGCTGTCTCCCAGTTTCTCCTCGCGCCGTTCCTGAGCCTTCGCGAGCGTACCGGCGACATGGCTCTTGTGCCGTAACAGCCCTGCCGGGGATATCGAAACACGTTTCGCTATGTTTCGTAACGGCTCGCCAGTAAGGGCAGGTGTCAGTGAGAACCGCATCGATCAGAGCGGCCTTCCAAGCACCTAAGAGAGTTGCGAGCAGGCCCGATCTTGCCAATAGGAACCTGCTCGCTAATTCGCCGCTCACACTTCATAAAGGAAACAAAGGGTGACGTCGTGATTGGCTCGTGTCAATCGAGTGTCCTTTCCTCATCCAAAATCCGTGATCGCATTGGCCGACCCCCGAGAGCCATGCCGACTTCACAGGACGATTATTTGCTGCTCAGAAAGCGGGCCAATCAGCCCGCATACGTCAGTTCTTGCTGCCCGTTGATGTTCCCGCAAACCAGCCGGACGGCACTCCTCTGGTCGCCATTGCTGCTGTATTCATGTTGGCTGGCGCGGCCGTGGTTGCATTCAGGTACTTTGACCTGGTTCGCTGGTTTCCACGTCCGCCGGTACATTCCATTGCGGTGTTGCCGCTTAAGAATCTCTCAGGCAATCCTGCCGATGAGTTCTTCGCGGATGGAATGACAGATGAGTTGATCACGAATCTTGCAAAGATTTCGGCATTGCGGGTTACATCCTATACGTCAGTGTCGAAATACAAGACGACTTCGAAGCCTTTGCCGCAGGTTGCGCAGGAATTGCAAGTCGATGGCATAGTCGAAGGCTCGGTACTCCGATCCGGTGACCAAGTCCGCATCACCGCGCAACTAATTTATGCGCCCCGCGATCAGCACCTTTGGGCGGAAGAGTATCAGCGCTATGTTCGCGACGTGCTTTATCTGCAACATGAAGTTGCACGCGACGTTGCTGAACAGGTTCGAGTCACTCTTACTCCAAACGAGCGAAATCGCTTGGCCACCGCAGGTGCAGTGGATCCGACGGCTTATGAGAGCTACCTTCGCGGACGCTCGTTGTGGAACCAGCGCAGCGAAGCCAGCTTGCTCAAGGCAATCGACCAATGGATGCGGGGTACGCACCTGCCTACTCGGGCCTAGCCGACTGCTATACCACGCTGGGCTACTTGAGCTACTTGGATCCGCTCGATGCCTTCCCTCGCGCCCACGATGCTGCCACGAAGGCGCTTGAACTCGATTCCAGCCTGGCTGAGGCGCATACGTCGCTCGCTTACTACAACCTCTACCACGCCTGGAACTGGACGGAAGCCGAGAGCGAATTCAAGAAAGCGATTGAACTCAATCCAAACTACGCGACCGCTCACGACTGGTACAGCTACTACCTGATGGCCATGGGCCGATTCGATGAGGCTTGGAGAGAGGTGAATCGGGCACACGAATTGGATCCCTTGTCAGTCACCATATCCACAGATATAGGCTTCAACCATTATTACCGGCACAATTACGACGAAGCCATTAACCAGTTGCGCGCAACTCTGTCCGTTAGCCCCAAATTTCCGTTGGCGCATCTCTGGCTTGGCCGCGCGTATCAGCAGAAGAAGATGTACTCGGAGGCGATCGACGAATTCAACAAGACTGACGCTGCCTTGCCGGGGTGGGTGGTAACGATCGCCGGAATGGGACACGCTTACGGTGAATGGGGGCATCAGGCCGAAGCGAAACTGTCTTGGTTCAGTCTGAAATGGAGAAGAACATCTTCCCGTTAGTGAAGATTCCGCCCCTACGGGGCGGGGATTTTCAAGGTATGAGAATTCATCGCCCAATGCCTGTGTCTCGCAGCTTCG
>Ga0126373_10004187_pt1 | contig 10987 bp, 12 predicted proteins | sample PanSoiMetPlot_11_FD_92545 | JGI IMG/M metagenome (GOLD analysis project Ga0126373, IMG submission 92545) | Tropical forest soil microbial communities from Panama - MetaG Plot_11 | ecosystem: Environmental > Terrestrial > Soil > Tropical forest > Bulk soil | place: Panama | collected 2016-02-17
ATCGCGCGGCAACGCAAGCGGGGGGCAGAGCTCGAGGACGCGATCCACGACGCGGTCTTCGCGGAGCTTTCCGACGTCGGCTACGCCGGGTTCACGGTGGAAGCCGTCGCCGCGCGGGCGAAGACAGGCAAGGCCAGCATCTACCGGCGCTGGGGCACCAAGCAGGACCTGGTGGTCGACGCGTTCCTCGCGCGCTTCGGCGGGCCCGATGAGATCTTCGACGAGCTGCGCTCCGACTCCAGTGCGACCACCCGCGGCCTGCTGGTGAGGTTGGCCACACGAATCTGCGAGGTGTCCGACGCGGCCGGTGAGGTCATGCGTGCTGTCGCGTGCGAGGCCACCCGCGATCCGGACCTCGCCTCCGCCGTCGATCAGAAGGTGCACGGTCCCAAGCGCGCGGCGTTCGTCGAGCTGCTGCGCCGCGGTGTCGAACGCGGCGAGGTGCGCCCCGACGCGGCCTGCGCCCTGTACGCCGACATCCTCCCGGCGATGCTCACCTACCGGATGGTGCTGAACAACCAGCCGGTCACGGAACGCGACGCGGTCGAGATCGTCGACCACGTGGTCCTACCCCTGATAGCACCCGCCAGCTGACGCCTTTCCTGCGATGATCTTGGACTTCGGGCTGGATAGCGACCACAAGCCCAAGATCACGCTCCGACGGTAAGAGGCGGCACAGACCGCGCGAGGCGAGGGCGGGCCGGCCCGCCGGGGTGAGTAGGTTAGGGAATCAACTGCACCCGACCGTCGCCGACGCGAAGGGACGGACAGCCATGACGGATGCCACCGCCCAGCAGGCTGTGCAAACGCAACGCGCCGCTGAGCCTGACCACCGGTGGTGGACCCTAACCGCCGTCAGCCTCGGCATCTTCATGCTGCTGATCGACATCACGATCGTGAATGTCGCGCTGCCCGACATCCAGAAGGATCTCAGCAGCAGCTTCTCCGACCTGCAATGGGTCGTGGACGCCTACGCGCTCACGCTGGCCGCGATGCTGCTGACCAGTGGGTCACTGGCCGATCTGTTCGGACGTCGGCTCTTCTACCTGATCGGCGTCTGCGCGTTCACGGTGGCGTCGCTGCTCTGCGGGGTGGCGACCAATACCTTGTTCCTGCAGCTCGCGCGCGGGTTCCAGGGCGTCGGCGGCGCGATCATGTTCGCCGTCTCGCTGGCCCTGCTCGCGGACGCCTTCCGTGGCAAGGACCGCGGCATCGCGTTCGGCGTGTGGGGCGCCGTCGCCGGGATCGCGGTCGCTATCGGCCCGCTGGTCGGCGGTGCGCTGACGTCGGGCCTGTCTTGGCGGTGGATCTTCTACGTCAACCTGCCTATCGGCGTCATCGTCCTCGTGATCACCGCGCTCCGGGTGCGCGAGTCGAAGGACCCCAGTCCACGGCGCCCGGACTGGTTCGGCTTCGTGACCTTCACCGCGTCCCTTGCGTTCCTCGTATTCGGCTTGATCAAGGCCAGCGACCGCGGGTTCACCGACTCGCTAGTGCTCGGCTGCCTCGCCGCGGCGGCGGTGCTGCTCGTCGTGTTCATCGGTGTCGAGCTCGTAACGCGCTATCCGATGTTCGATCTGAGCCTGCTCCGCAAGCCCACGTTCACCGGCGGCTCGATCGCCGCCTTCGGTATCTCCGCGTCGCTGTTCTCGATGCTGCTGTATCTGACGATCTACCTCCAGGACGTGCTCAGTTATTCGCCGTTCCAGACCGGCCTGCGCCTGCTGGTTGCAACCGGCGGACTGTTCATCGTCGCCGGCATCGCCGGCCGGTTGTCTTCGTACGTGCCGGTGCGCTGGCTGATCGGGCCGGGGTTGCTCATCATCGGTATCGGGCTGCTGCTGATGCGGGGGCTGACCGCCGGATCGCAGTGGACGCACCTGGTGCCCGGGCTGATCATCTCCGGCATCGGCGCCGGACTGGTCAATCCACCGCTCGCCTCCACTGCGGTCGGTGTCGTTCCGCCACGGCAGGCCGGCATGGCCTCGGGCATGAACTCAACGTTCCGGCAGGTGGGCATCGCGACCGGTATCGCCCTGCTCGGATCGCTGTTCGCCAGCAAGGTCGGAAGCGCCGCCGCCGACGCGTTCGCCAAGGTCCCGGGCATCGGCCCGCACGCCGCGCAGATCAAGGCGTCGTTGACGAACGGGGAACTCAGCAAGGCACTGCTTTCCCTGCCGCCGCAGGAACGTCGCCCGGTGGCCTTCGCCGCGCGTTCGGCGTTCACCACAGGTCTGAACTACATCCTGCTGGTTGCCGGCCTTATCGCGCTGGTCAGCTCGGTGCTGTCGTGGGCGCTCATCCGAACTCGCGACTTCACCAACGCGGAGACGATTCCGGGCGGATGACCGACGACGAGCGGAACGAGACCGACGCGGAACGGCGCTCGCGAGCACGCCGGACGCCTACGATCGGCTCGATGGCCGGGCTATCGACACCCTGACGGAGGAGCTGTGACGCGTCCCGACGACGATCGCGAAGTTCCCGACCGCTCCGGCCTGGACGAGGACAGCGAGCTGCCCGAGTTCGAGGCGCCGCTCGAGGCAGAACCGGCGGACGTCTTAGAGCAGTCGCAGGAACTACCCGGCGACGACGACGATTACCGCTCGGCCTGACGCCGCGGCTCTCGCGTGAGGAAATAACGCGGGGGGACCGCTCGTTGCAGAAGGTGTCTGATCCGGATGCGTGTCCCCGGGTCTCAAATACAACCGCCGTCGCGGACGATCGTTCGGCTGAAGCCGCGGCGTGCCACACGCCGTGAGGCGACCGCACCGGATCGGACCCCGAACTCAGGCACACTTGCCGCATGAAGGGTGACCGCGTCGAGATCGTGATCGATGCCGGTGACCGTGCGCTGACCTACGAGATCACCGCCACCAGGGCCGGCCGACGCGTGGAGATCAGCCAGGGTCGCGGAGCCGTCGAGGTCACGGAGGTGACCCGGCGCGGGACGCCTGTGCGCACCGCCCGGTTCATCGCTTCGCGGGTGCTGGCCCTGGTCGAGCACCCCGCTGCCTCCTGACCCGCACTAGGAACGACACCCGGTCGGCGGTTGACGAGAAGTTCGCCGCCCTGCGGGCCCGGCTGGACGAGCGTCACGCTGACCATGACGCCAAACAGGCCGAACGCCACGCCGAGGACGCCGAGCAGGACGCGGTTTACGCCGTGCACTTCGCCATCTTCATGCTGGATCAGGCCGAATACGTCGTGGCAGACGCAGTGGTTCCCCGCGCCGAGGCCGACAATGTGGCGTCCGCGCAGCGCGACTGATCACGCTCAGGACATCGTCGGTACCCACGGGAGCGTCAACGGCCCGGCAGCCGGCAGCCCGAGCCACGTGGCGAGCCCCGCGAACGAGCCCCACCCGGTCCAGCCGACCTCGGCGCCCGGGCTCTCACTCGACCGGGGCGGGCGGATCCGCTCGATCGGAGGCAGCGCCGGGTAGCTCACCAGGTCGACGTCGGCGGTCGCGGGGATGCCAGCGCGCTCGGCGGCGATTTCGGCGGCCCGATCCAGCCCGCCGAGGACGTCGACGAGCCGGCGATCGCGCGCATCCGCGCCGGTCCACACCCGCCCGCGCGCCACCTCGTGCACCTCGTCGCGGGACATGTCGCGGGAGGTGGCTACCTTGCTGACGAACATCTCGTAGAGCCGATCGAGCCAACTGGCAAGCGCCGCCTGCTCGGCCGGCCCGTACCGGGTCCGGGTACTGAACATCCGGGCCAGCTCGCCGATCGCGACACTGTCGTAGCTGACGCCGAGCCGGTTCCACAGCCGATCAGTCACGAGCTTGCCGGCCACCACCCCGATCGAGCCGGTGATCGTGGCTGGCTCGGCAACGATCACGTCGGCCCCCATCGCCACGTAGTAGCCGCCGGACGCGGCAACGTCGCCCATCGATGCCACGACGGGCTTGCCGGCCTCCCGTGCCTGCCGCACCTCGCGCCAGATCGCATCCGACGCGACTGCCGAACCACCCTGGCTGCCGACGCGGAACACGATCGCCTCGACATCTTTGTCTCGCGCGGCCGCCCGCAACGCCGCCGTCACGGTGTCCGAGCCCATCCGGTTTCCGCCGCCTGGGCCGCGCCCGCTCTTGCCCGAGGTGATCGGGCCGAGTCCCCAGATCAGCGCGATGGTGCGCGCCTTGCGCACGGCACGTGGCACCGGCACCGGCGGGTGCGCGTAGCGCGAGACGTAGATCAGTTTCGCCTCGTCGCCGGCCCGCTTCCGTACCTCGGCGTACAGTTCGTCGCGGTAACCCACCCGGTCGACCAGCCCGGCGGCGAGCGCGTCCTCGGCGGCGATAGGCGGCTGATCGACCAGCTCACGCACTCGCGTGGTGTCGAACCGACGCCCGCGCGCGACGCCGTCCACCACTTGGTCGACAACGGACGTCGCGAGCTGTTGCATGGCCTCGCGGTGCGCGTCGGAGAACGCCGAGCGCAGCAGCACGTCCGCCGCGTTCTTGTACTCGTAACGCTGCCCTACCTGCGGCTCGATCTCGAGGTGGTCGAGCGCGCCGCGCAGGAATGGCGTGCCCAGTTCCAGCCCGCCAAGCGTCACATCCCCGATCGGCTGGAGCCAGATCTCGTCGAATGCGGTCGCGAGGTAGTACGGCACAAGCCCGGGGCCCCACTCGCCGAACGACTCGGCCCAGGCGAGTGCGGGTTTGCCGCTCGCGCGGAACGCGAGCACCGCATCCCGCAGTTCCTGCGCGCGGGCAAACCCCATACGGGACGGGCCGACCTTGGTCACCAGCATCTCGACACGCTCGTCGCGGCTTGCCTTTCGCAAGCCGGTGAGCACGTCCTTGAGCCGGGACTGCCGGCGCTGCAAGAACGCCGACACAGGGTCGGTCGGCACGCCCTGAGCGAGCGGTTCGGTGAGGTCGAGTTCGAGGATCAGCTGCGGACGCATATTAGGACGCTAGCTCGGAAAGGCCATCCGCATCGACAACGTCGATCGCCGCGTAGCGCACCGCGATCAAGCCGTCGTATTCGAGGTCCTTGAGCACCTTGTTGAGCGAGGGGCGCCGCACACCCAGCATCGCGGCCAGCGTGAGCTGAGGAAGCCGTACTACCGCCTGGACCGCCTCGTCGAGCAGCAACTGCGCCGCCTGCGCGACCAGCGGCTGCCCGAGCAGCGCGGCAACCCTGCGCTGCGTGCTGGCCAATCGCTGCGTCGCGCTGGACATCCAGCGGCGGGCGAGATCGGGATGCGCGCCCAGTAGCTGCTCGAAGTCCTCGGGCGGCAGGTACAGGCAGGTGCTGTCCTGGGTGGCCCGCGCCGTATACGACGCCGGCATATCCAGCAGCAGTGCGATGTCGCCGTCGAGGTCACCGGGCCCGAGCACGCCCACGACGGCGCGACGGCCGCGCGAGCTGAGAAGCAGGTCGTAGCGTCCGTCGCGCACCAGCCAGACCCCGCTGGCGCGCTGCCCGGCCCGGAAAAGCACGCCGCCTTTGGCAACGTGTCGCGGCACGGCCCCCAGCCGCGCGAGCTCGCTCGCGGTAAGCGGGGCGGTGGCGCCCCTGCCGGCACTGCGGGCGGCCCACGCGGCCTGGCGAATCAGCAGCTCTAGCTGGTGTTCGTCGGCGTTGATCAGCTGGAGGGCGTGACTGAGCGCTGACGCGGGCGGGCGTGGCACGCGGGCATTGTGTCACTGGGCTGACAGTCAGCCCGCGACCGGCTCGACCAACTGGGTGCACGGGTCGATCCGGTCGGCCAGCCGGGCACGCCGGCGGGCCGAGGCGCGCAGGAATGTCGCGAACGCAACGCGTACGCGCGGTTCGGGTGGCACGGGATCCGGCACGACCGGCGCATCTGGTAGCGCCGACGATGCGATTGGGGCGGTGTTGCTGAGGGCGATGTCTGATGCGATGGGAAGCATGGCTAAGACCTCTCTAGTTGCGCACCGGTCCGGTGCTGGAGCGGATCACGAGCTCGGTCGGCAGTACGACGCGCTCGTCGGTGTACGTCGGGTCGAGCAACATTCGGCCGAGCATTCGGCCCTTTTCACGGATGGGCTGGCGCACTGTGGTGAGCCCGGCGGCGTCAGCAGCAGGGATGTCGTCGAATCCCGTCACGGAAATGTCGCGGCCGGGTGCAAGCCCGCGGCGACGCACCGCCTGCATGGCGCCGAACGCAAGCACGTCACCGCCCGCGGCGATGGCAGTGGGCCGATCGCGGCGGTCGAGCACGAACTCCGCGGCGGCGAGCCCGGATTCGACCGAGTTGTGGCCGCCGGTTACCAGGGTCACCCGGGCGCCCGCGCCGAGGCCTTCGCGCAGGCCCTTCGCGCGCAGCCGGGCATTGGTGTAGAGCACGGTCTCGTCAGTGATCTCACCGGGCGTGTCGGTGGCCCGGCCGGCATCGACGACCATCGCTACGTTGGTGTGACCCAGCCGGGCCAGATGCTCGCCGACCGCATGCGTGGCGCCGACCTCGTCGATCACCACACGCCGCCCGGGCACGTCGTGGTCCGAGTGCGCGAACGGCAGGCCGCGGCTGGCGATCACGTCCAGCGCCGGGTGGCCCACGTCGACGCAGTAGGCGGCGATGCCGTCGACGACGGCACGCCGCACCGTCTCCACCGACTCGCGCAGCTCGTCGGTGTCGGTGCCCACGTCGTACCGCGGCAGGGGGATCAGCAGCAGGCCGGTGCGGGTGCGCTCCGCGACTTCGGCGAGCCCGGCCAGCAGCCCGACCGCGAAGGGATCCGAGAACGCGTAGGACAGCTGCTCGGTCAGCAGCAGTCCGATCGCGCCCGCGCGGCGGCTGCGCAACGACCTGGCCGCGGCGTCCGGCCCGGGATAGCCCAGCTCGCGGGCCTTCGCCAGGATCCGGTGGCGCACCTCGGCGGAGAGCTGCTCGGGCTTGTTGTAGGCGTTGGAGACGGTCGATGGCGAGACGCCGGCGGCGGCGGCGACGTCCTTCATGGTCGCGCTGGCAGGCATGGCACCTCACTCTCTCTGCATCGATTTACTAAATCGTTCGAGTAGAACGATACAGAGCCCTCGTTCATCGCGCCACGCTTTTTTGCATGTCCCCAGGGTCGCGAAGTCCACGGCGGCGAGGAAGGGCATATTGAAGGCACATTCGCAGGATCGCCTTTGTAACGCAAATGAGATCGCCGATGATGCCGTTCAGATGCCCGAACACCTCATTCGGCGCCGTGGCGATAGCCTGCGCGCATGCCCGACGATTGCCTGTTCTGCAGGATCGCTGCCGGTGAGCTGCCGGCGACCAAGGTGCGCGAGGACGACGAGACGCTGGCGTTCGCCGACCTGAACCCGCAGGCCCCGACCCACGTGCTGGTGATCCCCAAGCGGCACGTCGCCGACGTCGTCGAGCTGGCGAAGGATGCGGAGGCAGGCGCGGCCCTGCTGCGCGGCATCACGGCCACTGTCGAGGTGCTGGGTCTTTCCGAGTTCCGCGTCGTGTTCAACACCGGCGCGCAGGCCGGCCAGACGGTATTTCATGTACACGCGCACGTGCTCGGCGGCCGTCGGATGCAGTGGCCGCCGGGCTGAGCGCCGGTAGAGTGGGATCGCCACATCTATCTGGCCTCACCGCGGAAAGTAGGAACGAACCCGTCTTGTCAGACGCCCATTCCAGACCTGAGCGCGTCTCCACCACGCTCGTCGTCCCAGGCGATCAGGCGATGGTCGCCCTCCTCGGTTCCCGGGACGAGCTGCTCCGGGTCATCGAGAAGAGCCTCGATTCCGATATCCACGTCCGTGGCAACGAGATCACGATCACCGGCGACCCAGCTGACAACGCCATCGCCGTGCGCCTGTTCGAGGAACTGCTCGAGCTCATCAGCGCAGGCCAGCACCTGACTCCCGACGCGGTCACACACGCCGTAGGCATGCTGACCGCCGACACCGGCGAGCGGCCTGCGGAGGTACTGAGCCTCAACATCTTGTCCCGGCGTGGCAAGAACATTCGTCCGAAGACGCTGAACCAGAAGCACTACGTCGATGCCATCGACAAGCACACGGTCGTGTTCGGCATCGGCCCGGCGGGCACCGGAAAGACCTACCTCGCCGTCGCGAAAGCTGTGCAAGCGCTGCAGGCCAAGCAGGTCACCCGCATCATCCTGACCCGGCCGGCCGTCGAGGCGGGCGAGCGGCTCGGCTTCCTGCCCGGCACGCTGTTCGAGAAGATCGACCCATACCTGCGTCCGCTGTTCGACGCGTTACACGACATGATCGAACCGGACTCGATCGCGAGGCTCATGCAGTCCGGCACGATCGAGATCGCGCCGCTGGCCTACATGCGCGGCCGGACCCTGTCGGATGCGTTCATCATCCTGGATGAGGCGCAGAACACCACGCCCGAGCAGATGAAGATGTTCCTGACGCGGCTCGGCTTCGACTCCAAGATCGTGGTAACGGGGGACATCACGCAGATCGATCTGCCCGGCGCGACACGCAGCGGCCTCAAGGTCGTCCGCGAGATCCTCACCGACATCGACGATGTGCACTTCGCGAACCTGACCAGCAACGACGTCGTGCGACATCGGCTGGTTGGCGAGATCGTCGACGCCTACGCGCGCTACGACGAGCACGCGAACGCCCGCCCGACGCCGTCGCACGCCACGCCGCGCCGCTGAGGCGGTCATACCGTGAGTGTCGAAATCAATAACGAGTCCGGCGTCGATGTCGACGAACGGGCATTGGCCGACTTGGGCCGCTACGTCCTGGACGCCATGCACGTCAGCCCGCTCGCCGACCTGTCGGTGGTGCTGCTCGATGCCGCTGCCATGTCGGCGCTGCACCTGCAGTGGATGGACCAAGACGGCCCCACCGATGTTATGGCGTTCCCGATGGACGGCACCGACGAGCTGCTCGACCGCGGCGACCACCCCGGCTCGCTGAGCGACGACCGGCCGGCCCCGGCAGCAATGCTCGGCGACGTCGTGCTGTGCCCGGAGGTCGCGGCCGTACAGGCCCGCGAGGCCGGCCACTCGCTCGAGGCGGAGCTGCACCTGCTCTGCACGCACGGCATCCTGCACCTGCTCGGGTACGACCACGGCGACGCTGAGGAGGAGCAGGCGATGTTCGAGCTCCAGGCGCGCATCGTCCGTGGCTGGGCCGCAACCACCGGCCGCGGGCCCATCCGCGCCCCGCTGCCGGGCACCGGTGGCGAGGCGCGCGATTCCGGTGGGCGGCGGTGACCGGCGCCGATATTGCCGTTCTAGTCCTGGCGATCTGCCTGGTGCCGCTCGGCGGGGTGTTCGCCGGAATCGACTCGGCGCTCGCCACGGTGTCGGTGGCCCGGGTCGACGAGATGGTGCGCGAGGGACGGCGCGGTGCCCGCACACTGCGGACGCTTCTCGCCGACCGGGCCCGGTACACGAACCTCTTGCTGCTCCTGCGCGTCACCTGCGAGCTGACCGCGACCGTGCTCGCCACCATCGTCGCGCGGGCGCAGTTCGGCGGACGGTGGCCGGTTGTGCTGCTCACCGTGGTGGTCATGGTGGTCATCTCGTACGTGCTGGTCGGAGTGGGACCCCGCACTCTCGGCCGCCAGCATCCGTACCGGGTGGCGCTCGCCACTGCCGGCATCGTGCGCGTGCTGGGCCGGGTGTTCGGTCCCTTGGCATCGCTGCTGATCCTGGTCGGCAACGCGCTGACGCCCGGGCGCGGCTTCCGCGAAGGGCCGTTCTCGTCTGAGGTAGAGCTGCGCGAGCTCGTCGACATGGCGGAGGAGCGCGGCGTCGTCGAGCACGGCGAGCGGGAAATGATCCAGTCCGTCTTCGAGCTCGGCGACACGATCGCCCGCGAGGTGATGGTGCCCCGCACCGAGGTGGTGTGGATCGAGAGCACCAAGTCGGTGCTGCAGGCGCTCGCCCTGGCGTTACGCAGCGGCTTCTCGCGCATCCCGGTGATCGGGGAGAACGTCGACGACATCGTCGGCCTCGTCTACCTCAAGGACGTGGCGCGCCGCGCTCAGGACGCCGAGCGCGCCCGCACGACACGCGTCGAGGAGATCATGCGCGCCCCGGTCTTCGTACCCGAGTCCAAGCCGGTCGACGAGCTGCTGCGCGAGATGCAGGCGCACGGCACGCACATCGCCATCGTCATCGACGAGTACGGCGGCACCGCGGGGCTGGTCACGATCGAGGACATCCTGGAGGAGATCGTCGGCGAAATCACCGACGAGTACGACGACGAGAAGCCGCCCGTCGAGCGTCTGGACGCCGACACGGCGCGGGTGACCGCGCGGCTGTCCGTGGAGGACCTCGCCAACCTGTTCGACGTCGAGCTACCCGAACGCGCCGACGTCGAGACCGTCGGCGGATTACTTGCCGAGCGGCTCGGCCGGGTGCCGATCCCTGGGGCGACGGCGCGCGTCAACGGGCTGGAGCTCGTCGCCGAGAGCGCGGGCGGGCGCCGCAACCGCGTCGACACGGTGCTTGTCCGCCGGGTGGAGGACCCTGCGCACAAGGAGCAGGCGGAGGCGGAGACGCCATGAGCCGGCTGGACCCGGAAGACGCCAAGCTGGCGACGCTCGCGCGCTCGGCGCGGGCGCGTACCGGATCGGCGGCCGGTGCCGCAGTGCGCGACACCGACGGCCGGACGTACGTCGCGGCCGCCGTGTCGTTGCCTTCGTTGCAGCTGTCGGCGTTGCAGGTCGCGGTGGCGATGGCCGTCTCGTCCGGCGCGCTCGGGCTCGAGGCCGCCGCGGTGGTCGGCTCGGTGGCTGACGATGACGGTGCGGCGGCGTTGCGCGATCTGGCACCAGCCGCGCCGATCTACCACATCCCGGAGTAGCCGAACGCCTCGCCGAGGTGCGACGTCGCAAGGACCAGGCCGCCGCGCAGCATCGCGATGCGCGATGCACGTGCCGTGTCCGGGTCGCTCTCGTAGAGGTAGGCGAGTTCGGGGTCGACGAGCTGGATCGCGTGTACGAGCAGGTCGCCGGTGATCAGCACCGCGGCATCACCATCGGCGCCGAGCACCGACTGGTGTCCCGG
>Ga0126373_10004190_pt1 | contig 10984 bp, 6 predicted proteins | sample PanSoiMetPlot_11_FD_92545 | JGI IMG/M metagenome (GOLD analysis project Ga0126373, IMG submission 92545) | Tropical forest soil microbial communities from Panama - MetaG Plot_11 | ecosystem: Environmental > Terrestrial > Soil > Tropical forest > Bulk soil | place: Panama | collected 2016-02-17
GTTTGGCCGGTTGCACTCCGGTGAGGTTGCTTCGCCGTTTCGGGCTGTTGTGAATGGGTTTGCTTTCGGTCCCGTTCGATGGTTTGCCGCAACGGCTCAGGGCTTGTTTGTTTCGGCCGACCGCGGAGAAATGTGGAGCGCGGTGCGGCTGACTCGTGCCAATTTGCCTGCCGCATCGGTCGTGGCTTCGCCCGACGGACGTGTTCTGTGGGTTGCGTCCTCCGGCGGAATGCTTTACTCGACCGATTCGGGGGCGAAGTGGGCTTGGAAGGACCTGCCGATTCAGTCCGGCGGACTCTTGGATTTGGAATCGGGCGGCGGGAATGTCCTTCTAGCGTCGTCGGAGCGAGGTCTTTATATCTCGCGTGATGCCGGGAGCACATGGACACTCGCAGCGCACGGCTTGCCAGCGTCCCCGCCACAGAGCGTCGCGGTAGCCGGTGATGTTTGGATTGCATCCATGCGCGACGGTGGGCTTTATGTCTCAACGGATCAGGGCGCGACCTGGAATCGCCCGCAGAATTCGGTTGCCGACGGTTTCTTCCCGGCGATTTCCGTCGCACAGTCGCGTGAAAGCGTCTATGTGGCTTCGACGACGGAAGGCCTTTATTCACTTGAGTTTGTATCCCGCTCTAGTTCGTTCACAAAGACCTCGTCGCAAGCGGATACGCCACACAGCTTCTAGTGGCTCCGATATCTACTTGGTACGGGTAGACTGTTTGCCTGATGTTTGAGCCCTCGGTTGTACGGTATCCTTTTAGTCCTCAATAGCATTTTTGGATTCCGAGTCTTGGAGGTGCAATGTGAAAACTTTGCCTCGTCTGTCGTTCTGCGTAACGGCTACATTGTGGTTCGCAATGATCGTCGGTTGTTCGAGCAATGGTAGCAACTCCAACAGTGCCAGCAACGCGCCAGCCTCGGCTTCTTCGTCGCCCGCAGCTAGTGCCCCAGCCTCGTCGAGCGGGGCGCAAGCTCCAGCGCCAGTGACGATTCCTGCGGGACGAGAGATCCACGTAGTGCTGGACACGGCGGTTTCCAGCCATGACAACAGTGCCGGAGACCGATTCGACGCGACTATCACGGAGCCAGTGGTTGTAGACGGACAAACCGTTGTACCTCAGGACGCCCGCGCGCGAGGAGAGGTGGTGGATGCGCGCCCGTCCGGTCGTCTTTCCAAACCGGCGTTGCTCACGCTGGCTTTGCGGTCAGTTCAGGTCAATGGAGCCTGGGTCGACGTCCACACTCATGATTTGACGATGGAAGGCAAGTCGCACAAGAAGCGAGACGTCGTAGCGATTGGCGGCGGCTCCGCGCTTGGGGCAATCATCGGCGGCATCGCTGGCGGTGGAAAAGGCGCCGCGATTGGCGCGGCGGCTGGCGGAGGCGCTGGTACTGCGGGCGCTGCCATTACCGGCAAAAAAGACATCACGCTGCCTTCCGAGTCGCACCTGACATTCCGGCTAAGCCAGTCAGTCAGCGTGCAAATGCAGCAATAGACGTGAAACCTGCGCATTTTCCTCTTTAGCTCACGAATCGAGCGGTTTTCTGCCCGGAGGGAGGCGTACGCCAGCCTGACATGCCGGAACTTGCCCAATTTTTCCAACGTACTTCGCCGTCGTTAAGCTGAGACTGTTCCACGATGCCCCAGAATGGCAGCTGTGTCGATTCCATTGTGGTAACGCATTATAGATAGAACTAGTTACTTGATTAGTTACGTTAAATGTGTTAGGATGCGATTTCCTGTTTTGGCACTCTGCTTCGGTTTCCGCGCGACCCAGGGGGCTGCAAGCTGTGCGTTCCGCACCAATTAGGGATTTTTCCGAAATTGGCTCATGACTTGCTCCTGAATCGACGAAACTTCGCCACAAGAAGGCCGACGGCGAACCGACTGAGGAGCAAATGGGAACGGGGGTTGAAACGATCGAAAAATCAGCCATGTCGGGTCCGACGGCCGTGGATCGGCTCGAGACTGCGACGGTGTTGATCGTCGACGACGAGGACTCGGCGCTTCGCCTCTGCGCGGACATCGCGACGGAGGCTGGTCTGCGTGTGCGCACGGCGACGACGACGGAGAGGGCGCTCGAGACCCTCGACGAGTATCCCGTGGACATTGTTATAACGGACCTGCGCGTGCCTGAGTTGGGCGGTCTCGAGCTTCTGCGGCGTGTTCGCGAGCACTATCCGGAAATAGCGGTCCTGATGCTGACCCAATATGGCACGATTCAAACCGCTGTCGAGGCCACAAGGCTGGGTGCCTCCGATTACGTAACCAAGCCGTTCCACATTGATGAACTCCGGCGCAAACTCCAGCGGTTAATCCACGAACAGGAAATCGATCAGGAAAATCGCGTTCTGCGGGAGCAGCTTCGGACGCGGCCCGGCTACAAGGAGCTGATCGGGACTTCTCCCAAAATGCAGCGCGTGTATAAGTTGATTGAAAAGGTCAGCCAGCACAGCTATCCAGTCCTGATTCTGGGTGAAAGCGGCACCGGCAAAGAACTGGTTGCGCGCTCGATTCATTTTTCCGGCGCGCGGCGCCACGAGCCATTCGTTCCCCTCGACTGCAACGCATTGACTCCCACATTGATCGAGTCCGAACTGTTCGGATACGTGAAGGGCGCGTTTACCGGGGCAATGCATAACAAGCAGGGAGTCTTCGAAAGCGCCGACAAAGGCACGCTATTCCTCGATGAGATTGGAAATCTTCCAGTCGACATGCAAGCCAAGCTGTTGCGGGTCGTTCAGGAACGGGAGATCAAGCCGGTCGGGTCAAATGAGCGGGTTCCCGTGAACGTGCGGATCATAGCGGCGACGAATCGCGATTTGGAAGCGGCGGTTCGCGAGAACGGTTTCCGCAAGGATTTGTTCTTTCGATTGAACGTCGTGCAAATCAAGCTTCCGCCGCTGCGCGAGCGCAAGAGCGATATTCCTTTGCTGGTGCAGGCCTTCCTGGAGAAGTTCGCGGATACTGACCGCCCGATGCCGGTTTTGGCCGAAGATGCCATGTCGCGCCTAACCTCTTATGACTGGCCGGGAAACATCCGCGAACTGGAGAACGCCATCGAGCGCGCAGTGGCGCTGGGTTCCGGGCCGATTCTGCATTCTGGCGACCTGCCGTCGAACCTCCAGTACGGAAGCAGCGCCGAAGGCATTCCTGCGTCGGACGAAATCATGCCACTGGAAGAAATGGAGCGCCGCGCCATTCTGCGAGCGCTGCGCGAAACGAATGGAGATAAGCTGGTGGCCGCACGGCTGCTCCGCATCGGCAAGACCACCCTGTATCGAAAACTGAAGCAATATCAAGTCACAGAGAGTCAACAGTAGACATCGGCGGCGTCGTTCCTCACTAGAATTTCCCCAACGGTTCCCATACAGAACGGCAATCTTCTCGGTCTGGGAATGAGCGCCTCCGCTTTTTTTCCCCCTTCAACGCAAGTGCCTAATTTCACGAGTCTTGCTGATCCTGCATCTTGGTAAGCCCGGTGCATATAGCACCGCGGAGGAATCAGCTTGAATTACATTCAGCGGTACAGAGTCCGCAGATTTCTTCGTCGGCTGTTGGATACTGCTCTGTTTGTGGGCGGCGTCCTTGTGGCGTGCTACAGCGTGTTGGCGTCGGGGCGCTGAGAGCCCATGTCACGTCCCTTTTGGCTGCGGCCTCTTCGGCTTAATGAAAGGTCAGTGGTCACGGTCGAAAGCGTCACCAGGGCCGCCGTGCGTCGCGAGCCATTCGAGTCTCTGCTACGCACCAGTGCAACATCTCTTCTCGAGAGCACGAATGCGGACCGTGCCGCAGTATGGGCCGAGGAGACGTCGGGAGATTCTGTTTGGCCCGGGCATTTGGCTCAGGTGGATGCGCTGGGCCTCCATACCGAGTTTCAGAAGGTCAACGCCTTCGAAGTCTTCCCCGTTGAATTCACCGATGTGAACTCTCCGTTGGAGTTCTTCGCGCCTGTGTTTCCCGTCGGGCCGCATGATTTTTTCGAAGGGATATCCACGGCGGTCGGAATGCCGCTGAAGGTGGATGATCGAATCGTGGGAACAATGCTCATTGGGAGCGTCAGGAGCAATCGACTGGTCAGCCGTGAAATCGTCGAAAACCGCTGCGCCGAAATCGCTCTCTCGCTTTTTGCGAACCGGGTGCGTGAACAACAGGAGCGCACCCAACGGTCTCTGCACCTGCGCGAAGAGATCGACAATCTGATTCTCACGGGTGCCGCCGCAGAAGAAGTGCTCGGCCGCATCGCCGCGGCGGCTGCGCGGCAGACGGACGCTCAATTCGTGGGAATTGCGCGACGCGTCGAGTCGGGGCTTCATTGGGAGGCTCTCTCCGGACCAAATCTGCCTTCGCATTCGTTGCGCCAGGCTCTTTCCACGGTCGCAACAGCCGTGTTCCTCGATCGTGAGACGGTGGTTCGCGACTTTCCCAATGGACTGTTACCAGGATTGTCCGTCGTCGGGTTGCCATTGGATTTTTCGCGCGAGGAATCGCTCCTTTTGCTTGGAGGCTATCGCTCGGGTGACCATCTTCCTGTAGCTTCGCTCGAGGGTTTTCGGACTGTGGCTGCAAATGCACGGTTCGTTTCGACAGCACGCGAAACCCATTCCGCTTATCGTTCGCTCTTCGAGTCTGCGTCCGAGGGGCTCATCGTCGCGGATTCCTCAGGCAGAATACTTGAGGCCAACCGCCAAGCGCGCGAGTTGCTGCGCTGGAAGAGCGAGCTCGGGTCCGGAATTCGCCTGGCAGAGTTCTTCGTGCAGCCCGCAGAGAGCGAGTTTGATCGTTGGTTTAATCATGCCGTGTCGGATGCGCGAGAGCCTGTCTTGGAGGGGCAACTGGAAAGCGGTTTTGAAGTGCGCCTTGCCCTCCGGCAAGCGCTCGCGGGCCGCCGTCGGCTTCTTTTGTTGCTCGAGGAAGGCCAGACGGCACAGCGAGCCGAGGGCCGGTGGAGACAGACGCAAGCTGAACTGTGCAGTGTTCTGGAGGCCGTCCACGCTGGCGTACTCCTCATCGGTGCAAACGGACGGATTCGCCTCACAAACGCGCGCTTCGGCGTGCTATTTGGTTTGGACTCGCATGCGATGAGTGCGTTTGAAACGTACGATGATTTAGCTCGTGCGATCGGACCGCGATTTCGCAAGGCTGGCGCTTATCGTGCTCCATGGGACTCGTTTATCTCCGGCTCCGGCGGTCCGGTTCACGAGGAGCTCGAGATGGGAACACCGACGGCGCGCGTGATCGAGCGCTACGCGCGGCCCGTTCTGGACGAAGAACGGCGCCCATTGGGCTGGCTTGAAGCGTTCTGGGACGTTACGGTCCAGCGTCAGATCCAGTCGAAGCTGCAGCAAACCGAAAAAATGGCCGCGGTCGGCCAGCTTGTGTCCGGAGTGGCCCATGAACTAAGTAATCCGCTCACAGCTATCAGCGGTTATGCGCAATTGTTCCTTAATCATCCTGTAGCTGAGACCCGCAGCAGCGAGGCGCGCATGATTTTGGAAGAAGCGGAGCGAGCCAGCCGTATTGTGAAGAATCTGCTCGGGTACGCGCGCCACGCCGAGCCCGAGCGGACGCGCACAGATATCAACGAGATCGTCGAGCGCACTCTGGAGCTCCGGGACTATGAGTTGAAAGTGCAGGACATTGTTGTGCGGTGCGAACTGGATCCTACGCTGCCGGCCACTTTTGCTGACGCTCACCAGCTTCAGCAAGCAATCTTGAATCTTCTTATTAACGCAGAGCAAGCCGTCGGCGAGGGGCGAGGTCACGGACGAATTCAGGTTCGCACAAGAAAAACCTCGAAATCACGGCTCTCGATTGAGGTTTGGGACGACGGACCGGGAATACCGCGTGAGGTTGCCTCGCGCATTTTCGAACCCTTCTTCACGACCAAGCCGTCTGGTGTCGGAACGGGACTTGGGCTTGCGATTGTAAAACGCATAGTGGAGCAACATGAAGGCACGGTACGGTTTGAGAACTTGCGCACCGGCGGCGTGAAATTCACGATGGAACTGCCGCTACTGCCAATTTCTGCGGGTGAATCTTCCTCTGCCGTTCTTCCAATTTCGGCGGCAGCAAGGAAAATACCGGCGGCAAATATCCTGGTTGTTGAAGACGAACCGACCGTGGCGCAGTTAGTTGCCGACGTGCTTCGCGAAGACGGACACGAGGTCGAAGCCGTAACCGACAGCCAGGAAGGGCTGCAACGGGTTTCCCGCAACCGCTACGACCTGATCATTTGCGATCTTCGCATGCCCCGTTTGGACGGCCCGGCGTTTTATGATGCGCTCGTTCGCGCGCGCAGCACGGCCCGGCATCGCATCCTGTTTATTACCGGAGATACGCTCGGGTCGCACACCATCGAATTTCTGAATTCCCATCAATTGCAGTTTCTAACGAAGCCCTTCCTCGTGGAAGAATTGAAGCTCGCTGTATACCGCGTTCTGGAGCGCGCTCCTGCTTCTGCGGATGTAGCCGGCTTGGAGGAGCAGGGATGAACGAAGTTGCTGAAGTCCTAACAGAGGACCCCTCGATTCACGGGAAAAACAGCCAGGTACTTGTCGGAATGCCGTCAGGCCGTGAACGCGATCAACTTGTGCGGCGCATTTGCGAGACGGGCGCGCTTTGGGAGATTGCAACCACTTCGGTTTTTACTGAACTGGAATCCCGTGCGGCGCGGGATTTGCCCGGTGTGATTGTTTTCAGCGAAAGCATGGTGCGACCGGGAGTGCCACTGGCGGAGGCGGCGCATCGCTTGACCGTGTTTGCTCCTGTTGTTGTCCTGGCATCGTCGGAACGGCAATCTGATATGGTAGGGCTGGTTGTTTCGGGAGAGGTTGACTTCGTCACTTTCGCCAGCGAATTCGCTTCCGTTGCCGCCGCGTTTGTTGAGCGCCGTCTGCATTGGCCGCATGGTTACTCGCGTGAGTTTCGCGCCGCGTGGGCGGCTGACACTCCATCCGATTTTGCGGAGATTCTCCGCCATGAAATAAACAACCCCCTGACGGGAATTCTGGGGAATGCGGAACTGCTGCTGGCGCAACTTCGCGATAAACTCCCGCCTTTATCGGTGCAGCGGCTCGAGACAGTTGTTGATCTCGCTGTGCGCCTGCGCGAGAAAGTTCGGCGCCTCGCCGCCGAGCCCAAGGACTGCGAATCCCACGCGCATTCCGCTTGAATTCGAACTCTCACGAATTATCGATTTGCGTGGATCAGCAGCGCTGTGAGGCCGTCTGCGAAAACTCGCTTCGGCGTAATCAAGCTCAGGACGACGTAACCTTTACTCAGGAAATCGTAAAAATGCCCGGGGTGCCCGTACACATTCTGACTGTTCAGAAGGCTAACTGTGAATTCTTCGTCATCGCAGGTAGCCGGCAAGCGAATAACCGCGTACCATCCACCCTCAATCTTTAGTCTCGTGCAAGCGTGTTGCGACGCAAGTTGGTGGTCCAGTTCCGTAAGGTTTTCTCGCACGCGCTCCATGACTTGCTGCTGGAATTTGTGCCGCTGCTTCAGAAAGGTCGGCATGGCCGATTGAACGGGAGCGTTCATCGAGAGATATGTATCGGCAATCACTTCCAATCGGGCAAGCGCTTGCGCCTTTAACTCCAACGGACCGTTTACGACAAGCCATGCGGCCTTCATTTGCGGCAGACCGGAAATCTTCGAAAGTCCGCTCGCGGTAAACGTTAAGGCCCGACTATTTGTGGCCAAGCTTCGTCGTGCTTCGTTATTTTCCAACGCAAAATCCAAAAAGACCTCGTCGACGATCAGCGCCATGTCATGCGTGACGCACATTTCATTCAACTCTGCTGCTTCCTGCGTTTTTGTGAAATGTCCCGTGGGATTATTCGGGTTGACAACAATTACGGCGCGTGTGCGCGCATCGATTAGCTTTTCCAGAGCGTGAAAATCAATTTGCCAGCCGTGATCGTAAAGCAGCGGGTAACGGCGAACTTTCACGTCATGAATGTCCGCGAGGTAATCGAACAGGGGATAACTTGGCGCGGGAATCAGTACCTCGTCTGCCTGATTGCAGAGTACACGGAATGCGAACGAATAAGCCTCGCTGGTACTCGTCGTAAGAAAAATATCCTGAATTTGAACTGGCGTTTCGCGATCGGAATAATAATTGGCGACGGCCATTCGTGCGGCACGCATTCCGCGTGGGTCGGGCTGATAGCGCAATACCGAAGGGCTCGCGAGCGCGCGGCGTATTTCGTCCTCCTCGTAAGCGAATCCGCACTCGGTCGGATTCGAAACCGTCAGGTCCAGCAAAGTTTTCGCGGCTGCGCGATGCGCAGCCAGCGCTTTGCTCAGGCGATTCGGACGTAAGTCCCAATTAGCACGATCCGCAAACATTCGTCTTGCTCAGTCGAAGCAGGATTTCCGTGAGCGGTCGAAGGTTAGCATGAATCGTTGCGCAAAACCGGCGCTGCGCGGGATCTGCACCAATCCGGTTGCTATGCTCGCCGACTTCCCCTAACATTGGCCTGCGTTCTTCGGCGCGCGGGGCATCAAGATAGGCGCTGTCGAAAACGCGCCATCGCACGAAATATGCCGCGACCTCCTCGATTACTGGTGCTCGATCCAGCCGGCGTACGCCGCGAAGTTGCGGCCACGTCGTTTCCATTTCGCATTGGCCGGCAGACGGGGAATGAACTCGTGCTGCGTGACAGCCGAATCAGCCGCCAGCAAGCCCAACTCACGACAGCCAACGGTTCATGTTTCATCGAAGATCTGGGCAGCCGCCACGGCACTTTCGTTAACGGTGAACGGATCGACGGTCTGCGTGTGCTCGCTGCCAAAGACAGCGTCGATTTCGGCATGCCCGATTCGTTCAAGGTGGTTTATCTGGGCGACGAGGCCACGCTAGAAGAGCTCATCGAGCAGGTCGAACGGCCGGCTCCCGCCACGCCAGGCGCGCAGGGGCTCTATCATTTGGGCGTTTTGCTTGAAGTCGCGCGTACGCTTGGCTCAGGGCTTTCGCTTGAAGACGTGCTTTCTGCGGTCGTGGACGCGGCCATTCGAATCACGCGCACCGAACGCGGCGTTTTGCTGCTCACCGACGAAGCGGGCGAACTTAAACCCGTAGTCGCCCGCGATGCGAAAGGCGAACTGATCGCCGCCGATCAGTTGAAAATTTCTTCAGGCGTGCTCAAACGCGTGGCGAACTCACGACGCGAGCTGATCGTCAGCGACACTGGCGAAGACGCTGGCGTCAATCAACAGGCCAGCGTGGCATCTTTGTCCTTGCTCACCATTGTTGCCATCCCGATTGAAAAGCTGCCGGTAATTGCGGCAGTCGACGTGACGATCACCTCGGAAGAAGCGGATTTGCTTGGTGTCCTCTATTTGGATAGCCGTTCGCCCTCGGCGGCATTCACGGAAATCGACCGCGAAGTCGTGAGAACGCTGGCGCGTGAAGCGGCCAACGTCATCGAAAATGCGCGGCTCTTTTCGGCGGCGCGCGCCAAAGCGCGGCTCGACCACGAAATTGAAATTGCCAGCCAGATTCAACGCCAGTTATTGCCGAAAACTTTTCCACAGATGCCGCATATCGCGGTGACGGCTTCAGCTCTCGCGTGTCACTCTGTGGGAGGCGATTGTTTTGATGTGGTCGAGCTGAGCGGCGGCCGTCACGGGTTTTTCGTGGGTGACGTTGCGGGGAAGGGAATCGCAGCTTCGTTGCTGGCAACGCTTTTGCAAGGCGTTTTTTACACCACGGCGGCGCTCGACATTCCCATCGCAGAAGTCACCAAACGCGTGAACCAATTTCTGTGCGAGCGTTCGAGCGAAGATCGTTACGCTACTTTGTTCTACGGAATTCTCGATCCGGCCGGCAATCTGGAATACATCAATGCCGGGCACGTGCCGCCACTGGTGCGCCGTGCTTCCGGCGAACTGACGGAGCTGTCCTCATCGAATTTCCCGGTGGGAATGTTTCAAGAGGCGGACTTTAATTCGGAGCGCGTTTCGCTTGCTGCGGGCGACTACCTTGTAATTTACAGTGACGGTGTTTCCGAGGCGCGCAATCTTCGGGACGACATGTTCGAGCAGGAGCGCTTAAGCGCTCTCATGAAGGATTTCTCCGGCTCGAGCGTCGAGCAACTGGCGGAAGCGATCCAAACAGGCGTGCGCAACTTCACCGGAGGCGCGCCGCAAGCGGATGACATCACTATGGTCGTCATCCAGTACAAAGGCTGAGCGCGTAGCCTACGAGCCGGTCGAAGAATAGTGCCGGGTCCCCATGTTCCATGTGAAAATCGCGAGAGCCAAGAATCCCACCGCGACCACAGGCACAAACGGCAAATACTCAGGCGTTACCGAATGGCCGAGCAGGCGCACGCTGGGATAAAAAGACGCCAATCCGAAGGGAATGATCCAACAAAGGAAAAACTGCACCGCACCAGAGTAGATCGAAAGTGGATATCGCCCGAATGCAATCACGTTCCATACCGGTGGGTGGACGCCGATGCGGTCCTCGAACCAGAATGACACCGTAGTGAGCAAGAGAAAAACGGAAACGTAAATTATTCCCGCGCACGCGCCCCAGAAAATTAGCAGGGACACTTTTGAGATTGTCCAATGCACATGCAGATGATATGAAGCCCAGCCCATGCAGAAGATTCCCGTCGCGATTTCCTGCATCGATTCAAGGCGAAACTGTTCGAAAAGCACCTGAAAGAGAGTCGAGACCGGCCGCAGCATTACGCGGTCGAATTTTCCTTCGATAATATAATTGTTGCCAAAATCGTAGAGATTCAGGCTGATGACGTTGAAAATTCCGTAGGGCAAGAGCGAGAAGCCATAGAGAAAGAGCTCTTCCTGAAATGTCCAGCCCGCAAGGCTGGGGATCTGCTTGAATAAAATAATTACGAAAAACAGCGAGAAGACCGTCGCGGCAAAGCTGGTCGCCGTCGAAACGATGAAGTCTCCGCGGTATTCCATGCGCATCTTCGCGTACTGCGAAACATACTCGCGAAA
>Ga0126373_10004191_pt1 | contig 10984 bp, 9 predicted proteins | sample PanSoiMetPlot_11_FD_92545 | JGI IMG/M metagenome (GOLD analysis project Ga0126373, IMG submission 92545) | Tropical forest soil microbial communities from Panama - MetaG Plot_11 | ecosystem: Environmental > Terrestrial > Soil > Tropical forest > Bulk soil | place: Panama | collected 2016-02-17
CCTTCGCCAGCTCGACCCCAGCAAACCCAGCTCAGAGCTGCGCTATTCGGGCTGGCTGTCGGTGGAATCAGCTGTTACCTCCTGATCACGCGCCGTTGGTGGCATGCAACCGCCGCACTGGCGATTGGCTCGGCAGCCTTGTTGAACATGATCACTGAAGGACCTCACTCGCGAGATGAAGACCTGATCAAGGGAATCTCCACTGCCGTCCTGTTGGTGATCTTCGTTTTGGCGCTAGTCAACCAACTGCGCCGTGCACGATCCGTGCCCGATCTACCGGCGACCCATCGCCCCTGATGGTGGAAGGCGCGTGTACCAGCCCAAACACCACGTCACAGCTGGTTGAGAGCAGCGTGGGCGATTAGAGCATCCAGCGAGTCTCGATGTTCCCGGAGTCAGGGCAGCTCGGGCGGCAAGGCGAAGCGCCCGAATAGCTCTGCTCCGGTGACCCAGGTTCCGCGTCTTGGTTCCTGCGCGCGGTTAACAGCGACACGATCGAGATCAGAATCTGACGGCCATTCAGTGAAGAGATCGGCAGCCACAAAGCTGGTAACAGCGGCAATCTTGGCGTCGTCCAGAGTGAACACGTCAATCACGGCGCCGATGTGCTTGGCTTTGGCAGGATCAAAAAGGTAGCTACCGACGGCGACTTGCCCATTAGCCCGGGTTGGCAGGTGCCGCCAGCTGTTGCTGAGCGACCCGCTCTCCCAGAACTGGCGGATGGCTTCGTGGCCGCGGTACCAAGTGGCCACTGGCGGCATGGACAGGGTTGCCTCGCGCGTGAGCATGCTAATCAGCGTGTCGGAGTCGCCGCGCTCGAGGGCGTCCGCGAATCGCTTGGCGATCGTCCTCGTGCGCTCTTCTCCGAGAGCACGCTGCACCGATTGCTGGCTCCGGGCGGGCAGGCGTTCGCGGGTCGTTGCGCGGGCGCGTTGCAGCGCGCTGTTCACTGCCGCCGCGGACGTGCCCAGCTGACGGGCTATTTCCGCCGCCGAGAAGCCGACGACCTCGCGCAGCAGCAAGACGCTGCGCTGCATTGGGGGTAGGTGCTGCAGGGCGATCAAGAAGGCGAGCTCCACGCTTTCGCGCTGCTCGTACCTGGCCTCCGGCGACAGCCGTGTGTCATTGGTCAGCCAGTTATCGGGGTAGGGCTCTAGCCACGGCTGCTCAGTTAGCGGCGGTCCTAGGTCAGTACCGGGGGTGGCGCTCGGCCCGAGGGCAGCGGGAAGCTCGCGCCGGGCTCGTTGTCGGGTGAGGTCGAGCGCGGCGTGGGTGACTATCGCATACAGCCACGAACGCATCGATCCTCGGCCCTCAAACGTTGCCAGGCTCTGCCAGGCGCGCAACAGGCCTTCCTGGAGGGCGTCATCGGCGTCGTGCACGGACCCGGTCATCCGGTAGCCGTGCGCCCGGAGTTCAGCCCGATAAGGCCCGGCGAGTTCGCCGAATGCGTTGTCGTCACCGGCGAGGGCCAGTTTCAGCAGCCTCTGCTGATTGGCGTCGGCGTCGCGGGTGACGGTCACTTCCCAAATGTTAGCGATCACTGCAGCACAAGCCCTACCCTGAACCGCAACTCGAGCATGCCAGACGAGCCGCCTTCTTCATGGCCAGCAAAGCTCCGCGCCCGGCTATGGGTCTACGGTGTCGGGAGCTTGCCCGTGGCTCCGAGTTTGTAGGCGATGATCAGATGCTGGTCGTTCTTGGGTATCGGGACTCCTGCGGCGGTGATTAGGTAGTCGTGGTCGATGGCGACGGGAGCGTTCGACAAGGCTGACATTGGCGTCTTGAGCAGGATCGCGCCAGTGGCGGCGTTGAACGCGTACAGGTATCCGTTGTAGGTCGTGGTGAATACGACGTCGTTGGTGACGGTGGCGGCGCCGTACGGCGTCGACGGGAGCTTGTCGTCCCAGATGATCTTTCCGGTGTTCTGGTTGACCGCGACGATCTCGCCAGTTCCCTTGCTGATCGAAGCCTGAAATGCCTGGGAGCTCTCGGCTGCGCCGTGAACCGTCATGGGAAGCGGGATGTCGACGACGGCGGCGAACACCGTTGAACCGTTGGTTGCGAGCGGCGTCAAGACGCCGCCGAATGTGCCCGGCTCGATGGTGAACCTGGCTGGCAGCGGGATGCGCGAGGTCGGCTTGGCGTTCTCAGTGAGCAGCCCGTCGTTGTCGTGCCCGCTGTGGACGCCGACCGGGAGCTTCCAGATCAGTTTCCCGGTCTGCGCGTTCAGCTCGATCAGGATGCCGGCTTTGCCCGCGTCGATGACAACCTGCTGGCCATTGGCGGTGGTGAGTACCGGGGAGTTCTGCAGGTCCCAGTCGTACAGGTCGTGCGGAGTCAGCTGGTAGTACCACAGCAGCTTGCCGGTCGGGCTCAGTTTGACAACCGAGTCGGTGTACAGGTCCGGGCCGGGCCGGCTGGTTCCCCATGGGTAGCCGCTGGGCCATCCGGTTTCGCCGATTGGGCCGGGGTTCGCGATGCCGATGTAGATGTTGCCTTGGGCGTCGAACGAGGGCGGCTCCCACAGGCCGCCGCCGGAGTTGATCGCCGGGTTGCCCCACAGGTTGCCCACCTCGTCCCAGGACCACTCCGGAGCGCCGGTGCGCGCGTTGAGCGCCCACAAGATCCCCTTGCCGCCGCCGAGATATTGACCCACAGTCGGGTTGACCGGAACCGTCGAGACGTACACGGTCCCGTCGTGGTAGCCCGGGGCCATGTCGATGCCTTCGTGGTCGTTCTGGGTCAGGGTCCGGCTCCACAGTTGCTCGCCGGTAGCCGCCGATAGCGCCACCGCGGCGTGATTCGTCGCGGCGTACACAACCCCGGCGGCCACGTTCACGCCGTCCGGGCCCCCGTTGACCGAGCTGTAATTGTGCGTCCACAGGACCTTGCCGGTCGCGAGCCGGATCGCCATCACATTCGATTCGATGTCCTGGGTGTACACCACGCCGTTCACGATGACCGGCGTGGTGGAGTAGCCGTCGGTAAACCCAGCGGCGCCGGCTACGCCAGTCGACTCGATCGGCACGCACCAGGCCACGCCAAGCTGCGCGACATTCGACGCGGTGATCGCGCTGACGACATCCCTCGTGTTCTGCATGTCAGCGCCTGGCAGCATCCAGCCCGCCGCAACCGCCGGGTTAGGCGAGCCGCCTGGCCCGCGGCTCGCCATGCCCGCAGCCGCGTGCTTGGCCTGACAGGTCGCCACTCTCGCGTGGCCTGTGCCGCTGGCGCAGCCGCTCACCGCTAGGCTCGCGCCAGCCAGCAGGGTCACTCCGGCAACTCCGGCCCGCCGAGTTATATACCTCACCCGACCGCTCTCCCTTCCGGTTGCAAGTTCCTACTGGCACCGCGGCGTCCGGCCGCCTATTCCCACCTGAAGAAGCGCGTGGCCAGGTACCCGAACGCCAGCGCGTACGCTGCCATCACAATCAGTGGCTGCGCAGGAGGGAACTGTCCCACCCATGAGTCTCCGATCGCTGGCACGGCCGCGCCGAGCGGGCTGTAGTTGCTGATGTCCTGGATCGCGGCCGGCATCAGCTGCACCGGGTAGTAGAGCCCGGAGAAGAACAACATCGGGTAGAGCGCCGCCGCCATGAGGCCCCGGGCGGCGCCTGAGGTGCGGGCCAGGGCTGCGATCGCGAGCCCTATTGCGAACAGGGCGGCTATGCAGAGCGCGATCGCCAGCGTGAGCGCACCCGGGTTCCTCGGGGCGCTGACTCCGAGGAACACGATGCTCACGGTGACGAGCAGTGCCAGAGTGATGACCATCAGGCAGGTCTGGACGACCATCTGTGCGGCTAGCACCCAGTAAGCGGGCGCTGGCGTCGTCGACAGGCGTCGCAGGACGCCAAGCTCACGGTAGGCGACCAGCGGACCTGGAAGATAGGTGAAGGCGATGATCGCGATCGCGAAGCACATGAGGATCGGGATGTAGATCTCGAAGGCCGAGTAGCCGCCCAGTCTGGCCGAAGTCTGCTGGAACACCGGGATCTCGCCGAAGATGACCAGGAGCAGCAAGGCGATCCCGGTGCCGGCGATCATGCCGGCGGGCTGCCGCCAGGTCAGCCGGGCCTCGTTGAGCACCATTTTGCCGAACCCGGCGACCGGCGCCCGCTGCCGGGTTGCAGTGAGCGTGGTCATGACGGTTCTCCTTCCTCAGTCTCGTGCAGGTGCCGTCCCGTGAGCCGCACGAAGGCGTCCTCCAGGGTCGATGCCTCGATCCGCACGTCCCGGGCCGCGACGCCTGCGGCGTGCAGGGCGACGATGACAGCGGTGGCGAGCTCACCGGTGCCGGTGACGATGGTGTGGTGGCCGTCGTGCTTGATCGCGGTCACCTCCGGCAGGCGGGTCAGAAGGCTCGCGTCGAACGGGGTCGACGGCACGAACCGGACGGTTCTCGGGCCGGTGGCCCGTGCGGCCAGGCCGGCCGGGCTGTCCAGCGCGATGATGTGTCCGGAGTCGATGAGCGCTACCCGGTCGCACAGCCGTTCGGCTTCCTCCATGAAATGCGTGACCAGCAATACTGTCGTTCCGCGTTCACGGACGTGCTCGATTAGTTCCCAGGCGTCCCGGCGGGCCTGCGGGTCGAGCCCGGTTGTCATCTCGTCCAGGACGGCGATCTTGGGTGATCCGATGAGCGCCAGTACCACGGACAAACGCTGCTGCTGGCCGCCGGACAGGGACCGGAAATAGGACTTGCGCTTGTCCGCCAGCCCGAGTGCCTCGGTCAGCTCGCCGACATCGGCCGGATGGCGATAGAAGGACCGGTACTCCTCGATGATCTCGCCGACCCGCAGCTTGGCCGGAAAGGCGCCAGACTGCAGCTGCACTCCGGTGATCTGGTGGATCTGGGCTTTGTCAGCCTGCGGGTCGATGCCCATCAGCCGGATCGTCCCCGAGTCCGGGGACCGCAGGCCGACGGCGCACTCGACCGTAGTGGTCTTGCCAGCTCCGTTCGGGCCGAGGATGCCGAAGATCTCGCCTTCGGTGACCGAGAACGAGACGTCGTCGACCGCGGCCACCGGACCGTAAGCCTTGCACAGATGCGAGACCTCAACGGCCAGCCTGCTGCCAGCCTCCACCCGCGAGCCCGCAGCCATCCGGGCTTCCGGATCGCTCCTCCCTGAAGTGACGATGGCTAGCACGGCTTTCTCCTGTCCGCGAGGCACCATCTTCCGCATCTGCCCTCCGCACTCACGCCCGTCCGCCAGTCCGCCGGATCGTGCCGACATAACTAAGGCGGCCGAATTCCCCCGGATTCATCGGTCAAGACGTCATTACCTCGGGCGGCCTCAGGGTCATCGCAGCTTTGGCGCGGTCACGGAATGCGACGGACCGTCCGAGCCGATTCGCTCCGAATCTGGCGTGGCTGGCCGGGCTGATTGGCGCGGTCGTAGGTGGTTGCTGACAGAACCTTTCGATGCGCTGGTTGCGTCTGAAGATGCGAGGAGGCGGGACGGCAGCAAGGTGGTGTGGTGGCGCGGCAGGCCGAGTTCGAGGAGTTCACCAGCTTCGTGCTGGGATCGCAGGCCCGGATGATTCGGCTGGCTGAGCTGCTGACGGGGGACCGTGGCCGGGCTGAGGATCTGGCTCAGGAAGGGTTTGCCAGGACGTTCGTGGTGTGGCGACGGGTCCGTAGCGGTGATCCGGCCGCGTATGCGCGGCGGTGCATCATCAACGCCAACACCGACTGGCGGCGCCGCCGCAGCTGGTATGAGCAGCCGCGGCCGGATGCTCCGGACGGACCGGCTAGTGCGGATGTGGCGGCGGCGCTGGCCGAGCAGGACGTTGTGCTCCGGGCTCTGGCCAAGCTGACGGGCCGGGAGCGGGCGGTGCTGGCTCTGCGGTTTTACCTGGACCTGTCCGAGATCCAGATCGCCGATGAGCTCGGGATCGCCGCCGGCACGGTGAAGAGCACGGTAGCCAGGGCGCTGGCCAAGCTCCGTGCCGATGCGGACCTGCGATCGGAGGCAACCTGGTGAGCCTGTCACGAGGCCGGGAGTGCCCGGTCAACCTGGACTATCCCGAGGCCGGGTTCCGGTCCGTTGATCTCGGATCGATCCGCGTCCGCAGCCGGCAGATCCGGCGCCGCCGAGCGGCCGGTCACGCCGCGGCGGTACTGGTAGTCGGCGCTGCGGTTGTCGGCGCGCTCACCGGGGCTCGCGGTTACACGCTCGGCTGGTTCCCGCCCCCGGCAGCGGGGCCGCCGGCTGGCCGGCCTGCCGTTCCCATCGATGCCCTGGTGGCTAGCGATCCTCCTGCGGACGGGCAGCTCACGCTCATCAGCACCTGGCCGCGGCACTGGACGACGGTCGCCTGGGCAACACGGGGCGGCGCCGTGTGCCTGGCGACGTACCGCACTCCGATGCGCGGTGGCACCTTTGACTTCAACTGCCCGGCATGGTCACCGGCCGACGTTCCGGGCGAGGGAGCACGAGGGCTTAGCCCGCTGCTGCCCGGTATCTTCCCCGACGCCGCTGGCGGGCGTCTGGTGCCCGAGAACGGGCTCGCTACCCCGCGCGCTGACCGCGTCACAGTTACATTCCTCGGCAAGGACTTCAGCGCGAAAGTAATACCGGTGCCGCTTCAGGGCGGAAAGACGGTCGGAGTCTTCGTCGTCTGGATCAGGCTGCCACCGGGCCTGAACAGCTACGGCAGCAGTCAGTTCACGGGCGAGATCGCCTACAGCCCCGGCGGACGTATCGTCGCCCGGCACGGCCCATGGCCATGACGCAGTCAGCGGAGCCGCTGATCTCATCACCCGGATAGGAACCCAGTCATGCCCGTAACGCTCGCTCAGCGGGTGGCATCCTGCGCCGCAGGAGTCGTCTTGACATCGGCAGGCTTCTTGGCCGGCAAGTCGCTGACCACCCATACCGCGACCCCGCAGGTCACGACCGGCATCGTGACCCTCGTCGGTATCCACGCCGACGAGTTCATCCTGCGGCCGGACCCGGGCGGCCGGCCCGCTGGCTACGCCCTGCCGGGATCGGTGTCCTGGCGGAACGCCTACGGCATCTGGCAAGACCAAGGACGGCCTGCCTGCATGGGACCACTCACCCACGGCCAGCGCATCACCATCGGGGTGATCAACGCCGCCCCCGTCGCCGGCGCGCCAGGAGCCCCGGTCATCGTCTGGCTCGAATGCCCAAGGAAACCCATCCCGAGATTTCCCATCGTCAGCCCGTCACCTCCGGCCAGCCCATGACCTCAGCCAGGCCAACGCAGCGCAAAGGACAATCCAAGCATTGAGCCGGCACACACCGCTGTCTGGACGATCCAGCGCTGGCCGTTGCACATTTTGGCGAGCGTTTGGTCGCTGTTGCGGACGTGCGGGTTGAAGCGCTATCCAACTGCTTCGCAGCGCGACCGTAGCCCGGGCGGCCCTGCCGCGGATTCTGGGCTCGGCGCGTTGAAGTGTTACTGGCGGAGGAATCCCGCCCCGGCCTTACCGGGCCCGGATCACGATCGTGAGGGACTGCGTCACCGCCCGGCCAACCCCGTTCATGGCGGTGATCTTGATGACATATCGCTTGCCGGCCTGCGAGGCGACGGGATCGCCGGTCAGGGTAGCTGTCCCATTGCTGTGCACCCGGAAGGTGAAATGGTGCGGCAGGCGGCCTTTCTCCCGCAGGCGCGGGACGGGAAATCCCCGGCTGACGACCGAGAACCGGCTGCGGCGGCCGGAATGGAACACAGCTCTGCGGGGCGAGGCGATAGACGGCGCCTGGCGGACTGTAAGCGTGAAAGCCTGGCTGGCGGCAGGAAAGACGCCGTTGACCGCCGTGACCGTGAGCTTGTACTGGCCGCCGCTGCGGGCCGCAGGGGTGCCGGCGAGCACGGCCGTGCCTGATGAGCCGGGCTTGAAGGAAACGCCGGCGGGCAGCTTGCCCTTGAAGGCGACGGTTGCCGTCGGGGTGCCGGACGAGGTGATCGTGAACGTTCCGGCGCGGCCGGCCGTGAAGGTCGCGGCAGCGCCACTGGTCACTGCCGGCGAGATGCCCGGCCTCAACTGCGAGACCGTGTCGGTGGTCGCGCCGCGGTTCGTCGCGTAGACGATCCCGGACACCGTATCGAGGGCAATGCCGTGGCCGTTCAGGTCATAGGCAAGTACGGGTGCGGTCGTGATGACCTTGCCGTTCGTGTCGTTGAGCACGTCCACGCTGGAGTTCTCGCCGACGATGAGCGTGCCGGAGGCGCTGTCTACGGCGACGCCCGCGGCCACGGCAGCGGAGATCTTGGAGACCGCGTATGCGGAGCCGTTGATGGTATAGATGCCGGACTGATCGGTGACGTAAATCGTGCCGGTGGCCGGGTTCACGTCGATTCCCGGAAAGCTGCCGCTGAATGAGACTTTGTGGTCCACCGCCAGCGTGCTGCCGTCGAGCGCCCATACGGCGCCGTGGCCGCTGGAAGTGGTAAGGCCGGCATAGAGGATGTCGGTGTGAGGGTTCATCGCCAGGTGGAAGGCGGCGCCGGTGCCGAGGCTGGTCGTGGCGACGACAGTGTTCGATTTGGTGGAGATGGCCACGATGTCGTTGCCCTGGTCATCAGCCGCGTATACCGTCCCGGTGCTGGGATCCAGCGTGATCGCGACGACGTCCTCGTTCGGCAGGCTGATGCTGGCGGTCACAGCATTGGTGGCGCCGTCGATGACATCGACCGCACCGTGAGTGGCCACGTACACGGTGTCCGCGGCAGCGTCGACCGCGACATCGAAACCGGGCCCCGCACCGATGCTGATCTGATCGGTGATGGTGCCCGTGGCCTCCTCGATCACGTCCACATGACCCAACGTCCCCACATAAGCCAGGCCGGTCTTAGGGTCAACCGCCACGCCGCCCGCCCCTCCGGCGAGCTTAAGCGTGGTGACTGAATATCCGGGGTGCCCTGAGCCGGTGATCATCACCTTCGGCCCGCCAGCCCGCGACGCCGCGGCCGGGGCAGCCGCCCCCAGGCACGCCAGACACGCCACCGCGGCCGCCGCCAGCACTCCCCGGCCTGCCAGTCCAATAGTTACGCTCATCGGGCACCACACCCCATCATCGCCGGGAACCAGCCGCGCGAGGTCACCGCTGACTAGCTGCTGGCAATGGTTCTAGCAATAGGACGCTCAGCGCAGCCACCCGGTTTACCGCCACCGGACCAGCGTCGCAATGCCGGAGGCAGCGCCTGGCATGCGCTTCGCCGCCCGCCGGCCGGTGCCGAAGCCGCCCACGTGGGTGCGGAGGATGTCGACCAGCTCGGGCGGGATCGGTATGCCGCCAGTAGCTTGGGCAGGCGGGTGCTTTAGCCCGCGTTCTTCGTGCGCGGAGGCCGAGTCCGTCCAGCGCCGGTTGACCTCTGGTCTGGAGTTTTCCAGGGTCAGGCGCCAGACTCGTCACCCGCGACCTGCTCCAGCTCTCCGGCCTGCAGCCGCGCCCCGAACTACGTGAACTCGCCGAACGATTCGGAGTCCTGCCTAACGCGCCGGGCCGACTTGGGCGGTCCATCTCGGTAAAGGCCGTGCGGTCAGTCCCACCAGAATCCCCAGATCGGGGATCTGATCAGGCTGTCGGCAATGTCGTTGAGGTCAGTCAATGCTTCTTCGTCCCAGGCGCAGAAGAACTCGTTCGGGGACAGGGCGAACACCTCGGCGGCGAGGTGCTGGCCGGCGCTGCGTCCGCGCGGCGGGCGCTCGGCCAGCAGCTTGAACTCATCGAAACCGACGGCCAGCAGGCGCGCGCCGAACCGGTCCTCCCAGGACCGCAGCACGGCCGTGAGTTCACCGATGCCTTCGAACCAGTTGCCCGGCAGCCAGCCCATCGCGGCCAGAGCGTCCGCGGGGCGGTCAGCGACTGCCAAGCCGATCCGAGCTGGTGGCAGGCCACTGATCGCATCGCGCACCTGCCGGTGGTCCAGGGGCTGGGTGCAGGCGGGGGCCAGGCCCGGGAAGCCGTCGAAGAACGGCGCGATAGCCCGGGCGTGCTCGCGCTGCCACCATTCGGACTCTTCTGGGTCTTCTTCTTCGTCCTCGGGCGGAAACTCTGCCAGCCGGTCCCAGCTGGCGCGCAAGGCAGAAGCCACATCGATCCGGTTGGCCACTGCCAGATCAGCCGGATCCCCCAAGTCGCTGGGCGGCCGGCTTCGGCCGTCGTCCCAGGGCCGGTGCGGGTCGCTGAAATGGGTCCGGGCGATGAACGGGACCAGCCCGGTCTCAGCGCTCATCTCGGATAGCTCAGCCCAGACAGCACCTGGGTCTGGAACCGGCGTGACCGTCACCCATGCCACGGACTGGGTGGAGCCATCACGGGGTCCGCGCGCGTGCGTCCGGTAACCCTGCGGCAACTGCACTGATCCGAGCCGCACGGCACCGTTCGCAGGCAACTGTAATGCGGGCATCATGCTTCCTTTTACGTACGCTGGTCCTCCTCGCCGCACTATTGTCCAGCTCCCGGCGTCGTGTCTAGGTCGCTCCCTGCGGTCGCGTCGCATGCGATCGGCTTCGCCCAACCTAGACACGGCGGCCACTCGCTAGGAATCGGCGCCTATCGAGGGCGACGGGCAAGAATAGGAATGTGGCGCTGATCTTGGCGCCCGCAGGAATACCGAGCAGACTAAGATCGCAGCGGTTTCCGGAATTGACATGATCATGGCACGGAACCAGCATCGGTGATAGGACGTCGAAGGCTCATGAAGCATGCTCGCTGGCTGATCGGTCTGATCCTCGTACTTGCCGCCGCAGCCTGCGGTTCGGGTAGCGGGACCCGTCCAATCGTGGCCCAGCCCGGCCAGCGGGTACCCGCATCGGCGATTCACCGGCTCACAGCAATAGCCGCCCGTGCGGTCACAGCGAACGGCGGCCATCCCGCAGCGTGGGCAACCGCAGTGGTCACCACACAGACGAAAGCGCAGACCCTGGCCTTTCACTCGACGCCAGGCGACTCGGGAGCGAAGGCCATCGTCTACCTGGTGAGCATCAAGGGCGAATTCGTCTGCG
>Ga0126373_10004192_pt1 | contig 10982 bp, 10 predicted proteins | sample PanSoiMetPlot_11_FD_92545 | JGI IMG/M metagenome (GOLD analysis project Ga0126373, IMG submission 92545) | Tropical forest soil microbial communities from Panama - MetaG Plot_11 | ecosystem: Environmental > Terrestrial > Soil > Tropical forest > Bulk soil | place: Panama | collected 2016-02-17
CACGAGCGGCGCAACTCCGTTTCGGTTCAATCTCCACGTCTCGGACCTGGGTCACACGTTGGTCGTCGGCCCGTCCGGCGCCGGCAAATCGACGGCGCTCGGCCTGATCGCCGCGCAGTGGTTCCGCTATTCCCGTGCGCAAGTGTTCGCATTCGATCGTGGGTATTCCATCTGGATGCTCACGGAGGCGATGGGCGGTGAGTTTTATGATTTGGCCGGCCCGAACTCTCCATTGGCGTTCTGCCCGCTCCGCGACATCGATGACGACACGGCCGTTGCGTGGGCCGTGGGATGGATCGAGGCGCTGTGCGAACTGAACGGGCTAAGGTTCGCGCCCAAACATCGAAACGCCGTCGCCGAAGCCGTTATGCAACTTCGGCTCTCCCCCACGCGGACCCTGACGGAACTGTCCGCGAACGTGCAGGACGTGGAAATCCGTGACGCACTCCAGCACTTCACTGTCATGGGTCCTTTGGGGCCGCTGCTCGACGCCGAGAGCGACAGTCTGGGGAATGGTCGAATGCTCGCATTCGAGACGGAGAACCTCTTGCAACTCGACGATAAGGCTGTGATTCCGGTGCTGCTGTACCTGTTCCGGCGCATCGAACAGCGGCTCGATGGCTCGCCGACGTTGATCCTCTTGGATGAGGCGTGGTCCTATCTCCAGCACGAATTGTTCCGCGGCCGGCTGAAGGACTGGCTGAAGACGATGCGGCGCAAGAACGCTGTTGTCGTGATGGCGACGCAGCAGATCAGCGATATCGCGAATTCGGCGATTTCCGATGTCGTGTTGGAAAATTGCCCGACGAAGATCTTGCTCCCTAATGCCGAATCGAAGAATCCCGGTTCGCGCGAATTCTACAACCGTGTCGGCCTCAACGAGCGGGAATTAGAGATTCTCCAGGTGAGCATCCCCAAGCAGCACTATTACGTCGTGAGCACGCTTGGACGCCGTCTGGTGAATCTCGGAATCGGCAAAGTTGCGCTGTCCTGGGTGGGCGTTAACGGCCGCCAAGAGCAACAGATTGTCGAGAACGTCATGGAACAGTATCCAGATTCTTGGCGCACCGAATGGCTGCGGCTCAAAGGTCTGCCGCAATGGGCGCAGTACTACCAGTCTGTTGAGGGAATGCCATCAGAGCGAAACGAGGAGGAGGAATTTCTATGCACAAGGGCGTAATCTTCTTGATGCTGTTGGCGATCTCCGTCCAGAAGCCGCAACGCGCGGCGGCGGGGGCTTTCGCTACCGAAGTCACGCAACTGCTCAACCACGCGCAGCTCGTTCTTCAGTACATCCGCCAGGGCGAACAGCTCGCCAATGAACTGAACATGTACGCCGACATGATTAAGAACAGCCGAATGCTGTCGGCCCATACTTTCGGCGCGATCATGAACGACGTGAATGCGCTAGCCGCCATCGTCCAGGGTGGGCACGGGCTCGCGTACTCGCTCGCCAATCTCGATCAGCGGTTCCGCCAGACGTACCCCGGCTACGGTTACAATGCCGGCGCCTACTACACGCAATACCGAAACTGGTCGCAAACTTCATTGGACACGACGCTCGGGACGCTTCGCGCCGCAGGCTTACAGGGCCAGCAGCTTCAAAGCGAGCAGGCCATCATTGCGTCGCTGCGGAATTCCCTCGCCGGAACAGACGGGCGCTTAGAGGCGCTGCACGCGCTCGGCGACATCTCGGAGCAGCAGGTGGAGCAAATGATGAAACTGCGCGAGCTGATGATGGCCGACATGTCGAGCAAACAGGCATATCAGGCGGCAATGATCCAGCGGCAGGCTGCGAGTGAAGCGGCAGCGGAGCGATTCTTCACTTACAAGCCAAGCCAGAGCGACAACAAGGTTTACCATGCCGGTTGGAACTGAACCAATGCACTCCGGCACAATTTAAATAGGACGAGCGAACGACTGTGATGATCTCGACGTTTGAACGCAGAGGCTCGGCCTCGCTCACATTCGCTCTCATATTCGGCGTACTCGGGCTCGCAGGCTGCACTCGTAAGGAGCCTCGCCGCGAAATGCGGAGCACACCAGTGCGGGAGAGGGCCCCGGCGAATTGGGGCGACTTTACCGAGGCGAAGGTCTGCACGGCGGCCCGAAATGCGGCAGTGAGCACCTACAAGGACCCGAGTGATGACAAGACATACCACTCGGGCCAGAAGTGATCACCGGCAAGAAATAACGGCTTAACGGCTATCCACGCGGTTGATTAACACCGAGAGGGAGGTGTGTCTTGAAGAGGAGCATAAACAGATCCGGGTGGATTGGTTGCGCTACGGCCATCGCCCTTGCCTGTATATGGGCCGCGCCGCTGTTCGCGCAGCCTCAGCCCAGTCAGATCCTCGACCAGTACAGAAATCAGCGCATAACCTGGACCACGAATATCTGGCCGTTCGCGAACACGCTCTTCGGAATTCTGGCGACCATCGAATTCGCTTGGAGCGCCGCGGTCATGCTTCTTGAGAAGAGTGATCTCCAATCTTGGACATCGGCCCTCGTTCGGAAAATCATGTGGATCGGCGCATTCTACGCGCTGCTCCTGAACGGCCGCATTTGGATACCGGCGATCATTGACAGCTTCGAGCAAATTGGCCAAACGTCCTCGGGTTTCAACGGAATTTCGCCAAGTTCCGTTTTCGCGCAAGGAATAAATATAGCGGGCGCCCTGATGGACGGAGCCAGCACGTCGGCGTTCTTCACAAACACCGGAGCATGCCTCTCCTTAATTCTCGCGGCTGCCTTGATTGTCCTTGCCTTCACGGGCATCACGATTCAGTTCGTCGTAGCGATGGTGGAGAGCTACATCGTTGTCGCCGCTGGATTCATTTTTCTCGGATTCGGAGGCTCGAGATGGACGGCGCCATATACCGAGCGCTACATCGGCTTAGCCGTCTCTGTCGGCGTAAAGATCATGATGATCTACCTTCTGATCGGCGCCGGGATGAATGTGGCGCTGACATGGGTCAACGACGCCCAACAGGTTGCTGCCTCAGCGTCCCCCGCAATGGGCGCTTTCGGAATCATGGGGTCCTCGCTGATCTTTTTAATGCTCTGCTGGCAGATTCCAAAGCTCTTCGCAGCCGTGCTCGGCGGTGCACCAGCTCTGACAGGTGGGGATCTGATTTCTACAGGGACTGCACTCGTTGCCGGTGCTGCCGCGGTCGCTTCCTTAGGCGCCGGTGCTGTGGCGGCTGCCGCAGGCGCAGCCGCCGCGAGCGGCGCAGCTGGCGTCGGTGGTGGTGCAGGAGCGGCAGGGAGGGACGGCGGTGGGTCCGTTCCGCCGCCATCCAGCCCGTGGCCTGGGCCTTCCTCGAACGGCGGGCCCAAACAGCCGAGTCCTCCGAGCAGCGCACCATTAAATGGTTCGATAGCGGTGAGCAACCGAACCGGTTCGTCCAACGGTGGCGGCGAATACCACTCGTCGAGCAACGGCGCGCCGAGTTCGACCGATAAGGGCACAACCACACGCTCTGCGTCAGCGCCGGTTCGGTCGGCTTTATCGTCCGTGGGCGGCGACAACTTGGCGGGTTCGGGATTCGAAGGCGAGCGGTCGGCAGCGGGCTTTGCACCGAGTTCGATTTCCGTCAGCACGCGCGCGGCGGGTAGTGCGCGGACTGAAGCGGCGTCGCCGAAGGGGGGCGCGAGCGCGCCGACAGATCCGGGGGGTATTTCGCCGGACTTGCCCTCAGGCGCTGCAGAGACATCGTCCGGCGGCAGCGCAGTATCCGAGATTCAGTCGGTCGGCTTAGCGTCCTCTGGAAATCCGCGCCCGACACCGGGAGAAAGGCTTGCATCCGGCGCTCGGCGAACGCAGCGAAGTTTTTCGAGTGCGGTGGACCGATTGAGAGGCGTGCGACGGCAATGGGGCGGATTGCCGAGCGATGCGGCTCCGCACACACCACCACCGCGCATGCCCATCGACCATGGCGAATAAGGTTCAGGGAGGAATTGATTCATGGGATTTGCTTTGCGAATGAACAAGGGCGGATCAAATAAGCCAAAGACGGTCGAGGTTCACAACCCATACCTCGCGGCACGCCGCGAATGGGATGAACGCTACGGCGACTTCATCACGAGAGCCAGAAACTGGCGCACCGTAGCGTTGATTTCCGCTTTGGTTTCGCTGGTTGCAACCGGTGGCATGCTCTGGCAGGTCGCACGTTCGAGGGTCATTCCGTTTGTCGTACTGGTGGATAGCCTTGGCCGGCCAGTGGCATCGGGTCTAGCTGACCAGGCCTCAGTTGGTGATGATCGCCTTCGCCGCGCTGTAATTCAGGACTGGATTGAGAACGTGCGCATGGTGACGACTGATGGGATCGCGCAGCGCCGGGCGATTGATCACGTCTATGCCCATATCGCAAGCGGGACGAATGCGCAGGGGTTCATCAGTGATTTCTACCGAGATGATCCGCCGTTTAAGCGAGCCCAGACGGGGACGGTTTCGGTCGAGGTCAAGGCCGTCCTACCGACAAGCGACCGAACTTTCGAAGTGGATTGGGTAGAGACGAGCCGCGATCTATTCGGCAGCCTTAAATCCACGGATCACTGGAAGGGGTCGTTTACGATTGCCCTGAACCCGCCTACTGAAGAGCGTCAGGCGCGAATTAACCCGCTCGGGCTGTACGTCACGGCGGCGAGTTGGGCCAAAGTTTTGTAGTTCAGATCGAAGGAGAACAACATGTATATACGAATTTATTCCGGGGCGCTGGCGCTGATAGGGTGCGTCTCGTTGCTGGTCGCGCAGTCTCCGAAATCGCCTCCGAACTCCGCAGCGCCGCCTGTCCAGCCAAAGCGAGTCCCGGCATCACAACCGCCGGCGCCGAAGCAAACGGGCCCTGTCATCCAGAACTATGACTTTGGCGGGCAGGTCCGCGTTCTTCAAGACCCGAGCGCGATGGACGCGCCGAAGGTTCCCGGTCCCAGCACCGGACATGCAGAGGTCGATGGAAAGGCTCCAGAAGGATATCAACCGCGCACAGACGTGTCTCTCAATAAAACAGCGCTTGAGGCCGTTCGAATGAGCGAGAACTGGCGCGGTGGGCAGAACGCTCCAGCAGCCGGACCAGATGGGCGAGTTCTCTTTGCATATGGGGCGGGTCTGCCGATCGTAGTGTGTGCGCCCCTTCGCGTTTGCATGATCGAACTGCAAGCGGGCGAGAGGATTACCGGCGAGCCGCAAATCGGCGATTCAGTCCGCTGGAATATTTCGCCGGCCATGTACGGGCAAACCGATCAAGCTACATCGGTGATTGTCTTGAAACCCCAAGAATCCGGCCTCGATACAAATCTCCTTATCACGACGGATCGAAGGGCCTACTATCTCCGCCTCGTCTCCAAGCCACAGGACTACGTTGCACGCGTCGCGTTCAGCTACGCCGAAGAGGACAACAGCCAAAAGTGGCAGCAACATGTGCTGGAGCAGCGCGCGCTCGCCCAGGAGAACAACCGAAAGGCGCAGTCGATGCCGGCGATGATCACCGCGGACAAGCTCAACTTCAATTACAAGATCAGTGGTGGCAACGAAGAACTCCGTCCCGTTCGCGTTTTCGACGACGGATCGAAGACCTACATCCAAATGCGCGCCGATGTCCAGAACCGCGAAGCTCCGGTTCTCGTGGTGTTGGGCGCGGATGGAAAGGGCGAGATGACGAACTATCGCGTTCAGCAGCAGACCTACATCGTGGATCGACTGTTCGATCACGCCCAACTGATTCTCGGCGCCGGAAAGAAGGCGCAGAAAGTGGAGATCAGCCATGAGCAACGCACCAAAGGATGATCCCGATGCCAACAGCCAGGAAGTGAAACCGATCGATGCTCCTGCTGCAATTGAGCTGCACCCCACGCCGAACACTTCTGCGCGCGTCAGCAAGCGGGCGGGTTTAGCGATAGGAGTTGTCGTGCTCGGCCTACTCGCGGCGTTCGCCTACGGCGGATACCGGCGGCAGATCCGCGCCCAGGCCGCTGCCCGTGAAACTGGCATTCAGACTGCGGTGGCCCCGGCCACTGCTTCCGCCAACGAAGTGATGAAGGACATACCGGTCGGCTACGCTTCCAGTACCGGTACGGATCCGAATCAATTACAGCCACCCGGTTCAGCCCAGGCGCGCCCTAGTCAGTCGCGGGGCCCACAAAACTGCGGTTTTGATCCGCGATCCGGCGAGCCTTACCGGTTCAATCCTGAAACTGGACAGCCCTGCACTTCTTATCCTCACGACCGGGTTGTCATGCGCCAGCCTCCTCCCTACGGTCGTGCGCAAACTGCCGCCGCGATGCCCGAGCCAACCCCAGAGGAACGGCGCATCGCTGCCGCGTACCAGCGCGAGCAGGAAGCAATGCTCGCACCGACCGGCATCCGCTCGGGCAACGGCATGTCTTCTCTCACGTCCTATCCGGGATTCGGCGCGCCTGCATCTGCCCCCAATGATCTCGCTCAGGTCGCGGCGCTGACACAGGCCCTCGGCGGTAGCGGTGGGTCGAGTGCGGTTTCGCCAACACCCGATCGAGTGGCCGCGTTTTCGCCTGTCGGTAATCCAAACGATCCCGATTACGATAGCCAGAACATGCAGACTGCCAAGGCAGCATTCCTAGCGTCTGCGCAGCAGCGCAAAACTGACGATTACCTGCGCTCGACTCGCACGGCGCCGCTCGGCGCGTATGAAATCAAGGCAGGGTGGGAAATTCCCGCTGTACTCGAACAAAGCTTAGATTCAGACCTCCCCGGCGATATCAAAGCTCTCGTCACATCCAATGTCTTCGACACCGCAACTGGCCGTTACCTGCTGATCCCCCAAGGCTCGCGCCTGGTCGGCAAGTATGACTCGCGCATTGCATATGGGCAGGACGGTGTCCAGGTTGCGTGGGACAGGATCATCTTCCCGGACGCATCGTCCGTGGATATCAACGGAATGGTGGGGCTCGACTCCCACGGGAATGCCGGACTTCGCTACGACGTGGATCACCACTACAAGCGCCTCTTCGGATTCGCCGCGCTGACGAGCGCCTTCACCGCAGCGTTCGATTTGTCTCAACGCAATACCCAGAGCGCACTGACGTACCCGGGCATTGGCGATACCGCGACTGCTTCCGTTGGCCGCGAGATGAGCCAGACAGGGGCCATGATTGCTCGGCGCAATCTCAACGTTCAGCCCACGATCAAGGCGCCCGTCGGATACAAGTTCACTGTTCGAGTGAACCGCGACATTCTGTTCGACGCTCCGTACACGCCGATGCAGGCAAACCCTCTGCCGGTCGAGCCTCCAGGACAGCGCCGCCGAACAAGCGGCGTTTCGAACTTGGGCGGCATCCCGAACGACTGAAGGTGAACGGATGGCGATGTGAGAGGTCAAAGGTGCGACTTTCTCTCCGCTTAACGTCGGATGTCCAGGAGCGGCTGCGGATCATGATGCGCCAACGCGGGGACCTGTCGCGGTACGTCGATGCGGCGCTCACTTCGATGGATTGGCGACGGTCGAGGTGGAGTCCGTGATGCCGGGGAGGAGCCCCCGGCGTTGACAGCCGTAATCTCCGGCCGAGCCAACGCGCGCGTCCGGTCCGTCGCCAAGCAGAGGGGTCGCACTGTGACGACACTCCCGGACAGCGCACTTCGGAAATGGCGGGAACATGAAAATGCCTAAGAAATGGAATGCCTCGACTCGCGTCCGTCTGATCGGCCTCTGGGCCAGCCTCATCGCCGTGGCCGCGCTGAGCACGACCGTCCTCTCGGGTAATCCTAGCGCCGGTTTTGGGCGCTCCATCACGCGTGACGAGCAGGTGTTTCTGCTCTTGATCGCCGCGCTGCTCTGCGCTCTTCAGCTGATTGCCTATCTCATCCAACGACGCCGAACGCCCCAACGCGCAACAGGTCCGTTGCATCCGCCGCGCCGAGCGCGAGAAACCAATCTTCGAGAGGTTTATGAGTTCCGAAATCATATATCAGATTCTTGAAGCGATCGAGGAGGAGGCGCATTCGAGGCCGTCTCCCGTCGAATTCGAGATGGCATACCAAGCCCGCGTAGCCATCGATCGGATCAGGTTCGCGATCAAGACCACAGAGCAATTCTGTCCGAAATCCAATCCGCTTCGCGAAGCTGGATTGCAGTTGCTGGAGGCCTTGCAGCGGCTCGAAACCGTTGACCGCCGTTTCCAGGAGAGATCACGAATTCGCGGCGTGGCGAGGCATAAAGGCCTGCGCGGAAGCGCGGCCGTTACTGGCAATGGGGACGAGCGCGCCCATGTTCGAACCAATGGTTCATAGCAGGGGGAGATCAGATCGAAGCGGCAACGTTGGAACTCTGAAGTACGGCGATGGGAAGCACCGCTTTTGAAAAACATTATCGGGTGAAAGACCTCGCGGGACTTTGGGGATTGTCGCCGAAGACCGTCAGCAGGATATTTGCTGACGAAGCGGGCGTGATTCGGGTAGCGAACGATGGCACAAGCAAGCGGAAGTACGCCACGCTCTCGATTCCTGAGAGCGTCGCCTCACGGGTTCACGATAAGCTTGGAAACCAGCCTCTCCAAGAGAGCGCCATCACCGCTCAAGCGGTTCGGATCATCCGCCTCCGTGATGTCGACTCTCGTGCGTCTGATCATCATATAGGCATCAAGCTCAAAGGCCGAAGAAGTGAGCGGATGGCCGTAAAAGGCATAGCGTGATTCGGGCGAATGCTATCGACTACGTCCCGGTGATTTTGACTTCGCGTTGATGGAAGTATCGACGAGCGATTCCGCTACCAACCGCTCCAGTCTTCGTTTCCGGCTGCCAATCCATTTCGCATAGTACGTCTCGGTAACTTTGACGCTGGCATGTCCCAGAAGCCGGGAAACGTCTTCAAGCTGCATGCCGCGCAGCAGAGCTCGCACTGCGAATGTATCTCGGAGCCGGTGCGGACGGCAATCTGCGATTCCGGCACGCTTGCCGATATTCTGCATTCTTTCGTAGACTGCCTGTGCGAGCGGTCTCGGATCACTTCCAGCGCCGTACCAGAATGGCCCCTTCATCGAAAGCCATTTGCACTCGTCGATCCGCTTCTTCATCTCGTCCGTGAGGAACGCTTCCAGGAGCTTCGGCTTTTCGGACCGCTTCTGTTTCTGCGGCTGATACGTGTAGATCCACAGGCTATCTCCCTTCGAGAGGCCGCGAGGATCGAACCCGACAGCATCGCCAACTCGTAATCCCGTTGCAAGCATCAATTCCAAAAGGAGCCGGAACGCGCCAGCCTGCTTGGCGTATCCATGTGTTCCCCCGTCCAGTTGCGAAGCATGATCGAGGATCGTCGCGATTTCCTCATCGGTGTACGGTTCCTTCTGGTCGTACACCGCCTTCACCGTAGTGACCTTATCGACGAGCGCCTCCTGGATCCACCCCCGCCGAAAAGCAGCCCGGAGAAAGCACCGGATCTTTGCGAAGGTCGTGGCCTTGGTTGTCATCCGCATCGCCTTCGGCAAGCCGGCCGTCTTGAACGTCTCCAGATGATCCACTGTCATTTCGCGGATGTGCATGATGTTCTGCCCCTCCAGAAACCGCTGAAGTCTTTCGAGCGCGAGCCGGTGCTGATTGAGAGTCCGCGCATCGAGGTCCTGCTCGCGCGTCGCCAGATATTTCTCGATGCATTCGGAGAGCGGCGGCCCGGTCACGGAGTCCGTTTGGACTTGCGCCATCAGCGAGGCGCGCAAGGCTTCCGCCCGCTTCAAGTCGGAAAACTGTGTGCTCTGGCGAGGAACAATATCGCCGGCAGGCGTGCGACCATGAATCCAAATTGGGCAATCACAATCCATCCAAAAACGGCGCTTGCTGCGCGGCACACGGCTCTTGTGGATGGGGCAATTCTGGAGGTGTCGCTTGTACAAAACGAGGCTTTTTATCGCCTGGGACACCCCTTCAGTGTACGAGTACTCGTACACGGCGTCAAATCGGGATTGCAATTTATTGATTATAAATGGCATGGCTCCCCGGCATGGATTCGAACCACGATTCACGGCTCCAAAGGCCGCTGTCCTACCGTTAGACGACCGGGGAATTCGGGAATGGCGACGTACTCTCACCAGTCTAACCGGCGCCGCGGCGACAAGCAACGGCACATTGTTTTGACCGTTATGCGTTTGCCCGCCACGCTCTGCCGCAGACTTGTTTGGGTACTGCCTCTTGCCTCCACTCCTGTTACAATCATCCCGGAAGCCACATTTGGCCGGGGCCGGGCGCGGGCTTCAAACCCGTTGTGCGGTACTTTGTATCGCAGGTGGGTTCGACTCCCACTGGCTTCCGCCAACTATCTGCATGAGGATAAAGGATTAATTTTCCAGCCGCGGCGATCGTATAAATCCGTGTAGCGCCGCTGGATCCCGGTCAGTTTCCGGTTCGCCTTGTCGATCAAAATCACCGGCATCGGGTGCTTCTGTGGCATCAACTTCAACCGAGCTTTTTCTCGACGGCTTCGAACATCGTAAGCCCGACCAGTCGCCCAGACGTCTCCGGAGTAGCTATGGGGACGTACTGTTCTACTTCAAGATATCGCTCGCCTCGGCTTCGGCAACGAGACGGGAGGCGTCCACGGGCAAAAGGAAACGTTCGGCTACCGCTTGCGCGGCGACCTTCTTTACGGCATCGACGTAGCCCGTGTGCGTGGCGTAGCGCTCCTCGAGCGAGAGGCGCGGGTCGTGATTGGCCATGCGCTCCGCTTTATTCTTTGCGAAAGGGATGTAGGCGCCGGCGAGCTGGCAGATCTTTCCTTTATCAAAACCGGATGCGGTGATGTTCCAGCCGAGATAACTGCCGAGCGGCGCCTGGCGTAGTACGGAGGGGACGCCGCCGACATCAGAGCCGTCTGCATCAACCTTCGGCACGAGCGTCGGGAGCGTTTGTTTGATCGCGGGCGGATTTTTCGTGATCGCGCCAGAGAGATCCTTGTAATTGAACTCGGGACCGAAATCGAAATCGTATACGGGGTTGACGAGGCTTTCGGGCGACGGCA
>Ga0126373_10004193_pt1 | contig 10981 bp, 13 predicted proteins | sample PanSoiMetPlot_11_FD_92545 | JGI IMG/M metagenome (GOLD analysis project Ga0126373, IMG submission 92545) | Tropical forest soil microbial communities from Panama - MetaG Plot_11 | ecosystem: Environmental > Terrestrial > Soil > Tropical forest > Bulk soil | place: Panama | collected 2016-02-17
ACCGCCGAAGTCGCAAGGCAATTTCTAACGAACGTTCTTCAGCCTCAGAGTTGTCAGCGCTCGAACCCAACGGGCCGGGCGCTTGTCGCTGGGCACGATCAGACGCAGTGGGCCTTCGCGGGAATTGAGCGGTTGACCGTCCCGATGGTCGGCCACAAGAATGACCTGATCGGTGAAGCCGGGATCAAATTCAGCCAACGCGAGCACCGCTTGGTAACCATCGGAGCCGCTCGCGACGATGAACATCGTCATGTTCGGCCCGCGCAGCTGCTTGCCCAATGGAGCACCAGCGAGCTGAAGAATTTCCCGTGCCGGTACGCCTTCATAGACGACTCTGGTTCCGTGCTCGTCGCCGACGCTGACTTTCGCCCGCGGTAGCGCCGCCAGGTCAGTCGCGCCGAGTGCGAGTTGGGTGTGGGTGTCGCCGCGAACCTCGAGTACCCGAGGGGACGCACCGCGCGCGAATTCCCCAACCATCGCGCACGCCACGAGGGCGAGAATCGCCGCGCATCGCGCGGCGCCGACGAGGTACGCGCGCACCTCAGTCTTTCTGAATCATCACTTCGGTCGCCTTTATCACCGCGGTGACCTTGTCGCCTTTCTTGAGCTTCATCTCCTCGGCGCTGTGCTTGGTAATGACCGACTCGACCACGTTGTCTCCGACCTTGACCGTGATTAGTGCGGTTACCGTGCCGAGCAGCACCTCGGTGACCTCGCCCTTCAAATGATTACGCGCGCTGAGTGCCATCGGTGACTCTCCTGTGCGGTGCGGCCAGTATAATTGTCAGGTCGCTAGAATAATGGCATATGGTGACGATCCCACGAAATGCCACGGAGCATTGTGACTGTCTGACATGAAGAATATTGAATTCCGCTTGCCGCGCGCGACTATTTTTGTGGCCTGCGCGATGATGATGGCGTGCTTGTCCCCGCCCGCTGTCCACGCCGAGAGCCTCACCGTCGCAGCCGCCGCCGACCTCACCTTCGCGTTCAGGGACGTGGCGGCCGAGTTTCACAAGCAGAGCACCGAGCAACTGCGCATCTCTTACGGGTCGTCGGGCAATTTCTTTTCCCAGATAAAGAACGGTGCTCCTTATGACGTCTTCTTCTCGGCAGATGTCCAATACCCGCAAAAGCTGGCAGAGGCCGGCCTGGTTGAACCGGGAACCATCTACAAGTATGCAGCCGGCAAAATCGTTATCTGGGTGCCCACCGCCTCGAAGCTCGACCTGAGTCGCGGACTCGGGGTGCTGTTGGATCCGGGCATACACCGGATCGCGATCGCAAACCCCGAACATGCGCCCTACGGGCGCGCGGCGGTGGCTGCGATGCAGCACGAGGCGATTTATGACAAGGTCAAAGACAAGCTGGTGATGGGCGAAGACATCTCGCAGACCGCGCAGTTCGTTGAGTCGGGCAATGCCGACGCGGGAATACTGGCACTTTCGCTCGCCCTCGCGCCGCCAATGCGGGAGCGCGGGCGCTTCGTGATAATTTCACCAGATAAATATCCGCCGATTATCCAAGCCGCGTGCGTGATCCGTGCGACCAAGCAACTGGAATTGGCAAAGCGGTTCCTGGAGTTCATGAAACAGCCCGCGACTGTCGCCAAGATGGAAGAATTTGGTTTCGTTCTGCCGATGACCATGGCGGACCCAGGGCATCCGCAATGATCGAGTGGCGTCCCATAGTTCTGACCTTCAGGCTGGCAGCCGTCGTGTGCAGCGTGCTGTTCGTGATCGGCATCCCGATCGCGTGGTGGTTGAGTTTTACCAAGTGGCGCTGGAAATTCATGGTCGAGTCGGTGGTTGCGCTACCGCTGGTGCTGCCGCCGACCGTGCTCGGCTTCTACATCCTGGTCGCGCTCGGTTCCAACAGCCCGATCGGGCGTTGGTATCGCGACATTTTCGGCCACGGACTGTCGTTTACTTTCACCGGACTCGCGATCGCCTCAGTCATCTATAGCCTGCCTTTCATGGTGCAGCCGATGGCTGCGGCGTTTGCGCAGGTTGACCGCAGCCTGATCAACGCGTCCTCGATCCTGGGGGCATCGCGGTGGCGTACTTTCTTCAGAATCGTGCTTCCGCTGTCCCTGGGCGGGGTTGTGACTGGAATCGTGCTGAGCTTTGCACACACCCTGGGCGAATTCGGGGTGGTGCTGATGGTCGGCGGCAACATCCCCGGTGTGACTGAGACGATTTCGATCGCGATTTACGACAACGTGCAGGCGCTGAACTATTCCGCAGCCAACCACATGGCCATGCTTCTGCTGGCTTTCGCGTTCATCGCCTTGTCGTTGACCTATGCGCTCAATCGCAAGGTCTGGGCGGTGTGGCCATTGCATCGTTGATGGGTGTGCGCGCAACGTTGCGCAAAACGCCGTAGACCGAGCGACATGCGACTCAATTTAACCGCTGACCCGTTCCCCGGAAGCAAACGGCAGGCGACAGTAAACGTTCGTGGCGGGCGAGGGTTTGCATATTCCTGATTCGATTGTATCCGTCGACGTCGCACGGAGAACCTCGAACACCTTTTCGCTTGCGGCACAGTTCGAAGCCGGCCCCGGCTTCACGATGGTTCTGGGACCTTCCGGCAGTGGCAAGACCACTCTTCTGGATTGCATCGCAGGTATTGCGCGCCCCGACTCAGGTCGAATCGCGATTGGTGAAAGGGTCCTGTTCGATGCCGCCGCGAAAATCGATATGCCCGTGGCGCAGCGGCGGCTGGCTTATCTGTTTCAGAGCGTGGCACTGTTTCCGCACCTTAGCGTCGAGCAAAACGTCAAGTACGGAATAGCTAACCTCGCCGCGCCGGAACGCGAGCGACGCATGCGGTCGCTGCTCGAATCGTTTCGCATTACCCAGCTGCGCGAGCGAAAGCCCGGGGAGATTTCCGGGGGTGAACGTCAGCGGGTCGCGCTGGCACGCGCGCTGGTGACCGACCCCGTGCTGCTGCTGTTGGATGAACCGCTGACCGCACTCGATCTCTCGACCAAGTCTAAAATCCTGGACGACCTGCGACAATGGAACACCGCGCACCGCATTCCCATCCTGTACGTAACCCACGTGCCGCAGGAGGCATTCGCGCTCGGCGAGCGCGTGCTCGTGTTGGAAGGCGGGCAGCTCACCGCGCAGGGAATGGCGCACCAGATCCTGAAGTGGCCCCGCAGCGAGACGATCGCCCAGATAGTGGGATTCGAGAATGTGTTTGATGCCATCGTCGTCTCGTTGATGGAAGCACAGGGCACAATGCTGTGCCGGGTAGGAAAAAATCACCTGCTACTTGAGGTACCCCTGACCAGGACGGTGGTCGGAGCCCAGGTACGCATCGCGGTCAGAGCGGGAGATATAATCCTGGCCGGGGAGCGTCCCCATGGTCTGAGTGCGCGCAACACTTTTGAAGGGCGCGTCATCGAGGTTCGCCGCGCGGGAGTCACGGTGGTTGTGATGGTCGATTCCGGGGTAACCTTGGAGGTCCATGTAACGCCCGCGGCCGCGGAGGAACTTAGGCTCGCGCCACAGCGGCCTGTGTGGCTGGTGCTCAAGACATATTCCTGCAGCCTGGTCGAGCGTTAAGTGCAAAACTCGGTCAGAGCTGTGAGACCGTCCCTCCGGATCATGTCCGGATTACTGGTGTTGGTGATTGCGATGGCAAATGGCGAAAACCGCGGCTACGGCAACACGACCGCACCCGAAATCGCGCGCCCCGGCCTGGAATGGTTCAACGTCCCAGCGCCGCTTCCGATAGCGAGCCTGCGCGGCCGGGTCGTCATTCTCGATTTCTGGACCGAGGGATGCATCAACTGCATGCATATCATTCCCACCTTGCGGCGGGTGGAAGAGAAGTTCCCCGAGCAGGTCGTGGTTATCGGGGTACATTCGCCAAAGTTCGCCAACGAGAAAAACGCGGCCAGCGTGAAAGATGCGATCAGCCGCTACGAGATTCGGCATCCGATTATTCACGATCCGCAAATGTCGATTTGGCGCAGTTACGGTGTCCAGGCGTGGCCGACGCTGATCGTTATCGGAGCCGACGGCGAGGTGGTTGGCAAAGTCCCGGGCGAGCCCGATCCGGATCGGCTGGTCGACGCGATTGAAAATCTGGTGAAGAACTATCAGCAGGGCGGAACTTTGAAAGCGGCAAGGTTGGACCTCCAGCTGGTGCCGGAACCCAAGGGGCGCTTTCTTTTCCCTGGAAAGCTAAAAAAGGTGCCCGGCGGTGAGAAGCGTTGGGCGCTGGCCGACGGCGGACACCATCAGATCGTGTTGCTCGACGATAGTGGCAAAGAGCTGGAGCGCTACGGGAGCGGCGAGACGGGGTTGCTCGATGGACCCAAGGAACAGGCTCGTTTTAATCACCCGCAGGGACTGGCCGCAACGAGCGACGCGCTCTACGTCGCCGACACTGAGAATCACGCGATCCGGCGCATCGATTTGGCGACCGGCGGGGTGACCACACTGGCGGGAACCGGAAAGCGAGGCCTGCCCCTCGGAAGAGTGCAGGCAGGGCGGACTACGGCCCTCGCCTCGCCCTGGGACCTGGAAATCAAGGGCGACCAGCTCTTTTTTGCGAATGCCGGAACGCATCAGATCGGTGTGCTTGACCTGCGCAACAACCAGGTGGCGCGCTTCGCCGGCACCGGCGAGGAAGCGCTTACCGACGGACGCGCGTCGGAGGCAGCGCTGGCACAGCCGAGCGGGCTGGCCCTCAGTGCGGACGGCAAAAATCTCTACCTCGCGGACAGCGAGAGCTCGGCGCTGCGCGTGATCACGCTTTCGGATGATCCGCGCATGATCACGTTGGTGGGCGCAGGCCTGTTCGATTTCGGATGGGTGAACGGTGATTTTCGCCACGCCCGGCTGCAACATCCGCTGGGGGTGGCCTGCGATGGCGACCGGGTGCTGGTGGCCGACACCTACAACAGCACTGTCCGTCAGCTGGATTTGGACACTCGTATGGTCGCGGATTTTGACGGCGGGAAATTTACCTGCGTTGATCCGGTCTGCGTGCCGAGCCGCGAACCGGCGGGAATTGCGGTCGACTCACCAGATCGCATTCTGCTGGTCGATACCGGCAACCATCGCATCGACGAATATCTCCCCTCTTCGAAGACCTACCACACCTGGGCGCGCTGAGCGCACCGACCAGAAGAACCCGTTAGCCGCGCCTCGGGCGGAACGGCCATCCCCGAGATTTGGCTTTACGATTTTCACAAACTTGTGAAGTTTCCGAAAATCTGATATGAAAGAAGAGTGGTTTCGAGAGGCTCATCCAGCCGCGACTCCCAGCTCGTTGCGCAATTCGTCGAAAAGTTCGCCGCAGTGCTTACCGAGACCGGGTTTCCGCGTATGCCGGCGCGGCTATTTGCCGCTTTGCTGGCCAGCGATTCCGGAACCATGACCGCGCCGGAACTGGCCGGGCTGTTGCGAATCAGCCCGGCTGCGATTTCCGGAGCGGTCCGCTATCTCACGCAAGTGAACCTGGTCAGCCGCGAGCACGAACCGGGGTCACGGCGTGAGCGCTACCGGGTTCACAGCGACGTCTGGTACGAGGCGATGGCGCGGCGTGACCGGGTGCTGTCGCGCTGCGAACAGAGCCTGCGCGACGGCATGGACCTCTTAGGCCGCAACACGGGAGCGGGTGCGCGGATGGCGGAAACTCTCGCGTTTTTCGAATTTATCCAGGCTGAATTGCATTCGCTGCTCGACCGATGGCGCGAGCGTAAGCGGCATCTGAATTTTGGCGGCGGCGGAACCGTTCGGACGATCAAGCGGAGGTGACCGACCATGGCATTGTTGAGCCTGAAGATTTTGCTGGCTCTCTACATTGCGTACGCGCTGCTCAAGTTTTTCGATTTCTTCTATCAGAGCTATGAGCGCAGGATCGGCGCCATTCGCTCCGCATACGCTAATGACGCGCGCGCCATCAAGATGTTCGACAGCGTCGTGCTGATCCTCATGGTGGTCCTGGTGGCGCTGCTGTTCTGGTCAGGTGTCGAGTACCTAAGCTTCACGACCGGCCTGCTGGTCGGGTCCACCCTGATCCAAGTCTACTTCCATCGTTTTTGCGAGCCTCTGCCCGCTGACAAGGCGCCCGAGCCGCCGGTGTCGGCAATCAAGCTGATGTCGTATGCGATTCAGGCGAACCCTGAGAAGCCGTGGCGCGAGCTCGCGTTTCTGACGGTTCTGTTCGCGTGGGCGCTTTACCGCATCTTCACCCAGGGTTTCGGCCTGTTGTCATAGCCGGTCCCACGCCGTCCACAGTGAGGTCCATATGTTAATGCTCAAATTGATCGGCGGCACGATCGCACCCGTGATTCTTTGGGGTGCCCTGCTCTTTCTGCCGGCCGGAACCTTCGCCTGGTGGCAAGCGTGGGTTTTTCTGGCGGTGGTCTTGGTCTGCAGTTCGGCAACCATGGTGTGGGTGTTCGCGAACAACGAGGCCCTGCTCAACGAGCGCTATGGCAGCCCGCTCCAAGAGGGACAGCCGTTAAGCGACAAGATTGTCGCGAATATCTTTGTGCTCTCGTTCTTCGCAGTGATTTTGTTCATCCCGTTGGACGTGTTCCGTTTTCATGCGCTCCCGCCGCCACCACCCCTGGTCGCTCTCGCGGGCCTAGTTCTGTTTGCGGGCGGATGGGTGCTTATCGCGACCGCGATGCGCGAGAATACCTTTGCCGCACCGGTGGTGAAGCACCAGGAGGAAAGGCACCAGGAAACGATCAAGACCGGGGTCTATGCGATTGTGCGCCATCCGATGTACACGAGCGTAATCCTGCTGACACCGGGAATGGCGATTTGGCTAGGCTCCTACGCCGCCGCGCTGCTTTCGATCGTACCAATTGTGCTGGTCGGGGTGCGGATTGTTTTCGAGGAGGAGTTCTTGCGGCGCGAGCTGCCCGGTTACGAGGACTATACGCGCCGAGTGCGCTACCGGATGGTCCCGTTTGTTTGGTAGGCGGAGGCGACGAAAACTTCGGTCCGGCTGCTTGTGACCGGCGGGCGGCACAGTTGCCCAAGTCGCTAGGTGCTTGAGGAAACACGAGTTCATTCCGCACTATCGACCCGTTTCCAAGTCGGAGAATCCGTCTCAAGCGGAGTCGAACGTCTTTACCCGTCACACGACCCGGTTGCCACGACCGCGCCGCTTTCGCGAGGCCGGCCGCCGCAAATGGGCGGCCGAGTCCGGACGCGTAACGCAAAGCATGAAGGACTTTACGAACGAATCAGGTCGGCACAGGGTTGACAAACACGTAACCCTCGAGTTACGTATTAATGAGCCAGGAGGCCCTAACTATGAAGCTTTACTATTTTCCCTCCCCCAACCCGCAGAAGGTTCGCTTTGCACTCAACGAGCTTGGTCTCGAGTGCGAAACGGTACCGGTCGATCTGCTCAAGCGCGAGCAGCGCCAGCCCGAATTCCTGGCCCTGAATCCCTACGGGCGGGTGCCGGTGCTGGTTGATGGCGACCTAAACCTCTGGGAATCGCATGCGATCCTGGCTTATCTGGGCGAAAAGACGGGGAGGCTCTGGCCTACTACCGCGGCGGGGCGGGCGGACGCGCTCCGCTGGCTCTTCTTCCTGACCAGTGCGATTTCTCCTCCCGCCACCGAGGTTGCATACAATCGGATCGCGGTAAAATTGTCGGGCGGGACGCCCGATGAAGCGGCGATCGCTCGCGGCGAGAAGGCGTTGCCCCCCGCAATTGAAGTTGTCGAGCATCACCTCGCCGATCACAAGTGGATGCTTGGCGCGGATTTCTCGCTGGTCGATTGCGACTACGGCCCGACCTTTAATGTGCTGGAGAAGGCCGGCTTCAGCTTCGCCGATTTTCCCAAGGTACACGCCTACCTTGATGCCACCCGTGCGCGCCGCGCGTGGCAGGAGACCCCCAGGTTGCCGGGGCTCTGATTTCCTTGCGAGCGTGTGCGAATCTCCGCTCGGTATAGATTCGCCGCCCTGGTCTGCTAGACAAAGGGGGCATGAGCAGGCAGCGCAAGGTTGTTTCACTCGCTCCGGCGGGGCTCAATTTCATTTTCGACCCGATTGTCGCCGGACTGCGCGCGCGCGGATACCAGGCTACCCATTTCACCGACTTCGCCGAATTCGACCGGGTGTCGGACGTGGTGTTGAAAGACGCCGAGGCTTTCGTAGTGCTCAGCAACTTCCCATGCGGGAGGGCCCTGATGAAGAAGGCCCCGCAGCTGCTCGGGATCGTCTCGCCGTTCATCGGAACCGAAGGGATCGACGAAGCTGCGGCGACCGAGCTCGGAATCATGGTCGCCAACGGCCAGGTACCGGAAAACGTTCTCAGCATGTCCGAATCTACGATTATGCTGATCCTGGTCTCGTTCTACTCACTGCACTGGTGGCAGCAGCAGCTGCGCGACAACCGGCCCCATCCAGCGCAGGTCCCGGGCAAGATGTTACGGGGCAGGACGCTTGGAATGATTGGATGCGGCCAGATTGCGCGCGGGATTGTCGCGCGTCTGGCGGGATGGGAAATCCAAATGCAGACCTACGTCCCGCGACTTCGCACCCCGCTGCCGCCCGCGGTTAAGCGCGTCAGCCTGGAGGAATTGTTGCAAACCAGCGATGTGGTTTGCATTCTGGCGCCGCTTAATGTCGAGACCCGGGGCATGCTTGATTTCGAGCGCCTGCGGCTGATGAAACCCGACGCAGTCCTCATCAATACGGCGCGCGGCGGAATTATAGATGAGGAGGCGCTGGTGCAAATCGCACGCGAGCGTCCCGACCTGAAAATCGCGATTGACACCTTTACGCAGGAGCCGCTGCCCCCAGGCAGTCCCTTGCGAGAGCTTCCGAATGCGATCCTGACGCCGCACGCGATCGGTCACACTCTGGAGAGCATCAACGCATTGCCCTGGGCGGCGATCGAAAACGTCTCGCGAATTCTGCAGGGGGAACTTCCGCCCTACCTCCGCAATCCCGAGGTCATCCCTCAGTGGCGGGGACGTTTTCGAGGGCAGAGAAATAGCTAGTCCGCCGGAGCCGGACAAAAACGATTGGTGAATCCTGAATCGGCGCCAACCCTCGGGCGCGGGCGCCCCGCGGCCGACTGCATCCGCGGACTCTGTTCTTTGTTTTTACGCTGCGGACTTCTTTTCGGCGTCGTATTGAGCCTGGATGCGGCGCAGTTCTTCCCAACTCAGGTACGAAGTGAAGCCGTTGTCGTTGAAGAACAGCACCGGGCCGTTACAGATAAACAGATACTCGGTGTCTTCGAGAGCAGTGGTCGCGCCGTGCACCATCCCGTTGGCCTCGTACACGTAGTCACCCGCGTTCAGGATTCCAGTGCGAACCTGCAGCTTGCCCGAGAGAATAAAGGTATGTGACGGGCTGAGGTGCTTGTGCTGCGGTGCGACGTAGCCTTTGAGCCATTTGAGCAGGACCGCCCAGGTTCCCGACTCTGAACCGGTCCAGAGAATTTTCATGAACGCCCGCTTGGGATCATCGGCGGATGGAATCCAATCCATCTTTCCTGCTTCGACGAGCGTGTCCATCAACTCGGAATTGAATGGGCGAATGTCCTGAGGAAGCGGCATGGTGTGTCTCCTTCGCGTCGAACCTGCCGGATGGTTAGTCCGAAATTGCTGAATGATCAAGCCAGCAGCGAAACTCCCGGATTGCGGAGTGCGGAAAGCTTAGACCACCCGGATTTGGGGATTCCCGCTCTCACACTGACCTCACCAGGCCGCCGTCGATTCGGATCATCGATCCGGTCACGTACGACGCAAGCGGACTAGCCAGAAAGGCGGCCACCGCACCGAATTCCTCGACCGTTCCCAGTCTGCCGACCGGAACCGCCGCGCCGGCGCGCTTGACTGCCTCTTCCTGCGAAATACCGCCGCGCTCGGCCGCGGCGCGATTAAGCTGGATTAGCCGGTCGGTCGCGATGGTTCCCGGCAGCAGCATGTTCACGGTTATGCCATCTCGTGCGATTTCATTCGCGAGAGTCTTGGCCCACCCGGCGACGGCGCCGCGCAGTGAGTTGGAGATTCCCAGGTGAGGAATCGGTTCGATCACGCTGAACGACGCGACGTTGAGAATTCTTCCCCATTTTCGCTCGCGCATTTCAGGGACCACCAGGTCGGTGATACGAAACAATGCCAGCACCATCGCGTGAAACTGCGCTTCCCATACCTCGGGCTTCACGCCGAGCGCGCCCGAGGGCGGCGGTCCGCCGGAATTGTTCACCAGGATGTCGATGGCCCCGAGTTGCTGACGTGCCGACCGAACTGCCTTTTCGACACTCGGCCAATCCGCGAGATCGGCCGGTAGCCCGATCGCGCGGCCGCCGCCACGCTCGTTGATTTCGGCGACCGACTTGTCGAGGGTCTCTTTCGATCGTGCGACCAGCGCCACGTCCACCCCCTCCGCCGCGAGCGCGTCGGCGATGCCGCGCCCGATTCCTTTGCTGCCGCCGAAAACCAACGCCTTCTTACCCTTGAGCTTGAGATCCATGGCTTCTTCTCCGCTTTCCTGAACCCCCAGATCGTCTTCGCACTGTTGCGCATCTGTAAGACCGCGGTAAAGCGCCGCAGGCGCGCTTGGTTTAGGGTCTCCGCGCGCTTTTAGCTGGTCTGGCACTGGCTCGGCCGGCCAGCCCTGCGATCTCTGAAATCTTTTTCGAGGCGTGGCCGGAACGGACTGTATCGAGCTAGTCCATCTGGAGCAGTTGGATATTGCTGGTTTAGAGTACACAATCGGTGCGGAGGACCGATCGTATGAGCGGAATCAGCAGCCTTGGATATCTCGGACTCGGAGTGAAAGATGTGCCCGAATGGGAAAAATTCGCCACGCAGATTCTAGGTCTGCAGAGTGCGGGCATCAGGGAGGACGGTACGCTGCGGCTCAGGATGGATGAATACGCCTATCGCTTTTCACTCCATCGCGCTGACGCGGACGATCTGGCCTTCATCGGTTGGGAGGTCGCCGATGCAGCAGCGCTCCGGGAAATC
>Ga0126373_10004194_pt1 | contig 10979 bp, 10 predicted proteins | sample PanSoiMetPlot_11_FD_92545 | JGI IMG/M metagenome (GOLD analysis project Ga0126373, IMG submission 92545) | Tropical forest soil microbial communities from Panama - MetaG Plot_11 | ecosystem: Environmental > Terrestrial > Soil > Tropical forest > Bulk soil | place: Panama | collected 2016-02-17
CCCCCGCTGATTCCCGAAGAATATCGGTGAACCCGGACCGGATAGTAGGCCCGGTGTCCCCCGGCCCCTAAGGCCAAGTGACTAATACGGCGTGGAGAAACCTTGATCGCTGCCGGTCGCTTAGCCGGCTCTTGAAATAGCACAAATTCGTGACTCGGTACCGGGAATAACGCACGAAACCAACCAATCCCTCCAATAAGTCCCAAGAGAAATCCAACTATCGCAACTACAAAGCTGGTGATGAATCCGAGCGCTATTAGCATGATCCCTAGCGCAGCGATCATCGGCCAAGCGGTAGGCGTTGGCAGTTCCACGCCCTCCGCGTTCTCATGCTCAGGATGATGTTCGGTTTCCATTGGCGATTTAGTGTTGCATGCCGATAATGTAAACTACGGTCACAACCACCGCCCAGATCCCGTCCACGAAATGCCAGTACCAAGAGATCATCTCGATATGCTCGTGGTGACGAGGCTTGATATTCCCGGTGACACTCGCGACTAAAATCAGCGTGAGTAATATCAACCCAACCAGCACGTGACTTGCGTGCAGGCCAACCAGCGAATAAAAAGTGGAGCCAAACAGGTTGGTGCTCAGCGTCAGACCATCGTGATAAATCAAGCTGTACCACTCGGTGCCGGTATAGATCAGAAATGCTAGACCTAATAGCGCCGTAATCAGCCACCAAAGCTCAAATCCGGCCTTGTCCCCTTTCTTTAACTTGTGCTCCGCTGCCACCACGGTTCCGCTGCTGGAAAACAGAAACAACGATCCCAGCCAAGGAAATTCCAAGACCTGCCATGGATAGGGAGGATTCAAGCTCTTCCCGATGTAAAACAGGTACGCCACCACGAAAATAGTAAACAGGGAAGACTCGGTCAGGATCACCAGGGTTAACCCAACCTTTCGTGGAGATGGTAATCGCCACTCCGTTTCAGCCGTTGCCAGTAGATCAGTGCTCACAAATTCGGTAATTGATGGTTACTCAAACTTCCAATCCGGATCTTCAGGGTGTTTTAAATCCCACAGTGGACGCCGGCTGCGCACTTCCGGTAGCTGTTCGAAGTTGTATTCGGGCGGCGGCGACGAGGTCATCCACTCCAGCGTCCAAGCATCCCAGGGGTCGTCCCCCGCAATCTTTCCCTTTCGAGCTGAAGAGATCATATTCACGATGAAGAGGATTGCGCCGACGGCTTGGAGGAATGCGCCGATGGTGGAGAGCATATTGAGGAACTCCCAACCCCGCCCCTCTTGATAGGTGTAGATCCGGCGCGGCATGCCGAGAAAGCCCAAGAAATGCTGGGGATCGAATGTGAGGTGGAACCCGAGGGTAAACACCCAGAAATGCCAAGTCCCTAACCGCTTGTCTAGCATCCGGCCCGTCGCTTTAGGAAACCAATAATAGAAACCGGAAAACACCGCGAAAACGATCCCGCCGACAATGACATAGTGAAAGTGAGCGATGACAAAGTACGAATCGTTTAACTGCCAATCAAAAGGCGCGCATCCCAACATGATGCCGGTTAACCCGGCGATGAGAAACTGGAACAAAAAGGCGATGCAAAAAAGCATCGGAACTTCCAGCCTTATCTTGCCGCCGTACATGGTCCCCAGCCAGTTGAAGATCTTGATACCAGTTGGGATCGCGATGACGAAAGTGGCAAAAGCGAAGAACGTTACACTAAAAGAGTCCATCCCGATCGTGAACATATGGTGGGCCCATACACCGGCGCTGATAAAACCAATCATTACGGTCGCCGCAACCATCATCGGGTAACCAAAAATCGGCTTTCGCGAAAACACCGGGACAACTTCCGAGATAACGCCAAATGCGGGTAACACCAGGATGTAGACTTCCGGATGACCGAAGATCCAGAAAAAGTGTTGCCATAATACCGGCGACCCGCCGGCTTGAGCTTCAAAGAATTTCGCGCCGAAGAATCGTTCCAGGACCAACATGATCTGGGCGGCCGATAGCGGCGGCATAAACATGATGATAAGAAACATCGTCACCAGCGACAACCAGGTGAACAGCGGCATCCGGTAGAGGGTCATGCCCTTCGTGCGATAGCAAAAGATTGTGACCATGACGTTGACGCCGCCCGTTATACTGCCGACCCCGCTAACCAGTAGGCCCAGCGACCAAAAATCAATGTTGTTCCCAGGCGAAAAAGCGCGGGACGTGAGGGGAGCAAGCGCGAACCAGGAGGCGTCAGGCGCGGCGCCCATTCCGTATAAGCCAGGGCCGAAGATGTAACTCAGAAAAAGAAAGACACCCCCAAAAAACGTGGCCCAAAATGAAAACGCGTTTAGACGCGGAAACGCCATGTCTCTAGCGCCGATCTGGAGCGGCACAATAAAGTTGATTAACCCGAACACCATCATCATCGCGAAGAAAAAGATCATCGTGGTGCCGTGCATCGTGATCGTGCCATTAAACGTCTCCCCGTCCAGGAGGTGATTGTTCGGTACCGCTATTTGGGTACGAATCAGCAAAGCCATGATCCCGCCCAAAACGAAAAACAGCCAAGCCGCCCCGATGTACAGGAAGCCTAGTTTCTTATGATCGACCGTGAAGACCAGATCCTGAATCCAGGCAGTGAGGCTACCGTGCTCGTGCCCGGGAGGAGCCGGTTTTAGTTCCGTTCCTATTTCCCTGAGTGTTGAAGTGGGATCGGCCATAATGGGTCACTTGAGGGTTCGGAGATAAGCTACAATCGCGTCAACTTGGTTATCTGAGAGTTGCATGTCCGGCATCAGACAGCCCTGCTTTAGTCTCTGCGGATCTTGCACCCAGATTCGTAGATTCTGTTCATCATTCGGCGCCACCCCGGACCCAAGCGTTGTCCGGCTGGCGAAATGCGTTAAGTCCGGAGCAAATACGCCATTGGCTCCCCGCACACCATCAATGGTGTGGCAGGTCCCGCACGAATTCGCAATAAACTGCTTTTGCCCCTCCACAGTTTGAGGATCAGACACCGGGGGTTGCTTCTGGGATTCCAGCCATTTTTGATAGACGTCCGGCTTATCCACAATGACGCGAATTAGCATGTTGGCGTGCTGCGGCCCGCAGAGAACGGTGCAGTTCCCTAAATAGATGCCCGTGGCATAAGGTTCGATCCACATCGTATTCCTGTAGTTCGGAACCAACATGGTTTTCCCATTTAATTGGGGCACCCAAAATCCGTGGATCACGTCGGCGGATTCGAGGATCATTTCAGTGGGCACTCGATTCGTGCGGCTACTGAGCGGCACATGAATCTCATTGGCGGTCACAACATCATGTTTAGGATAGCGGACCTCCCACCAGAAACGGTGTCCAATGATGCGGATTTCTTCCGCCGCCGCCGGCATCTGATGATGTTGTATTTCGCCGATCGTACGGGCAGTGACCAAAACTAACATCACCACGATCAAGATCGGCGGCACCGTCCAGGCCAGCTCAATCGCAGCACTTCCGTAAACCTGCGGCGGTTCTTCTTGGTCATCTTCCGGACCTCGGTGTCGATACCGGATAATGGCGTAGGTTAGTAGCCCGCCCACGATCAGGAAAATGACGCCACAAACCGCCATCACCAACAGTGAGACATTGTAGAGAGTCTCAGCCGGCGCCGATAGCGGATCAAAAATGTTTTGGATCGCTCGGATCGTTGAATCTTGAGCCCGAGCAACGGGTGCCAACGAAAGGAACCCAACGAATGTCGCGACCGTGAACCCTGCGAGCAGCCAGCCTCGTCCTGAGCCACGTGTCGCAAGCGAGTACCTGCTGTATAGATGGTTGAGCACGATTCTTGTCCTGCAACTCTTACCCACGCTTCGCTCGCGTAGCAACCGACACCTTGGTATTACGCGCGCATTTTCTATTTTCATGGTCTGCCCGATCCGTCCATTAGTTTTTCTAATAATGAACAGATTTTTTTCGCGAGAATCTCCGCTGTCGCCGATGTCTGTGGAGCTAATCGTAGATTTGATTTTGCCGTAGGCTATAACTCAAAGGGAGGATTTTAGATCAGCTCAATCAGACAGCTGGCGAACCTTGCTAGAGTCCGCTCCTACCAAGCAAAATGAAACCGCATCGTCGCGTCAGTTTTGTGCGCCACCGCCGCTAGCCTTGCAGCCGGCGATCAGAGAGTCCGGACTAGGAGCTCCGCGGACAGCATAGCCATTCCGGTAACGAACAAATAGGATATCCCAGGGATAGCAGTCGCCGTGTCCATCACCGGTGGACCGTACACATACAGCTATGGCGCAGCTTCAAAGAACACACGCAAACCTATGACCTCCAACACCTTGTTCGAACTCGGATCGATCAGCAAGACTTTTACCGCGAGCTTAGCCTCTTTTGCGCACAAAGAGCGGTAGGGATGAGCTCCCGCTCATCCGCGAACGTTTCGACGCCAATTCTAGCAGCTATCAGACGGACGGAACCTCGTCCCTACCGTTCCGCGGATGAGCAGGAGCTCATCCCTACCGGATCCCTACGGTCTGATTCTTGCGCGAAGGGTTGCACTGAGGTAATGGACAATTTCTCTTAAATTTGGCGGCGTTCGGCCTTCCGGCGCTGCTGTTCAAATAAAATGAACCTCGATTTTCGATACTCTAAAGATGGTCTCATTCCAGCCATTGTTCGTGAATCAGACGCCCCGGGCCGGGTGCTGATGCTCGGCTGGATGAACCGAGATGCTCTGGATCGCACTTTGGAAAGCGGGTTTATGCACTTTTGGAGCCGGTCCCGCCAAAAGCTTTGGCTGAAGGGAGAAACTAGCGGCCATAAACAAAAGGTCGTCCGCTGGTTTACCGATTGCGATCGTGACACCCTCCTTTTCGAGGTTGAACAAGTGGCCGGAGCGTGTCACACGGGCTACCGGTCCTGCTTCTTTCAGGAGTTTGATTTGCAGGGGCAACCCAAGGAAACGGAAGAAGAGAAGATTTTTGATCCGGCGGAGGTCTACCAAGAATGACAACAGCGCCGCTCAATCCTCCAAGGGAAGCGTTCCTCAAACTTGCGGAGCGCGGGAAGCTGGTCCCTGTCTACACCGAGTTTGTAGCCGATTACGAAACCCCGGTTGGAGTTCTCGAGAAAATCGATGACGGCCGCCGAACGTTTCTGTTGGAGTCGGCGGAAACCAGTGATCACGTCGGCAGATATTCTTTTCTAGGGAGCTCGCCCCGGGTGTATTTCGAGAGCCGCGGCTCAAAGATTCGCATCGAAGAGAACGGAACCGTTCGCGAATTCGAGACAGATAGCGATCCGTTAGCCGAACTTCGAAAGCTGATGAACCGGTATTCGTTTGTCGAATACCCCGGCTTACCGCCGTTTGTTGGGGGAGCGGTGGGCTATATTGGATACGACGTCGTCCGCTTTTTCGAGCCGACAGTGACCCCCTCGCCGCCCGACCAGCTGAATGTTCCGGACTCGGTGTTTATCATTACCGACACTTTCCTCGTGTTCGATCACCGGTTCCGGCGCCTGAAAATCTTCGCGCCTGCTTTCATCGACGAAAGAGGGCCGGATGTCGCCTACGAAGAGGCCGGCGCTAAGATCGCGAAAATCGTAGAGCGGCTCGAATCACCAACTCAATCGCGGTTGATGAACGCAGCTCAGGTGACGCCTTATCTTTCGCCTCAATCGAATACCAGCCGCGACGAATTCTGCGACATCGTGCGGCGTTGTCAGGAACATATCCGCGCTGGAGACGTGTTTCAGATCGTTCCATCTCAACGGTTCCAGGCGAACTACGAGGGCAGTCCCCTATCACTTTACCGGTCTCTGCGTTTCGTGAACCCCTCTCCGTACATGTTTTATCTGCGGCTCGGAGAGAGCTTCTCGTTAGTGGGAAGTTCGCCAGAGGTCCATGTCCGGCTTCGGGATCGGAAAGTCGAGATCCGTCCGTTGGCTGGGACTCGCCGAAGAGGGAGTACACCGGAAGAAGACCAAGAATTGGCGGCCGATCTCTTAAAGGATCCGAAGGAGCGCGCCGAGCATCTTATGCTGGTTGACCTGGCCCGCAATGACGTTGGGCGGATTTGTGAGTTTGCCTCGATCAAGGTTAGCGATTTCATGACCATCGAGCGGTATAGCCACGTTATGCATATCGTTTCCAACATTGAAGGGCAGTTGAAGCTTGGCTGCGACGCCGATGACGTCATGCGAGCGACATTTCCAGCAGGAACGGTATCCGGAGCGCCCAAGGTCAGGGCCATGCAGCTGATCAACCAATTCGAGAAAGGAAAACGAGGGGTATACTCCGGAGCGATCGGCTATTTTGGATTCGACGGGAACTTGGACTCTTGCATCGCGCTTAGGACCGTCGTTTTGAAAGACGGGGTCGCCTTTGCTCAGGCTGGCTGCGGCGTGGTCGCAGATTCGGTTCCGGAATCGGAGCACCAGGAATGCGTCAATAAAGCGATGGCCATGTTCCGGGCCATCGAAAGGGCCCAAACCATTATATGATGCTCATCATCGACAATTACGATTCGTTTACCTACAACCTGGTCCAATATTTCGGTGAGTTGGGAGCGGATCTGGTCGTGAAGCGAAACGATCAGGTGACTTTAGATGAGGTAGCGAAGATGCATCCCGACCGGATTTGCATCTCGCCAGGACCTGGAACCCCGCTCGATGCTGGTATCAGTAACGATCTGATTCTGAAGTTTGGACCTAGCACCCCGATCCTAGGGGTCTGTTTGGGGCACCAGTGCATTGGACATGTTTTCGGCGGTGAAGTAGTCCGGGCGGACCGGATTATGCACGGGAAGACATCGCCCATCGTGCATGAAGGAGACGGCGTGTTCCGGACCCTCCCTAATCCATTCGAAGCCACTCGTTATCATTCTCTGATCGTGCGAAGGGAAAGCCTGCCGCCAGAGTTAGAGATCACGGCTGAAACGGCTCAAGGAGAGATCATGGGCCTGCGCCACCGTCGCTATCCCATCCAAGGGGTTCAATTTCACCCGGAGTCAATTATGACCGGCGTGGGCAAGCAGCTCTTATTGAACTTTTTGAAGACTTAATAGTCTTCTTTGTTTGGTAGGGCGAGGCTCCCGAATGGCCTAAGCCCAGGCGCGAAGGAGCTGACGGTTTGGAGTCACCTGAATTTGTTACGTTGAGACGCGTGCGGAGCTGGGGATGCAGGCGTGGCAGCTACGTTTTGGGTATTGGGTATGCCGTGGAGAAGGCCGTAACGTCCAAGATAACGGACTTTCCCCTGGCAACGCCAATACCCTGGCTCGGCGAGCGTCTCGACATAGCGAAATGGTTTGGGCTAAACGTGCCGTGTGCTTCGTTAACGTCGCAGAGTGAATCGGGAGCCTCGCCCTACCACTGTTAGCGACCCTTCGGCCCCATTTTTAGTCCGGTCGTCCTGAATTTGATCGTTTTGGCCGTACTTTTGTCCAAGCAGTAGAGAATATTTTCGCAACGATAGGGTATTTTTGCGTATACATTTAGACGAAAAGAAAGCTGATTGATTGCCCCGTTTTTGGTATTGAGAAGGTAACGGTTATGTCAAAGCTCCAATCACTACGAGAAGCGTTGGCGGTGTCGCCAGCCAACGTTCCGTTGCTGATGCTGTACGCACAGGCCTGCATCGACGAGTTGAGCTTCGATGAGGCTCGCCGGGCGTACGAGCACGTGCTTTCCCAGGAGCCAGAGCGTGTGGAAGCAAAGCTCGGGATCGCGCAACTGCTACAATTGACGGGTCACATCTCGGAGGCAATCGTCCGGACAGAGGCCCTGGTTCAGGCGGACCCGAAGCTGGCCGAGGGATGGTTGTTACTCAGCCGGCTCGAGCTCGCGGACGGCGACCGCCGGTCCGCAGCCGAGCATTACCAAAAAGCGCTTCAACTGCGGCCCGCCCTTAAAGATAACGCTTTGGAGAAACTCGTCGGGCTTTCGGGACGAACCGCTGCGACGGTATCCGGAAGCAGCACCGAGAAGGTGCGCTGGCCGGATGACGAAGACGACTACGGCGACCAGCTTTCGGCGGAGCGGCTTACCGACGAAGTAAGCCGGCCCGGGATCTCCTTTGCTGACGTAGGCGGGATGGAAGAAGTCAAAGAGGAGATCCGGATGAAGATTATTTATCCGCTCCAGAACCGGGACTTGTTCCGCGCTTACGGAAAGAAATTAGGAGGCGGTGTGCTGCTTTATGGGCCTCCCGGCTGCGGCAAGACCCTGATCAGTCAGGCCACGGCGGGCGAGATCCGGTCGAATTTTATCTCGGTTGCCCTCCATCAGATTCTCGATCTCTACATCGGCAATAGTGAGAAGAATCTGCATCAGCTTTTCCAGGTCGCGCGTGATCATGCTCCGGCAATCCTGTTCTTCGATGAGGTCGATGCCCTGGCAGCTGACCGAAAAGATTTGAGGGAAAGCGGCATGCGAACCCTGATCAACCAGTTTCTGGCAGAGATGGATGGCAACGTGGCTAACAACGAGGGAATCCTGATCCTCGGCGCCACCAACGCTCCCTGGCATCTCGATGCAGCTTTCCGGCGGCCCGGCCGATTTGATCGCATCATCTTTATTCCGCCGCCCGATGAAGACGCTCGGATCGCTATCATCGAGTTAATGGCGAAGGAGAAGCCGGTCGAGCGGTTAGACGTGGCCATGTTGGCGCGAAAGACCAAGGGATTTTCCGGAGCCGACATCAAAGCGATGTTCGATATCACGACTGAACAAGCGTTGTCTCGCGCTATGCGAGAAGGCCGGGTGGTCCCGTTAACAACAGAAGACCTTTTGCAAACTGCACGAGACCTGCGACCCTCTGCAAAAGCATGGTTTGAGAGCGCCAAAAACTACGCGCTCTACGCCAACCAGAGCGGTTTCTACGACGATGTACTGTCGTTTCTAAATCTTCGAAAATAGCTGAATCCAATTAGAAGCGTTTAACGTCTTTTTCTTAAACTCGGTAAATGAATACGGCCCTCCAACGCGCAATGGTGTTGATTGAGCAAGGACGGATATCCGAGGCGGAGCCATTTCTAAGAGACGCGATCGAAAATGACCCGCAGAATGCGCGGGCATTTTTCCTACTGGCCTGTTGTCTGACCAAACGACCCGAGACTTATCGGGAAGCGGAGCGGGCCATTGACGAAGCCATGCGTTTACGGCCGAACGATCCGCTAATTCATTGCCAACGTTCCTCGATACTGATCCTACTGCATCGGTCAAAAGAGGCACTGAACGAGGCTCGGGAAGCGCGCCGGATCGATCCGGGAATTCCTCAGCCATATGCTGCGGAGGGCGCCGCTCTACTGGCGCTGGGGAGAACCGCCGAAGCGGAATCGGCAGCTCGTCAGGCCTTGGCCATCGATCCCGAATATGAGCCCGCCGGCAACCAGCTTTCACACGCGCTGCGTTTACAAGGGAAACTCATTGAAAACGAGCAACAGATAAAAGCTCTTTTAGCGCAGAACCCCGAGAACGAACGTACTCATGTTGCCGCCGGATGGTCCGCCCTCCAACGCGGTAAAGCTCGCGACGCGGAACGGCACTTTTTCGAAGCGCTCAGATTAAGTCCCAACGCTGATTACGCGCGAGAAGGGCTGCTAACCGCGTTCCGGGCGCGTTCCCCGCTGTACCGGATTTACCTTTATTATACGTTGAACCTTGAACGGCTCCGGCGCTATTGGCGTTGGCCGTTTATTCTCGGGTTGTTGTTACTTTCGAGACTGGTTGCCGGCTTGTTCATGGGGGTTTATGCGCCGGTCGGCTGGGGCCTGATCTTGCTTTACGTGTTGTTCGGCCTCTGGATATGGGTTGCGCGGAGCGTCGGCAATCTGTTCCTCCTGTTCGATAACTTCGCACGGCGAGCCCTGCTTCCGTCCGAAAAATGGGAAGCGTGCGTGGTCGGCGGAGGTGTCCTCATCGGGCTACCAATGTTCGCCGTCGGATTGTGCCATCATGATGTCGCTCTCCTCTTAGGAGTCACATTGCTGGGAAGCGCCTTTCCGATGTCTCTTGTTTTCACCAACCCTTCCCGATTCGGGCGCATCCTGTTCATGATCTGCGGCAGCCTCGTGTATTTGCTTGGCCTGTTGGGGTTGTTCTGTCTCGAATCCGATTTCGACGTCCAGGATACCCTCGCCGCCACCGCGTTTTGTGCCGTGATCCTGCTTTCGGTCGGCACGACCTGGTTGGGGAATATCCGGCAGTTACGGCAGGCGTGATTGGTGATTGATAGGGCTACCGCCCGAACTTGGTGGGGCGAGGCTCCCGAAGGACCTGAACGTGCCTGCGAAGGGATGGATAACCACCTGACTAAACGTACTGCTAGGCCGCTACATGCGCCGAGCCGCGGCACAGCGCTGAACCACGGCTCGGCGCATTTATAGGCCTAACCCCATGATATCAACGGGTATCGGCCGATCTTCCTCCGATAAGACGTGCGGTCTTTCGGGAGCCTCGCCCCACCAAGTTCGGTTAGAGCGCACCGCCCCAATCACCGATCACTTCTCACCTCTCACTTACCACGGCCTGGTCAAACTCCGCCTGGAGCACCTCCGCCGCTCTATCCCGCACCTCTTCCAGCGAAACCTCCCGGTCGAGCTCCAGACTGAGCGATGTCATACGGACCCCGGTTAAGCCGCATGGCGTAATCGATAAAAACCCGCTGAGGTCAGACGATACGTTCAAAGCGAACCCGTGCATGCTGATCCAGCGGCGGACGCCGATTCCGATAGAGGCGATCTTGCGGTTCTGCACCCAAACTCCCGTTTTGCCGTCGCAGAACGCCGCCGGGACGCCAAAGCTTTCCACTAACCGGATCACGGCGGTTTCAACGGATCGCAAATAGACGTGGAGATCTTTCCCGCGCTTCTTAAGGTCGAGAATCGGGTAGCCAACGAGTTGACCGGGTCCATGGTAGGTGGCCTGTCCGCCCCGATTGATCTCGAAAACCGGGTGAGGCAGGTATGCAGCATTGCCTAGGCTCGATTTGTCGAGGCGCCGGCCAATCGTGTAGACCGGCTCGTGTTCG
>Ga0126373_10004196_pt1 | contig 10978 bp, 9 predicted proteins | sample PanSoiMetPlot_11_FD_92545 | JGI IMG/M metagenome (GOLD analysis project Ga0126373, IMG submission 92545) | Tropical forest soil microbial communities from Panama - MetaG Plot_11 | ecosystem: Environmental > Terrestrial > Soil > Tropical forest > Bulk soil | place: Panama | collected 2016-02-17
AACCGATTTATACATACTCAGGAATCGCACTGTTTCTCTCCTTGATGATTGGATTTATGATCCACTCTAGGTGTATGTCGAACGGAGAACCGGCGGCTCGACCTGAGCCTGCCAAAAAATTTGCCGCGCCGTTTACGTCGGAACTAGATGAAAGGACGCGAGATAGATACGCGCGTTTCAGTTGTCTGGCAGTGGAGGTCCTCCTGGCCGCGTTCAGCTAGATACACAAGAAACATTTTCGGCGGAAGTTAGTCCATACTATTCCTATAAACTGTCAAAGTTTGTAGTTCTTCCCCTTCGGGTGATCGGGCGGGGACTGCGAGCAATTACGTTGGCGAGGTCACTATGGTGCGATCACAGACCGGCGACGTTGATTTGAGCCGCAGGGGTGACGCGGCAAATGCGATACAGTCCGACCGGCCGGTAAGTTTCCGGTTCGTCGTCACGTTGAAGTGTCTGGCGATTCCGCTGGATTCAGGGCAGGCGTCGCCGGAGGTCCCGCAGGCGAGCGCGCTTGTCGAACGTCCGCGGGCCTCTTCCTTAGCGGTTGCGGCATTTGCTCCTCCCGAGCCGCCGGCGATCTCTGTAGTTGTTTCCGCGCCTTCTCTGGCGCCGCCACCCGCTCTCGCCGAACCTTCTCCTTCGCCTGCGCCTTCCGCGGCACCGCTCGAGGTTGCCACGGCGGCCCACGGGACCACAGACTTTATGCCAGCCGCCAGCGTCCCGAGTTCGCCGTCGGCACTTCCTTGGGAATTGGCGGCTCCCCAATTCCGTTTGGATGCCGTGGTCCCAACGGTACTACGCGCCTTTAAGAAGACGACGACGGAAGTTGCGGCAGGGAGTCCGCCGCCAGCGCCCCCTCAGCCGTCGCTACCGCCGCCCGTCCCAGTTCATGTCGCGCCCGTTGAAACTCCTGCCGTCGACGCCGAGCACGTCCCCGGACTGGCAAGGGTGCCGAAGCTATACACAGCCGCTCCGGTCCCTGCTCGTTTCTGGAAGACTGGCGCAGCCGCGTTGGCCGCCGTTGTAATCTTGATCCTGGTGTGGCGGCTAGCGAGCCGACCGGCCCGGCATGAGGATCGGCCCGTTCAACCCAAAGCGCAATCTACGGCACAGTCAACGACGAACGATGGTCAGACGTCCATGCAGAACGGAGATTGGGTCCGGCAGGCCGCAGTTGGAGGCGATCCCGGGGTCAAACAGTCGCGGCAGTTGGTTCTCTATAAACCCGGCATGTCGGCAACCAATGGCCGGATCGAGTTTGCCTGGTCGCCGGACTCCGGCGACGTCGGACTGGTGTTCCGTGCCAAGGATCTTGGGAACTACTATGGAGTGCGTATGAAAGTAATGAACCCGCATACAGCGCCGACATTGGATATAGAATATTTCAGCGTGTACCAGTTCAACGAGAGCCCGCACCGGGAAAAATTTCTGGTCCTCCCCAAGGCTGACTCGACGCTTCGGGTGCGCCTGGACATTGTAGGACCGGCGTTCACACTCTATTTGCAGGACAACGCAACCGAATTTTGGACCGACGCGCGGCTGACCTCAGGCGGGCTCGGTTTCTTAGAAGAATGGAACCGGGCGCCGCAAGTGAACGCAGTGCGCATATCGCTCGGCCAAAAGTCTCGGCTTTTCAGCCGGCCCCCGGCGCAGGCGTTGGAATTCTTGGCACGGAATGAACCTCCAGTCCTGGCGCGCGAGAAATCAGACGCTCTAGGAGGTTCGTAATCATGTCTGCGGCAGCTGTTCCCGCTACTCCAAATCCGCTGGAAGCCGCGTTGGCATTGCGCGCGGCCGGCAGGCTGCAGGATGCTCTCAACGCGCTCAGCACGATATCCGAGGACACATCGGAAATCTACACGCTGCGCGCTGAAATACAGTTCGCGCTGGGGCGTTTTCATGAAGCGGCCGGCAGCTATTTCACTGCGGTCGCCTCGGAGCCGGAGAATGTTCTTGCCCAGTTCAACCTGGGCGTGTGCATGCAGCAATTGAACCGCTGGGATGACGCCGCGCTGGCTTTCGAAAGAGTGCTCGAGATCGATCCGGATCGTGACGATGCGCGAGTGGGGCTGGGTGCGTGCCTTTTGCGGTTGAAGCGGCCCGAAGAAGCGCTCGCGGTTTTCGATGCCTGCTGGTCGGAGGCGGTGCGAACCCGATCGGATTTCGGCAAAGCCGTCGCGCTGCAGTTTCTTCGGCGCTTCGACGAGTCGGAAGCAGCGTATCAAGGGCTGCTTCAAAGCGGGCAGCAAGTGGAAGAAGTGCTCACCAATCTGGTGGCATTGTCGGCGGAAATTCCCGATTGGGAAGCGGTGCAACACTATGCCTCGCGTCTGATCGAGCTTTCGCCGCAGTGCGTTCCGGCTTTGCAAGGCCTCGCTGCGGTCGCGCTGGAGCGTAGCGACTTCGGCGCCGCTGTTCTATATTGCGGCCGAATCGTTGAGCTAGCGCCCGATTGCATGGAGGCATTGCACAATTTGAGGTTTGCCACGGGGCAGGTGATGGCAGACCTGCAGAAGCGCGCAGCGACGCAGCCGCCACCGGGCAAGATCAGGCATAGTCGAACTTTGCCTAAGTCGAGACAGCAAGCTGATCGGGCGGATTCGACCCACGGAAGCGGCGCGTCGAACTCGCCAGAAGCGCAAAATTTGTCCTAAACAGCCTCCGATCAAGTCCGAAGACTGGCGGAAGCCCCCAGAGTTGCGCTAGCCGGGGTATTTCCCAACAATGTAGCTCTCCAGATGAACGATGGTTTCCTCCTGGGCGGTGATCGTCCAATTCACGAGATCGCCGATCGAAACAAGCCCGACAACCTCGTCGCCTTCCATGACGGGAAGGTGGCGCACGCGGTGCTCTGTCATTAGCCGCATGCATTCTTCGACCGTGTCTTCCGGAGTGATCGTGATGAGTTCACGGGTCATGATCTCGCGCACTTGAGTTTGTTTCGACGATCGGTCTTCGAGAATGATCTTGCGTGCGTAATCGCGCTCGGAGATGATGCCATCGAGGCGGCCCTCGGACATCACGAGCAGAGCGCCGACGCTTCGGTCCGCCATCCTTTGGATTGCTTCGTATACGGTCGCCGTTGGGGATATGGACCAGACTTGATGGCCCTTCTCCCGTAACACCAGGTGGATTTTGTCAACGGGCTTCATAGGGACACCTCCCGCCCGTTATTCTAGATCCAAATGCGGGCCGCGTCGATCCAGAAGCTCGGTCGGCGTTCTTGGCGAAGAAAAGGGGACGGTACGGAAGCGATTAGGAACTCAATGCAATCGCTGGGTGTTTCTTGCCGAAACCGGTCACCTGCTCAAATGCATGTGCTATCTGAAGGACGCTGAAATCCTGTTTGTTGCGGCCGACGATCTGGACTCCAACCGGAAGCCCATCTGCTGTGAAGCCTCCCGGCACTGACACTGCTGGATTACCGGTGGAGGAGATGTACCAACAGGACTTCATCCAATCTATGTAGTTGGTGAATTTTACGCCCGCAATCTCGGTAGGATACGGCGTATCGATATCGAACGGGGGCAATTGGGTCGTTGGCAGTACGAAGTACTCATATCTTTCGAGGAAGGCCTGAAAGCGCCGCCAGATTTGGCCGTGAGCCGTTTCGGCTCGCGCAAGATCCGAGCCGGTCAACCTGAGACCTTCTTCGATTTCGCCCTTCAGTGTGTCCTTGAAGGCGTCGGGATGTTCCTTTAATCGCGAACCATAAGCCGCCGCGGAATTCCAGGCGCGCAGAATAGGAAATGCGATCTCGGCGGGAGCGAAGTCCGGCTCGGCCTGCTCGACGAAACACCCCAGCGATTCGAACGTTGAGCGATGCCCGTCCACGACCTCACGGACACGCGAATCGAAAGGGACTCCGCCCAGGTCCTTGAACCAGGCGACGCGCACCCCTTTGAAACTTCGATCGAGCGGGCGGGCAAAAAGCTCGCCGGGTTCTTCAATTGAGAGCGGCGCGCGCGGGTCAGGTCCTGCGATCGTACTCAGCACTAAAGCCAAATCCGCAACCGAGCGCCCGAGGCATCCCGAAGTGCTCAGCATCCACCAAGCGAAGGCCCCTTTCGGATTTGGCACACGGCCGGGCGAAGGTCGGAATCCGACTACGTTGCAGAATGCGGCGGGATTGCGTAGGGATCCGCCAGTGTCAGAGCCGGTGGCAACGGGAACCAGTCCGCAGGCCAGCGAAACGGCAGCACCGCCAGAGGAGCCGCCGCAGGTTTTGGTGAGATCGTAGGGGTTGTGAGTTGCGCCAAATACCTTGTTGAACGTTTGCGAGCCTGCTCCAAACTCCGGCGTGTTAGTCTTGCCAAGAGTTATTGCACCTGCCCGCCGGACACGCTCGACGATGAGATCGTCTGCGGTGGGGACGTAGTCTTTGTAGAGCGGCGATCCAAAGGTAGTGCGAATGCCGCGCGTTTCCATGAGGTCTTTGTGGGCGACGGGCAGACCATGCAGTGGACCCAACTTTTCTTTGTGGGCCTGCATCTCGTCGGCTTTGGCAGCAGCGGCGGCGGCCATTTCCGGAACCAGAGTCACGACCGCGTTGACCTTCGGGTTCACGCGCTCAATTTGCGTCAGGTGTTCGGCCAATACCTCGCGGGCTGAGAGCCTCTTCTCTCGGATCAGGCGCGCCATTTCGACCGCACTCATGAAGCAAATGGAGGAAGCGGCGCTCTGAGCCTTCGCAGTGTTCGAAAGAAGCAACGCGGCAGCTAGTCCGTGAAGAGCCTCGCGGCGGGTAAGGTCGGTCATTTCTGCAATGCTATCATCCGCGACGGCGTGATGCGTCCCGCATTTCAAGCGATGCTATCGAAATTCCGGAACCGGCACGGCCCATTGCTTCACGATCTGTGACACTCTTCTCATGTACTCCGTTTGATCTGAAGGTTTCTCGACGTACTCGATGACCCCAAGGTCAACCGCAGCACGCCAGCTCGCTGAGTCGGGTGACGAAGTGAAGACTACGACAGGCACGTATAGATCCGCGCATTCCAGGACCGACAACGCAGATAGATTCGGGAGATTCACGTCCAGAATCACAAGATCGGGGGCGGCGTCTATCCGTGAGCAGCGCACAGGCCTGGCGGCCATCCGAGGCAATCAGGATGTTTATCGGATACAGCTCATGCGCCAGCGCTAGACGAGTGAGCAAGATATCTCGAGGGCTGCTATCGACCACAAGCAGTTCGATCGGTTTCATGACTTACTCCTCACCGAATTGTTCCCGAGCCTCGTGATTAATCTGTAATGAGCTGGTTGCTGCCTGTGGACGCCTGCATGGAAGCGGATGTTTCCCGCGGTGGTTTTAGCAGTCCTGAGACGTGAGACACTGGTCAACTTTTGCGGTGTTGTAACTGCCCCGTGTGGGGGACGCGCGGCTTGTTCGCGGAACATGAGCGATCTCACTTCACTAGGCGCGCCAGAATTGGGCCGAGGATCGCAAGTAAGAGCACGTACGCCGCCGCGAGCGGGCCGAGTTGTGGCTCGAGGGCGGATCCGAAACCTGCGATGACTATTGAGAACTCTCCGCGGGCGACCAGGGCGGCTCCGGCGCGAACACGGGAAGCGCGGTTGAGGCCAGCTCTCCGTCCTGCCCAAGAGCCAGTCAATATCTTCGTCAGCGCGGAAATTGCTCCCAGAACTACTGCATAGGGGATCACGGGAAGAAGCGATGCAGGATCAATCTGCAAACCGAAGAAGAAGAAAAACGTCGCGGCAAACAAATCGCGCAGTGGCTCGAAAATACGGTACGATTGTTCGGCTATCGGTCCGGAGACTGCGATGCCAACCAGGAAAGCTCCGATCGCCGCCGATACTTGAAGCAGCTGCGCGATTCCGGCGACGACGAGGACGATCCCGAGTATGGTGAGCAGGATGATTTCGTCGGACTGGTGCGCTACAAGTTTGCTGAGTTGTCCTCCGTATCGCAGAGCGACGAAGAGGGCAATCGAGACGGAGGCAATCGCGATTGTCTCTGTAAGAGCGATCCGGGCAGGCCCGCCTCCGCTGAGCAACGCTGCTACGAGGGGGAGATACACGGCCATCGCGAGGTCTTCAATCACAAGGACCGAGAGAATGAGCGGAGTTTCGGGATTGGCCAGACCCTTTAGCTCCGTCAAAACCTTGGCGACGATCCCCGATGAGGAAATGTAGGTCACTCCGCCCAGCAAGATGGAAGGGAACACCGTCCACTTGAGAAGGAAGCCCGCGATGAGCCCGGGAGGAAAGTTCAGAGCGAAATCAATCAAGCCTGCGGGTAGCCCGCCACGCAGGTTGCTCTTCAGTTCTTCGGCTGAGTATTCGAGCCCCAGCATGAACAGCAGAAGAAGGACGCCGATATCCGCGCCCTCATGAACGAAGGCTTCGCTGATTTTCAGTGGCGCGATTCCGCCATTTCCAAAAGCTAAGCCGGCGAGCAGGTAAAGCGGAATTGCCGAGAAGCCCCAGCGGTTCGCAATGCGCGCCAGAATAGCGAGGCCGACAATCGCGCAACCAAGCTCAATAAACATATTGGCGGTGTGCGCGGCTTCCGTCATGCTACGACGAGAATAGCAATCGGGCGAGAGTTTTCCTTGGGCGCGGAGATGAGTCGGCGAACAGCTTACGTCAGTGGGCTGCTTGAACCGTCACGCTGACATCGAGCGGCGTGATCAGGACGCTGTCGTCGGCGTAGCATCGCAAGCGGTAGGTTCCAGTCTGGGTGAAGGTGACCTTCGTCGTAGCCTTTCCTTCGAGATGCTCGACTTTCGCTTCGACACCCGCTGCGGGAAGCTTGGCGACAGCGACGTGCGTCGGTTCAAACTCAACTGGGGCAGGTCCGCGGTAAAGCACCCACGTCACTCCGAGACGAACGCCAGGGTCGAGTTTGACAACGGCCTGCGAGAGCGGGCTTTCCTTCACCGGCTCGGCCGATGCGGATCCGCCGCCACGTCCTTGACCGGTTGCAACGGCACCGTCAGAATCGCGCACTACATTGGCCGCCCCTGCTCTCCGGACGCGTGGTTTGGGGTGCCCGTCGTCAGAAACATCGACGGTGAGGGTCAGCGTTTCAGGTAACGTGACGCTTAGTTGCGACGAGCCCACCATCTCGACGGACGGCGGTTCATTCGGTTCCTCAGGCCACGTCATCACACCGAGCCCACCGCGGTTTTCCTGATAGACTAGATTGCCCAGTTCCCAGATCGGCAGCAGCGAGCCGTACGCCTTATCTGTGCTGCCACGTGAGGTCAGCGTCCAGACCAGATCCTTTTGGCCCCAGTCTTTGGGAACACGGACTTTGAAGACGAACTGCTGGCGGCGGCGATAGAAGTGAGTCGGTTGTCCCTGGTCTGCGGGACCGGGAGAAATGGAATTGTCGGAGCCTATCGGAATGTCGAGCTGCTCCTCATAGTTTCGGTTCATGTAACCGAAGACCATGTTGAAGCTGCCGTCCGCGTTTCGCTCCCAGCCTTCGTAGACCGGAACAATATTCTGGCCAGCCGCTTTCTGAATTTGAGCGGTGGAACGACTCTGCCCGATCAACAGGAGACCCGCGAATCCCGCACAATAGAGAGCGGGTCTGGACCAGCACGTGTTCATTTGCTCGCGGAGAGAAGCGCTTTCGAAGCTTTCCGGGCTGCCACTTCCTGCTTGAACTCCTCGTCGCTCATGTAGTAGTAGTTCAGCCACGAGCGCGCCATGTCGTCGCTAGTGCGATTGCCGAATCCAACCCAGTTGCGCGGATCGGGATTCCAGGGATTCTTCGTTGAATTATCGTGCCACGAGATGGTGTGCATGATGGTGCCCGCGGGCAGAAGCGGAGCCACATCGTCGGCGTAGTTGTAAACGATCTGCCAGCCGAAGTTGTAATGGCTCACACAACTGATGGTTTCGGTCACCATGTTGGGATAAATGGCCTCGAGGCACTGGGCCTTGCCGCGATTGTGCATGTGTGGCATGTAGCTGGTCAGTTTGGTCGGCTTTTCGAATCGAAAGTAGGCGTCGGATCGCACGTTGTCTGCACCGGCCGGGATATCCAGATCGTCGTTCATCGGAGTCAACATCGTGTTCATCACGTGCCTGGGAACATAGCCTTTCGGATAAAACACAAATGCGACCTGGCTCTGATCTTTGATCGGCTCGCCGACCGCGTGATAGTGCATGTTGAAGTTGATCTGCGCACCGGCCTTGATGAGTTTGCCGGAGCCTTCCGGATAAATGTCGCCATTTTTGCCGACGGCGTATTCATTCAAAGTTCCGCCGCTCGGAGTGCCGTCGTCATAGATGAGACTCGTGACGGCGTGATGGACGACCTTAATTCCGCCGCCTATGGAAGGCTTGGTCTCGACAGCTTTGATGTAACGATCTTCCGTGAGTCCGGAGTCAGTCACGAAGTTGCCCCACCAGTCGGAGTTTTCGGGCTTGACGTTGAAGGCGACCGGCATCGAAACAACCATGTCGGGTTTGCCGATGTGCCATTCGTCGGAACTCGCGAAAGTGCGGGCGGGCGGAAGATCGCGGGGATTGCCTTCCGGCGCGCCGGCGTCAACCCAAGCGGCGATCGTGGAGGCCTCCTGATCCGAAAGCGAAGGATCGTCCTTGAACTTGCGAATGCCGACGTTCTTATCGACAAACCAGGGCGGCATCTCGTGCTGCATCACTCTTTGCCGGATGGCTTTGGCCCAGGGGCGGGCGTCTTTGTAGGTCATCAAAGACATCGGAGCGATGCTGTCGGGGCGGTGGCAGTTCTGGCAGGCTTTCTGGAAAATCGGCGCGACGTCTTTCGAAAATGTAGGTGAACCTGATTTTGTTGTCGATTGAGCGCGACCAGTTTCGGCGGCCCCGAAGAGAGCCAATACCGCGGCAACTGCAACGCCAGGCCTTTTGATTTGAGTTCTCATGTGCTCTCCTGCTACTTCTTCGGGCCCACAATCGCGATATGCGATTTCGGCGCCTTGTAGTCTTCGTCGCTGACTTCATCCATCCAAGTAATTTTGCCACGTTGCGTATTGAACTGGGTTCCGCCCGCGTCCGGCGCCGAGCCCTGCCAGTGGAGCACGTTCGGCGGAGCGAAGGACGTTTCGCCGGCATGCAAAAGAACCACCGGGCCGCCCTTGAGCGCATTCACGCAGGTACCTTCTTCGCAGAGAATCACCTGGCCGAACTCGTGCGAATGCCACTTGGTGCGCGAACCGGGCGGGAAATAGATGTGGGCGAAGGTCCCGGTCGAGTTTTCTTTCACCTGGTAAACGGTCCCCGTGAAATTCGGGTTGTTCATCGGCGTTCGATCCTGATCCTGGGCGAGCAGACCGGCCGCGATCACGAGGACAGCCCACCGAAAACAGGGCACCAAACGACCACGCGTCAAACTGGAGAATTTCATTTTGAGAACTCCTTCCTCTGGACCGCTCACTGTGGAGCGAAAGCCAGCAGCACATTCCCCGGCATTCCGCCGTTGCGCGGATAGCCGGAGTTAATGAAGACCATTCCGTTCACCACCACGGCGCCGGGCCCATCGATGGAGCCTCCGCGAGTCTTGACGCCGTTGACTGTAACAAACTCGCGAGTCGTATCGAAATCCCAGAGAATGCTTCCGCTCTCGGCTTCGAACGCGCGCGCATGACCGTCGATGGATCCCGAGAAGATCGCGCCTGGAATGCCGGTGAGTGCGCCCGGCTGCGCCGGACTACATCCGGGAGGCGCTCCGTCGGGACACGGCTTCGCCTCGGCGTACCAAACTTTGCTGCCGTCGGATACCTTCAATGCCGTCAGACCACCACCCTTCGATGGATCCGCCACAGTCGGATTCGAGCTCATCGGAACCGGGTTGCGCATGCGCCCAAGGTCGGAGACCGCGGCATAAACGAACTCCCCGTCCGTCGACATGCCCCACTGCACTCCGCCGTTGGTGCCGCCCTTTCCCACGCGGGTTTGCCAGACGATCTCGCCTTTCTTGTCGGGATCGAGCGCTGAAACTATGCCGGACTTCTGTCCTGCGAGCAGCAGCTGTTTCCCACCCTCCGCGTTTACCAGAATCACGGACGAGCCGAAGTCGAAATCGGGACCGCACTGTTCCTGGTTGCGCCCGCAAGCGCCGCTAAAGGCGTCGCCTTCGGTGATCTGTTTCGACCAAACGACTTTTCCGGTCTTTAGGTCGAGTGCGACAACAGAATCGCTGAGCTCGGTGGTGGGTTTCGAGTAATTGTCTCCCGTGGTTACGTAGAGTATGCCTCGCTTCTCGTCGAGAGTGGGAGTGGACCACACACCAACTCCGGAAGGGCCCATCATAAGCTCGCCGCGAGGATTTTTGCCGGTTTCATGCGCCTCGCCGACCAGATACGTCTTCCACAACTGTTTACCGTCGGCGATATTCAAAGCCACTACGCTCCCGCGGAACGTGCAGCACGGATAGCCTGCGTCAGATGCCCGGGTCTCCTCCCAGGAAGCGACGGGCACATATACGACGCCGTTGTAGGCGATCGGTCCGCCGGTAAGACGAGTGGAGTCGTGGTCCTCGACGTGAACTTTCCAGAGCAGCTTTCCTGACTCCGCTTCGAGCGAGTAGAACCAGCCCGTCATGTCGCCGAACATGGCTGCGTGGCGCGTGCTTCCGGTGAGGGGTGCAACGGTGATGGCGGATCGCACTGGTCCGTTCGCTTGAAACACCCAGTCGAGACATCCACTCTCCGCTCGCATGGCATGAATTACGCCGCTAGCGCTTCCGACAAAGAGATAGCCGTCGAGAACGGTGGGCGCGGCGAATGCGGTGACATCTCCGTCGAAGCCGAACGCCCATTTCAGCTTGAGCTTGCGGACTCCATCTAGGCGCAGCCCGGCGAGATTGCTGGATTGAAACCGTGCGTTCGCATTGCTGGCGCTCCAGCCATTCCATCCTGATGGCGTCGCACTTAGCTTGACCGCTCTATCGCTGCAGAACGCGCTTGGCGGCGGACCGGTAACGTCGTCCTTTGTCCCGAGATACGAAGCTACG
>Ga0126373_10004197_pt1 | contig 10978 bp, 5 predicted proteins | sample PanSoiMetPlot_11_FD_92545 | JGI IMG/M metagenome (GOLD analysis project Ga0126373, IMG submission 92545) | Tropical forest soil microbial communities from Panama - MetaG Plot_11 | ecosystem: Environmental > Terrestrial > Soil > Tropical forest > Bulk soil | place: Panama | collected 2016-02-17
TCCTGCAGAGCGTCTGCCGCCTCCTCGGGATCCCCCAGCGTGCGAATCGCGACCGCCCACAGCCGATCCCGATGCCGCTGGAAGAGGTGGCCGAAAGCCTCCGCGTCGCCATCGACATGACTGCGCAGCAAATCCTCGTCCGACGCGCCGCCCACGTCGGCCTGGGCTCCCGGCGAGCGCCGCTGTTCAGCGGGCTGACGCGGCTCAGGCAGGGAGTAGCGTTCCGGCGACTGCTCGTGCGGTTCCGTCGCTTCCTCCCCCCGCCGTGGTGATCATCACGCCGTAAGACGGGCTTCAGCGGTCCCCCGTGCCCTCGCGTCCCGATGATAGTGAACGATCAGGACGTGCCATGGATCGCGACCCCGAAGACCTGCGCCATGTACTTATTGCCCGTTTGGGCCATCGGCGGCAGCTTCGTGAACCAGATGACCAGATACTGGCCTAGAACCGGATGTTGCACGCTAAATGTGTAGCTTCCCGACACGTTGTCGGCGCTGGCGACGGTGACCATGGACGCCAGGTTCGAGGCGCTCCTGGCGTTCGAGTTGCCGATCTTGATCTGCACATTAGCGCCTGGTACGGCGCCGAATGTCACCGTGATCGAGCTGACTTTTACCGGTTTGCCGAGGTCGAGGATGAGCCCCGTGCCGGCCTTGAGGTTGCCGAAGAACGGACTCCGGAAATACTGCTGGGTCGCCCAGCCCTGAGAATTCCCGTCAAGCATGTTGGCAGCCATGTTCGTGTTCTCGTCGCCGCTGTCGCTCAGGTTCAGTGCGTCGAATCCATGCGCTGACACAGGCTGGATCGCGATCGTGCTGGCAGATGCATGCGGCCGGGCGCTAGTCGAGCTGCGTGATGGCGGACTGGACGATGACTTGTGAAGCAGGTGCAAGGCAGCAGCGCTGGCCCCGCCGACTGCGACCAAGGCAAGCAAACTGACGACCAGCACTCGGCCGCCGCCCCGGCGCCGGATTGGCATGTCGTCCTGCGGCGGGCCGTACGCGCGCGACCGCGGGCGTTGCGGTGGGGTCGGCCGCCCGAAATCCTGGCGGGCAGTACGGGCAGCCGTGCTGGGCGGCGCCGGGGCCTGGCGCGCTGGCAGCGCCGCCGCCAGGGCGGCGGCGAACTCGGCCGGCGACTCAAAAAGTCTCTGCTCGTCCTCGCCGGGCAGAGCGAGAGCCCGGGCCGTGATGTCGTCAAGGACGGCGGGAATGCCGGCGCGGACCTGACGCGGCCGCCAGGGGCGTCCCTCAGACTCAGGCGCTGGGGGGAGGCCCGCGTCATCTTGTCCCGGCCAAAGGCCAGTCAGCCCCGCATACAGCAGCTGGCCAAGGCCTCGAGTGTCGGCCAGCTCAGGATCGTCGGCCGACAACCCCGTGAGGGCGGCATCAATACCGAGCCCTGTCACCTTCACGCCACCGCCCGGAGTCCACCGGATTGCATCGGGGCGGAGGCACAGGTGCGCCAGGCCAGCAGCGTGGGCTCCGGACAGAGCGCCGGCAACCTCTGCGACGATCCGGGCCGCGGCCAGGGGATCTACCGAGTCGGCCGCCAGCAGGTCGCCGAGAGTGTCGCCGACAGGCCACTCCAGAACGATATAGCCGTGATCCCAGCTGTCCTCGACGTCAAATACCTGCGTCAGCCGGGTGTCTGTCAGCCTGCTCGCGGCCCTGGCCGCGGTGATCACCTGGTCTAGCCGCGGGTACCCAGCCGCGAACGTGATCACGCTGACGGGCCTGGCGAGGATCTCGTCGATCGCCTTCCAGGCAGACCAGCCAGCGGCTGCGGCGAGCCGGTCCTCCAGGCGGTACCGGCCGCCGAGCCGTATACCGGGCTCTGACGTAAAGGTGCTCATGCTCGCGGTTCAAAGGCGTGCGGGACCTCGAACCTCCCCTCGCGGGCCGTAGGTGATCAACGGTCTCAGATATGGCAATGATGCTGCACTCCATGCTAGGCCGCTGGGTCTTCCGCCGGCAGCCGTGCGCCCAGGTGGCGGCAAACCGTTACCGGCTGGAGACGTCGGGCGGCCAGTCACCTGAGCGCCACTCGCGCCGGAACCCAGGCTGTCACCGGCCGAGCCTGGCGAGGAAGGCCCGGCTCAGGCCCGTGAGCTCTTCCATCCGCAGTGCCCTGGCGAAGATCAGATACATCGACAGCGCAAGGCCACCGCCGATGATGACGTCGGCGATCGCGTTATCCCCGGAGATGACACCGACTAGCACGGCGATGAGCGCGGCGGGCAGCGTCGCGGCGTGCATCCGCACCAGCGACCGGCCGATCCGGTAGCCGTCGAGTCCGCGCAGCCGCCGCGTGAGTATCAGCCAGGAGATGATCATGCCAATGAAGTTCGACAGGCCGAAGCCAACTCCGAGCGCGGCCACCACAGCGCTGCGGTGCAGGACAGCCAGAGCGGCAAGGTTCGCCACGATGTTCACGGTCATTGTGACGAAGCCGATCAGCGCCGGGGTCTTACTGTCATGGAGCGAGTAGAAGACCCGAAGCTGAAGCTGGAAAATCGTGTACGGGAGCAGGCCCAGGCAGAACACGGCGAACACGACGCCGATATACCGGGCCTCTGCGGCCGTCATCGCGCCGTGTCCCAGGAAGACCTCAGCTAGCTGCGGACCTAGCACCGCAAGTACGAGCGAGCAAGGCACCACAATGGCCGACGCAAGTCGTGTGCCGGAGGAGAAGTCCTGGCGGACCAGGCCGTAGCGCCGCTCGGCCGCGTGTGCGCTCATCCGCGGCAGCAGCGCAGTGATGACCGAGATGCCGACAACCGCGTAGGGCAGCTGGAAGAGCAGCCAGGCGTAGTTGTACTGCGTGATGCCTTCCAGGCTGGCGTCGCCCGCCACCTTGGTCGTGACGAGAAATGCGATCTGAGTGGCCACGATGTAGCCGAACATCCAGCCGGCCATGTGGCCGATCTCGGCGACCTCCGCACGGCGGAAGTCGAGGCGTGGCCGCCAGCGGAAGCCGACGCGGCGCATGGCCGGAAGCAGTGCGATCGTCTGCGCGATGATCCCAAGCGTCGTGCCGAAGCCCAGGAGCTCGACCTCGGAGCCAGTGATCGTGGCTGGGGTCTTATGCAGACCAGCCGTGGCGATGTACATGCCGAGAACCGTGATAACGACGGCGTTGTTGACGATGGGCGTCCACATCGGCGCGGCGAAGCTGCCGCGTGCGTTCAATATCGCGCCAATGAGCGAGCTGACCCCGTAGAAGAAGATCTGCGGTATGAAGAACAGCGAGAAGATGATCGCCAGGTGCAGCGTTGCATGCGAATCGGTGATCTTGCTTCCGGCGTACAGGTGCACGATCGGCACCGCCGCTACGATCGCCAGCAGCGTCACCGCCGCCAGCGCGCCCGTGATCAGAGTGAACATCCGCTGCTCATAGCCGTCGCCGCGGCCCGACTCCCGTTTGGCTGCGTTCACGATCAGCGGCACGATGACGCTGGTGAGAATGCCGCCGAGCGCCAGGTTATAGACCACGTTGGGCAGCGTGTTGGACAAGTTGTAGGCAGCCGCGATGCCCAGCGCGCCGAGTGCTGACGACTGGACAATCTGCCGCAGGAACCCCGTCAGCCGCGAAGCGAGCGTGCCGATCGCCATGACGCTGCTGGACTTGGCGATCGAAAACGAGGCGGTGCTGTCGATCGGCGCACTCGTACCTGGGACGCCGGCATCGGCGACACCTGAACTGGCGACCCGGGTTCCTGGCGGGCGCAGCCCCGCTCCGCTCGCTGGCCCGCGAGGACGTACATCACCAGGCCGCTGACCGTCGGGGAGCCTGGCTGGCCGTCGCTGCGGCGGTGCCTCGTAAGCGGGTGGCTGGTAGGCAGGCGGCTCGTAGGGCGGTCGCTCGTATGCCCTCGGTGAGTCGTATGGAGGACGACCGCGCGGCGGCGGGTCATAACCGGGCCGCTGGTATCCCGACGGCTCGTAGTACTCCCGCGGCCGATGGCCCGGCGGCTGGCTGGGCGCCGGTGCATCGTCACCGGACCGCACGCGGCGGGCATGCCGACCGGGAATGCGCGCGCCCGGCTCGGGCCCTTCCGGCAGATCAGGAGGCTCTAGCCGATCCGGACGGCGTGTCCACCCCCGCGTTCGCTGATCCTGCGGAGCAGGGGCTCCGGCGGCGTAGGAAGCGGCCCCGTTCCCGCCCTGCTGGTCCCGTCGATCCCGGCGCCGCGAAGAGCCGGGACCGCCGTAGTAGTAGTCATCGTCGCGGTCGGACCGCCCACGGTCTGGGGCGCTCCCGGCCCAGTCGACGTTGGAAAGATCGATTTGCCAGCCGGTGTCATCGAACAGCGGGCCCGTGTAATCCTGGCCAGCGCTCCAGCCGGGAACAGCCGGCCTGACATCCCAGTCTGACCCGGCGCCCTCGCCGTAGCGGTCAGATTCGGGGGGTGTCATCGATCTCCTCAATCACGGTGCGGGCTTCCCGACCGCTCCAAGCTCGCGCGTTCAGCATTGACGGTATCTGCTTCAGCGGGATCGGCGCTCCCAGCACCATCGTGAATATTGTCGGGCCCGTTATCGGCCGGCGGGCCAGCACCTGTGTCTGGGCGACCGCGGCGGACGGCGCGCGCAGCCGACGCGATCAGGAAAACGCCCAGTGCAGCCGCGAAAATGATCATCCCGAGGAAGCCGACCTGCGTCGCCTGGATCGTCATGCGCAGCGGCACCGACACAGGGTCGCCACGCTGTGTAGCGAGCAGCATCGTGACGGTCGTAGAGCCAACGGCTGTCGCCTGGACGCGCAGGCGGATGGTCTGGGTCTGGCGCGCAGGAACGGTGATGAGACCTGGCGGATCCGCTTCGATCTTGATGCCGCTCGCCTGGTTGTACTGAAGCTGCAGCGCGATCTTGACTGGGTAGCCGAGGCGGTTGTCGATCGAGACCGGCACGCTGCCCTTGAGGCCGCCGAGGGTGATCCGCTTCTCTGCGATGATCCGGACGGCTTGCTGTTGGACGACGATGCGCCAGACCACTGTGCCGAGCATCGCGTCCACGGTGTTCGCTGATGTGGACTGGAGGGCCGAAGACTCCAGCGTCGAAAGCGCTAGGTACATGTCAGGATCGGGATGGGCCCTGATGCCCTGAAGCTCGCGGATCTCGCCATCAAGTTTCCGGAGCTTGCGTAGCTCAGCCCGGGTGATCCGGGTCGACCACAGGCTGAGGTCGGGCCAGTTCTGTGTCGCGACGATCGGAATGTGCTTCGCGCTGGCCAGTGATGTCAGTGTGACCTGGCTCAGCCAGGGCGCTGACGTGTCGGCGAGTAGGCCTGCCGCAAGCGCCGCCGAAGGAGCCCAGCGCGGCGGCGGTGCCACCACGATCGGCTGCGCCGGAACCTGCTGCGCTAGCAGGGCCGTCTCGGCGAGGAACGCCTGGCGGGTGCTGAAGACGGAGCCGGGGGTGCTGGTGCCCGAGCCGAGCAACTGGGTCAGAGCCTGGCTCGCGAGCAGCGCGGTCATGTAGCTGCCACCGCCGTCCAGCGTCTTGAGCACTGAATACTGCCCGCCAGGGAAGGCCGAGCTGCTCAGTACCAGGGTGCGGATGGAGTCGGCGTTGGCCAGGTTCTCCACGGTCCCGTAACCGGGTACGTCGGCTGGCGACCATGCGATGCTGGCCGCCTGGATGTTTGGTGCGCTCGTCGCGCCGCTCGGCGGTAGGGCAACAAGGTCTGGGCGGCGCAGGATGTTGTTAGCGAGATCGCGACCGAGGGCGAATGACTGCGTGACGTCGGACCCGTGGCCGACGGCGATCAGGGCAGCGGCATTCGGGTCGCCGTAGGGCGTGACACTCAACGGTCGGCCCGAGGTCGCGCTTGCCACGTTGGTGAGCCATGCCGAGGCCGTCTGTGCCCACCGCGGCTGCAACTTCTGACACGTCGTCAGGGCGCGGGCGTTCGCCAGGACGGCCGGATCTATCACCCAGGTGACGTCCTGGTCGACAGTCCCGGTGCTGGCAAGCTCGCCCAGCCGCCCGCCCGGGCTGAGGCTCTGCGCCAGGGCGGCCGCCTGCGGTCCAGAGCAGTTGCCCTGCCATGGCTCGTTGAGCAGGGGAACGTCGATCAACGGCCAGAGCCACGCGATCTTCGCAAGCGCTGGCCGTGAGCTGGCATAAGAGCCCTTGTGGTCGGGCTCGTAAGGCAGGTATGTCGTCGCCGTCGCAAGCGGGTTACCGAACTGGCCCTGGACCTGCGCCGCGATGGGGTAGACGCCGAAGGTCGTCATGCCGATCGCGCTGGCCGGCACCTTCACCGACCAGTCCGTGGAAGCACCTGGTGCGAGCTGGCCGCTCGCATGCCACGTCCGACCTGGTAGCGCCGCGGTGGCCGGGCTGCCGGACGGGCTCATGCCCTGTTGGAGCGCGGTCACGCTGGCCACCGGGGTGCTTGACCCGAACAACTGGACGGTCAGCTGACTAGCCGCGGTCCTGGAATTGTTGTGCAGCGTGCCCGTGACCGTGATGGTGGCGCGGGGAGTCGCCCACCGCGGACTCATGGCGGTGATGACGATGCTCACCGGCGGCGGTTGCTGGCTTGTGACCGCCGCAGCAGCCGGTTGGCTGACCAGGAGCACGGCGGGCAGCGCGAGGCCGGCAGCGACCAGCATGGCTGCTAGGGCCCTGGTGGCCCGTCGTGCCATCTCCCACCCGCCTGTCGCCCTAATGCGGATCCCGCCGCGCTGCTGCACCGGTCGAATGTCCGGAAACCCGCGGAGGGCGCGGACTCCGGGCGGCGGTGGCATGCCGAGAATGCTATTGCGGCTGGCCGAGTGCCCGAGGCATGGCCGCGGCGATCTTCACCGACCGCTATTGGCAGTATCCTGCGACTCACTCCAAGAGATTCCCGGCTTTTCCGTTTCCCACAGGCTACGCCAGCGACCTATTCTCGATGCCCGTGCCAGAACCAGACCGGCTGACGAAGCGGCAAGCAACCGCTGCGATGCTTGCCGCCATCTCTCCGCTCGCCAACGACCTAGGCGAGCTCTTTGCCGCAGCCGGTCATGACCTAGCCCTCGTCGGCGGGTCCGTCAGGGACGTGTTCCTCAACCGGCAATCGGATGACATCGACCTCACCACCGACGCGCCGCCTGACCGCGTCCAGACCATCGTTCGCGACTGGGCTGATCAGGTCTGGACCATCGGTATCGAGTACGGCACCGTCGGACTGCGCAAAGACAGGTCGACTTTCGAGATCACCACATACCGCAGCGAGAGCTACGATCGCACTTCCCGCAAGCCTGTCGTGTCGTTCGGTCGCTCTCTCGAAGAGGACCTGGCCAGGCGTGACTTCACGGTGAACGCGATGGCGGCCCGACTGCCAGGACATGAGCTGGTCGACCCGTTCGGAGGCCTCGCTGACCTCAGGCGCAAGGTGCTGCGGACCCCGGGCGCGCCGCAGGAGTCATTTACGGACGACCCGCTCCGGATCTTGCGGGCGGCCAGGTTCACTTCCCAGCTCGACTTCACAGCCACCCCGGCGGTGCGCGACGCGATGCAAGAACTGGCTGGCTTGCTGGCGCCGCCCAAGGTGTCGGCCGAGCGGATCGGGGGCGAACTGACGAAGCTGCTCTTGTCGCGGGTGCGGCGGGGCCCCGCGGCCGGGATTCGGCTGCTGGTCGAGACCGGCGTCACGGATCAGGTGCTGCCCGAGATCCCGCGGCTCCGGCTCGAGACCGACGAGCACCTCCGGCATAAAGACGTCTACGAGCACTCGCTGACTGTCCTAAGCCAGGCCATCGGCCTGGAAGCCAGATACGGCCTGGAGCCCGACATTGTGCTGCGGCTGGCCGCGCTCCTGCATGACATCGGTAAGCCGCGAACCCGCGAGCTACTGCCAGACGGCCGGGTCGCCTTTCACCACCACGAGCGTGTCGGGGCGAAGATGGCCGGCAAACGGCTGTCGCAGCTGCGTTACAGCAAGGACATCGTCGACGACGTGAGCCGTCTGATCGAGCTGCATCTGCGATTCCACGGCTATGGCGGCGGCGAGTGGACGGATTCCGCCGTGCGCAGGTATGTCACGGATGCGGGGCCGCTGCTGAAGCGGCTGCACGCGCTGACGAGAGCCGACTGCACGACCAGGAACAAGGCCAAGGCGCAGCGGCTCGAGCGCGCGTACGACGGCCTGGAGGCGCGTATCGCCGAGCTCGCAGCCAAGGAGGAACTGGCCAGCATGCGGCCGGACCTCGATGGCCACGAGATCATGGCGATCCTCGGCATCCCGCCGGGGCGGCTGGTCGGCCTTGCGTACTCCTACCTCAGGGAGCTGCGGATCGAGCTCGGCCCCCTGGGACCGGACGCCGCCAGAGCTGAGCTGCTGCGCTGGGCCGCGTCACAGGGTCTGCAGGTGCCGCCTGAGGCGCAGCCGCCGGATACCGGTTCGCCGGGTTCGGGCACGGCCGATCCGGCTGGCGGTTAAGGCCCGCTAGGCGCTGGCCGCCGGCGGACGCTGGCTGAGCGCCCAGTGAACCGCCGCGGCCAGGACGTAGCCGATCGCAACGGCTGCTATCAGGCTCGCTGACTTGCCAGTAATCGGCATGAAGACGGCGCCCACCGCGGCGCCGATGACGAACAGCACGTTGAAGGCCATGTCATAGAACGAGAACGCTCGGCCCCGGTAGTCGTCCCCGACGTCCTCCTGAAGAATTGTCGTCGCACAGATCGCGATACCTTGCCCGGCGAGGCCCAGGAAGAAGCCCAGGACGAGGAAGCCGGTTATCTTGTACGGCGCGCCGAGCACTCCCGTGGCCACCGCACCGAGAAGGAGCAACGCGGTGATCCATGTCTGCTTGCTGATCCGCCGCGTTGCGATCGGAGTAACGAACGCGGCCGCCCCGTAGCCGATCGCCACCAGCGCGGTCAGGACGGCGTAGTGGCTGAGCGCCTTGTTCGCGCTCTCGGTCCGGTAGAAGAAGTTGCGATACAGCAAAATCGACATCAGGAACAAGACGCCGTAAAACAGGCGGTTAGCCCCGGTCGCCGCCAGGGCCGCCGCCGAGCTGCGACGGCTGGCGATATACCTCGCACCGGCGACGAGGCCCGTCAGGACGATCCCTAGGTCGGCGAATATCCCGGGCTTCCGCTCGCGAGCATCCTGTGCGGGTCCGAGCAAGTCGCGCCCCATCGTGGCGCTGACCAGGCCAGCGCCCACATAGCAGCAGGCGGCGGCGAGCAAGGTCGCCGCGTATTCACCTCGGCCGCCGTGCAGTGCCACGTGCACGCCGAGGCCCGCCAGGCCGCCGATGGCCGCTGCGATCCCGCCGGCGGTCGGTGACACCGAGTTGGCCATGACGAGCTTGTCTTCCGGCACGACATGCGGGAGCGCTGCAGACAGGGAAGCTAGGAAGAATCTGTTCACGCCAAGCACTGCCAGTACGCCCACGTACAGCGGGACCCCGAGGCTGCCCGACGCCACGAGACTTGCGGTGATCGCCACGAAGACGGACCTGAGGAGCGCGGACCAGACGAGGATCTGGCGCCTCGACCAGCGGTCGATGAAGACGCCCGCGAACGGCCCGATCAGTGAGTACGGCAGGTACAGGACAGCGAACGCGGCGGCACCTGACGTCGGATTCGGAAAGCTCGTGGCGTTAAAGAAGACATATCCGCCCAGGCCCGCCGTGAACAGGCCGTCGCCGGTCTGCGAGATCAGCCGAGTCGAGAACAGCCGACGGAAGTCGTGCTCAGCCCAGACGATCCGGAGGTCCCGCAGGAAAGACGAGCGCTGCGCCTGGTCAGGCGGTTGGCCTGGGGCGGCCGCGGCGGCGGTCGCCGACATCGGGCGAAGTGGTTCCTGCCGGGACACGGCCACAGCCTATGGCCCGGCTCCGCGCCTGGCGACCGGCCGGTGGCCGTTCACCGCGGCAGGCGCGCGCCGGGCCGCAGGCTGCTAGCGCTCGAGCTCGCCCCGGATGAACTTGTCGACTGCCTCGCGGGCCACGTCGTCGCTGTACTGTTCTGGCGGCGACTTCATGAAGTACGAAGAAGCGGACACGACCGGGCCGCCGATGCCGCGGTCCTTGGCAATCTTGGCGGCGCGCACCGCGTCGATGATGACGCCCGCCGAGTTGGGCGAGTCCCAGACCTCGAGCTTGTACTCGAGGTTGAGTGGCGTGTCACCGAAGGACCGGCCCTCGAGGCGGACGTAGGCCCACTTGCGGTCGTCGAGCCACGGCACGTGATCGGACGGGCCGATGTGAACATCAGCCTTGGCCATCTCATGCGGGATCTGCGAGGTCACCGACTGGGTCTTGGAGAGCTTCTTGGACTGCAGGCGCTTGCGCTCCAGCATGTTCATGAAGTCCATGTTCCCGCCGAAGTTGAGCTGGTAGGTCCGCAGCAGTTCGACGCCGCGGTCCTCGAACAGCTTGGCCATCACGCGATGCGTGATGGTGGCGCCGACCTGTGACTTGATGTCGTCACCAATGATCGGAACGCCAGCCTCGGCGAACTTCGCGGCCCAGACGGGGTCGGAGGCGATGAAGACGGGCAGGGCGTTCACGAACGCGACGCCCGCGTCGATGGCGCACTGAGCGTAGAAGCGGTCCGCCTGCTCCGAGCCGACCGGGAGATAGGACACCAGAACGTCGGCGTGCACGTCGCGCAGCACCTGGGCCACGTCGACCGGCTGCTCGTCGGACTCGGTGATGATGTCCCGGTAGTACTCGCCGAGACCGTCCATTGTCGGCCCGCGCTGCACTGTCACACCGGTCGGCGGCACGTCGCAGATCTTGATCGTGTTGTTTTCACTCGCCACGATCGCCTCGGCGATATCACGCCCGACCTTCTTGGCGTCCACGTCGAAGGCAGCCACGAACTCGATGTCGCGGACGTGATACGGGCCGAACTGGACGTGCATAAGGCCCGGTACCCGGCTCGCCGGGTCGGCGTCCTTGTAGTACTCAACGCCCTGAACGAGGGAACTTGCGCAGTTCCCAACGCCCACGATGGCTACCCGTACCGAA
>Ga0126373_10004199_pt1 | contig 10975 bp, 7 predicted proteins | sample PanSoiMetPlot_11_FD_92545 | JGI IMG/M metagenome (GOLD analysis project Ga0126373, IMG submission 92545) | Tropical forest soil microbial communities from Panama - MetaG Plot_11 | ecosystem: Environmental > Terrestrial > Soil > Tropical forest > Bulk soil | place: Panama | collected 2016-02-17
CCTGTGCGGCACTTAATTCGTGTAATGCAAGCACAGAAGCCTAAGACCTAACAAATTTCGTTCCCTCTTGCCTGGGCTTACCCTTCTTCAGCAGGATTGAATTTTCGATAGGGACAGTCAACCGGGTCGTATGCTGGATCGCTCCTGAAGTGCCGCTAATCGTGGCTGTGTAGTTCATCGGGCCTTGTCCCCCCGAACCGTTGCCATTGTTGTTATTGCCCCCGCCACATGCGGTCTGCGGGAGCAATCCTAGCAGGAGCATGCTGCAGAGCATCCAGTGTCCGTGCCGCAGCTTTCGTGACCCTCCAACTACAGTGATCCCAAACATGAGCGGAAACCAGAGAGCGTAGAGGAACTTGCTCTGCCAATGGCTCAAGGGAGCCTGCAGAGCTGCCACACTTGCAGGTGCCGTAATCGTGAGAGTTGAACTGACTGAGTTGGAGCCCGGTGTAACCGCAGTTGCCGAGAAGCTGCACGCTGGCAGCGGCGCTGGTCCCGTTACAGCGCAGTTGAGCTGAATCGCATTGGTGAACGGACCATTTAGACCAGCCATGGTCAACACGTCCGAACCCTGACCTCCGGGCCGCAGAGTCAACTTCGTTGATGCCGGGCTGAGCGAGAAATCCTGTCGTGTGAAAGTTGCTGTCACAGACATGGCGGCTTTCATCGTGATGCTGCACGGGCCCGTGCCTGAGCAGGCGCCGCTCCAGCCGGTGAAATTCGAGGTGGAATTCGGCGTTGCCGTCACCGTGACCTTCGCTCCGCCGGGAAAGCTGGCCGAGCACTTCGCGTTGCAGTCGATCCCAGCTGGAACGCTGGTTACCGTTCCACCGCCTGTACCGCTTTCGGCCAGATGAAGGTAGAACCCCGCCGCGTTGAACAAGACATAAACTGAGCTGTCGGCAAAATTACCAAGCCCGCCTCCCACGACCAAGTCGGTCGTGTAATCGCCATCGAAATCGCCGGCAGCAATGCCGGTCGCAAACTGCGCATCGCCGAAAGAATAGTTGATCTGTGGCTGGAAGGTACCATCGGCTTTCCCTAACAGCACACTCACCATTCCGCTTCCTTGCGCCGCTACGTCAACTATGCCGTCTCCGTTGAAATCACCAATGATGATTGCACCGGGAGTACTTGCCACTGGATAGCTCACTGCTTTCTTAAACGTGCCATCGCCATTTCCCTGAAGAATACTGATCGTGCTGTCGCCGTTGTTGCCAACGGCAAGGTCGAGCTCGCCATCGCCGTTAAAGTCGGCCACAGACAAGGCAGTGGGCTGCGCTCCGACGGGATACGTCACGGGTGCTTGGAAGGTACCGTCCCCATTGCCCAAAAGAATGTTCACGGTATTGGTCGCGACGTCCGGCACGGCAAGGTCGAGCTTCCCATCGCCGTTGAAATCGCCGACGGCTGGAACTTCCATGCAAACGGCCACAGAGGTGGGATCACATGCCTGTCCAGTTGAATAGCTCACAGACCCTTGAAACGTACCATCACCATTGCCCAGCAGAATGTCTACATGCCCGTTGCCATCAGTGAACACCAGATCGAGTTTGCCATTGCCGTTGAAATCACCAACCGCTGCGCTTGGATGCGTTCCTGAGTCCTGCGTGCCGTAGCCTACCGGAGGCTGGAACGTGCCATCGCCATTACCCAAGAGAACGTACCTGCCTGTACCGAGTCCGGCGACCGCAAGATCGAGTTTTCCGTCACGGTTAAAATCTCCAGTGGCCACGCCATAAGGAGCGAATACAGGAACCATAGCTGGCGGCTGGAACGTGCCATCGCCGTTGCCCAGAAGGACACCAATACCTGCCGAGCCGCCAGAACTCATTGCGACAACGAAATCCAGCTTGCCGTCACCGTTGAAATCACCGACTGCGGCCGACATGGGAATGGCGGCGCAACAGCCAAACTGGATTCGCGGCGGCTGCTCAAAGGTCCCGTTGCCATTGCCAGCGAGAACCGTTACAGTGCCATTAGCGACATTGTTTAATGCCGCGATGTCTGCTTTCCCGCCAGCCTCGAAGATTGCTATCGCTGACATGTAAGGCCCGGCAGCGTACTCGACAGCCGTTTGGAATGTGCCATCGCCATTTCCCAACAGCACACTCAACCCTCCATTGTCGTTAGTGGGACCCACTGACGTGGTGCCTTGGACCACATCGAGCTTGCCATCGCCGTTAACATCTCCAATAGCCAGCGGGCCCGACCCAGAGGGTGTTGCGTACGCCGTCGGTGCTTGGAATGTGCCGTCCCCGTTGCTCAAGTAAACGGAGATACGGTTGCCACTGCTGACAACTACATCAAGCTTTCCATCACCATTAAGATCGGCAATGGCAGGCGAAGAGCCAGCGCCCGTGCAACATTGTGTGTAGTTCTGGAATGTGCCGTCGCCGTTGCCAACAATTATCTCGAAAGAATTGCTCGAGCTGCCACCACACACTTCGCCGTAGATGGTCTTGTGACATCCGTACGTGGTGAGGGTTGCCAGCAGCAGCAAGTCCGCTTTACCGTCGTTATTGAAATCACCCGCGACCGTGGAAGAAGTACCGAGAAAGTAGCGGGTGTAGTTCGTTGGGTAAGTGCCGACCGTATAGGAATAACCGGTTGTGTAGCTGACCGGCGCCTGGAATGTGCCGTCCCCGTTGCCTAAAAGCACGCTCATCACCATCTGGCCGCTATTCACGGCGAGGTCGAGCTTGCCATCGTTGTTGAAGTCTCCGGCTGCCAGCCACGAGGCCTCTATGATTGCGGGATAGCTCACCGCTGGCTGGAATGTTCCATCACTCTTGCCGAGAAGTATGCTGACGGTCTCATCGGTGTGGTTGGCGACCGCCAGATCAAGCTTGTTGTCGCCATTGAAGTCGCCAGCAACAATCGCGGCTGGACCGTTTCCCACGGCGTAACTCACCGGCGGCTGGAACGTACCGTCTCCATTGCTGAGCAGCACGCTCATGCTGCCGGCACTGTTGTTGACTACGGCCACATCCATCTTTCCGTCGCCGTTGAAGTCACCGGTTATCTCCGCAACCGGATCCGGCCCGGCAGGAAATGCCTGCGGAGCTTTGAAGAGCTGGACTTGCGCACTCGCTTCGTCAGCTTTCATCGACAGCAGCATCGCCAGAGTGAGACTGAGAACCCACACTCGATTCTTTGTTTTCATGACGAACCTCCTCCAGCAAGTTGCACAAGCCCGCGTGAACTGCAAACAAGATCTTCGACGGTCTGCGTTACTGCTTCTCTGCCTCGGCGGTTATTACAACGGGAATATTTGTGCCATCAGCGAGCACCAGCGATTCGAAAATGGCTCGGCTTTGTTTTCCGTTTTTGACGAATACTTCTGCGAGAACACCCGTGCGAAGTAGATTGCCGGCCTGATCGTAAATGCCAATCGTCGCTGTTGCTGTGCAGTCAGAGTTCACTCTGCCTGATCCTTTGAGCACCTCCTGTGCCGAAGCTCCAGCGACGGTTCTGGTCTGTGTCCCGGAGACATTTCCATCCGCGTCGAGGGTGTATCTGCCAACGGCAGCGACCGGAACCGGCCCCAAGGGAAGGAGCAGCATCCCTGTATACGTGTATCCCCAATTGCCCGCCACACTTGCCATCGTGCAGGTTGATGCATGTGCTGGTGGCGCCAGAGTGGCCAGGAACATAGCAAAGGAAAGAATCGTTAAAGTTGCGAGTGCGCCGTTGCGTCTCATGGTTGTCCTCCTAATCGAATTTTGTGACGCCAGACCCCAATGTTTCGAAAAGCTGGGCAGCTCTCTTACTGCTTCTTGGCATCGAATGTGGCCGTGTTGCCTGGGTCCGTTTGAATGGCCAAGATTTCAGCTCCACCGCCAGCGATTTCGAAATTAAAGTGAATGCCGGCAGTTGTGTCGGTGGTGGTACCAGTGCAGTCGGAGTTCACTGTGTAGGTACCGATGTCGGGTGTACTGGTGGTGCTTACAGACCCGTTAAACGAGGCTGTGTAGATGGCTGTAGAGTTTCCTTGCCCGTCGAACATCAAAACTCCTACAACGTCCCCGGGTGTGTCGGTCGGCCCCTTCGACGTGTGTCCACGGGTGCCAAATCCTGTGTAGACAAATGGGTAGTTGCTATCAGCGTGGCATCGCTACATCCACCCTGCGCATGGACCGTGGGCAATGAGGTGATGTGTTGCTTCGCGGTCGGAGCCAGCATCGCTACGGCTGCAACCACGACGAAAGCCGAAAATACGGTGATCGCTCGTTTCATGGTTTTTCTCTCCTTTCACGGACCACCCAGACAGCTGCGGTTCGGCCCTTTTTGCGCGCGCCCGTATCGAAGGTCAATACTCCGCGCGTATTCTGTTTTGATTTTTTGTTGATTCGGCTAATCGGCTGTAGGAGTGTAACTTACGAGAATATCTGTTCTTTTCGTGATACACTTCGCAGCACAAATGGGGGGTGTCGGCCCGCGTGAATGATGTCCCTTCATCTCATGCGCCCATTCGGTTCGGGGTCTTCGAACTGGATACTGAGAGTCGAGAACTGCGCAAGCAGGGTGTGAGAGTCCGGCTTCAAGAACAGCCTTTCCAGATTCTCCACGTTCTGTTGGAGCACCCTGGCAGAGTTGTCACGCGCGAAGAACTGCAGCAACGCATCTGGCCGTCGGACACGTTTGTGGACTTCGATCGCGGTCTGTACAACGCGATCAAGAAGCTGCGCGGGGCTCTGGGAGACTCGGCAGAGAGTCCGCGTTTCATCGAAACCCTCTCCGGGCGCGGTTACCGGTTTATTGCGGGGGTGACTGGAAATGGGAGTGCGGCAGCGACACAAGTGTCGTCATTTGCCGCAAAAACACCCGACATCAAGCGGAAGCCGCGAACAGGTATCGTGTTGATTATTGCAGCCTTGGCGCTGGTCGGTGCAGTCGTAGTTCTGATACCTGCAAAATCTTGGCAGCCGTTCACAAGCAAGACCACCGATCCACAGATTCGCTCAATCGCTGTGCTGCCGTTGCAAAATCTCTCTGCAGATCCTAACCAAGAATATTTCTCGGATGGAATGACTGATGCCTTGATCACGGATCTGGCACAACTTGGTTCGATGAGGGTCATTTCGCGCACCTCGATCATGCATTACAAACGTACCGACAAGACCCTGCCAGAGATCGCGCGGGAGCTGAACGTAGACGGCATTGTCGAGGGGACGGTACAGCGTTCAGGGGATCTGCGCATCACGGTACAGTTAATTCAAGGTCCAGCGGACAAGCACCTCTGGGCCAGCACCTACGAAGAAGATGTGCGCGATGTCTTTGCGCTGGAAAGAAACGTAACCGAAGACATCGCCAGCCAAGTTCAAGCGCGCGTGATTACGCCGAATCAACGTTCGCACACAGAACCAAGACCGGTGGATCCTAAAGTTCTGGACGCATATCTCCAAGGCAATTATCACCTGAGCCGCTATGGCGAGGGCTCTGGACAGGAGGAGACGAAGCAGGCTGCCAAGTATTTCCAGGAGGCGATTGATGGCGATCCCAATTTTGCGCCCTCGTACGTTGGTATGGCAGACGCCTATGGCAACGTTCTCCTAGGGTCTGCTGAAGATGCAGCAATCAGACGGAAAGCGGTAGAAAGAGCTGAGGAACTTGACCCCAATTATTCGGATGCTCGACTCGATTTAGGGTGGGTCAAGTGGCAACCCAATTTAGATTGGCAAGGAGCTGAGGGAGAATTCAGACGAGCAATCGCACTCAATCCCAACAGCGCCAGTGCTCGCTTTTCGCTTGGATTTCTCCTGATCGCCATGGGTCGCGTGACCGAAGGACTGCAAGAATGTAAGCTTGCCCAGCAACTCAACCCAAATGCTGATGAATCTTCGATGTGCTTTTTTCATGCGCGCGATTACGACACCTCCATGGCCCTACAGAAGCTCATGCTCAAGAAAGATCCGAGCAACGGCTATCTTCACTGCTTCCTCTTCAACAACTATTTCAAAAAGGGCATGCATAAAGAGGCTATTGAGGAAATGGCCGCGTGCGCGAGGCTGTTCGGGTTTTCAGAGGGTGCGGCTAAGATTGAGCGTGAGCTTACTGTCTCGGGCCCCCGCGCCGCCATACAACTGTGGGCAAAGGGCCTGGAGCAACTTCAGGAAGTCCACCAGATCTTTATGCCAGGAAATCTGGCGGTTGCCTACACAATCCTGGGCGACAAGGACCGTGCCTTCTACTGGCTGGAACAAGCGTATCAACATCGAGAGGCGGTGGGCGTCGACGGTGGAGTGTTCTTTCTAAGGTCGGAACCTATGTACGACCCGCTGCGCTCCGATCCGAGATTCGATGACCTTCTTCGCCGCGTCGGATTACCTCCTGGTCAGAGTTCAGTAGCATCGACATCGTCTCACTGAGTTTAGGAGTTCGCTGTGGACTTCGAGCAGAAGACAGCAGAGCAAGGAGTGACGACTTCAGGGGATGATCTCCGTGGTCGCCGAACGCTCCTCCGCTTCGGTGTCTTCGAGTTGGATACTGAGAGCCGAGAACTGCACAAGCAGGGCGTGAAAGTCCGACTTCAGGAACAGCCCTTCCAGATTCTGCAAGTCCTGTTGGAACATCCTGGCAAAGTTGTCACCCGCGAGGAACTGCAAAAGCGGATCTGGCCCTCGGACACTTTTGTGGACTTTGATCGTGGCCTGTATAACGCGATCAAGAAGCTGCGCGAAGCCTTGGGCGATTCGGCGGAAAATCCCCGCTTCATCGAAACGCTCTCCCGGCGAGGCTACCGTTTCATTGAGGCGGTGAAAAAAAATGGGAGCGAAGCAGCAGCGGCCCTGCCGTCCTCGGCTGCCAGACCGGAAGCTAGCCATAAGGTGGCAATAGGTATCGCGCTTGCAACGGGAGCGCTAGTGGTGCTAGGTGCGTTTCTGGGTACAAGGAGATTCTGGCAGGAATCATCAAATGCAAATTTCCACATCCGGTCAATTGCCGTTCTGCCATTGCAGAATCTCTCCGCTGATCCTACACAGGAATATTTCTCCGACGGAATGACCGACGCACTGATCACGGATCTGGCGCAGATCGGCAGTATCAAGGTCATCTCCCGCACCTCTTCGATGCAGTACAAGCAGACGAAGAAGCCACTGCCGGAAATCGCACGCGAGTTGAATGTGGATGGAATTGTCGAAGGAACCGTCCAGCGTTCCGGAGATCGCGTGCGAATCACCGCGCAACTCATTCAAGGTCCTTCGGACAAACACCTCTGGGCCAACAGCTACGAACAGGATGTGCACGACGTCTTTGCGCTGGAGCGTAGCGTGACCGAAGACATTGCTCACCAAGTCCGCGCACGCCTTACGCCCTCGAACGAGCCGCAAGCTGCAGGGCCGAAGCGGGTGAATCCCAATGTCCTGGAGGCGTACATGAAGGGCAGCTATTACGCCGACAAGGAGGAAAACGGCGGCGGAAATGCAGCTGGCAGCAAAGCCCGAGAGTATTTCCAAGAAGCGATCGTCGCTGATCCCCAGTTTGCTCCAGCCTATGTCGGACTGGCTAACGCCCACATCGGTCTGTGGCGAGGATCGAATGAAGATTGGGAGGTTGCGGAAAGCTCGGCGAAGAAGGCTATCGAACTTGACCCAACCTCTGCAGATGCTCACAGCACTTTGGGCGAGATCAGGATGCACCGTTTTTGGGACTGGACAATGGCTGAGAAAGAAATCAAGACATCTGTTTCGCTTAGTCCCAACAGTGCTGAAAGCCATGGATCTTTGTGTGGCCTACTGGCCCGTTTGGGACGACTGGACGAGGCGCTAAAGGAATGCGAGATCGCGCAGGAGCTGGATCCGAATCGGGACCACATGTTCGACGTCCTCTATTTCCGAGGTGAGTGCGATCGCTATATTCCGCTGCTCCGGCGGTGGATTGATCTTTATCCAGATTTTTTTGTTGACCACTCTGAACTGGCGCACTGTTACTGGATGAAGGCGATGTACAAAGAAAGCATTCACGAGATGGAACGGGCTCTTGTCCTTTTCGGCTTGCCGGAACTCGCGTCTCACATGCATCAAGCTTTCGTCACTTCTGGTTACAAAGGCGCAGCACGCGTAGCCGCTGAGGGAGTCGAGCAGCTGGCTTCGAGCAAACAAGGGTTTTTCCCGACCGCTGCAGCAAACCTTTACGCCCAGTTGGGGGACAAAGATCGCGCCTTCTATTGGCTGGAACAGGCTTACCAGCTTCCCGAGGTTATCAGCGCCGACGATGGTCTCATGAGTCTGAAAGTGGATCCCATGCTCGATCCCCTGCGCTCGGATCCGAGATACAAAGACCTGCTCCGCCGCGTCGGGCTGCCACCATAAATTTGGATCATCATGTGCGCCACTGCCATAAAACGTCTGCTAATCATTATGCCGCTGCTTCTGGTCCTCGCCAACGTGCTCGCGCCGTTGTTCGCTCAAACGACAGTAGGAACGGGCAGCATTGTTGGCAGTGTCAGCGATCCGTCTGGGGCAGTGATCAGTGGGGCCCAGATCACTATCAGCGATCTTGCGACCGGGCAACTCATTAGCCTCGTCACAAATCCTTCTGGCTCCTTCAATTCGCCTCCTCTGGTACCAGGCAACTACAAGACTTTGGTTTCCGCCAAGGGGTTCCGTTCGTCCGAATCCGTTGTCACTGTGCAGGTTGGCAACACGGCCACTGTCAATGTGAGCCTACGCATCGGAAACGAGAAAGAAGTCGTTGAGGTGCACGATGCCGCCGTGCAGGTAAACACAGAACAACCCACCGTTCAGGGTGTCCTGCATGAACAGCAGGTTGAGAGTTTGCCCGTGAACGGCCGTAGTTTTCTCGACCTGGCACAGCTTGAGCCTGGCGTTCAGATCCAGGACGGAGTCGAGTTTGGCAAGGACGGTTTCTTATCCATTTCCTTTGGCGGTCGATTTGGGCGCACCGCGCGCATCGAGGTGGACGGCATTGACGTGTCGGACGAAGTCTTGGGCTCTACCACGACCGACATTGCAGCGAGCGCGATTCAGGAGTTCCAACTCAGCCAGTCGAGCCACGATTTATCGACGGAGCTGACCACGTCGGGCGCCGTGAATGTCACCACTCGTTCCGGAACCAACGGCATTCACGGTGAAGCTTTCGAATTCTTTCGCGACAGTTCACTGGCGGCGGCGTTGCCGGCGCCTCCAGGTCTGGCAGAACCCTTTCAACGGTCACAGTACGGCGGGCGCGTGGGCGGACCGGTCATCAAGAACAAGTTCTTTTATTTTCTCGATGCCGAACGCACGGTGCAGCACGAACAGGCGCCCGTTCTGGTTGCACCTCCGTTTCAGCAATACTCCGGCAGCTTCAGTGCTCCCTTTCATGAAAACAATCTGATGGCAAAGGCGGATTATCAGTTGTCCGCGATGCACCTGTTCTATCGCTTCAGTTATTTCGACAACAGGCTCACAAGCAACACAGGTTTAGGATATTCGCTCAACGCTCTCAAGAATGTTACGCGCACGCACGTGGCCGGGCTCGACTTCGGGCGCGGAAGCTTTAGCCATAGCATCCGGTTCGGATACCTGAAAACTGTGCACGATGTGGCAGACGCTTCCAGGAGCAGCGGCTTGCCTTTCGGCGGCTATCTCTTGGATTTGGCGATGGGGAACACAGGGCTGGTAACCGGACCCAGCGGGAACGCACCGCAGAAGATTCTACAGAGCAATTATCAAGTGAAATATGACGGCAGCAAAACCGTGGGCTCGCACATCATCCGCTATGGCTTTACCTTTAACCTCATTACTGCAGCCGGGTTTGCTCCGTTTCAGAAGCTTGCGCCGTATTTGTCAACCAATGTGGGTGACTCGGAAGTTTCTTTTGGCGCCACGGGTACTTTTACTTGTCCGGGACCAAACGGCGTTACTCTAACAGGCGCAAGTTGCCCCTTGAACTATCCCGTGGAGTATGTCGGTGTGGGCAACGGCTTGGGATACTACACTCCGTTTCCTGGCTTGGGACTTCCAGCGGGCAGTTTTTTTTATCACCGTTTCGGGGCATATGTGGGTATCAGTTCGAAGTGGAGAAAGAACTTCACATTAACTTATGGCGTGCGCTATGCGCGGGAACCCGGTCGCAGCGACAGCCAGTTTCCCGCGATTCCTCAACTCAATGCGTTGATTCCCGGCTTGGGCAACCCGGTCCGAGAACCGAACACCAATTTCGCGCCGCAGTTGGGCTTTGCCTGGGACCCGACTGGCCGGGGCAAGACCGTGATCAGGGGAGGCATTGGACTGTTCTACGAAAATGTGCTCACGGCCGTTGCGCCTGCGGATCCCCAGTACCGCACGCCCATGGGCAACGTTTTCGCGCAGAGCCCTACTGCCTGCGCTTGTACCGGACTGCTCAGTCGGTTGCTATCCCTGGCGGCACGCTTTGGCCAACCTTCTGCGGCACGGCAGCCGGTGGTCCTGTCGCCATTGGAACGGTAGCCAGTCAGATTGTCGCTTTTCAAGAGCAATACCAGACTGACTCCACGTTTAATCTGAACATACCGAATCCTAACTACGTGGGATCGTTGCTAAACCAGGGTCTGGGGTCCTTTTCATTTCTGTACGATCCCAACTTCCGCACTCCGCGCTCCGTCGAGCTAAACATCGGGGCGTGCAGCGGGAAATCTGCCCAGGCATGATCTTCAGCGCCGACTATGTGCGCAATGTACAGACACACTACTTCTTGGGAATTGACGTGAACCACACTGGCGACGTTCGCTATTTTGACAAAGCCGCAGCCCAACAAGCGATTGCGGTGCGCCGCGCATTCATGGCGAACTGCTCAAGCTCGGCATCGACATCGGCGAGAGCAGTGTCAGCAAGTACATGGTCCGCGGCCGTAAACCGCCGTCGCCAACCTGGCGCACTTTCCTCGAGAACCACCTCTCGCAGATCGTCTCCGTTGATTTCTTCACGGTCCCCACCATCCGTTTCCAGGTACTCTACGTGTTTCTGGTCCTGGCTCATGATCGTCGGCG
>Ga0126373_10004201_pt1 | contig 10974 bp, 7 predicted proteins | sample PanSoiMetPlot_11_FD_92545 | JGI IMG/M metagenome (GOLD analysis project Ga0126373, IMG submission 92545) | Tropical forest soil microbial communities from Panama - MetaG Plot_11 | ecosystem: Environmental > Terrestrial > Soil > Tropical forest > Bulk soil | place: Panama | collected 2016-02-17
AGCGAACAGCCCGGCGGCAAAAGTAGCCGCCGTGCGGTTGAAGATCCTCTTTGTAGTTCCGTGCAGCAGTATCGTCGCCGCGAGCATGAAGCACAGCGATAGTGCACGCGCCGCGGCTAGCCCGCCGATACTGTCCGCGAGAGCTGCCAGCGGCGGATAGACCACCGGTGCGCCAGAGAAGTAATTTTGGAACTGCGGTATCTGAGTGCCGTAAAGCCAGTGAGTCCACTCCATGTGCCCGGACCACAAGTAGAGCGCCTCATCTGTGAATGCCGTGTTCGCCCAGATCAGCCGTGCCGAAAGCGCGGCCTGCAGAAGCAGAATTAGCAGCAGCGGCCACCCTCTGCCGGTGACAATCCGTGACCACGCTGACCGCCACTGCACGGGCGGTGGCATCAGCCTTCGATACGGCCGGGAGTCGGGCAGATCACGCGTCCGCACAAGCGACCGCGATGGCACGTCGACCTCAGAAGCTATACGCAGGATGGCGTTCATTCCGGAGTCTGATTCGGCATCACGAAAACGACCGACGTCGGCGGACCCGCGAACACGACCATCTGGTGCTCTCAAGCGGACAACCTTCGAGGTCTACTCCGAGTGGGCGTCACATCACAGGCCGAGGCTGCCCGCCCGCACCAATGGTGCAATTTAGCCCTCCCCGTGACAACTTAGCTCTCGGCGGACTTATCGTACTACCCTCGGGTTTCGCTGTGAGGCCGTTTGCTTTGGCTAACGAAACTCCACGGGCGCCGTCGGGCCACGAGTTCGGCTCTCAGGGCGCCATGACATCGCACGCGACGTCCGGAAGTTTACTGGCTACGTTGTAACATCGCGGCTGCATCGGAGAGATGATGACTCTCCGGAGCGAGCGAGGCAATGTGGCTGAAGGGGACTTACTCGCCTCTCCGGTCGGCATCAGCGCCGCTGTCAGATCCCGCGGGATCTTCGAATCCGCTGACCATACGCACTTGACGGACTAGCCATCGCAGCTATCATACTGATATCACTTTTTAACCACGCTGCTGATGGGAGACCGGCCAGAGATGAGGTCTTTATTTACGCGCACCGGAGTTGCCAGCGTGATTCTGCTGACCGCCGCGGGCATTGCGGCCGGCGGATGCGGAGACGGCGCACGAAATACTGCGGCGTCGAATTGTTCCGGTAAACATACGGCCGCTGGGACGGCCAACGCGGCGGGATGGGAGCTGCCCGGCGGCAATCTGCAAAACACCCGGGACGTGGCGAGCTCCATTACTGCATCGAACATCTCAACTCTCGGAGTCGCGTGGTGCGTGCCAATCGAGTCAACCGGTGAAGCCGGCTCTGCTGGATTCACCGACGGCTACTCGACCACGCCGGTCGTCGTAAACGGGGTGGTGTACACGCAGGACATGGAATCGAATGTGATGGCGATAAAGCTCGCCACCGGCAAGGTTCTGTGGACCCACAATTACAGCTCGCCCAACGGCGGCCCGGATGGTGTCAGCGTGGTCGGCGGCGTTGTGTATGCGGCGACAAATCACGCAGCGGTCGCGCTCTCGGCGGCAACCGGCAAGCAGTTGTGGAGCCGCACGCTGATCGCCAACAACCGCGAGGGTATTGACATGGCTCCCGGCTACAACCACGGCACCGTGTACGTGTCGACCGTGCCGGTTAACCCGACCGTCGGGGAGTACCTCGGCGGCGCCAAGGGGACCTTGTGGGCGCTGAACGCCCGCACCGGAAACCCAGAGTGGTCGTGGGATGAGGTGCAGGATCTCTGGGGCAACACGACCATCAACTCTGGCGGCGGTCTCTGGGATCCGCCGTCCTTCGACGCACAGGGCAACCTTTACATTGGCATCGCGAACCCCGGCCCGATCGGCGAGGGCGGGTGGGCAGGCCACCCATGGGCCAGCAGCCGGCCGGGTCCTGACTTGTACACCGATTCCATTGTGAAGCTCAGCCCGGCCGGCAAGCTCCTCTGGTATTACCAGCTCACCCCGCATGACCTCTACGACTGGGATCTACAGAACTCGCCCATGCTGAGCACTGCAAACGGGCAGCCAGTGGTCATCGATGGTGGCAAGGCAGGCATCCTGATCGAGCTAAGCGCTCAGACCGGCAAACTGCTGTGGAAGCTGCCGGTCGGTGTCCACTCCGGCCATGACAACGACGGGCTGCTCACCGAGAACGCCACGGCCACCTCCCATGTCCCGCTGCCCGCGAAGTTCGTCCTGGAGCCTGGCGCGTTCGGCGGCGTCGAGTCGCAGCTAGCGACCAGCGGATCCACTGTGTTCGCCGCAGTCAATAACTCGCCGATTACCATGACCTCCAAAGGCCTAGGGGAAAGCGGCCAGGCGTTCGAAGCTTCCATCGCCAAGGCCACCGGCGAGATGCTGGCGGTCAACCAGGACACCGGAAAGGTCATCTGGGACGACAAACTCCCCTCGTCGCCATTCGGTGCTGCCACAGTCACCAACAACGTCGTGTTTACCACGACTTATAGCGGCTACCTGTACGCCTTCAATGCCGCAACTGGCGCGATCCTGCTGAAGACGCCGCTATCGTCCGGGTCCAACGCACCGGTCGCTGTCGACGGTGGCTACGTACTCGTGGGCGCTGGCGTCCAGATACCGAGGAGCAACCACCAACTGATCATCGCCTACAAACTCGGCGGCACTGGCAAGCTCCCCGACACCGTCGGCCATAACTGATCGCCGCAAGGCAGCGGTTCAGGGCTGATCGACCGCCAACGCTAGAGCAGCCCGGGCCGCTGCCATTCCTCGCCGAGCACATGCTCGCCAAGGAATGCAAGCACCGTCTCGTACCAGACCCGGACGTCGCCGGGCTTCAGTACCCAGTGGTTCTCATCGGGGAAGTACAAGAACCGAGCCGGGACGGACCGGAACTGCAGATCCCACCACAGGCGCAGCGCCTCGCCTACCGGCACCCGGTAGTCCTTGTCTCCGTGGATCACCAGCATCGGCGTCACGATCTTGTCCGCGTGCAGGTGCGGCGAGCTGATCTGGTAGCGCTCGGGCTGAGTGCGCGGCTCCCCGAAGTGCCTCCGCCAGTAAAACGGTCCGTCAGTTGTGCCGAACATCTGGTCGAGTGCCCAGAGCCCGGCGTGGCTGACGATTGCCTTGAAACGATCGGTCTGCCCCGCTATCCAATTCGCCATGTAGCCGCCGTAGGAGGCGCCCATCATGGCTGTCCGTCCGGAGTCGATATCGGGCCTGTCTAGGATCTGGTCGGTAATAGTCATGACGTCGTTGTAAGGATTGCCGCCCCAATGATCCCAGCCACGGACGATCATCTGATGTCCATAGCCAGTCGACAGCGCCGGGTCTGGCATTAGCACGGCGTAACCACGCGCGGCCATGAGCCACGGGCTCCACCGCCAGGACCAGGAGTTGTAGCTCATCATGGGCCCGCCATGGACCCAGAGCAGCAGCGGCGCCGGATTGTCGGCGCTCGCACCTTCGGGCAGCACAAGCCAGGCCCGGACCTTGGTGCCATCAGCAACAGTTGTGGCCACCTCGGTCATGGTTCCCGGCACGGAGACCTCACCGCCAGGACTCGGCAGCGCCTCGGGCTGACTTGGATCAGCCCCGATCCGTACCCGAACCGGTGTTGGAGGCGCATCGATCGCGGAACGCAGCGCGTACAGGCAACTACCGTCTGGAGCGACGCAGAGATTGTCGTATGCCGCGTCATCGGTGGTTACCTTGGTCGGCCGACCGGCGTCCAGGCCTACCCGAAATACCTGGCGTCGGCCGTCGTCGTCCGCGGTGAAGAAGATCGAGCGCGAATCCGTGGCCCAGGCCGCTTCAAGTGGCCGCCGATCAAAACCTTCCAGCAGGTCGCGGACACCGACCGCGTCGGCAGGGCCCGGCCCGCCTTTGAGTGCCGTGAGTACCAGAGTGCAATCCCCGGGCCGGTCGTAGGTGTCATGCTCCATGCGGATAGCCAGAACCAACTTGCCGTCAGGCGAGATCCGCGGGCTGCCGAAGTCATAGCCGGTCTCAGCGAGCAAAGGCCGGCGCTGCCCCGTGCTGACATCAATGACCGCGACTTCGTCCCGGAATTGAGCGCCTTCCTCCGGCACATGCCATCCAGTCACCACAGCGGAGCCGTCCGGCGCCAACTCAAACTCCTGCTCGTCAAGTGCACGGCCGGGGTCCGGCGTAAGGTCGCGGCTTCCGTTGGGCGTGACCGCGTGGTTATCGTCCCCGCCGTTTTGCTTGCCTAGTTGCAAGTCGGCCGGCACTAGTAGTCGTATGGACTCCGGGCCTAGGTCGTGGTCCCAGTACCGCAGTGCGGCGCCGGGCTCGTGCAAAATCGCGCTCACGCCGGCGTCGGCGCGGGCTTTGCGGCGCGCCGCATCTTGCTCGTTGTCCTTGGCGCCAGCAAAGACCGCCGCGGCGTAGACGAAGGATTGCGCACTCTTGGCTGCTGTCAGCCCAGTCACTCCTCCGGCGGGAGCAGCGACTCGCCTGGCTTCGCCACCCCGAGAGGGCAACAGCCACACGGCAGGCTTGTCCTTACTTGCCTCGGCGTCTTTCTTAGCCTCGGAGTCAGGTCGCTTCGACGCGAACAGCAGCGACCCGTCTGGCAGGAACTCCGGGCTCGCCTCGCCCTCTGCGCTGCGCGTTAGCCTGACCGGCGCGCTCCCGCCGTCGGTATCGATCCGCCAGATGCTGGAAAGGTATTTCGGCGGCTCGCCACCCACGGTCTGCACCACGACCGCCAGCCACGTTCCGTCAGGCGCCAACCGCAACGCCGTCACCCTCGGAATGGCCACGAACTTCGCCAAGTCACCCAGCATCATCGCTTTGGCGCCCTTTCTTGTGTGCACGCTACGGACATGTCTAAGCCGCTCTTTAACAACCGTCCTATCGGACAGCCACTGGCCCAGACAAGGCCGCACCGCTTCAGCATCGGGCCGCGACATTAGAAGGCGATCAGCCAGGGACGGTCTTCACGCGCCGAAGCGTTGCTGTAGCCACTGTCCAATGCGCTCGATTGCCTTGTCGGACTCAGGCAGCAGCCCAGCGAACGCCTGCCAGACATGCGGCATGTCGTCCCAGACCTCCAGCGTCACGTCGACCCCCGCCGTGCGCGCCTTGGCGGCGAACCGAGTTGAGTCGTCCAGGATCACCTCGGCGTCGCCTACCTGAATCAGGACGGGCGGCAGCCCGTGCAAATCGGCGTAGAGCGGCGACGCGTATGGGTGCCGCGGATCGGCTCCAGCAAGGTAGGTTTCCGCGGTCTCCGGCATGCCCGCAGGGTTGAGCATGATCTCAACGTCCGCGCGGGTACGCAGCGACTCACCAGTCAGTGCGAGATCTGTCCAAGGCGACAGTGCGACTGCCGCAATTGGTAGTGGCTCGCTACTATCGCGAAGCGCGATGAGAGTGGCCAATGCAAGCCCGCCGCCGGCCGAGTCGCCGGCGATCGCAAGTGAAGTCGGCGCGATCCCACTGCGCAGCAGATACCGAAAAGCAGCCAGCGCGTCATCCACAGCGGCCGGGAAAGGATGCTCAGGAGCCAGCCGGTAGTCCACGCTGAGCACGCGAACTTGCGCCGCAGCTGACACCAGCGCGATCATGTGCCGCAGCGTGGCTGGAGAGCCGATCTGATACGCGCCACCGTGCAGGTACATCAAGACGCGGCTGGCCGGCACGGCGTCGGCAACAACCCACTCAGCCGGGACTCCACCAGCGTCCGCCTGCTCGACGATCGTCCCGGGCGGCGGCTGGGCGGCAACTGACTCGGTGGCCGCTCGGCGCTCGGCGATCGTCAGCGCATCAAAGTTCAAGCCGCGCAGCATGTCGCGCAGCGCCGCCAGTTCCTCACTCACCATCGGAGCGGCCTCCGCAGCCCTCGGTACGGTCGCTGTAGCGCTCGCATCATCGCGACGTTGGGCAGCCCGGGCAACTGGTTATCGGTGGCGCCCGGTCGCACCCTGCCTCACTGCGAACCAGCTAGCCGATCGCCGATTGCCCGCAGGCCAGTGGCGAGTTCCTCGGCCGACAGCGCCTGCGCGGGATCCAAGTGGAACTTAGCGAGCAGGCCGATGAAGAGCGCATGCATTACGTATCCGGCCTGGCGCGAGAGCTCATCATCGGCCTGCATGTCGATGCCGAGGAACATCTCCGCTAGCCCCCGGCCGGCGAAGTCTTGCACCCCGGCCAGGAAAGTCCTGAGTTGCTCATTGCGCTGAGCGAGGCCGAGGAGTTCAAGCTGGGCGCCCCACAGCGCGCTGCCTTGGCCGTCGAATGACTTCAAAGTCCGAGTCATAGCGATCTCGAAGCGCTCCCGTGCACTATCCGGAGCCACGCCGACCGCCATCGCGCGCTCGAGCTCGTCTGCCCACTCGCCGACAGAGTCGTAGACCGCTTCGTTCATGAGTGCTTCTTTGGACCCGAAGTGGTAGCCAATGGCGGCCAGGCTGACCCCGGACGCTGCGGCGATGTCCCGCGATGTGGTCGCCGCGTAGCCCTTCTCGAGCAAGCACCGCTTCGCGCCAGCGATCAAGTCTTCGCGGTTACCCATGGCGATCACCCTACCTCTGAATCTCGTACAACTGTCTAGCACAAATGTATTGCACAAACGTCTAAGACGCTTGTACAGTCTTGTCGGCAAGGCTGGCTGCCGCTCCGGCAGCCGTCATCCTCAGGACGGAGGCCAACCATGACCACGACCCAAGCCGGGCCAGTTACCCACGAAGAAATTCACGCGACAGCTGGTCCCCGGGAGTGGGCCGGGCTTTGCGTGTTGTTGCTGCCGCTGTTGCTGGTGTCCATGGACGTTTCCGTTCTCTACTTCGCGGTGCCGTTCATCAGCCGTGACTTGCAACCCAGCAGCGCGCAGCAACTATGGATCTTCGACGCCTACGGCTTCGTGCTGGCTGGGCTGCTCATCACGATGGGGTCGCTCGGAGACCGGATCGGCAGGCGCCGGTTGCTGCTTCTAGGAGCGCTGGCATTTAGCGTGGCCTCCGTCGGTGCCGCTTACGCGCACGGAGCCGCGGAGCTGATCACTGCACGCGCGGCGCAAGGCGTGGCCGGCGCAACGCTCATGCCCTCAACGCTGGCGCTGATCCGGAACATGTTCCACGACCAGAAGCAGCGGCGTAAAGCCATCGCCATCTGGACTAGCGCCACAATGAGCGGAGTCGCACTCGGCCCGGTACTGAGCGGCCTCCTGCTTGAGCACTTCTGGTGGGGCTCGGTCTTCTTGATCAACGTGCCGTTCATGGTCATGTTGCTCGTGCTCGCGCCCGCTCTCGTGCCGGAGTTCCGCGCACCACAGCCCGGCAGGTTCGACTTGGTAAGTGCATTGCTGTCACTCGGAGCAGTGCTTCCGGTCATCTATGGGATACAAGAGATCGCGGCGGCCGGAGTTGATGGCGCGCGAGTCGCAGCGATCGCCGTTGGCATCGTGGTCGGCGTCGTGTTCGTATTCCGCCAGGCCCGCAGCCGCGCGCCGCTGTTCGAGCTGCGGCTCTTCCGTGATCGCGGTTTCGCCGGCGCAGTAGGGCTGAATCTCGTGGCGATGTTCGCGATCGTCGGTTTCGCCATCTTTGCCACCCAGTACCTGCAGTCGGTCCGCGCGATGAGCCCGTTGACGGCAGCGCTGTGGTCCCTGGTTCCAATGAGCGGAACTGCCGTCGCAGTCCCGCTGAGCCAGCTGCTGGTCAACCGGATCGACCGGGCCTACATAGTGGCTGGCGGTTTGCTGCTTGCGGCGGCCGGCTACGCGATCCTCACCCAGGCCGCGGCAAGCTCGCCGATCTGGATGGTGCTGCTCGGCGCGAGCATCTACGCCGGCGGCGTGGTAGGTGCACTCACTGTTGGTAACGAGCTGCTGATGGGCACGGTCCCGCCGGATCGGGCAGGCGCGGCAGCAGCCGTAGTTGAAACTTCGTCCGAACTAGGCGGAGCGCTGGGCATGGCGGTTCTGGGCAGCATCGGCGTGGCCGTGTACCGGGCCGACCTGACAAGCGGCGTGCCCGGCGGGTTGCCCCATCCGGCGGTGACGGAAGCGCGCAGCACCCTCGGTGGCGCGCTCGCCACCGCCGGTCACCTGCCCGCACAGCTCAGTACCGAGCTTGTCGCCGCTGCGCGGACTGCCTTCTCGCATGGTCTAGACACGGCCGCGGCAGGGGCGGCCATCGTCATGATTGTGGCGGCAGCACTGAGCGCCCGATATCTGCGCGGCCTCACCGGCCAGCCCGCAGCTGAGCTGGAGCCCGAGGACTCGTAAGCGCTGGTAGGCCATCCCTCCGAAACTATTTCGAGGTGCCGGCACGGCAGCTTGTAGCCAACGTGCGGGCCACGAGCGCGGCTTCTACCTTGCCCTGCTGCCCTTGACAGCCTTTCGTTGCGCGCGTACGTTCCGTCCTGTCATTAGGCAGACTTTCCGAAACTTTCGGACAGAGGAAGGGCGTGCGGTCCCGCGGAGGGGACTTCTGGCCGAGTTACGGAGCTTACGGGCGCCTAGGAGGCAACCCATGAAACGCCGTAGTTTCCTGGCGGCAGGCGGCGCCGCCGGCCTCGCCGCGACGATGGGCGGCTTAGCAACCGCGAGTCCCGCCCTTGCCAGCACCAGACAGTTGACCGCCAGTCCTGCAACCGATGCCGCATCCGGCTCTCTCCGTACACTGGCGGCGAAGATCGGCCTGCGCGTCGGAACGGCCGTCATTCCGTTCGACTTAGATACACCCGACTACACCGCCATCCTGGCGAGCCAGTTCTCTGTCGTTACCCCGGGCAACGAGATGAAATGGCAGGTTGTCGAGCCTAGCCAGGGCACATTTGACTGGTCGGGCGCGGACCGGCTGGTCAGTTTCGCGAAGCAGCACGGCCAACTGGTCCGCGGGCACACCCTGCTGTGGCATAACCAGTTGCCAGACTGGCTCACCACCGGCGTCGCAAATGGCAGCATCTCCAGCACGCAGCTCATGGGGCTGCTGGAGGAGCACGTTTTCACTGAGGTCGGCCGTTACCGGGGCCGTATCTGGCAGTGGGACGTCGCTAACGAGTTCTTCCTCGACAGTAATCCGTCCGGAATCAACCCCAACGATTTCTGGGTGTCTCACTTGGGCACTGGTGTCATCCCGCAGGCGTTCCGCTGGGCCCGTCAGGCCGATCCCGGCGCTCTGCTTATGTACAACGACTACAACATCGCGGGCGAGGATGGCTCTAACGCCAAGAGCGACGCCGTCTATGCCTGGCTGCAGCAGATGCTGGACCAGGGGGTGCCCATTGACGGTGTCGGTAACCAGGGGCACCTGGACACGCAGTACGGGTTCCCCACGCAGATGCAGCAGGACTTCGAGCGATACGCGAGTCTCGGCCTGAAGGTGGCCATCACCGAAGCCGACGTGCGGACGTTCGTCGACGGTCCTACGACTCAGGTACCGACCGACCACCTCGGCTTCTTCGCCCAGCCATATGAGTTCGACCAGATGATGAAGGCTTGTCTGGCGGTACCGCAGTGCATCTCGTTCACCTGCTGGGGGTTCGCAGACGCAGACTCGTGGATCCCCGGCTTCTTTAAGGGCGAGGGCTACGCGACTCTGTACGACGTCAACCTGAACCCCAAGCCCGCTTACTACGCGCTCCAGCAAGATCTGCAACTCGCCGCATTCGGCGCCGCTCCTCGTCGGGTCAGATCAGACCAATGACACCCGGTTAAACGAGCAGCGAGGAGGCGGCCCGGTGCGGGCTCCGACCAGCCGCCTCCTCGAATGCGCTCTAGCGGATGCCGTATAGGTGTTCGAGGGCGAGCTGGTCGAGTTGCTCGAAGGCCATGCCGCGGCTGGCGAGGGCGGTGATGTCGGGGGTGTAGCGGGTGAGGTCGCGCCAGGTTTCGCCGTCGGCGAGGGTGGGCTGGGCGAGCTGGCCGACGCGGGCGGCGTGCAGGGCTTGCTGTACGTGCGGGTCGGCGCGGAAGGCGCGGACTTTGGCCCGCAGGATGAGGTAGTTGCGCATGCAGGCGGCGGCGGAGGCCCAGACGCCGTGGTCGTCTTCGGTTCGCGGCGGCTTGTAGTCGAAGTGCACCGGGCCGTCGTAGCCGCCCGATTCGAGGGCGTCGACGACCCAGAACGCGCCGCGGGTGTTGCCGGCGCCGAACCGCAGGTCCTGGTCGTAACGCGGGCCGTGCTGCCCGTTCAGGTCGATGTGGAACAGCTTGCCGTGCCACAGTGCCTGGCTGATGGCGTGCGCGTAGTTGAGGCCGGCCATTTCCTCATGCCCGACTTCGGGGTTGATGCCCACCAGCTCGGGATGCTCCAGCTCGGTGATGAACGCCAGCGCGTGCCCGGCGGTCGGCAGCAGGATGTCGCCGCGCGGCTCGTTCGGCTTCGGCTCGATCGCGAACCGCAGCCGGTAACCCTGGTCGATGACGTAGCCGCACAGCACGTCGAAGGCTTCCTTGTACCGGGCCAGCGCGGCCCGCACGTCCTTACTGGCGCCCGACTCCGCGCCCTCCCGGCCGCCCCAGCACACATACACCCCTGCGCCCAGCTCAGCGGCCAGGTCCAGGTTGCGCATCACCTTGGCCAGCGCGAACCGCCGCACCTCCCGGTCATTCGCGGTGAACGCGCCCTCCTTGAACACCGGGTGGCTGAACAAGTTAGTGGTGGCCGTGGTGACCACCAGCCCGGTCTCAGCCAGCGCCTGCCGGAACCCGGCGATCTTCTTATCCCGCTCCGCCTGGCCGGCCTCGAACCCGAACACGTCATTGTCATGGAAGTTCACCCCGTAAGCACCCAGCTCGGCCAGCTTGCGCACCGCCCGGTCCGCCGGCATCGGCGGCCGCACCGCCGGGCCGAACACATCCACCCCCTGCCAGCCAACCGTCCAGATGCCAAACGAAAACTTATCCGCCGGCACCGGCACATACGAATCCGCGGTCATGGCTTAACGTCCCTTCTCTCCTGCGCGGGCGGCAGTCCTGCGGCCCACGACGACGTCGCGTCGC
>Ga0126373_10004202_pt1 | contig 10974 bp, 10 predicted proteins | sample PanSoiMetPlot_11_FD_92545 | JGI IMG/M metagenome (GOLD analysis project Ga0126373, IMG submission 92545) | Tropical forest soil microbial communities from Panama - MetaG Plot_11 | ecosystem: Environmental > Terrestrial > Soil > Tropical forest > Bulk soil | place: Panama | collected 2016-02-17
GGAGTGAATAACTGGCGGCTCCTTACAACTAACTGCTCGGTGTCAGTCTGCCCCAGCAATCAGAACCGCGAGTTCGAATCCATTCCGCTCCGCCAAGCAGCCTCCGAATTCGCCGTTATCGCGGCCGTCCGCGTGCGAGTTAGAAAAAATCCCACGGAAAGGCGCAGAGGTGGTCCGCGGCAAACGTCGTTTCGACCGTTGGCAGCGGCGGCACCAACGATTGGAATTCGTCGGTGATAGGATTGTACGCCGACCATGCCGGCGCTCCGGCGAAATTCGGATCACCGGTCGCGGCGAATTGCGTCCAATAGCCGATCATCGCGTTCGAGAGCGTCTGCTGTCCGGGCGTGAACGGGTTGAAGCCGGCAAATCTCTCGTCGAAATCGAAAAGATATTGAAGCTCTGCAGAGTGGTACGCACCTAACGGAAAAGTCGCCAAAAAAATCGGATCGAAAAGGTCCGGCGCATTCTCGTCATTGAACTCATACGCGAACGTCGGCACAAACTTTGACAGCAATTGCACCGACTTACGCTCGGGACATGCGAAGATTCCGTCGGTGCCTGAGGCGCCGAGCGCAACGCCGCCGCTCGGGAAGCTGGCGTAGGGATATAAGGCATCAACTAACCCGGTGAATGGGCCCCACAGCTTCGCGACTGCGGTCGCGTACTCACCCGACGTCAGAATTGGGTTCCCGGCAAAGTCGTATTGACCTGCCACAAAGATTCGCCATTCGTCGTGGTTTCCGCCCGAGATGACCGGAACCTGATTGAACTCGCCGCTGGCAAAGGCATCCGTAGGCGTCTGAGTGAGTATCGTGCCATCGATAAATGGATATGCAGTCCCCGGATTCTGCGATATCACCGTTGACGCTGTCAGAGCCCTCAAACATACCGCGGTCTGGCTGGCGCAGCCGAGGTTAGTTGCGATAGTTGTACCCGCCAACACTCCCGGCGTACCGACCGTCTCGGCTTGTGCAAGCGAAACGATAAAATCCCAGTAGTCCTGAAACTCCACGTACGCACCGCTTTCCGCGATCGCGCCTTCGAACATCCCCGCCGCCGTGGGCGAGGCGAGATTCGCGTACACGCTCTGTCCGCCGGCAGATTCGCCGAAGATCGTTATTCGCCTGTTGTCTCCCCCGAACGCCGCGATGTTGTCGTTGACCCACTTTAGTGCGAGCTGCTGGTCCATCAGTCCATAGTTGCCGTTGAGATGGCCTTCCGCGTCGATTGCTGGATGGGCGAAAAATCCAAGCAGACCGAGTCGATAGTTGATCGTAACAACGATCACATTGCCGGCCAGTACCATCGGCGAAGGGTCATAGAGAAACGAACCGCCGGTGACCAATGCTCCGCCGTGGATCCAGACCATCACGGGCAAGGGCTCCTTCTTGTCCTGATTTTTCTGGATATTCGGCGTAAAGACGTTGAGCGTCAGACAGTCTTCGCTACCGCTCCCAGGTTGAATGCAGGAGTTACCGTACTGATTCCTGAAAAACTCCTCCCGGGAATTTGCCGGACGGCACCGGCGGCATCCAGCGCAGATTGCCAACCGGAGGAACCGCATAGGGGATACCGAGGTAGCCCTCGACCCCGAAGATGCTGATCCCCTTGACCGGACCGTTCTTGGTCACAATCGCCGCGTTATTGGCGAATGCGAGCGGAGTGGAAATTGCGGCGATTAGTGCGAGCGAGAAAACGATAATGATCGAACCTACAACCGGTCGCGAAAGCTTACTCTCGTAACGATGCGCAAACATCAACATCTCCTCCCAATGCGGAATGAGCAGCGTCGCTCTTTACGATACGAGATCCTTGGCTCAACAACGCTGCGCTTAGATTTCGCCCGCCGGGCTACATTTTCCTCATTTAGCTTCCGCTCGTTCGCGCGAATAAAAGCTGCCGAAACTCCAGGTTTGCTTTCCCAATCAGTTAGTAATACGCCGCGCATAGATCAAGCGCCAAAGCGTAGCGCTCACGATTCAATCGTTTCCGCCCGTTCCACCATCGTCGGCTTTGACGTAAGGCCTTACGAACTTGGGCGCGATCAGCCGGACCTGGTGGCCGAGCTTCTCGATCTCGCGCGCCCAGTAGTGCGCGCCCGCACAAGCCTCCATCGCTACCACGCAAAGCGGGAGGTTAGCAACGAAGTTCTGCAGCTGCCGCGGCAAGAGCTGCTTGCGCACCGCCGCCTTCCCGCTCGCGTCGCAGCCGTGACGACGGAACACGTTTTTTGCCAGATCGATCCCGACCGTAGTAACTTGCATCTTCGGACCCTACCTACTTCGATGGTTGGTGGTTGAGCGTACCACCATGGCCCTTTGAGGCCGTGTTCAGTAGGGAGCGGTCCATCCCATCAGGTGAAAAACGTCCATCCCCACCATGACCCAATAGCTCTTGATCAGAATTGACTCGACGCGCTACGGATCCACGCTCCATAGGCGGTCCCTGGCGTGTCCGATTGCGGCGAGCCAGGACCGCTGCGCGGTCCCGGTCGATAGTTACGACCCAGGGTGCGCCGGACGACATCATTATTGAGCTCGATGCCAAAAGCGCTGGAAGCAGGCAGCCTCCAGTAACCACTTTGTCCCGACCACGTCGACCCGGGTTCTTGAGTTTTCGATACCACCTGCCATCAGAGCTTGAATGTGATCGGCCACGAGAGGGCGGCGGTGCGCGCGAACCATAGCGCTTCCACGATCGCGATCAGGAGCAGGTTTCCAGAGACGCTGTAGACCGACGCAGCGAAAACCTCGAACATCACGAAGAGAACAACGAACAGCGGCAGCACAAGGCTGAGCACAAACGGTATCGTGCCGAGTCCGAGGCCCGCTACGATTGTGATCAGGATCAGTACGCGTCCCACGGAGCCGAGCAGCGTTGCGACTGGCGTCGTGCCGCGTCGCAGTAGCAACTCGAAGGAGAGGAAGAAGGGCAGGATCAGGAGCGAGCTCGCGAGCGTCACGAGCAGGCGCTCGGGCGTCAGCGAGGTGCGGTGGAGCGCGACGTCGTAGGCTCCATTGATGACAACGATCGCACCGAACGCGAGCATTGCAGCGAACGCCGTTGCGCCGATCCCGTTGCCCAATCGTCGCAGGTCTTCAGGATGTTGGAGCGCGAGCAAAACGATGAGCATACCGCCAGCGATCGCGAGCCACGACATCATGACGTGTCCTTCGACGATCGAGAGAAACGCTCCCGGTGGCGCGTTTGCGTTGAGCGCCATCGCAGCGAACAGCGCGACTACAAGCGCGATCAGCCCGAGCCATGCGGTGTTGCCTGTGAGCCGACGCTCCCAGGCCGGCGTCAATCCGCCGCATACACGGCCAATGGGGACAAGCAGGAAAATGAACAGCGGCAGGCAGATCAGAATGAGCGAGAGCCTGGGCTCAACTAGGTTCGGGTCCCCCGGGCGCTTGACCCCGCACGCACCGTCGAGCCACCGTATGATGCTCTGAGCTGCGTCCGGCGACCAGATGATCGTGACATGGTTGACACCCTTGACCTGGATCGCCTCGACCGCAGTTCCGTTCGCAAAATCACCATAGACTTTGCCAAGCTCGAACTTGTCGGCTCCAGCGAGATGTTCCCCCATCAGGGCGGAGCTTTCCTTGATGAAGTCGGGGTCGTTTTGGGCGAAGATGAAGAGCGTATTGCGCGGCCGCTCAGGCCCGTCGAGGTCGAAGCCACCGGAGATCATCACGCTGCCCTTGAGACTCGGATCGTGGGTCGCATATTCGAGTGTCGCGCCCGCGCCCATCGAATGGCCCATCACGACGATTCGTGATCCGTCAACGAGACTCGAGTTCCGCAAGAACTCGACCGCGTTCTTCACGTCTTCGCGTAACCCGTCGCCGCTTGTGCTTTCAAGAAACGAATTCCGATTCTCGCCGTGGCCTCGTACATCGATCGCGAGAACGCCATAGCCGTTCTGTGCGATGCGGCGTGCCAGTGCGCTCGAGTTGACGCGATCGGATGAGAATCCGTGGACCAGGACGACCGCGGGCGGTCGCTGGTCGACCGGCTTGGGAAAGCTCTGAAAAAACGGATTGTCCGGTCCCGGCAAGTTAGTGGATCCCGGCAGGTACAAGGTTGCCGGTTCGCCGCCCGGCAAATATCGATCCTCATGAGGCGGAACACCATTCTGGTAGTGCACTAGTCGTGTCAGGACCAGAAGGAAGGCAATCGCTGCAATCACGACGGCGGCTTGGTATGCGGTTCGCATCCGGCGATAACTGAGGCTTGGCCGGACCATTGTCAAGGGCGGGGTAGTTCCCATCGAAAACGGCCATCCCTACTAAAGATTGTTCGGAACGGGCAGCACTACGAGTGGCTTCTTGGTCTCCGGCTCCGAAGTCGCCACGAACCGCATCAGGAATTCTGGACTGTTCGCCGGAGCGGAGTGGATTCGAACTCTCGGTTCCGATTCTGGAACAGCCGGACGACAGCCAGCCATTATGAAACCATCATCGAGAGTTGTCGTCAGGAAGTCCAGAAACGGTACTGCCGGTTCGAATCCACTCCGCTCCGCCAAGGAGTCTGTAGTGTTTATCGATAAGGTGGAGATAGTGGAAAATCGCCACGAGACTTGGTTCAGTGGCCACGAAGCAATCGCCGCCAGAGCATTCGCCGGCTCAAAAACGGCGGGGCGGAACGGTCATGAATCGAGCTTCCGACCTCAGCCCTTTCATCGCAAACTTGCGCTGTTAAGAGTTGCGGATCGGCATCGCCTTGTGCGGGCTACCTCAGACTGCCCGCATGCTGAACAACGCAGAAGAGATTGCCGTCGGGATCTTCGAGAACCACAAAATCGCTGTTCGGCCGGTACCGCCACGGATAACGAGTCGCTCCCAGCGCCACTAGGCGCTGCACCTCGCCATCTCTGTCGCCTGTGTAGAGGTCAAGATGGAGTCGGCTTCTCTTTCCCATTCGCCTCATGGGGACACGGTTCAAGGACACGTTCGGTCCGTTGCCCTCAGGGTCTCGAAGAACTACCCACCCGTCGTCTGCGGGCTCTCTGGGGAGGTAGTGAAGTGCCTGCTGCCAGAAAGCCAGCATCTTGTCGAATTCATAGCAGCCGATCACGATCGAGCCGATTTTCATCATCGCGGCTCCCCGATCCGGTGGTCCCATCCATTACTCTAGGAGCGTGAATAGTTTGGAGTAAAGGTAGGCCTAGCGAGCACCAGCAAAATGAAGGTTTTATGACGCACGCGATGCTGCCGAGACGCTCAGAGCTTGGTGAAACCGTCAGTGCTCCACTGCTCCGAGCCCACTCCATTGTGGACGAAGAACAGCCGTCCGGATCGTACTTCTTCTTGATCTCGGCGAGGCGCGGATAGTTGCTTCCCCAGTACGATTGCTGGAAGCCCTTTTCGAAGTAGTTGCTCTCGCTCACGTACTCGCCGCCATTCGGCGCGACCGCGCGCAGCTCATTCATGCAGCGCTCGACGCGCTCGGCAGCCTGGCGGCCATCGTCGACCGACGGTTCGTGTCCGGCGATTCCCGGATACGCGGGTCCCTCCGAGTCGCCAACGATCGCCAGCGCGAATGCGGTCAGCACCGCCGGATTGGTCGACGTGTCCTTGGCCGCCGCGATCGCATCGGGCGTCGCGCCCGCGAGTCCCTTGTTGAAGTGCAGCTCGAATCCCGAATGACGCGAGCCCACGAACAGCGCATTGGCGAGCCGCTGCCGCGAGGCATCATCGGCGAGCAGCGACTCGGGCAGCCACAGCGACTGATAGGCCCAGATGAACCACGAACATTCGCCGGTGGTGCCCTTCCACCAAGCGTGGTTGGGTGCCGCGTCAGGCCTCGGATCGAACGAGTACGCAGGCTGCGAGATCAAATGCTCGAGGCCGTAGTCGAACGCCCCGAGCAGCGGATTGCCGTTGGGATTCGCAAAGATGGCCTCGGCCCAATGCGCCTTCCACCATTGCGGATCCCAGAAGTGGCGTGCTGGTATCGCCGCGATAATCGGCGGCCACTTGACCGAATAGCCGTCCGGCGAGTGCCTGGCCCAGTCCAGAAACGGCTTTCGCTCCATCAGTACGCGGGCAGCTTCCGCGAGTGATCGCGTCACTTTGCTGATGCAACTTTACGCGCGTTTCACCTTGACTCCGCCGAAAAGTGAGTACGCGAAAATCTCCAGCGGCAGCGCCGCTCTTTCCTCATCACTGTCTGCGACCGACGACTCCGACCTTCTCGAAACTGATTGTTGGTAGTGGGGATCGATGCTGCGACCGCCGAACAAACTAAACCCGTCGAATATCACTTCTTGGTCAGACCGGACTCTCACTCTTGCGCCGCCGAATACGGCGACGATGGTGACCTCGAGTTCTGGCGGCGCAGAGGTCAGGTCAAGGTCCAAGCCCCCGAATAGAGCGACACCGACGAACCTCTCTCCGGGGTAGAGAGCGCTTCCATCGACTTTGTTTCCCGAAAAAATCGCTAAGTTCAGCATTGCTGCCTCCCGGCGCGTTACTTTCGTCACAAGCTCTCCAACGTATTCTGAACGATTGAACCACTGGGCAGACGCACGGAATATAACGACTGCCGGGTTTCGCGTGATGACGAGTCGAGTCTGATCTACTCCGAGATAGTCGCGGTTTTCGTTTCGTCGACGGGATCCCCGCTGTCGTTATTTGATGTTCTTCGGCAAGTTCTGGTCGGACAAAAACGACCTCGCCTATCTATTTTGAAACGAATATTCTAAAATCAACGGTTGAGTCAACAGAGCACTGAAGCCATGGCCGTGCGCGAATCAAAACGCTCATCAATCGTACCGCCCCCGGACGGGGTCTTCGGGGTCCGCGGGTACCGGATACGCGATATCGCGAAAGCTAACGAACGGCGCCGCGAAATCCTGATGGGTGCGGCACGTGCCTTCGCACATGGTGGTTACGACGCGACCAACATGGACCAAATCGCGAACGAGTGCGGGTTGGCCAAAGGGAACCTCTACCACTATTTCCGCAGCAAGCAGGAGATCTTCACCGAGATCCGAATTGATGCGTACAAGCGAGCAATTGAGCGGCTCGCCGCTATCGCACCGGCAGCCGACAAAGACCCGGAGATGGCGTTGCGCGACGCGATTTCAGTCGTGATCGGCAGAACCTTCAATGAGGGTGAACGCTACGACGACGTGGAGCGCTACGAACCCGTTCTGGGCAACCCCGTGTCACTCAGCGCTGGGAATCGAAAGCGCATTCGAACCTTGTCCAGGCGCTACGACCGCATTTTCGCAACTATCCTGCGGAAGGGAATGGCCCAGGGAATTTTCGTCCGCGGCGATAAGAAGCTCACGACCTTCGTGATTCTGCGCGCCGCCAATAGCGTTCACAGTTGGTATCGAGCGGGCGGCAAATGGAAACCTCAATGGATTGTTGAGCAGGTCACAGAGCAACTGGTCAGGAGCGTACGTCAAACCGCGGTACGCGATATCGCTTGAATTCGCTCCGCTGCCTATATCGAGTCGTCGTCGCGCCCAACTCGAGGACTCGGACGCGCACACACACGCGCTTTTCTCACAATTCTCAGAGATGTCCTGAAATCGAAAAGACTGCTTGGTGGAGCGGAATGAATTCGAACTCGCGGTACCGATTCTGGAACAATCGGACGACAGCCGGCCGTTATGAAAATGGCCTGGCATAAGCCAATGCTCAGACGATTCTCAGAGAGGTCCTGAAATCGAGAGACTGGTTGGTGGAGCGGAATGAATTCGAACTCGCGGTTCCGAATCAAGAACAACCGGACGACAGCCGGCCGTCTATGAAAACAATCACCGAAGGTTGTCATCAGGAAGTTCAGAAACAGTACTGCCAGTTCGAATCCATCCCGACGGTCCGCCAAGCAGTGTGAGCGCCTGCACAGTCGCATCCACGAAGTCATCGTGCGCCGCGCCGGGGAGGCGGCCATTTCGGCCAGGTAGTCGTTTGTCCAGGATGAGCCTTCGAGAGCAGCCGGAAGTTTCCCGCTTCATGACCGGAGTAATTCGTGCTCTCGGCCTGTGCTCATTTCCTAAAACGCAGATGAGCAACGTGAGCAAAAACGTGAGCAATTCGTTTCTGACCGGCGGTCTCAAGGGTGTAAAGCTGAGAGGTCGAATGGTCAACAGAGCCACAACGAAAACGCCGGCGCTTAGCTGGAAGCAAGCGACGGCGCAGCTGGTAGCGAGACGAAAGTTGCTCTTCAGAGTAATCGCGCTCAAGCCGTCCGCGCGCTACGACGACATCCGTAGAGATTGGACCGATGTCCAGCCGGTGGGGAAATCCTGGCTGATAGGCTACAGGGTAACACCAAAGAAGCAATTCGGTATGCAAATACCCATCGACGATTGGCCCATTCTTGACGCACTCTATGAAGCGCACCGAGCACTCGACAAGCTGCTAAAACTCCATCTCGAGATCAAAAATCTAGATTCTAACTTCCCCTTCGATTTTCGCGATCTCCGACGGGAAGAGAAGAAGCGATTCGAGTAGCGTTTTGTGTGGAAAGAAAGCGGCGGGAAGCGTGGCTCTGGTTACGGAAACGATCGGGAACCACTGTCGGGTTTGGTCGAGCGAGTTACCTTCCACAATCCGGATAGCGGCTTCTGCGTTCTGCGGGTCAAGGTCCGCCGGCAGCATGAACTGGTCACCCTGCTGGGTTCGGCACCGTCGGTCGTAGCTGGCGAATACGTTCAGGCCAGCGGAACCTGGGAGACTCACCGCGATCACGGCCGCCAGTTTCGCGCGAGCTTCTTGACGGTCACACCGCCGACCTCGGCTGAAGGGATGGAAAAATATCTCGGCTCGGGCCTGATCAAGGGCATCGGTCCGGTCTTCGCCCAGCGTCTGGTGGGCGCCTTCAATGAGGCGGTCTTCGAGGTGATCGAGTGTGAGCCGCACCGCTTGTTTGAAGTGGAAGGTATCGGCCGCAAACGCGCGGCGCGGATTACGGCCAGCTGGGCTGATCAGAAGGCTATTCACGAAATCATGGCCTTTCTGCAAAGCCACGGGGTGAGTACTTCGCGGGCGGTACGCATCTACAAGACCTATGGGGCCGATGCGATACCGGTGGTCAGCGAGAATCCCTACTGCCTCGCCCGGGATATCGTCGGCATCGGCTTCAAGTCTGCCGACCTGATTGCAGGCCGGCTCGGAATCTCCAAGGCCGCGATGATTCGCGCCGAGGCCGGCGTGGAATACGCGCTGATGGAGGCAGTCGCAGACGGCCACTGTGGCCTACCCGAAGAGGACCTGCTCGACAGGGCGGAGAAACTGCTTGAAATTCCGAGGCAGACGCTCATCGACGCCGTGGGCAGAGAAGTGGCGCGCGGCTTCCTGGTGGCCGACGAGATCGACGGGCAGAGTTGCGTTTTCCTCGCTCATCTCTGGCGCGCTGAACGGATGATCGGGCAGCGGTTGCTGACGCTTTCCCGAGAGCCACCGCGGTGGTCAACCATCGACGCCGCGCGCGCCATTGCGTGGGTTGAAAAGAAACTCAGGATGACCCTCGCGGCCAGTCAACAGGCCGCTGTCCGCCTCGCCCTCTGCGCCAAGGTGCTCGTAGTAACCGGGGGCCCGGGAGTGGGCAAGACCACCCTCGTCAATTCGATGCTGACAATCCTGAGGGCGAAGTCAGTATCAGTGGCACTTTGTGCCCCGACCGGTAGGGCTGCCAAGCGGCTTGCCGAGAGCACCGGATTGATTGCCAAGACCATCCATCGATTGCTCGAGGCGGATCCCAGACGCGGCGGCTTCAAACGTGGCGAGGACAACCCCTTGGCCTGCGAGCTTCTGGTGGTAGACGAGGCCTCGATGGTGGATGTGCCTTTGCTGGCCTCTCTTGTAAAAGCATTAGCGCCAGGGGCTGGCCTGATTCTGGTCGGCGACGTGGATCAGCTACCATCGGTAGGTCCCGGACGGGTACTCGCCGACATCATTGATTCTGGAGTTGTGCCCGTGGCCCGTCTGAGGGAAGTGTTTCGTCAAGCCGCACAAAGCCGGATCGTTACCAACGCGCATCGAATCAATCACGGCCAGATGCCGGAGCTGGATGGCTCGGTCAAGGAAGGCAAGGAAGGCTCGGACTTCTACTTCATCGAGGCCGCGGACTCCGATGACGCGAGGCGCAAGCTTATCGAGATCGTTCACCATCGGATACCGGCCCGGTTTGGCCTCGACCCGATTCGTGACGTTCAGGTGCTCTGCCCGATGAACCGTGGCGCCCTGGGCGCGCGAACGCTCAATCTCGATCTCCAGACAACCCTCAATGGCGATGAAAGCAAACCCGCGGTCGCGCGGTTTGGCTGGACCTACCGGGTTGGTGACAAGGTGATGCAGACCGCCAACGACTACGATAAGGACGTCTTTAATGGCGATATCGGCTTCGTTCGGGCAGTCGAACCGAACGCTCAGGAAGTCGTGATCGATTTCGATGGAAGATCGGTTACCTACGACTTCGGCGAACTTGATGGAGTCTCGCCCGCCTACGCAACCACGATCCACAAAGCGCAGGGCTCGGAATATCCAGCGGTGGTGATTCCGCTATCCACGCAACACTACCTGATGCTGCTTCGCAACCTAGTCTATACCGGTATCACGCGAGCCAGGCGCCTGGTGGTGCTGGTCGGTCAGCGCAGGGCGTTGGCCATCGCGGTGAAGGACTCACGCGCCGAACCGCGCTGGTCGAACCTCAGGCATTGGCTGGAGCCGGTCCCGGTGGTCAGAAAATGAGAGAATATGGCTACGCAAATTGGGTACCTGCGCGAGCAAGATTCTCCGTCAGCAGTGATGAATGTGGGTCAGGCTGAAAAACCAGCCACCTCCGCGGACTAGTGGGTCCACGGCGACAAGCAAGTGGCACCCTGAGTTCGAATCCACTCCGCTCCAGCGAACAGGCACAAACCCACAGTTCCGTCGTATTCAGAGCGAAGTCCGTACGGCCATTCAAGCGGCAGATCGATCAGGTTGAGCAGCATCTCGGCGTTGA
>Ga0126373_10004204_pt1 | contig 10972 bp, 13 predicted proteins | sample PanSoiMetPlot_11_FD_92545 | JGI IMG/M metagenome (GOLD analysis project Ga0126373, IMG submission 92545) | Tropical forest soil microbial communities from Panama - MetaG Plot_11 | ecosystem: Environmental > Terrestrial > Soil > Tropical forest > Bulk soil | place: Panama | collected 2016-02-17
GGTCGCGCCCGAGCGTCAGCGAGTGGCGCACCCGCCGAGCCGAATCCGGCGGTTGAGTCAGTGCGCGCGCGAAGAGCCGCCGGCCGCGACGCGGGCCGAGCGGAGCGAGGCTCGGCTCGAGGGTCGCGCCCGAGCGGCAGCGAGCGGCGCACCCGAGAGCCGAATCCGGCGGATGTAATCGCTACGCTGCCCAATATGCGCGTGGTCGTCGTGGTGAACCCCGCGGCGACCGCGATGTCGGAGCGCCAGCGCGATGTGCTTGCGCACGCGCTCGGCAGTGCCTCTGAGCTTTCCATCGAGGAGACCGCCTACCGTGGCCACGCCGCGGCGCTGGCGTGCCGGGCGATGCGCGACGGGGTCGACGTCGTCATCGCCCTGGGCGGAGACGGGACGGTCAACGAGGTCGCCAACGGGCTGCTCACCGACGGCGTTCACGACGCGGTACCCGCACTCGGAGTGGTCCCGGCAGGGTCGACGAACGTGTTCGCGCGCGCCCTGGGCCTGCCGAACAACCCAATCGAGGCCACCGGAGCGCTGCTGGACGCGCTGCGGCACGGCCGGCGGCGCGCGATCAGCCTGGGCCGGCTGGAGGACCGCTGGTTCACGTTCACAGCCGGAGTGGGCTTCGATGCGGCCATCGTCGCCGGAGTGGAGAAGCAGCGCCGCCGCGGCAAGCGCTCCAGCCATCTGCTCTACGCCCGGGTCGGCATACGCGAGTTCGTGCGCGCCGACCGACGGCATCCCGCGCTGCACCTAGAGCTGCCCGACGGCGGCACCCTCGACAACCTGTACTACGCAATCGTAGCAAATGGTGATCCGTGGACATATATCGGCGATCGACCGCTACGGCCGACTCCCGAGGCGTCCTTCGAGACCGGGCTGGACCTCTACGCGCGCCGGAGCATGGGCTCCGCCAGCGTCGGCTACGGGCTCGCCCAGATGCTGCGCAAGAAGCCCCCTAGCAAGGGCAGTTGGGGCGTCTATCTGCACCATGATCTGCCCGGATTCGTGCTGCATGCGGATGAGCCGATCCCCGTGCAGGTGGACGGTGACCTGGTCGAACCGCGCGAGAAGATGCAGTTCTGGTCGATCCCGCGGGCGCTCACTGTTGTCATCTAGTGCCGTACGCCGCATAATGTCCGCCTGTTGTATGTAGGGATCGCGGAAGTTCCGACAGATCTCTGCTTGCCGGCAGGCTTGGATTGGGTAAGGCTTGGTCGTGGGCGGGATCTCTAGCGGAAATCCCGCGGAGTGCCAGTGTGCGCCGGCGCGTGCACAACACGCGCTCTGGCGTGATTCCGCCCGCATCGCTCAGACAGGCCTTGAAGCATGACCTAGCTCGTGAAAGAATTCACAAGCACGGCGACGGCGACGAAGCCCCGCCGTAGCACGAGGTAGAGGAGAGATAGACCAATGGATTGGCGTCACCGCGCGATCTGCCGTGACGAGGACCCCGAGCTGTTCTTCCCCATCGGAAACACCGGTCCCGCACTATTGCAGATCGAGCAGGCCAAGACCGTGTGCCGTCGTTGCCCGGTAGTCCAGGATTGTCTGGCCTGGGCTCTGGAAAGTGGCCAGGACGCGGGGGTCTGGGGTGGTCTCTCCGAAGACGAACGCCGGGCGCTGAAGCGCCGCCGGGCCCGCACTCGGGCTAGGACCGCCTGACCGCGTGGCGGTCACCCACCAGTAGTCGCCAAGGGCCGCGCCAGCGACAACGTCACCTGAGCCTCCGCACCGCTTCGACCGTCGTTGCGGGCGCGCAGCTCGAGCGAACCTCGCAGTTCGGCCGCGACCAACGTTCGCACGATCTGCAGGCCCAGGCGGTCGCCCCGGTCAGGTGTGAACCCGGGCGGTAGCCCCACCCCGTCGTCGCTCACGGTAACGCTCATCCTGCCGCGTGAGCGCGCTGCGCCCACGTCCACCGTGCCGCCTTCCCGGCCCGGGAAGGCGTGCTCCACGGCGTTCTGCACCAACTCGGTCAGCACCAGTACCAGCGCGGTCGCGGTCTCCCCCGGGATCTCGCCGAAGGTCCCCGTCCGTCGTAACCGCAGCCTGCCCGCCGACCCCGCGACGTCGGCCAGCATGTCGAGGAGCCGGTCGACCACCTCGTCGAACTCGACCACCTCGTCCACCGATACCGACAGTGTGTCGTGGACGAGCGCGATCGAGCTGATCCGCCGCATCGATTCCTCGAGCGCGGTGCGCGCCTCGGGCTGGGCAACCCGGCGCGCCTGAAGGCGCAGCAGTGCGGCGACGGTCTGGAGGTTGTTCTTCACGCGATGGTGGATCTCGCGGATCGTCGCGTCCTTGCTCATGAGCTGCCGGTCCCGGTTGCGCAGCTCGGTCACGTCGTGCATGAGGATCAGCGCGCCGAGCACCTCCCCGCGCGGGTGCAGCGGAAGCGCCTTGAACGCGACCGTGGCGCCGCCACCGTCGACCTCCAGCCCGGTCGGGTTGCCGCCGTCGATGGCATGCCGAATCGCCTGGGCCAGGTCGCTGGCGTCGAAAGGGTCGTCGGCCACCGTGCTGGTCAGCATGTCGATCGGCTCGCCCAGGACGTTGCCGGTAACGCCCAGCCGGCGGAAGGCGGACAACGCGTTCGGGCTGGCGTAGAGGACCGTGCCGTCCCGCTCGACGCGCATCAGCCCGTCCCCGACGCGGGGGCCGGCGCCCTCCTCGGACTCCCCTGCCGGGCCGGGGAACGTCCCGTCGGCGACCATCGCCGCCAGGTCGGCGGCGCTTTGCAGGTAGACCAGTTCGAGCTGACTCGGGCTGCGCACACTGGCCAGGTTGCTGTCCCGGCCCAGCACGGCGATCACCTCGCCAGCGGCGCGCACCGGGATCGCCTCACGGCGGATCGGCAAGTCGCCGTCCCAGTCCGGGTCGGCTTCCCGGTAGATGCGCCCCTCGGTCAACGCGATGCGCATCGGCATCGCGCGGCTGCCTTGAATCCCGATGCCCACCTGGTCGTGCAGGTAGGCGGTCGGTCCGGTGGTGGGCCGACATTGCGCGGCGCACAGGAACACGCCCTCGGCGACAGGAATCCACAGCAGCAGGTCGGAGAACGACAGGTCGGCGAGGAGTTGCCATTCCCCTACCAGTCGCTGCAGGTGGCTGACCTGGGCGTCGTCGAGGGACGTGCGGGCGGCGAGCAGATCTGAGAGCGCGGACATCACCGATCAGGGTATTCGGCCGCCGGGCACGGACCGCGACGGCGCGATCGGCGCGTACTAGTCGGGGCGGTACTCGCTGTGTGCGGCTTCGATGGTGACCTCGGTGAGCCGTATCCGAATGCGGGCACGCAGGCGCTCTGGCGCGATGTCGCCACCGCAACACCGGGCGACCAGCGACTTCACGTCCTGCTCGAGGCCGTACTGGCGAAGGCACGGTCCGCACTCGTCAAGGTGCTGCCGGATCCTGTTCTTTATCGTGGGGTCCGACTCGTCGTCGAGATAACTGAACACGTCCCGAAGCACGTCACCGCAGTCGATCCCGCCAGGGCCGAAGCCCAACCCGCTCATGACTCGCCTCCGACCGCGGCGGTCGAGCCGCTCGGGACGAGGCCGCGCTCGCGCGCGTAATCGGCGAGGAGGCGCTGCAATTGACGGCGCCCTCGGTGCAGCCGGGACATCACCGTCCCGATCGGCGTGCCCATGATCTCGGCGATCTCCTTGTACGCGAATCCCTCGACGTCGGCGAGGTACACGGCAAGCCGGAAGTCCTCCGGCAAGGCCTGCAGTGCCTCCTTGACGTCGGAGTCAGGGAGGTGATCCAGCGCCTCCATCTCCGCGGAACGCAGGCCGTCGGAGGTGTGCGATTCAGCGCGCGCGAGCTGCCAGTCCTCAACGGTGTCGGTGTTGGCCTGCTGGGGTTGGCGCTGCCGCTTGCGGTAGTTGTTGATGAACGTGTTTGTCAGGATTCGGTAGAGCCACGCCTTGAGGTTCGTGCCCTCCTGGAACTGGTGGAACGCCGCGAATGCCTTGACGAAGGTCTCCTGCACCAGGTCTTCGGCGTCGGCCGGGTTCCGCGTCATGCGCATGGCCGCCGCGTAGAGCTGGTCGACGAAAGGCAGCGCGTCGCGTTCGAATCGCTGCCGCCGTTCTTCGACCGTCTCTTCTGGCACCGCGTTCCTCTCTCCGTCTCCTACGGAGGATACGGCTCCACCGGCATCCGGCAGCGCGCGGATCGTCAGATCCACGGGGGGCTGCCATACCGGCCAGTCACGTATCGTGTCCGCCCGCCGGACGGCTTCGACCACGGTCATCGTCCTTCCCTTCGCCTACTTCAGGGAACCGGCGAGATGACCTCCCGCATTCCCGTAGCGTCACCGGAATGGCGACCGGGACGCCCGCGACCGCGTTGCTCGCGCGAGAGAACGTCACACATGCGCTGCACCCGTATCCGCACGATCCGCGAGCAGACAGCTACGGCGCGGAAGCGGCCACTGCCCTGGGTGTGGAACCGGGCCGGCTGTTCAAGACGCTGATCGCCTCGATCGACGGACACCTCGTGTGCGCAGTGGTGCCCGTGTCCGCTCGGCTCGATCTCAAGGCGCTCGCCGCGGCGACCGGCGGCAAGCGGGGTGTGATGGCCGACGCAGCAGCGGCCCAGCGGGCCACGGGCTATGTCCTCGGCGGAATATTGCCACTGGGCCAGAAGACCCGGCTGCCGGTCGTCCTGGACGCCTCCGCGCTCGAGTTCTCGTCCGTATTCGTATCGGCCGGCAAGCGCGGCCTGCAGGTAGAGCTTGCGCCTGGCGACCTGATGCGGCTCACCGCCGCCATCGCCGCCTCGATCGCGACATGAGAGCATCCGGTGCCATGACGACACCGTTCGCGATCGAGCACACCGACATCGACGGATTGCTCGTCATCCGCATGAGGCAGGTCGGCGACGAGCGTGGCACGATCCGGGAACTATTCCGCACCAGCGCGTTCGCCGATGCGGGCGTCGCGGCGGGCCCGTGGCTCCAGATCAACGCGACGGAGACGACCCGGGGGGCGACTCGGGGGCTGCACGGCGAGACCATGACCAAGCTGGTCGCCATCGTGCACGGCGAGGCGCTCGGTGCCTACGTCGACGTGCGGGCCAACTCGTCCACCCGCGGCAAGGTGGTCACCGTGCCGCTCGTCAAGGGCACGCAAGTGCTGGTACCGCCCGGTGTTTGCAACGGCTTCCAGTCGATCGGCCCCGGTACGTCGCAGTACTTGTACTGCTTCGACGCCGAATGGGTGCCCGGCATGCCGGGCGTGGCGGTCAACCCGCTCGATCCGGACCTCGGCATCGTCTGGCCGCTGCCTGTCGACGTCACCGACCGGGCGCAGCTCTCGGCGAAGGACGCGGCGTTACCGCGGCTGCGGGACGTGCTCGACTAGAAACGCACGGACCGCGGCGGCTACGGCGCGGGGGTCCTTCTTCAGCGCGTGGGTGTCGCCGGGGATGACGACGATCTCGCGCCGTGGATCGGGCGGCGGCATACCGAATGCGTCGCGATCGCCTTGTACGACGAGCACCGGCACCGTCGGCGCGTCCAGTTCCGCGAGCCGGCTGCGTTCGGGCTTGCCCGGCGGATGCAGCGGAAACGCGAGCGCGACGACCGCCACGGCCCCGGTCGCAGCAGCCGTGCGACACGCCACCCGGGCGCCGCTGGACCGGCCGCAGTGGACGGCCGGTAACGCGCCGCCGAGTTGCTCGTGCAGCGCGGCGGTTGCGGCGAGCCACGCCTCGTCCAGGCGCGGGGCCGGAGGCGGCGTGCGCCGTCCGGCCACTCGGTACGGCTGGGTAATGCGCGCAACGAGGTAGCCGGCGGCAAGCGCGCCGTCGCGGGCCGCACGCACATCGGGGCTTTCGACTCCGCCGCCGGCGCCGTGGCCGGCGTAGAACACGCCGATCGGATCGCCGCTAGGCCGATCGATGTCGGCCCAAGCCGGCCCGACGGGCGTCTCGATCTCGACGCGCGTCATGAGTCGGGAGCCTACGTGGCCACCGGCCACTCGATGCCGCTCATCGGCCGCCGCAGCCGCGACGGATCGCCCTCCGGCCCTGCTCCGGCCCGGCCGAAGGCGGTCATGGTGGTGATCTCCCAGTGCGCGGGCACCGCGAACTCGGCTACCAGGCCGGCTCGGTCGAACGCGCGGAACTGGCGTGCGAACAAGCCCAGCGCCTGGGCCTGAACGGTCATGTGCGCGACCGCCTGGCCCAGGTCGTACAGCGCGAATTCGGAATAGTCCCAGTCGGTGTCTTCGACGAAGCGGTGACACAGGTTGGCGACGAGCAGGCTGGCAGTCGACGCCCACGGAGCTGAGCTGCCGGCCAGGTGCCGGACGAGACGGGCGTGCACCGGGTCAGCGCGCCGTCCGAGGATGAATGCCCACGGTTGGGAATTGCCGGCCGACGGCGCCCAGCGCGCCGCCTCGAGAATCGTCGCCACTTCGGAGGCCGTAGCGGCATAGGACGGGTCGAACGTCGTCGGGCTCCACCGGCCGGCTAGGAGCGGATGCAGCAGCACGTCGGGCTCGTCCACCCCCGAAGCGTGCCACGGCCGTACTTCCGCCTCACGCCGATACGGGTAGCGGCCGGTCGTTCACGACATGCTTCATGACGAGTGTGGAGGTCAGGCGCTGCACGCCGGGCAGAGCCGCGAGGATGTCATCCTCGAGGTTCGCATAGGCGTTGAGATCGGCGGTGACGACGCGTAGCAGGTAGTCGGGATCACCGAACAGCCTCTGGGCCTGCACGACGTTCGGGATGCGGGCCACTGCGTCCTCGAAGCCGAGCAGCGTGTCGCGATCCTCTTGGCGCATGGTGACGAACACGAGGGCCTCGAACGTCAGCCCGACCGACTCGCGGTTGACGACGGCGCGGTACCCGGTGATCACGTCGCTGCGTTCGAGTTCGCGCACCCTGCGATGGCACGGGGACAGGCTGAGCCCGACCTTGCCGGCCAGCTCGGTGATGCTGAGCCGACCGTCCTCCTGCAGCTCCGCAAGGATCTGCCGATCGATGCGATCCATGAGCACAAGTCTTCCACGTATGCGACTTGCAGCGCCGGAAGTTGGGACCACCTTCTGGCCCGCCCGCAATAGCCTTGTTCCATGACCGAGGTGCTGGCGTGGCTGGACAGCCGCGCGGATGAGATAGCCGAACTGCTGGTGCGGTTGGTGGCGTGCGAGACCGAGAACCCGCCCGGGCGGTACCTCGCCGGCTGCGCCGTATTGCTGGGCGAGGCGATGGACCGCCTCGGCCTCAAGCCGGAGATTCTCGAGCTCACACCCACCGCCGCACTTGCCGAGCCGCGCATCGTGCGCGGCGCCGCCGGCGACGGTGCTCGGGTCGTCTACTTCCACGGGCACTTCGACGTGGTCCCCGTGCAGGACCGGGCCCAGTTCCGCGCTGTGCGACGCGACGGGAGGATCACCGGCCGGGGCACGGCGGACATGAAGGGCGGCATCGTCAGCATGCTCTACGGCGCTGCGGCGGCCCAGGAACTCGGCCTGCTCGACCGCGGACGCATCGTCATCCACCTGGTCTGCGACGAAGAGACGGGCAGCGCCGTGGGCTCCGGCCAGTTGCGAGAACGCAACCTGATCGACCGGAACGCGGTCGCGATGCTGACCGCCGAGCAGAGTGGCGAGGTCATCTGGAACACGGCCAGGGGTGCGCTCTCGCTGCGCGTCGACGTGCACGGCCGCGCCGCGCATGTCGGGGAGGCATTTAAAGGCGTCAATTCCTTTTTGCACATGCTCCGGGTGGCCGCAGCGCTTGAGGCGCACGTAGGAGAGATGAGCGAACGCGGTTCGATGATCGTGGTCGGCGGCCGGTCAGGTGGCGGTTCCAACTTCAACGTCGTGCCGGAGCGGACGTGGTTCACCGTCGACGGGCGCTTCAACCCCGAGGTGGATCTGGACGCCGAACAGGCCCGGATTACGGCCATCGTCAGCGACGCCGCCCGTGCCGCGGGCGCCGAAGTATCCGTCGAGGTCACCCAACTCGCGCCGCCCTCCGACACCTCAGCCAGCCACCCGGCAGCAACGTTGCTGGGCAACTGCGTCGCCGAGGTGACCGGACGCTCGGCACGGTTCGAGCTGTGCGCCGGGTGCCTTGACACGCGCTGGTACGCCCAGCTCGGCATCCCGTCGTTCGGGTTCGGGCCCGGCCGCTTCGATGTCTCGCACGGCCCCGACGAGTACGTGGACGAGGTCGCAATGCGCCGTGTCGCCGCCGTCTACGCCCGCTACGCGGCCGAGTTGCTGGCCGCCGGGTGAGCGCTGCACACGGCAGACTGGTGGCATGTGCGGTCGCTATGTGAACGTCGCGTCGAACGACGACCTCACCAAGGAGTTCGAGGTCGAGGAAGTTGTCGGCGACGACCCCGGTCCGTCGTGGAACGTGGCGCCGACCGACCCGGTGCGGGTCATCGTCGAGCGCGCGCCCCGCGAACCCGATGCACCCGCCGCCGTCCGCCAACTGCGCACGGTGCGCTGGGGGCTCGTGCCGAACTGGTCGCGGGACAGCAACGGCGGTGCAAAGATGATCAACGCCCGCATCGAGACCGTGACGACCAAACCGGCGTTCAAGACCGCGGCCGCGCGCCGGCGCTGCCTGGTGCCTGCGCTCGGCTACTACGAATGGCAGAAGACCGACCGCGGCAAGGTCCCCTACTTCCTGCACGACCGCGACGGCGGGCTACTCGCGATGGCCGGCCTTTACGAGCTGTGGCGCGATCCGGCGCTGGCCGACGACGACCCGAAGCGCTGGCTCTGGACCTGCACCGTGATCACCCAGCAGGCGCCGGACCTGCTCGGCCTGATCCACGACCGCAACCCGGTGGTCATACCAGCCGAGCTGCGCGAGCAATGGCTCGACTGCTCCAGCGAGGACGCCGCCGTTGCGCAGCGCGTTCTCGACGAGATCCCGCCGGCGCAGCTGGAACCGTACGTCGTGTCATCTGCAGTAGGAAACGTGAAGAACAACGGCCCAGAGCTGATCAAGCCGGTCGATCCGGCGCTGCGACCGCTGCAAGAGCGTCTTGACCTGTGACGTCGCAGTCGGCCCATCCGGCAGACTGCTCACGTGACGATGCGATCGGCGCCGTGGCCGGCTCCGCGTGCTGCCGGGCCGGTGCATGCGCACGTCCCGATTCCGGGTTCGAAGTCGCAGACGAACCGCGCCCTCGTCCTCGCGGCGTTGGCCGACGGGTCGTCGCGCATCGAGGGCGCACTGCGGGCACGCGACACCACACTGATGGTCGATGCCCTGCGCACGCTGGGCGTTTCGGTCGACGATGCCGACGTGTGGGCGGTGACGCCGGCCCCGTTCCACGGCGGCGTGGTCGACACCGGGCTGGCCGGCACGGTCATGCGCTTCGTCCCGCCGATGGCGGCGCTCGCCGACGCGCCGGTCACGTTCGACGGCGACGACCGAGCCCGCGAGCGTCCTATGTGGACACTAATCGAGGCGCTGCGCCAGGCCGGCGTGGTCGTGGACGATGCCGGCCGCGGACGGCTGCCGTTCACGGTGCGCGGGGCCGGATCGGTCTCCGGGGGAAAGGTGGAGATCGACGCATCGGTGTCGTCGCAGTTCGTGTCGGCGCTCCTACTCTCCGGGGCGCGCTACGACCAGGGCCTGGAGATCGCGCACTCCGGCGGAAGCCGACCGGTATCGGCGCCCCACATCGAGATGACGATCGACATGCTGGCCCGTGCCGGTGTCGACGTGGCGCGGCCGAGTGCTACGACGTGGCGGGTCGCTCCGGGACCGATCCACGCGCGGGACGTCGTGATCGAACCTGACCTTTCGAACGCGGCGCCGTTCCTGGCCGCGGCTCTCGTCACGGGCGGCGAGGTGACGATTCCGGGCTGGCCCGCAGCGACCACCCAGCCCGGCGACGCGTTGCGCGAAATACTCGCGCGCATGGGCGGTTCGGTGACGCTGTCCGGCGACGGCCTCACCGTGCGTGGTGGCGGCACGATCACGCCCATATCCGCCGACCTGCGCGACGTCACCGAACTCGTCACGGTGGTCGCGGCGCTGGCCGCCCTGGCCGACGGCCCGTCCCGGCTGACTGGGCTCGCGCACATGCAGGGCCACGAGACGGACCGGCTTTCCGCGCTGCGCGCCGAACTGACCGTGCTGGGCGGCGAGGTCTCGCAGTCGCCCGACGCCCTTGACATCACCCCGCGTCCGCTCTCGGGCGGCGTCTGGCGCGCGTATGACGACCACCGCATGGCCACCGCCGGCGCGGTTCTGGGACTGGTCGTGGACGGGGTCCAGGTCGACGACATCGCGACGACGAGCAAGACCCTGCCGGACTTCCCCGGCATGTGGGCACGGATGCTAGGCCGCTGACGCGTGCCTCGCGACGTCCGGCGGCTCGACGAGGACGACGTCCGGGTGCGACCCGGTCGGGGCAGCCGCCCACGGTCCAAGCAACGCCCGGAGCACGTCGACGCGGCCGACGGCATGGTGCTCACCGTCGACCGGGGCCGCTACGCGGTGCTCGTGGACGACGTGACGGTCACCGCGATGCGCGCACGTGAGCTCGGCCGCAGGGGCATCGTCGTGGGTGACCGGGTGAGCGTGGTCGGCGACCTGTCCGGTCAGCCGGATACGCTCGCCCGCATCGTCCGGGTGCATGAGCGAGAAACCGTACTGCGGCGTACGGCAGATGACACGGATCCGCTCGAACGGATCATCGTGGCGAACGCCGACCAGATGGTGATCGTCGCGTCGCTCGCCGAACCGCCGCCCAGCTACGGGTTGATCGACCGCAGCCTGGTCGCCTGCCTTACCGCTGGTCTGGAACCCCTGCTGTGCCTGACCAAGGCCGACCTAGCCGGGCCGGAGGAGGCCCTGGCCCGGTACGCGCAGCTCGACGTGCCGGCGGTGGTGACGAAGCACGGCAAGCCGACCTCGCTGCGTCGCCGGCTGCGCGGGCGCACGTCGGTCTTCATCGGCCATTCCGGCGTCGGCA
>Ga0126373_10004205_pt1 | contig 10972 bp, 11 predicted proteins | sample PanSoiMetPlot_11_FD_92545 | JGI IMG/M metagenome (GOLD analysis project Ga0126373, IMG submission 92545) | Tropical forest soil microbial communities from Panama - MetaG Plot_11 | ecosystem: Environmental > Terrestrial > Soil > Tropical forest > Bulk soil | place: Panama | collected 2016-02-17
TGGCGCGCGCAGACTACGAACAGCAGCGTCTCGAAGAACAAAGTGCGGAAAGCGTAGAGATCGCTCTGCGTGCTCGCAGCCTGAAAGCTCGTCTCTCGCCGCTTGTGGGCATCATCGTCGCGATCGGAACCGCTCTCGTGCTCTGGTTTGGCGGCCGCCTCGTCCTGGTTGGATCGCTCTCGGCGGGCTCATTGATTGTCTTCATTTGGTACCTCGGCAAGATGTACAAGCCGATGCAGGACTTCGCCAAGATGACCGACAGCTACTCCAAGGCCATCGTAGGCTACGAGCGGATCCGCGAAATCTTTGAGACGGAACCAAAGGTCTTCGACCTTCCCAACGCGCGCCGCGCGCCGCGTTTCCGCGGAGAGATCGAGTTTGACCATGTTTCCTTTAGTTATGTACCTGAGCGATCGATTCTCAAGGATGTTACGTTCACCATCAAAGCTGGCCAGATGGTCGCGTTAGTCGGACCCACGGGTGCCGGCAAAACCACCATCGCTAACATGATCGGCCGTTTCTACGATCCAAACTCAGGAATTGTCCGGGTCGACGGTGACGATGTCCGCGAGTATCAGCAGAAATCTCTGCGCGAGCAGATGAGCTTTGTCCTGCAGGAGAGCATTCTCTTTCGCGCCTCGATCTGGCAGAACATCGCCTATGGCAAGCCCGAAGCGACGCGTTCCCAGATTTACCGCGCAGCCGAACTGGCCAACGCCCACGAGTTCATCGCCCAGCTTCCCGATCGCTACGATACCATCATCGGTGAGCGCGGTGTAACACTCTCCGGCGGACAGTGCCAGCGCATTGCCATCGCCCGCGCTATCATACGCAACACACCGATCCTGATTATGGACGAGCCCGGCAGCGGCCTCGACGCCGCTTCAGAGAAACTTGTCTTCGAGGCGCTGGGACGTCTGATGGAAGGCAAGACCACCATTGTCATCGCCCATCACTTCTCCACTGTCCGCCGGGCCGACGCCATCCTGCTCATCAAGGGCGGCCGCATCGTCGAGAGAGGCAAGCACGAGGAATTGTTGCGCGCCGGCGGCTTATACGCCACACTCTACGACCTGCAATTCCAGCACGAAGACGAAATCTCCAGCTTGACCCTGAGCGGTACGCCTGCGTGAGTGCAAGAGCACCACGCGCCGAGAGAGGAGGCAGTTGTGGCTATATCCAACACGACTTTGCGGCAAGGAATTACTCTAGGATGCGCTGCAGTACTTACTCTCGCTCTGCTGACCCAAAGCGCGGCCAGCCCTGCGGGCAAGGCGCAAGAGGCAACTAGATCCGCTGCTGCCAACGAACCGGTATACATCTGGCAGAATCCCTCGGACATCGCTTCCCGCAATCTCTACTACGGTCCGGGCGGCAAAGAACATGAGCCGCACACCGTCTATACGTTCATCAAGGAGGACCTCAGCGGCACCAATCCGAAATTCGATGTGCGCGACGAAAACGGCGTGAAGTGGCGGGTCAAGCTTGGTGTTGAGGCCCGGCCCGAAGTCGTTGCCACGCGCCTGGTCTGGGCTGTCGGCTACTATGCCAACGAAGACTACTTCTTGCCCGATCTGCGCGTGCAGAACATGCCTCGCCTGAAGCGCGGTCAGAATCTCGTATCCAAAGACGGCGCCATCCACAACGTCCGCCTCAAACGGTCTCCGAAAGGCGAGGAAAAAATCGGCGGCTGGAAGTGGAGCGACAATCCGTTTACTCGCCAGCGCGAGCTCAACGGTCTGCGCGTCATGATGGCTCTTCTGAACAACTGGGACCTCAAGGACGAGAACAATGCAATCTACGAAGAGAAGAAGAGCGATTCTGGCACTCCCGAACGCCACTACGCCGTCAGCGATCTTGGAGCAAGCTTCGGGACCACCGGCCGCAGTTTGACGCACAGCATGTCCAAGGGTAACCTGAACGCCTACCAGCACTCGAAGTTCATTCGCAAGACGACATCGGAGTACGTCGATTTCTACGTGCCATCGCGCCCAGCACTAATCTACTTGGCCACACCAAAGGAGTTCTTCAGCCGCGCGGACATGCGGTGGATCGGCAGGCACATTCCGCGCTCTGACGCCCAATGGATCGGAAGTCTCCTGGCACAGCTCTCGCCTGATCAGATCCGCGATGCCTTCCGCGCTGCTGGATACACCCCTGATCAAGTCAATGCCTATGCCGCTGTCGTCGAGAAAAGAATTGCCGAGCTTAAGCAACTGTAACCAGTAGGAAATGCTACGACGAAGATCGCCAAGTGGACCAAGAAATGCGACCGAGCTTATGCAAATGTCAATTGTTTAGCCCGGAGTTTGAGATAGGTCCAGACGATATTCTGCTGATTCGCAGAGAGATAGTTAAGACATTCAATTGCCGGCTACTGGCAACAGATTTAACAACGCATAAGCCTTCTCCTGCAATGGTGTCGGAGAGGCACCTGCTGAAAGGTGGGACCGGACTTATCCGTTTTCAAGCTATAGGTCACACGCGCGCCGCATCGTCGAGTACTGGATCTACGATACGCCACGCGTCTTCGACATAATCCCGACGCGCGAAACGCGATGAGTTGCCGGCTAGCGCATCTCCGAGTTCCCCATACGCTTGCATCTCGTAGGGATCGGAGCTGGCAGAGACGACAAGCTCGACCTGCTTCCCGAACAAGCCCTCGCCCGCGACCTTTACATGGGAGCCGATAGCAATTAACAGATCAGGAGTCACTCGGAATCACACATGATTCGCAGGAGGCCGATCTTCTAGAAAAATGTCGTGCGGCTGCCTTTCTGGCTGTTGCGTTCCGGGAATAGACTCGCGTCATGACAAGAAACGGCTTGCTTTAACAGCAGTAGTTGTTCTCGGAGCTGCGGAGAATTGTGAGTGAGGAGCCTGGCAGGCAGGACGGCCACGATGTAGACCATTGGCTGCTAGCTGAGGAAGAACTCATCGGCAAAAAGCAGCGACAATACGTGTCAGACGATCTTGCCCAGGAATCAGAGTGGGACCTGCCGCTTAAACGGTTACGCGGCATTGCTCGTACGAGCATAAGAACCCGAGCAACCCGGCATCTGTTCACCGCAGCCTTTCCGGACCAAGCTGGGCTCCCCGCCTGCGTGCAATCTCAAACCAAGTTAGTGCAGAGATGCGGTCTGCCACAGACGATGCCTTATCGGTCAAGATCCTCCCAAGTTTAATGGCAGCACTGAGACTGCCCTGGTTCGCTGCGGCCGTAGGCCAACGCACGGCTTCACTTCGATCGCGACTTCCTCCGAGACCGAGATAGTACAAGTCAGCCAGTCTCTCCTGCGCAGTTTCATCGCCAGTCGACGCGGCTTGTTGATACCAGTAGCGGGCTTTCGAGTAATCCTGTTCGACCCCTCAACCCTTATCGTAGGCAAGGCCTACGTCACAGTACGCAACAGCAAGGCCCTGCTTGGCGGCGTCCGAATATAATCGCGCCGCTTCCGCTTTATCTTGCGGCACACCATGGCCGTTCTCATACAGAACCCCCAGATTGACTTTGGCCTCCGCCGACCCTGCATCGGCGGCCGTGCGGTACCAGTTCACGGCATCGGCGTAGCTTTGCGGCAGACCAGCTCCGCGTTCGTACAGGAGTCCCAATGAAAACTGTGCGCGCACATCCTTGTGATCGGCGGCACGACGTAAGTAGGTTATAGTAATTCAGTAATTCTCAGCGCATATATTTCCGCCACAGCTTCGGTGACCTAGCTGTGTGGGGTACCCGCAAGCCCTAATTAGTGGCAGGCTGGTGAGTCGAATATCACTGCCCGGCAGCTACAGAAGGCATGATTCAGACTGAATGGCCACGCTTAAGGCAATGGCAATTGACTGAAAGCCAGGAAACCCCAGCTTAGCCGGCCGGGCTGTCCAATCGTAGGGTTGACTCGTTCACCGCGGCGGGTTCTCTCTTGAGTTTGCGTACTACTGCTGTCGTCCCTTCAAGCTCGATGGTATACGCGCGAGTACAATCTGGGCAGAGCCAATAACAATGATCAATCAACCTTTCGACCCGCCTGACATCGGGAAGATCATAGCTAGGCGGCAGAAGGAATATCTTTCCTTTGCTAAGCTCGCGGAACTCTCGGTGGCAGGGGGGATTTGCGCACTTCACTATCACAACAAACTCCCTTGAGCATATAGGTAAAGCAACGACGTGTGGCTGGTCAAGGCGTCATGCCGGTGCCCGTTCCGACGTGGCGAAGACGTACACGCAGAAATATCTACCGACGGAGGTGGCTCGTGGGTGTTAGCACATGAGCGTGCTTGTCGTGTATAGGACGCCCACGATCATCCGATTTGCGTAGTTCCAGCGAAGGTGGTTTAACGCATATCCCGCAGACGAGTGAACTTCTCTGGCTCGGCTGACATGGCGGACCGTGCATGGATCCCGCAGGTCGTCCCTGACCTTATCGAACGGCCTGCGGGCTAGCCACTTTCTGCGCTAGGCCTCCAGCATTACTCTCGGACCGTATCAGGGCAAGCGCCATATTCTGTCATATGCCTTGTTCTTGACAGCCGCCGCCACGACGGAGAAGCACTATGTTCCCACTCTTTCGCCAACAGCGAACGCAACGCCACCTCAACAACCGCAACAGCGGCGCTCGTTGGGGACCCCAGAGATGGGGCAGGTTTTCGTCAGGCAACGGCTTCTCGACTGTCCCCAACCACTTGCCCGCAGAAGTTGCACGGACTGCCGCGATGCCCCGATGGGCGGCTACATAAACAGATCTCCTTCGTCTCGTAATACACCCCTTGCGCATCCTCAATGCGGTATTCGAACTCATCACCATACGGTTCTATGGCCATTACCGTAAGCGGGTGTTGCAATTCGAGTTCGAGTTTCTTACAAATGCCGCAGTGATACTTGGCGACATGTACTTCTTGGCCGATCTCGAAGCGCGGCTCTACCATGAAGCCTCCCCGCGTAGAAGGCTCTAACTCTATCACCTCGCAAGACAGTAGCACGAGCCTGCCTGATCCCAGTCAGCTCATGCAGCCGTCAGAAAGGCCGCTCCATCTCACCGTGAAATTGTTGCAGAATTCCTAAACGGTTCGCGTGCTACCATGCCACTCACGCAAACCAAGCTGGCGCAAATTGGCATGCAACCAATATAAAGAGTGCAACCATCTATTTTGCTCAACAAGGATGATGGCTCGCCGTTGACCTGCGCCGGAGAAAGTCTGTCTGGCGGGTCATGCAGAGGTGGGCGGTCATGTTCAGCAGGTCTTGGTTCGGGCTTCTTTTGGGAAGCTTGCTCGTGTTTTCCACACAATTCATTTGCGGACAACAACTCAGCAATGAACTCTTGCAACGTGCTGGATCGGGCGACGTCAGGGCCATGTTGAAGGTTGCGCAGTTGTACGAGTCTGGAACCAAAGCCGATCCGGTCGAAGCGGCGCGTTGGTATGTGCGCGCGGCTCACACCGGCGATCCTGAAGCGCAGACCAAGCTTGCAATCCTCTATATAGAAGGAACCGGAGTCACAAGGGATCCTGCAGCTGCTGGACGCTGGCTGATGCGTGCTGCCAGCAGTGGTTATGGCATAGCGCAATTCGACCTTGCGCTCTTCTATCTTCAAGGCGAAGGTGTTCGCGAAGATGCCCAGGAAGCTGCACGCTGGTTGCGCGAAGCAGCGGGACGTGGTGTTGCCGATGCAGAAGGCGGACTCGGTGTTCTGTGAATTACTCTCTCTGCGACGTGGCCCGCCGATAGGGCATGGCCGATTGTTCTTCCTCGTTCAACGGTACCCTGTGCTGCCGCGTTCGCTCCCACGTCAGATCAACAATGGGCGAAGTGTCGCCCGAGGCCAGCGCATCGGCCAGCTTCACCTTCGATGATGCCGCGACCGTTTGCCACAGTGTGGAGCGGGCCAGCTTGGTGAGGTAATAGACTCCCGTGCCTAACATGACGCCAGCACTTAGCCAATACACTCACCGCCACAGGAAAAATCGCGATCTGAATCGACCTCCCGGTTAAATCTTGGAGAGTGATCATCGGAGTGGGCGCACGCGCCTGTCGCTTCGGGATCACCTGTTTCTTCCGAAAAACGATCCCGTTCGAGCGACTGCCTTATATCGTCTCGGCGGCGCGACGCTTCACGCCCAAGACGAGATTCCTCTGTCGCAGATTGACCAATTTCAATGACTTGAAGGTGGGTGGGCATACCTGGCGCAATATGGCGCTTGCCGTTTGGGTATCTCACCGCGTTATCTCTGATTATCTAGAGTGTCTATGGAAGAACGCCTCACCAACGTCCCATGCGTTATTTGCCGGAAACCTGTGCGCTTGGACGAATGCAAGGTCAACGATCTCGGGGAACCCGTGCATGAATCATGCCTTGCTGAACGCCTCAAAGAAGAGATTAAGAGAGGCAAAGCAGCGTTTGGACGGTCGCAAGTATGACGCGAACAATATTGATCTGCTGGATATGTGGTAAGGCTCTCGCGTTAGATGAGCGTAAGTCGGATGACGGTGGTCGACCCATGCACGCAAATTGCTACATGGCCGTAATTTTCGGCGAAACGCGCAGACGTTTTGTTCCTAGGCAAAAGGCCGCCTAGGCAGCGTTACGCGGGGTCCTCACCCGAACAACCTGGGTTGACGTTTGACACTTCTAGCTCAAAGTCCCACGAAGGCCAGAGCCTTGGGTGATGGTCGTCGATGGCATTCTGGGAAATATCTGCTGCGGCAGATGGTCATTCGTTAGACCGCGCATTAACCAATGGCGCTCGAGAGTGCTCAAATGGCTGCGGTAGTTGTTGTCTCAGTTCGCTTGTCGAGAATACGGAGCCGATGTGTGGCTCCGTACTCTGACTCGCGCATCACGGTATCAATTGTGACTACCTCGGTGACTCAATGCAGGATGCCTAGGGTGTTCGTACCATCATCCACGAAATAGACGCCTTGTCCGGCTACCGCGGTCAAACCGAAGAGGACTCCTGCGCCTGCCGGGTCTAGCAATATCGTCCCGCTTTGCACGCCGTTTGGCTTCGTTACCACCAAGTTGCCATCGTTGCCGTTCGTAGTGAGTATGTCTCCGTTGACCGCTAGTGTCAGACCAAGAGGATCGTTCAGGCTGCCGCCACTGGAGAGCGTAGAACCGATACCAGCGCTGGTTTGACGGCTAAGCGGATCAGCAATCGCCGCAATCCGATTGTTCAGGCTGTCGGCAATGTACAGCACTTTGTTGTTCTTGCTTAGCGCCATGCCGGTCGGCCCAATCACCAGAGCGGCAGGGTCGGTTCGTTCCGAGAACCCGGAGCCGAGGACGGAGATCGATGTTACGACCGGCGGGAATGCCGCGGATGACGCGAGGGCGATTCGCAACACGGTGCCCTCATTGACAATCTGTCCGCCGCCCGCGACTGTTCCATTCAAAACGTTTGTGACGAACAACATCGCACTACTGGGGTGATTTCCATTCTCACCGGTCTGATCAAAAACGTTCATGTCCCATGGACCGTTGATCTGAGGATCGGTGATCGTCTCCACGACATTCCCGTTGCTGTTCAGTACGATCAAGCATCCGGCTTGCGCTGTGGCGGCCATGCCGTCGGTAGTTGGCAAACTGCCCACAATCACCCAGCCGCTGCGTAATACCACCAGGGCAGTCGTCAGGCCAACTCCTCCCGGACACGGACCCGGGAGCGTAGCGGGGTTGATCTGAGCAAAGAGGCTGAAATTTCCGGTTGGGGAGATCTGTACGATCGTTGTGCCCGTACCCTGAAAATTGTTGCTGGCGTTAAAGTTGCTGACGAGGATGTTGCCCTTGGTAAGCCTTCCAATAGTTCTCGGAACCGCGAATACTCCATACGGGTTGATGTCACCGTTGCTAGGAACGGTCGACGAAACTGTACTGACCGCAGGGGACTTGGTATTTGCCATGTGTTGGGCGTTGGCCGCACCACTGCTGAGCAGCAAGGCTACCACTGTCGTGGTAGGTACGGTCATTAGCAACCCGCATTTCCCGTCTTTTCTCATTGGCGTACTCCTTTACTTTGTCATGAAATGTTGAGTGTTTGGAAGTCTCCGCCGCTTCTTTTGGCGAACGGCTGTGGAATTGGAATGCGTAACTCTTCGCGCGGAGATCCACGGCGTGCCGTTGATTGGAAGTGGCGAGTCGGCCATCGGTTGTCCGGAGTTGTCAACGGGGTGTGAACGTATACCTACGGCATGAGGTGAATCCAACCCCGTGGATGCTTTACGAGCAAAGTCCCCACCCCGACGCATTGTGGACAGGCGCGCAGGGCCCACGGCCAAACATCGTTTTGTTTAAAGTCTCCGCTTTAATCGGTTCATGACTGGCGCCCGACGCCGGCACGTTATATCTATCCACGAACGTCTATATCCGATAAGCGCGACATAACTTCTCCTTTGACATTCCTCCGACTGGCGGAGAACGTTTATGTAGAGGTCGTCTTTCTGTACGACTTCGATTTTGGAGAGTCCTAAGATGGTTGGCTGCCGAATTGTCAAATGATTGTCAATAGCGTGAATGGCGCTCTTGTGCCACTTGACTGTCCAATTGCGGTCACCATTGCGCTGAGCAAACTTGAGAGCCGGTAGTGAGGCAGATGTTCAGAAATCCCTTAGGGTATCGGCCCGCGCCAACTACAAGTCCGATCCAGAAGAGCCACGAGACTAATTTCCCGAAGTAGGTAACGATATCGGCTGGAAGGAGCGCTTCTTCAATAGCAAACGGGCGGAGATAGATGAACTCCGCCTGAACGGGGATTTCCGTTGTGAGAGACAACCGCAGAACATTCCCGGGAGTCCAACTTGTGGGAGTCTGAATGGAGGCTTTTTCTTTGGTTATGCCGGGGGTCATGTCCATGCACCTCGCGATTCTCGTTTTCGCCACCGCCATCCCTGACAGACTGGTGGGCGCCCGACGGCGTTCCAGGTCTCCTAAGCACGTTTTTGTTTCGGTTTTTGAATGGTTCGGTGATCTGGGACTCTTTTTCGTCCGGCTACTGCGCTCCGCTCTGACTCCCCCCTACGAATTCCGCGAACTCTTGCGCCAATGTGACGACATTGGATCGAAGTCGCTGCCCTTGATTGCCCTGGCGGGAGCGGCCACGGGCGTAGTGATGACGTTGCAGACTCGCGAAAGTCTGGCACGCTTCGGGGCCAAGTCTTTTCTCCCTGCCGTGATCGTGTTCTCAATGGTGAAAGAGAATGGGCCGATCATCACCGGGTTAATGGTAGCCGGACGAGTGGCGGCAGGCATTGGAGCAGAATTAGGGTCGATGAGAGTAACCGAACAGATCGACGCTATGGAGGCCTCGGCGATTGATCCGTTCAAGTTTCTGGTAGCGACCAGAGTTTTCGCCTGCCTGCTCATGCTGCCGCTCCTGACGCTCGCGGCGGACTTTTGCGGAATCATGATGGGGTGGGTGGCTAATACGTTATCCGAGCCCATCTCGCTTCACTTGTTCCTCGATAGCGGCTTCAAGAACATGTTTTTCGGCGATTTCCTTCCGCCAACTTTCAAGACCATGGTGTTCGGTTTGATTATCGGAATGGTGGCCTGTTTTCAGGGTATGCGTACCGAAGGGGGGACCGAAGGAGTTGGGAGATCGGCCACCAGTTCGGTGGTCTTGGCTTCGCTCTTTGTCGTGATCGCCGACGTGGTCTTGGTTCGGCTGATTCTGACAGTCTGGGGTTGAATGATGACCGATGAAGCACTGAACAAAGAGCACCATCCCGCGATCGCAGTCGATGGTCTGCGCAAAGCATTCGGCAGTCAGAAGGTGCTGAAAGGGATCAGTTTCGAGGTGGCGCCAGGCGAAACCGTAGCCGTGATCGGCCGCAGCGGGGGCGGGAAGAGCGTGCTGCTGAAACTGCTGATTCGTCTGCAGATGCCCGACTCCGGATCAATTCGCATTGCCGGCGAAGAAGTCACTGAACTTAACGACAAACGCCTCAACGAAGTGAGAAAAAGAATTGGCTTCCTGTTCCAGCAGGGAGCACTCTACGACTCCCTCACGGTGCACGACAACGTTGGCTTCCCCCTCAGCAGGCACTCGACGATGCCTCACGAAGCTCAAGCCAAACGCGTCCGAGAACTGCTGAGCGAAGTCGGGATGGACGAGCATCGAGAAAAACTGCCATCGCAGCTTTCTGGAGGGATGCAAAAGCGGGTGGGGCTGGCGCGTGCGCTCGCGCTCGATCCCGAAATCTTGCTTTTTGATGAGCCCACGGCAGGACTTGACCCAATCACAGCGGCGGAGATCGGCGACTTGATTCTCCGGTTAAAGCGGAAACGCCAGATGAGCGCCATCGTAGTCACGCACGACGTTCATGGGGCAAAAGCCTACTCTGATCGCATGGTGCTCCTCGACGACGGAAACATCAGGGCGGAAGGGAGCTTTGAAGACCTGCAACATAGCAAAGACGAATTCGTCTGTCAGTTTTTTGGCGACGGCCTCCGGTAGAGTTTATGTCTCGCAGCTTTCGGTTAGGTGTTTTCATTGTCTCAACGCTGCTGATCCTTGCGGGGGCAGTGCTTTGGATCGGCAAGAAGCAATTTCTGTTTCACTCAACCTACCGTTTACAAGCCGAGTTCCAAAACGTTGCTGGGCTGAATGGGGGAGCGGAAGTTCGCGTGGGCGGAATCCACGAAGGGACGGTTCGGGAGATTCAGCTGCCCATGCATCCCAACGACAAAGTGCGCGTGCTCATGGATATGGCTGGTCCAACCCGCAGCGTGATCAAACATGATTCTGTCGCTGCGATTCGTTCCGAGGGGCTGGTGGGTGACAAGTTTGTCGAGATTTCGTTTGGGTCCGAGCAGTCACCCGGAGTGAAGGAGGGTGACACGATTCAGGTAGAGCCGCCGCTACAGTTGTCGGACTTGCTTAACAAGACAAACGAAGTGCTCGACAGCACGAAAGGCGCCCTCGACAACGTCAATGACACGAGCAACAATCTGAAGTCCATAACCACAAAGATTGACCA
>Ga0126373_10004206_pt1 | contig 10971 bp, 12 predicted proteins | sample PanSoiMetPlot_11_FD_92545 | JGI IMG/M metagenome (GOLD analysis project Ga0126373, IMG submission 92545) | Tropical forest soil microbial communities from Panama - MetaG Plot_11 | ecosystem: Environmental > Terrestrial > Soil > Tropical forest > Bulk soil | place: Panama | collected 2016-02-17
CCATATGTCTGTCTATTGGTGGCGTACTCTGCACCAGCCGCCGTCCATCCTGCGACCGGACAAGGCGCCCTGGGACAACATTCATCCCGCGATGCTGACTGCTTTGGCCATCAATTTTGTCGCGTTTGTCCTGCTTTATTTCTACCTCCTCTCACTCAGATTTCGTCTCGGTGAAATGACGGAAGAGATCAAGGCGCGGCGCATGGATCGAGGTCGATGATGGGCTCTTGGGGATACGTATTTCTCGCCTATGGTATCGTCTGGGGCACGCTGCTGTTGTATCTCTTTTCGTTAAAGCGCCGTTTCCGCCGCGCTCAGAGGGAAGTCGCCCGATTGAGCTCCGCGGAGGAGCCTAAAAAGCATGCGCAAAAATAAACGCTTTCTCATTGGCGGCCTCGTCATCCTCGCCGCTTTGGCCTACATCATCTATGGCGGAGCGAAGGAAGCCATTGTTTACTTTGTCACCCCGTCGGAACTGAAAGCCAAAGAGAAAACCTCGATGGATAAGTTCTTGCGAATGGGCGGCATGGTCGTCAAGGGCTCGCTGCAGAAGGACGTGAAGAATCTGACATACCAGTTTGAGTTGACCGATGGAACGGCCTCGGTTCCGGTTTTCTTCAAAGGCGTGCCACCGGATTTGTTTGCGGACGGCAAAGGCGCTGTGGTAGAAGGCCGGCTGGCTGGCGACGGAGTATTTCACGCAACCATGATCATGGCGAAGCACTCTGAGGAGTACAGTCCCCCGCCGGACAGCAAAGTCCCCTACCCCCATAGTTTCGTTCCGGGCAAGGAATCGCCCTCGAAGTGACAGCACTAATCGGCCATACCAGTATCCTCCTGGCCTTTTCGCTGGCGCTCATAGGAATCGTCATTCCAGTTATCGGTTCGCGCCGCGACGATGCTCGCTATTTAGCGTACACTCGGCTCGCGATTCTCGGACAGTTCGTTCTTGTCACCCTGGCGGCATCGTCATTGATTTACGGCTTGGTTACCACCGATTTCTCCATTAAGTACGTCGCCTTCAACACAACCCGAGCTACCCCGATATATTATCGTGTCACCGGTCTCTGGGGCGCCCTCGAAGGTTCGCTGCTGCTCTGGGAATGGATCCTGATTATCTTTTCCGGGATCGTGGCGTGGGTCTATCGCGACCGTCACCGCGAGATGATGCCATGGGTGCTGATGATTTTTTCTATCGTTTCGGCATTCTTCCTTGGCGTCGTCGCTTTCGTCTCCAATCCATTCGAAACTATTTTTCCCATTCCGCCAGACGGCCGCGGCCTCAACCCTCTACTTGAAGACGCCAACATGATGACCCATCCCCCCCTCTTGTACACCGGCTTTGTCGGACTCACGGTGCCCTACGCGTTTGCCATGGCCGCTCTGATCAGGGGGAAGGTAGACGAAGGCTGGATCGTCGCCACGCGCCGCTGGACCATAACCGCGTGGTTTTTCTTGACCATGGGCAATCTCGTCGGAGCCTGGTGGTCGTACCATGTTCTCGGTTGGGGCGGATATTGGGCCTGGGACCCGGTGGAAAATGCCGCCTTCATGCCCTGGTTGCCGGCCACCGCTTTCCTTCACTCGGTGCAGGTGCAAGAACGCCGCAGCATGCTCAAGGTCTGGAATCTTTCCCTAATCATCATCGCCTTCAGCCTGACCATCTTTGGTACTTTTCTAACTCGATCGGGAATTCTTTCTTCAATTCATGCTTTCTCATCGGGACCGGTTGGGACTGTTTTCTTGGCCTTTCTTGCTTTTGTCTTGCTTTCTTCATTCGGCTTGCTGGCCTATCGCTCGGATCAACTAAAAGGACAGCCGGAACTGGATTCTATGGTGAGCCGGGAATCGGCGTTCCTGTTGAACGACATCGTATTGGTATCCGCGCTTTTCACGATTTTCCTCGGCACGATTTTTCCACTGCTTTCGGAAGCCGTGGCTGGCGTGCAAGTGAGCGTTGGCGCGCCTTACTTCAACTCGGTTATCGTCCCACTCTTTCTTTTACTGGTTTTTCTTATGGGCGTCGGCCCGATTATCGCGTGGCGCAAAGCTTCGTGGGATAATCTCAAGCGAAATTTTCTCTGGCCCGCGGCTGGATCCCTATTGGTCGGCGCAATCTTGTTTGGATGGAAAATCCGCGACTTCCTGCCATTGCTCGGTTTTACCTTGCTTGCTTTCGTTGCGCTCACGATTTTTTACGACACCGCTCTTGCCCTGCGCGCGCGCCGACGCATCGCCGGTGAAGGGTTGCTAAGCGGCCTGGCCACACTGGCACGACGCAACCAGCGCCGCTACGGTGGGTTTATCGTCCATTTGGGGGTCGTACTCATCATCATGGGAATCGCTGGCTCGATGACCTATAGCCTCGAGCGCGAGGTGACGCTGGCGTTAAAAGAACATTTGACTCTCGGCCATTACCTCATCCAGTTCGAAGGGCTCAAAGGGGAGCAGCAGCCGACGCATTTTCGCGTTGAAGGCGCATTTAGAGTTTTCCACGGCGGCGACGAAGTCGGCGTGCTTTCTCCCGCCCTAAAATTCTTTCCCACGCAGCAATCGCCGGTGGGGCGGGCCGTGCATCGAAGTAGCATCAGCGATGACATCTATTTGATTCTTTCCGGATTCAGCGAGCTCGACAAGAATCAGGCGACGCTCAAAGTTCTCGTGCGGCCGTTGGTGCTATGGATCTGGATCGGTGGTTTCGTAATTGTCCTGGGCACGCTGGTGGCTATCCTGCCGCTTGGCTCAAGAATCGAGAATGGAGGATAGAAGATTGACGATTGCGCGATTCTCCATCACCAATCCTCAACTCTAGACAACGATTATGCCGTGGCGCCGTCTCCTCATAACTCTCGCAATCATCGCGCCGATCCTCTGGCTTTTGGCCTTCGGTTTTCAGCGCGACGCGCGTTACATCAACTCACCATTGATCGCCAAAGAGGCGGCGCCTTTTACATTGACCATGTTCGATGGAAGGAAAGTGACGCTTCAAGAATTGCGCGGCAAAGCGGTTTTTCTGAATTTTTGGGCGTCATGGTGTGTGCCCTGCCGCGCCGAAGCTAAGGATCTCGAAGCCGCTTGGCAGCAAATTAAGGACAAAAATATGGTCTTCGTCGGGGTCGCGCTTCAAGATACCGAAAAAGATTCGCGCGCGTTCCTCCAGGAGTTTAACGTGACCTATCCCAACGGGCGCGACGATTCCGGTAAAATCGCAGTCAACTATGGCGTGTGGGGGGTCCCGGAGAGCTTTTTCATCGATCCCCAAGGGCGCATCACTTACAAACATGTCGGTGGCATCGGCGCGCCATTGGTGAAAACCAAGCTGGCGGAAGCGCTCCAGGGCATCGTTACAGCAAAAGAAGGACAGGGCGAGTCTCAATCGGTCCGCTAAAGGCATATGCCGCATCTTCTACTCCATTTGCATCATATCCGATTCGCCCAGAGAGCCTTCCCTCGCCCGTCGCGGGAGAGGGCAAGGGTGAGGGCTCAGCGTAAGCGTCGCTCTGTTATTTCCTTGCGCGCGAGGGCGCTTATTGCGCTCTGCCTGTTTTCCTTGACTGGACCGATCTTTGCCGCCACTACGCCGGACTTGGATGACCGAACCCGCGCCATCGCGGCGGAATTGCGCTGTGTCGTCTGTCAGAACCTTTCGGTCGCCGATTCCCCTTCGGAGATGGCTCAGCAAATGAAGGGAATCATCCGCGAGCAGCTTCAGGCCGGCAAAACGCCTACCGAGATAAAAAGCTATTTCGTGTCGAAGTATGGCGAATGGGTGTTGCTGGCGCCGACGACGAAGGGATTCAGTCTTGCGGTTTGGGTGTTGCCGTTCGTCGCGCTCTTCATAGGACTTGGACTCGGCGTTTGGCTTCTGCGTCGCTGGTCAACAAAAAAAACTCGACTTGAGACTAAAGCACTCGACCCTGCTCTGTTGGCACGCGTGCGCAATGAAGCTGGTACCGATAGGCCGATGGAGCACGATCCCGAAGGTTCCAGCCAGCAATCGCAACTCCGGCAAGAGCGCGCCCGGCTTTACGCCGATTTAAAAGAGCTCGAGTTCGACTTTCAAGCGGGAAAGCTCTCCGCGACAGATTACGGCGAGTTAAGTCAAGAGATAGAGTCCAAGGCAGTATCGGTACTACAGCAGCTGGACGCATCATCTGGGAGCGTTCAATCCAAGACCAAGGCGAAAAAACTTCCAGAAAAACCCCGAGCAGAAAAAGCGGGTGGGAGCAAGGTGGCCGGTCTTCGCGGGTGGCAGCTCGCGGCCGGCGGCGCATTCTTACTGCTTTTTGGTTTGGCTTTGGGAGTCGTCTTGACTAAGTCGCTCCGGTCGCGCGCTTCGGAGGGGGACACCATGACTGGCGACTTCCTTACGGGCACGGGCTCTCTTGGAACAAACAGCGAAGTCGCATCCTCGCTCCAAGAAGGAAAAGCTGCTTTTGCCAAACAGGACTGGGCCAAAGCTATCGACGCTTTCAAAAAAGTTCTCGCCTCGGATCCGAATCAACCCGAAGCCCACGCCTATATGGGCTTTATTCTGGTTCAAGCCGGTCACGCCGACGGAGCGCTGCTGGCCTTCGACAAAGCGTTGGCGGTCGCGCCCAATTTGCCTATGGCGCTCTGGGGTAAAGGCATGACCCTCTATCAAGCGAAACAAGACTATGCCGGCGCGCGCGAGACGTTCGAAAAACTGCTGCGGATGATGCCACCGGGCCAGGAACGAGGTGAGGTTGAAAAGGTGCTCGCGGAAATATCGCAGGGCGGCCGGCCAGGAAAACCTCCGGCGCAAACCGCGTCGGCAGCCGCGAATCCTTCCGAACAGATTTCCGGAAAAATCACCATTGATCCCAAACTCAAAGCCAATGTGGACAACCAGGCCGTACTGTTCATTATCGCTAGACCGGCGGGTGGCGCAGCCGGTCCTCCGCTCGCAGTTAAGAAAATAGAGCGGCCGGTTTTCCCCCTTTCTTATGCTTTGGGTCCCGAAAATGTGATGATGCAAGGAAGACCGTTCACAGGCAAGGTAACCATCTCCGTCCGTCTCGACAAAGACGGCAACCCGACCACACGACAGCCAGGAGATCTCACCGGCGAAACGAAAACCCCCGTCGACGTCGGAGCCAAGAACATCGACATCGTCCTGGATCAACTCGTCAAGTAGGATAGCGTCGGAGCCATCTCCAATCACAGCAATCCGAGGTTGCCGAAGTCGCCGGCTTTGCGGTTTAGTGCAACCCGTTTTATCCTCCCATCGCCGCCGCAGCGGCATTCCCGGACCTTGATTCCTCCCCGATATTAGGGATAAAACCCATTTCGTTAGACGGTAAGGAGACAGCGAGCGTGGTCCCTATCACTAGAGTGACGACCGATAAGGTGCTTAAGCGGTTGGATGCCTCTTCCAAGGTGGCATTCGGGAAAGATCTCCCTTGGCCCTATAACGGCATGGTCGCGGACATCACGAGTGCCATTGAAACCGGCTGCAACTACTTGGCTGCACTCGGCCTTTCCTGCTACACCGAGTTTTGTGGCCGAGAGCTTCTTTTCGGCGGTGATGCGACGAAGAAAGACTGGGAGTGCTTCAACGAGTTCATTCGCTATATGGGAGCGAATGATTTGCTAAATAAGCAGATAACCTTCGAGGGAAACCGCATCTTCTTCAAGGATGCAGTTCGCAACGGCCTCGTTCATCATTATTTTATGAAAGTGGAGCAAGGCGTCGTCGTGATGATCACTGACGACGCCGAGGCGAATCGACTAGGCTTCCTGATCAATGACACCCGTAAGGTCGCTATGGTCGTTGTCCCTTTCTTTGATCTTTTCTGTAGCGGTCTTACGCGGGCGAAAAGTGAAGGGCGCATACCTGACAACCGAGTACCGACTAACCCGTAGGTGGTGCGGACTGGGTAGCATCCTGCTGTCATCGAGGCACCGTACTGGCTCGCCGCACACCACCAGGTTAACTGCAAAGTGAGCATCATGTGATTTCACGCAAATTCGGTGTCTCCCTCCGCCGAAGGCGATTACTACCAGCTGTGATTCGAAGCCAAGGAGTCTGACGCTGAAAAAACCGCATCGCTCCGCAAGCCCCAACCTCATACCCCAGTATGCTGTTTTTGAAACGCGCGATAACAGACGGTGTATATCGAGACACACGACAATGAAGCTCACAAGAAGAATATTTCGCTTCTGCGGATCATGCCCTAGTATTGTTACCTCTCACGACAGGTAAATGGGACGCAAGACTGGTCTTGCGAAACCGGAGTCCTCAGAACTATGATTGGGTACGTGAGAACTGTTCCTGAGAGGACAACGGTGAGAAAAGGCACGGTGCTCGTGTTCGCCTTGGGTTTTTTTTCTGTCCTTACCCTCGAACCAGCATTCATCCAAGGTCAAGAATCAAGCAGAAGCGGTCGCAAGCTGGAGATCGTGACCCTTGGCGTGTCCGCGAAGCAGGTGCTCAATCTTCCAATTTACCTCGCTCAACGATATGGCATCTTTGAAAATGAAGGGATCGATCTCAGGCTCATCACTGCGAAAACCAACACCACGATCGCGGCCCTGGTGGCTGGCGAAATAGATTACATCGCGGCTTTTAACTCCGCTTTGAGCGCCGCCGTTGCTGGCGCGCCATTAGTCGGAATCTACATCGCGACGGATAAATCGCTTTTATACTTAATCAGCCGCCCCGATGTGGTCGACGCCAAAACACTCCGCGGCGGGATTATTGGCCACGGCGGCACCCGCGGAAGTCACTTTCACGCGACGGTGGACATGGTCAAATATTTGGGCTTGGATCCCGAAAAAGATGTGCAACTGATTTCTACCATCGACGTGACACAAGGCATGCTCGCGCTTTTGTCGGGTCAGGTCGCTGCCGCCACGCTTTCTTCTCCCTACGATTCAATGGCCGTCAGAAAGGGTTACAATCGGCTCGTTTCCGGCCCGGAGATCCTCGCGAAGGCCGTCGAAAATGGCCTCGTCACCCGGCGGGCGAAATTGCGCGACAATCCCGACCAGGCCCGCCGCATGCTGCGTTCTTTCGTAAAAGGATTACACTACGCGCTCGATCATCCGCCCGACGCCGTTGCTTTGATCCAGAAGGAATGGAATCTCGACCGCGAAGCGGCGCGCCTGGCTTACGAAGCGGTCGCGCCCACCTATAGTCTCAAAGGAGAAACATCCGACGAGATTGTCGCTGCAGCAATCAAGCGCGCGCAACAAGATGCAAAGATGGCGCAGTCTGGCTTTATGCCCAAAGACTTCGTGGACTGGACTTTAATTCGCGCCGTCCAGCGTCAAGTCAAGCGTTAGCAGGCGTGCTGGCGCGGGAATGACGAACCTCGGATTGCTGATTTACTCTACGCAGTAAGCTGCCGGCAATGATTCCCTAGACATTCAAGTGAGTCATGCTTAGCCTCATAATCCGATTCTCGTTTATTCTATTTCTTTGCGCCAGCACATTCCTCGCCGGCGCCGCGCAGGCACAGACAAAAATTGTGGTTGGTCTTTCGACGATAAATTCGCGAGTCACGCCTCTATGGATCGCCGAAGAGAAAGACTTCTTCGCGAAAAACGGTTTGGAAGTGCTCGTTGTCGCAACACGAGTCTCTCAGCCTGCGATCGCCGCGTTGATAGCCGGCGAGCTGCAATTGGTTTTTGGCGGCGCCAGCTCAGCCCTGGGCGCCTTTTCGGGTGGAGCGGACCTACGGGTAATCGCCATCGCGTCGAACCGGCTGACCTACGATCTCATGGCTCGACCCGGGGTGCGCAAACCAGAGGATCTGCGGGGCAAAAGTTTTGGCGTAGGGGCCATCGGCGGGGCTCTGTGGATGGGCTCGATGTTGGCCCTCGAGTATTTTGGCCTCGATGCGTCCCGCGGTCAAATCTCCATTCGACCTGTCGGCGATCAGACCAACAACATCCAGGCCTTGGAGGCAGGAAGCATCGACGCCACCCTGTTGGACGGTGTTTTCAGTTATCGACTCAAACAAAAGGGATTTCCCGTTCTTGCTGAATTCTACAACGCTGACATCGCCTTTGCGGGTCAGGGCGTCGTGGCCACTCGCGCCTTGCTACAAATGCAACCGTCGGTTGCCGAGAATTTTCTCAGAGGTCTGTTGGCTGAAGACAATGATGTCGGGTCTGAGGATAAGGTCGAAGACTTAGTCGACGACCGCATACTGCGAAAAATTCTTGGAGGATAATATCGGTGTACGGAACAATCGAGAACGCTCGGCCCGAACCCAAACTTAAATTTAGGTCACTCGATTCGGAGTGACTTCATCAAATTCAGCAAGTGCGTCTTATGCAAGCCGAGGACTCGTGCAGCGGCAGCCCGATTGCCCTGAGTGGCCGCCAGAGCCCGCCTAATGACATTCGCTCGGGCAGCGTCTACGGCTGCGCGATAGGACAAACCGTCGGAAGTTCCTTCGTCTTCCGAGTAAGCGATACGCGGCGACAGGTCTTCGAGAGTAATCTCGGGTCCTTGGCCGAGTACGGCTGCCCGCTCAATCGCGTTCGCCAGCTCACGAACGTTGCCCGGCCATGGGTAGGCTACAAGCCTTCTTTCCGCCTCCGCTGTAATCCCGGTAAAGTTCTTCTTCGTTTCCAAGGCAAACCGCCGCAAAAAATATTGAGCGAGAACGGGTATATCTTCTCTGCGTTCTCTTAATGGCGGCAGCAAGATGGGAATCACGTTAAGACGATAATAGAGGTCCTCACGGAATCGTCCTTCTTTGATGGAGCTCGACAGATCACGGTTGGTAGCTGCGATCACCCGGACATCCACGTGAATCGGCTGGGTGCCACCGACCCGCTCGAACTCCCGCTCTTGAAGAAATCTCAAGAGCTTGGTTTGCAGTTCAGCTGAGATATCACCGACTTCATCCAGAAACACACTACCGCCGTGGGCCAGCTCCATCTTGCCCTTTTTGAGCTGATGGGCGCCTGTGAACGATCCCTTTTCATGGCCAAAGAGCTCGCTCTCGAGAAGGTCCTTGGAGAGGCCCACGCAATTGATGGCGATGAAGGGTTCGTGCCGCCTCTCGCTCCAGTTGTGGATGGCCCGGGCAAAAACCTCCTTTCCCGTACCGCTCTCGCCCAAAACCAATACGGTCGATTTGCTCGCCGCTGCCTTTCTAGCGGTTTCCATGGCGAGCTTCATCTTTAGGCTCTCGTCCCCGATCAATCGATAGCGTTGGCCCGCCTCTTCCGTAAAACGTTCCAAACCTCTCTTGAGCCGCTCGCGCTCCAGCGCCTTTTCCACCACAATAGCGATGTGGTCAAGGTCGAAAGGCTTGGTGACAAAATCAGAGGCCCCTTCCTTCATCGCCTGAACGGCCCGTTCGATGGTGCCGTAAGCCGTAATCATAATGACTGTTATGTCGCGCCCTCTTTGTCGCAACTCTTTTAACACTTCGAGTCCGTTTTTGACGGGCATCTCGATATCGAGGAGCACCAGTTCAGGGCCTTCCTTGTCAACCTTGTCCAGACACTCCTGGCCATTGGCGGCCGTGACCACTCGAGAACCGAGGCTATTCAGAGTTTCACCTAGAATTTCCCGGATATCGCCGGCGTCATCCGCGACCAGAATGGTTCCGCTGAGAGGTTTCATTTTTGGGTCTTCAGGCATTTTCGTAGAGCAGGCTCGGAGATTGCACCGCGGAGTCGCCGAGGGCGCAAAGTAAAGAATTTTTGATAAATAAATACTCCGATCTCTGCGGCCTCCGAAGTCTCTGTGGTGAAATCTTCTTTCACAGTAAATGCGGAAGCGCCTCATTTTTAGTCTGCAATTCTCTTCACCCTCGCCCTTCCAGGGAGAGGGCAGGGGTGAGGGTCACTCAGAACCTCCGCAATTCGTTCCAGCACGGCCTCCGTGTTTCCCAGCACATTATGGTTCCAAAAGCGCAGCACACGATAACCCCGTTCTTCCAAGAACCGACTCCGTTTCTGATCCGCCGCGACATCCTCCGCGTGTTGGCCACCGTCCAACTCCACTACTAGCCTTCGCTGCGGACAGCAAAAATCAGCGACGCAGGGGTCAATAGGACGCTGGCGGCGAAACTTGACGCCAGAAAGCTGCCGGTCCCGAAGATGCGCCCAGAGTCTTTGCTCGGCATCGGTTTGGTCGCGACGCAATTGGCGTGCACGCTCTCTCACTATAGGATATTTGGTTCTCATGCGTGTGCTCGCGCTTGGGGAACTCCCTCACCCTCGCCCTCTCCCTCTTAGAGGGCTTAGAGGGCGAGGGAATTGATCCTGAATTCGCAGATCCTCTCGTCGCCGAATTTCATCTTCCGCTTCACCGTGCCTCAGTCTGTCCTCTCGGAGTTCGCGATTATCAGCGAGTCTTCATCCCTCCTCGTCCTTCCAGGGAGAGGGCAAGGGTGAGGGTAAGTGTTGCGAACCTGTTACCGGCAGAGTGAACGAGAACGTGCTGCCGTGACCCGGCTCGCACTCGACCCAGATGTTCCCCCCATGTAACTCCACCAGCGCCTTAGCGATCGCAAGACCGAGGCCGGTGCCTTTGGAATTCTCTCCACTCATATCGGCAACCCGGTAAAACTTGGCAAAAATCTTTTCTCTGTCGTCTGGCGGTACTCCCGGACCAGTATCGGATACAGACACCTGAACGCTTTCTCCGCCATTTCTTGATGCTGATACTGTAACCCTGCCCTCAACAGGCGTGAACTTGATCGCATTGCCGATCAGGTTCATCAGGATTTGATTGATCTTATCCCGATCCGCCCAGACCACAATTGACGGCTCCCGAAGGGTCGTTTCCAGCGCAATGACCTTCTCCGCTGCGACGGGCCGCAAGGCCTCCACTACCTCCTGGACGACACCACCAAGAGAAACGCGACTGGATTTAACCTCAAATCATAAGGCACCACCTCCTCTCAATCTGTGCTTCGGGAGCCCAACGCACAAAGCAATCGACATCACCTCGACGCAACCAACGGCAGCGGCTCCAGC
>Ga0126373_10004208_pt1 | contig 10969 bp, 12 predicted proteins | sample PanSoiMetPlot_11_FD_92545 | JGI IMG/M metagenome (GOLD analysis project Ga0126373, IMG submission 92545) | Tropical forest soil microbial communities from Panama - MetaG Plot_11 | ecosystem: Environmental > Terrestrial > Soil > Tropical forest > Bulk soil | place: Panama | collected 2016-02-17
ATGAAAACCTGGTGGCTGGTGTTGATGAGCCGGTCGAGGAGGGACTCGGCGACGACCGGGTTGGGGAATAGCGGGTACCAGTCCGCTGGTGCCCGGTTGCTGGTCAGGATGAGGGACCGGCCGGCCCGCTCGGTGATCAGCTCGTAGAGGTCGTCGGCTTGGGCTGCGGTGAGCTCGCGTATGCCGAAGTCGTCGAGGATCAGCACCGCGGGGCGGGTGAGCTCGCGCAGCCGCTTGTCCCAGGTCCGGTCGGCGTGCCCGCCGGCCAGGTGAGCCAGCACCCGGCTGGTCTTGAAGAAGCGGGTTTCGGCGCCATGCCGGACAGCCAGGTGGCCGAGGGCCTGGGCGATGTGGGTCTTGCCGACGCCGACCGGGCCGTAAAGGATGACCGACTCGCCGCCGTGCAGCCAGCGCAGCGCGGCGAGGTCGCGTATCTGCGCGGCGGGCAGTTTCGGGGATGCCTGGAAGTCGAAGCCCTCAAGGGTGGCTTGTTCCTCAAACCGGGCCCGGCGGATCCGCTTGGCCAGCGACAACGACGCGCGGCGGGTGATCTCGTCCTCGCACAATACCTGCAGGAAGTCCAGGTGCCCGAGATCACCGGCAGCGGCCTGGGCAAGCCGCGCATCCAGGGTGGCCAGCATCCCGGACAGCTTCAGCTGACGCAGCACGACGGCAAGGCCGGTGCGGTCGGTCACGGTGACGGTCATGATGTCACCTGTCCGGCCGGGCTGACCGAGTCGCTGGTGATGGCAACCGGCAGGTGGATGACGTTAGCGAAGCTCGCGGGCCCGTGGAGGAACGCGCCGGCGCCGCCGTCGCCGGCTGATGCCGTCGGCGTGTCGCTTTCGGTGCCGGCGGCCAGGATGCCCTTGACGGTCCGGTAGGACGGGTCGCCGGCCGCGATCGCCTTGACGCAGGCTGCCTCGAGGCGGGACCGGTCGTGCCGGTCGGCCAGGCCGATGATGCCCTGGGCGGCGCGCAGCCGGTAGAGCGCGTTGTCGGTGAGCAGGCCAGCAATGACCTGCTCGCAGGCCGGGCCGATGTCCGCGGCCTGCCGGCGGCACCACGCCGGGGTCCGCATGTGAAAGGCGATCTTCTCCGGCGGGTAGTCGGCGTAGTCGGTCTGCTTGCCGCGCTGCTTGCGGGGATGGGTCTTGACCAGCTGCCCGCCGATGAAGAACTGCACCATTGTCGGGGTCAGGCGGACGTCTGCGGTCTTGCCTATGTGCTGCCAGGGAACCGAGTACAGAACCCGGTCGACCTGGGCGTGGATGTCGGGGGCCGATCTTCGCCTTAGCCCACGTCGCCAGCGCGAACGGGCTGGCCGGCAAAGACCGCAGCGCGTCTGTCTCCGCCGCGGCGAACACCGCGGCCGGCGCCGCTCCGTCCAGTGGCCGGCACGCCCGCTGCCCGGCGACCTCGGCGCACCAGCGCGCCGCCTCGGCCTGCATCTGCGCCAGCGACGTGAACTGGCGGCCCCGCCAGAAGCTGTCCCGCACATACGGCATGGGCCGCTCTACCCGAGCCTTGTCGCGAGGCTTGAGCGCACGAGCCGGATCGATCAGGCAGCCGTAGTGGGCCGCCAGCTCGCCATAGGACCGGTTGATCTTCGGGTCATACAGGTCCGGCTTGTCGACCCCGGTCTTGAGGTTGTCCGGGACCAGCCTCGCGGGGACCCCGCCGAAGAACTCAAACGCTGCGATGTGGCACTCGGTCCAGGCCGCCTGGTCCATCTTCAGCACCGGGCGGACGAACATGTGCCGCGAGCAGGCAAGCACCATTACGAATGCGTGCACCGTCCGCAGCCGACCGGTGGCCGGGTCCAGCCAGCGGCCCAGCTGCCCGTAATCGATCTGCGCCTGCTCGCCCGCCTCAGCCCGGTGCGGGTTCAGCACCCGCGCACCTGCGACCGGCGGACCTCTTCGGGAACGTTGGCCGCCACATACCGGCGCAGGCTGGCGACGCTGACCGCCAGGCCGCGATCGTCGCGCAGCCGCTGGTGAATCGTCGATACCGTGACCCCGGCCTGCAGCTGCCCGGTGATGTACTCGTGGTGCTCGCCGATCGCCGGCCAGGTCACCTGCCGCAGCCGCGTGTCAGCCAGCTGCGGGAACCACTCGCGCACCAGGCAGGCCCACTCTTCTGCTGTCTTCCCGGGCCCTCCCGGCACGATGCCCGCGGCCACCGCCGGCGCGATGTACTTCCGCAGCGTCTTGCGGTCCACCCCCAGACTGTCGGCCATCTCGTTCTTCGACCGGCCCGCATGCCAGTGCATCAAGATCTCGCTGACGTCGATCACCTCGAACGTCCTCCTCGCCATCAGCCTCCCGCCCTCGTCCCGGACGGGAGGAAGGTTGCCGTTACCCGATGGCCAGGTCCACCACGACACGCACGCCGTCCCCATGGGGAATTACGTGATCGCGGTGGGAAATACGTGAGCGTCACCCGCTCGCAGGCGGGCAATTACGGGAACGCCGACACGTCCGGACGGCGGTGAATTGCAACCAGGACTGCAACCACGCGCATAACGCAGCGCAGTCGCCAGCAAGTGAACAGCTGCCCGTCTCAACGCCCGGACATTCCGGACACCGCAGGCGACCAGCGGGACTGCATTGCCGATCCACCATGAGACCATGGCTGTCCTCCTCGCTAGCTTGGCCGAAGGCCGACGGGGCTACTGCGCCAAGGGGCTGATGGAGCCGTCCGGGTGTCCCTAGCCGGAAAGGATCCGGCGCTGGTCTCTGCTCGGTGGGCAGCGCGAATCAGCCATTCACGGCCTCACACGACCGGTTGACTCGACGCTTCGGAGGCTCGGCCCAGCTCGCACGGAGTGACGGTGGAGGATGCCGCCGACGGCGCGGCAGTCGCCCGCTCTGCACGCGTCCAGGTCAGTGGCGGCCCGGTCCGAGCCGTCCCCATAGAACGGCGTGGACTCATGCTCGTGGGTGATCTGCCAGCCCGCCGCCGTCCGTCGGAGCCCGACGGTGGAACGGAACCACAGATCCACGTGCTCGCGGTCCGTAGCGTTCCGTCAGGTGGGTGAGGCCATAGCAGAAGGACCGCTTCCGGGCGCTGGCCGGATAGCCCAGCGCCGCTGATCGGTGAGCAGCTGCGCCTGGCTGGTGTTAACCAACCGCGGCCTCGGCCGACGTGAGCAGCCGGGTTAGCTCGGTCCGCGACGCAATGCCCAGCTTGCGGTAGGCGCGGGTTAGATGAAACTCGACCGTGCGAGTCGAAAGGAAGAGCGCCCGGCCCACCTCCCGGTTGGTTCTGCCCTCCGCCACCAGCAGAGCGATCTGCAGTTCCTGCGGGGTTAGCTGCTCGCGCGCCGGGTCGCGGCCCGCCATGGACTCTCCGCTAGCTCGCAGTTCGGTCCACGCGCGCTCAGCCCATGGGCGCGCGTCGAGTCGGTCGAAGGTCTCGATCGCGGCCCGCAACTGGACCCTCGCCTCGCGGCGTCGGCGGCTGCGCCGCAGCCTTTCCCCGTAGCACAACTGGCTGCGCGCCTGCTGAAACGGCATCAGGTTCCGGTGCAGGTCAATGGCCTGCTGGAAGTGAGCGTCGAAGTCGTCATCGGCCAGCATTCCGAGCAGCCGGAGTAGCCGACCAGCGGGGAGCGGGTTCTCGTTGCCCGGTACCTGCGCTACGACGGTCGGCATCAACTGGAGGGCCCGGTCTATCCGGCCGGCGCGGGCAAGCGCCTCGATCAGATCCATCAGCGGCGAGCGGTAGGGATGCGCTTCGCCAAGCTCTAGAGCCAGCCGGTAAACCTGCTCGTACCTCTCGACAGCTTCGTCGATCCGCCCAGCAGCCATATCCAGCGACGCGAGGTGGCGGCGGACCAGCAACTGTTTGACCGGCAGCTCAAGCTCTGTTGCCAGCGCGTCTGCCTCTCGTGCGTGCTCCCGGCAGCCTTTCTCCCGGCCTTGTGCAGCCTCGATCTCGGTGATCGTGACGAGCACTGTGCAGGTGAGGAACTGCTGACCGGAGGCATGAGCGAGGTCCAGTGCCTGGGTTCCCTTGGCAAGGGCGAGCTGCCACCTGCCGACCTGTACGTCGTACCACGATGCCTCCGCCAGGGCGCTGGCAAGTAGTCCGAGCGCGCCTTCCTCCTGGGCGAGCTCCACCGCCGCGTCCGCATGCTGGCTGGCGCGGCGCATCTGGCCAATCAGCGCCCACGAGTCCGCGACTTCGAGCTGGCGCTCTGGGCTGGCCGCCAACGCGGGCCAACCAGCGAGCCGCTCCGCCCCGCGGCGCAGCAGCCGCATGGCGACCGCGGGGTCACCGTTGTGCCACGCGAGCAATCCGCCCGACCGATCCACCTGAAACGTAGCGGTTGCGTCGGACTCTGTCGCTATTGCTGCCAGCCCGTCATGTGCTTGCCGAGCAGCATCGTCCAGACCGGCCTCGAAGGCGGCGTCGAACGACTGCGTCAGTAGACCGGCGGCAAGAGTGCGATCACCGGGCCCCGCGAGGCCAGCGGCATCCGCTAAGGTCCGGTGCGCTGCTGCCATCCGGCCGGTGAGCATCTCCGCGCGGCCCCGGATCGCCAGCAGCCGTGCCCGCAGCCCGGCCGGCAGCACGCGATCCTGGCCGAGGCTGCCGAGCCTTGTCGCCCGACGCAGTTCGCCTGCTCGCAGTGCCGCTTCGCCAGCCAATGCGTACCGCTCGATGCGGGCGTTGCCGGGTCCGTACAGCTCGCCGGCTCGCTCCCAGGCATCCGCGGCGAGCAACGGGGCGCCCTTGCGCTCGGCAGCTTCCGCAGCGGCATCCAGCGCTGCCGCCGCCTGCACGTCTGCGCCGCTCGCGGCCGCCGCGAGCTGCCACGCGGCACGCTCATCGTCGATGCCGGCGAGCCCCGCAGCGAGCGCGCGATGGACTCTGCGCTGCTGCGACGGAGCCGAGCTGTGATAGGCGGCCGTACGGAGCAACGGGTGGGTGAACTCAATACCGCTTGCGTCAACTCTGATCAGGCCGGCGTCCTCAGCCGCGTCAAGTGTCGGCGCACCGCCAACCTGCGCCGCTGCCCGCATGACCGCAGCCGTGGGTGCCCGGCCAGCGGCGGCGGCCACCATCACGGTCTGTCGGACATCGGCCGGAAGCAGCGCAAGACGAGCCGCGTACGCGTCCAAGACAACCGTTCCAGCGTTGAGTGGCAGCTCAGTACCCGACAGCCCGCTCCCGGCCAATTGCAGCGGCGTCAGCGTCGCTGCTAGCTGTGTCAGAGCCAGCGGGTTGCCGCCGGTCTCGACATGCAGACGGCTGGCCATCGCTGGCGAGGGAGCAACCCCTGACAGTGCCTTTACAAGCTGCTCCACCTCGGGCTGCTGCAGTCCGGAAAGCTCGCAGGTCGGCAGCCCACTGTGGTCGGTATAGCCGGGGCGGGTCGTGAGCACGCATGCCACCGCGTCGCTGTCAAGCCTGCGCAAAGCGAACAACAGCGCCTCGGCGCTCGGCGCGTCCAGCCAGTGGAGATCGTCGACCAGGAGCAGTATCGGCCGCACTTCCGCGGCCAGGCTGAGCAAACCGTGGGTCCCCGCTGCGATTGCGAGCCGCTCCGGGGCTGGCGAGTCTGCGGCGTCGCTAAGCCCGAGCGCCGACCTTAGTGCCGCTCGCTGCCCTGGTGGCAGGCCCGAAAGCTGTCTCACTATCGGTTGTAGCAGGGAGTACAGCCCGGCAAAGGCGATATCTGTCTCCAGCTCGACTCCACTGGCCCGGAGCAGTTGCATCCCATCTGCGCGAGACCCGGCTGCATTGAGCAGGGCGGTCTTGCCTACTCCCGGATCGCCTAGCAGTACCAGCGCATGGCTGCGCCCTGCGCGAGCGCCGTCCACCAGGTTGTCAAGCAGCCGAAGCTCGGCATCCCGCCCCAACAGCATGCCTAACCGTAAGGCAGCTCCGCAGGGCGGACAAGCATTGCGGTCTTCACGGAAGCGACAGGGCGGAATGCGAGACCAGGCTGCAAGCAGGCGCTACATAGGAGGAAGCAATGCGCAAGTCGATCATCTCGCTCGCTGCTATCGCGGTAATGGCCACTTCGGCAGTCTCCGCACTTCAAGGAGGTGCCTTTGCAATGAAGGCCCAGCCTGCCGTGGCTGACGCAGCCACCGGTCACGTTCTCTCGTTCTCGACGACCATGAAGTCCTTCCAGCCAATCGACGTGCCACCCAACGGACTCTCGGCTGGCGACGGCTACGTCATCCTCGGTCAGACACATCGCGGCGGGAAGGTGATCGGCCGGGCGACCGCAACCTGCACATTTACCCACACCAAGAAGCCGGTAATCGTGGTGTGCACGGTCGATTACGCGCTGAAAAACGGCATCATCACGACGATGGGGTACAGCGACACCGGAGGCAACCCGCTCACTCTGGTTGTCAGCGGAGGGACCGGCGCGTTCGCGAACGTGCGCGGCTTCGGCAGGCTGCAGCCCACGAGTAGCGGCAGCCACGTTACTTTGCATCTGACGGGCTGAGGAGGCCCCTGTTCAAGGCCGCAACGGCCCGCTACACCGGACATCGCCGGGAGCGGGCCGCTGTGGTTCTCCATCCGCGCTCACTGCTGCCCCTGGACCGGACCCGCCCCGGGTGTGCCAGTTAACCCCCAACCACACGCACAAACAGCCGAGATCTCAGCCGGGTGGCCACGGCCGGCTCAGCCTGGGACCCAGCACGCCGTGCGCATGGTTGCAGCCCGCATCACCGTCACCGCGGCGTTGGCGATGGGGCGGTTTGGCGTGCCCAGGTCCTCGCCCACTGATCGAGCGGTGCGATCGCGGTCCCAAGCGCTTGTCCCAGCGGGGTGAGCCGGTAGCGGTTGCCGGCGTCCTGGCTGATGAGTTGCGCTTCGGTCAGCTCGGCTAGTCGTTGGTAGAGCACGCTGGGCGACATCGCGTCGCACCGCTGCCGCAGTTCTCGCGCGCCCCGCGGCCCGTCTGTCAGCTCCCACAGGATCCGAAGTGCCCACCGGCGGCCAAGCAGGTCGAGCGCGGCCATCAGGGGCCGGCCGGTGGCCGAACCGCGCACCGCCTGCCCAGGTCGGGGAACGGCCATCACAAAGCTCCTTGACGTTACGGATTCAGTAACGCTACCGCACAGCCGTAGGCGTTACTGAATCCGTAACGGAGGCAACGTGCCGAGAATTCATCCCCTCGAACCGCCCTACGACGCGGAGGCTGACGAACATCTTCGCGCGATGATGCCGCCCGGCACACCGCCGATCGCGCTGTTCCGGGTATTCGCCAAGAACCTACCGATGACCTGGGCCATGCGCGGCTGGGGCTCCTACGAGCTGAGCAAGGGACTCTCGCTCAGCCTGCGCGAGCGGGAGATCGTGATCGACCGCACGTGCGCGCGGTGCGGCTGCGAGTACGAGTGGGGGGTGCATGTCGCCTACTTCGCGGCCAAGGCGCGGCTGAGCGGGCCGCAGCTCGCCGCCCTTAGCCACGGCAGCCCGGACGATGCGTGCTGGACCGATCAGCGGGACCGGCTGCTGATCGGTGCCGTCGACGCCATGCATGACACCAGCGACGTGCCTGAACCGCTGTGGCGGCAGCTAGCTGCCGAGTTCAGCGAGGCCGAACTGCTTGACCTTCTGATGTTGTGCGGCTGGTACCACGCGATCAGCTTCGCAGCGCGGGTTACCCGCCTGGAGCTGGAGACCTGGGCACCAGCGTTCACCGCGACGGCGACGTGGTAAAGGACGCGACTGTGACTGCTGCCGACCATCCCGGCTCACCGGCGGGGCGACGGCGGCAGCCTCGACACCAAGTCCACCTTCGCTCAGACGCTGACCGAGCTGGTCGCCCAGCCACCGAGCGCAAGGCTCTTAGCGAGGCTGTCGCGCGTGAGGGCGAGCCCGGCCAGACCGGATCCACCGGTGCCGTCATTAAGCCCCATTGCCGGCGGCAGTGATGACTGCCTCGTGGCGAACCGGGAAGTTCACCGAGTTGGCAATGAAGCACTTGGTGTGAGCCTCCTGGTGCAGACTCGCGGCCGAATCGGTCATCTGCGGCGAGGCGACAGTGACCTGCGGCCGCAGCACGACCTCGGTGAACCGGCCGCCACCGTCGTCAGCTTCGGTCATGGTGCCGGCTGCGTGATCGATGTAGCTGGTCACGATCACCCCGGCCGCAGCGCACAGGTGCAGATACCACAGCATGTGGCATTGCGATAGTCACAGCGCGCGGCGTGGTCCGCGGCCGTCGTGTAGAGGTAGCGGTGGCTTGATTCCGCTCAGTTGCGTGCAAGACGTTGAAACGATCTTCTCAGGAGCGGTCCAAAGAGCGCGAGATGCAAAACTTCCAATGCTCGCATCGTTGCTGCCGGAGGTCGCGGTGACCCAACGTGTGACTCAGTTACTGGTGGGCGTAGCTGGACTGACGCTGCTGGGGGTTCGGCGCCGACATGGCACTGACCGAACGTGGTGGCGGTGGCACCGTCACAGTGGGCATCGAAACCCGACCTTCTACGGTCACACCAGTGCGGAAGCTGCCTGGTGGCGGCCCTCGACCGGGGTACGAGGCGGCAGCACCCGCCGGGGTGCGACCGCGGGGGGCAGCAGCCAGCGAAGCTGCTCACCGCTGCCGAGGCGGTCCAGCCCGACGAGCACGTCGCGCAGCGTCTCAGACTGGCTGGCGTGCGCACGTGCCGCGGAACGCTGGACCGCGCGGGCAGCATCTGCCTGGTCCCCGAGCTCGACCTGCCAGCTGCCGTGGGCGCCGTGGATCGTGCGGGCGGCCACTGGCACCCCGGTCGGCTTGGCTGCCAGGCACACAGCCCGGGCGACCCAGGCGTCGTCGGAATCGCCGGTTGCCGGGTCTGGCACCAGCATCAGGTCCGGAGCGTGCTCGGCAATAGCGCGCTGAACTCGCGCGGTGAGATCCGACATCTGGCAGTTGCGGAGTCCGCCGTCGGGGTAGTCAGCAACCGCGACTGACGAGACGCCCAGCAACCAGGAAGCGAGCTGCAGCTCCCAGGGCCGGACGGCCTCTAGCCGGTTACGGGTCGAGTTGACCGGTGAGGCCTCGCCCCTGGTGAGGGACAACAGCGCGAGGCGTGCACCCGCTTGCCCGAACGCATACAGCAGCGCGCCGAGGTCAGTCGACTCAGGGCCGGGTCGAGCGGTTACAGCCAGGACGGTGCTAGCTCGGGGCAGTCCGTTGGAGGCGAGTGCGGGCGTGCCCGGCAGCTGGGCGTTCGTCCGCCCGGCCCTGGCCGGCGCGCGAGCGGGCAGCCAGCCAGTCCGGCCGACGTACTGCGAAGTCGTAGCGAGCGCTGAACCGACGTATGCCATCTGATTACCCCCATGTCGCGACCGTTTGTAGATCTGGTGTTATGAATGTTGCCTTCGGAACAAGCCCTGGACATCGCGGCGAGCCCCCGTTCGCTGGTCCGGTCTCCCGGAGTCCGGCCTACCTGCTAGCAGGAAGAGAGCTGCTCCGCAGGCACCCGGCCGACTGCCTCGCTGCCGCTCGGCAACATTCACCCCTGGATTCCTTCGCGTGGCTGGGGACGGAGGGCCTCGATCCCGCAAGGGGGCGTGGCGTAGCGCTGATCGCCTCGCCTCACGAGATTCCTCCGGGACACGTAACCGGTCTTGACAACCGGGAATGTGTCGACGATCAGGAAACGCAAAAGCAGCCACTGAGCGAAGCCGTCGTAAACGCAGCCACTCGTTACCTTTCAGAGGACCTTGTCTGAGCCTGATCCGCTTTGACGGACATCCATCATCAGGGGCTTGTCCCCGGAAGGATGTCCGATCATGGAGAGCATGGGGAAGAAGCCCCGGCAGCGCCGCTCGTTTACCCCGGAGTTCAAGGCCGAGATCGTCGAGCTGTGCCAGCGCGGGGACCGGTCGGTCGGCCAGGTCGCCAGCGACTTCGACCTGACCGAGACCTCGGTCCGCGAATGGGTGAAGCAGGCCGGCCGGGATGCCGGGACGGTCAGCGACGGCGGCCTGACCACCGAGGAACGTAAGGAACTGGCGCAGCTGCGGCGGGAGAACCGGCGGCTGCGGGAGGACGTGGAGATCCTCAAGCGGGCCACGGCTTTCTTCGCCAAGGAGACCCGGTGAACATTTACCCGTTCATCGAGGCGGAGAAGGCGTGCAGGCGCAACGTCAAGCGGGCGTGCGAACTGCTGAAGGTCTCCCGTGCCGCCTTCTACCAGCACCTGGCCGGGCCGTCGGCGCGCGAGCGGCAGGACGCCGAGCTCGCCGGGCAGATCCGGGCCGTGCACGCCGAGTCGAAAGGCCGTTCGGTTCACCGAGGGTGCACGCGCAACTGGCCCGCCGCGGGCACCGCCATTCCCGTAAGCGGGTCGCCCGGATCATGCGCAACGCCGGCCTGCGCGGCCGGGCAGCCAAGCGGTGGAAGAGGACCACGATCGCCGACCCGGCGGCCGCGGCCCGCGCCGACAAGGTCCGCCGCGACTTCACCACCGACGCCGGCCAGATCAACTCCCGCTGGTGCGGGGACATCACCTACATATCGACGTGGGAAGGGTGGCTGTACCTGGCCACCGTCATCGACATCGCCTCCCGCCGCATCGTCGGCTACGCGATCGCCGATCACCTGCGCACCGAACTGGTCGCGGGCGCGCTCGCTAATGCCGTGGCCGCCCGCGACCCCCAGCCGGGAGTGATCTTCCACTCCGACCGGGGCTGCCAGTACACATCGGGCGAGTTCGCGGCCCTCGCGGCGGACTGCCAGGTCGAGCTGTCCCACGGCCGCACCGGCCAGTGCTGGGACAACGCTCTCGCCGAGAGCTTCTTCGGTTCCATCAAGGGCGAGCTGCTCGACGACCACGCCTGGCCCACCCGAGCCGGCGCCCGCCGCGCCGTCACCGAGTACATCGGCTGGTACAACGGCACCCGGCTGCACAGCAGCCTCGGCTACCAGACACCCGCCGAGTTCGAAGCCAGCCACCACAACCAGATCAGCAATGTAGCCTGACCAAGCCATCAGCCC
>Ga0126373_10004209_pt1 | contig 10966 bp, 10 predicted proteins | sample PanSoiMetPlot_11_FD_92545 | JGI IMG/M metagenome (GOLD analysis project Ga0126373, IMG submission 92545) | Tropical forest soil microbial communities from Panama - MetaG Plot_11 | ecosystem: Environmental > Terrestrial > Soil > Tropical forest > Bulk soil | place: Panama | collected 2016-02-17
GAGGAGACGAGTTGGGCGAACGTGGTCTCGTGGCCTTGACCGTGGCTGTGCGATCCGGTCAGGACCTCGACCGATCCCGTCGGGTTCACGCGGATCTCAGCGGATTCCCATCCGCCGACGCCACCGCCGAGCGAACCGACGGCCTGGCTGGGCGCGATGCCGCAGGCCTCGATATAAGTTGAAAATCCGATGCCGCGGAGCTTGCCGCGACGGGCCGACTCCTTCTTGCGCTTGCCGAAACCCTTATAGTCGGCAAGTTCCATGGCCTTCTTGAGGGAGGCGTCGTAATCGCCCACGTCGTAACTGAACACTACCGCGGTCTGATAGGGGAACACTTTGATGAAATTCAGCCGTCGTAATTCGGCCGGATCGATGCCCAGTTCGCGGGCGCCCGCCTCGACGAGACGCTCGACCACGAAGGTTGCCTCTGGCCGCCCTGCGCCGCGGTAGGCGTCAACCGGAACCGTATTGGTATAGACCGCGTCGACCTCACAATAGATGGTCGGGATCGCATACTGGCCTGACAGCAAGGTCGCGTAGAGATACGTGGGAACGGCGGAGGAGAACAAAGACATATATCCGCCGAGGTTGGCGATCGTCTTAACGCGCAGCCCGATGATCTTGTGATCCGCATCGAATGCCATCTCGGCATGCGTTACGTGATCGCGGCCATGAGCATCGCTGACAAAGGCCTCGGAGCGATCGCCAACCCATTTGACCGGCCGTCCAAGTCGTCTTGCGGCCCACAGGGCGGTGATTTCTTCGGGGTAGATGTAGATCTTCGAGCCAAATCCGCCCCCCACATCCGGGGCGATCACGCGCAGTTTGTGTTCCGGCGCAATCCCGATGAAAGCGGTGAGCACCAAGCGCGCGACATGCGGATTTTGCGAGGTCGTCCACAGCGTCAAGGTGTCGGTTCCGCTGTCATATTCCGCGACGGCGGCCCGCGGCTCGAGTGAATTTGGCACCAGACGGTTGTTGGTGAAGTCGAGTTTGGTAACGTGCTTTGCGGACGCAAACGCCGTGTCGATCGCGTTTACATCTCCCAGATGCCATTGGTAGATGGTGTTACGCGGAGCAATCTCGTGAATCTGCGGAGCGCCCGGATCTTGCGCCTTGGCGGGGTCGACAACGGCGGGCAGCACCTCGTAGTCGACGAGGATCTTTTCGGCCGCGTCACGGGCCTCCATCGTGGATTCGGCGATCACCACGGCCAGCGGTTCGCCGACGTAACAAACCTTGCCGACTGCCAGCGGCGGACACGGTGCCATTTTCATCGGCGACCCATCTTTGGAGTGGATCATCCACCCACACACCAGGTTGCCGATTTTTTCCGCCGCCAGATCCGCGCCCGTGGCCACCGCGAGCACTCCCGGAAGCGCGGCTGCCGCGGCTGTGTCGATGCGCGTAATCCGGGCGTGAGCATGGGGCGAGCGTACAAAATACGCGTAGCTTTGTCCGGAACGGCTGATATCAGCAGTGTATCGGCCCTTCCCAGTGATAAATCGCTGATCTTCTTTGCGGCGGACCGCGGCGCCGATTGGCGTCACGCTCATGACGTTGGCTCCCGATAAGGCTGCTCTACTCGGCAGCCTTCTGTGTCGTACCGCCGGCCCCCATCGCCCGGGCGCCGGCAGCGATTGCTTTGACGATATTGTGATAGCCCGTGCAGCGACAGAGATTGCCGTCGAGCTCCTCGCGGATGGTGCGCTCGTCAAGGTCATGGCCCTTGCGATGCACCAGATCGACGGCCGCCATGATCATTCCAGGAGTACAGAATCCGCATTGCAGCCCGTGATTCTCACGGAATGCTTCCTGCATCGGGTGGAGCCGTTCGCCGGTCGCCAGGCCCTCGATCGTCAACACGTTGGCGCCTTCGGCTTGGAAGGCGAAGAACGTGCAGGACTTGATCGCGCGCCCATCGACGTGGACGACGCACGCCCCGCACTGTGACGTATCGCAACCGACATGGGTCCCGGTGAGACGCAGAGACTCACGGAGGTATTGCACCAACAAAGTGCGCGAATTCACGTCCGCGGTGACCGGCTTACCGTTCACCGTCATCGAGACGGCTACCATTAGAGTCTCCTCCTCAAATCAGGACCCGAAGGCCCTTCCTGTGGCGCGGGCGCCGTAGCTAGTTCCCCACTCAAGCGTGGCGTTATCGCCGGAATCTTGTGATTGAACGGACCAAGTCTGACCGGGAGGCGGGATCCGGTCAAGGGACTTGGACACCGCCCCTGGACTACCGCTGGGTGATCCCGCACACGCTATCCGACGGCGGCTGCGAACTTTTCGAAGAATTGATCCGCAAGCTTCTTGGCGACCCCATTGACCAGCCGCTGCCCGAGCTGGGCGAGCTTGCCGCCGATTTGAGCCTCGACATGATAGACCAGGAGGGTGCCGCCATCCTTGTCCTCAAGCGCGACGTTGGCGCCGCCCTTGGCGAACCCCGCAACCCCGCCGTCTCCCTCTCCCGAGATGCGGTAGCGATTGGGCGGATCGAGATCGGTGAGCTTGACCTTACCCTTGAACCGCGCCTTGACGGGCCCGATTTTGGTCACCGCAACTGCTTGAAATTCAACGTCTGACAGTTTTTCCAAGGATTCACAGCCCGGAATACAGACCTTTAGCACCTCAGCATCGTTGAGCTTGGCCCAGACCGCTTCGCGACCCGCGGGCAACTGCACTTGACCGTCCATTACCATTGCCATGGCCACACCCTCCGCGCCGGACTAAATGGCGGTTCGCGCTTTCTCGCCTAAGTCTTCCTGTCCTGGCTGGGAAGACCCGCCGCCCCGTCCGCCCACCCCAACTGCCACCCGCGATGGTTTGGGCGCACACCGCGATGGTATCGCCCAATGCACCTGTTGGCACTAGAGCACGTTCGGCTCGAACGGGCTCAAATGCAAGACAACCTCGGCAGCAGGCTTGAGCAATTGGGCGCGAGACCGCACCACACCGCGCAAGCCCTCACCGCCTCGCCGGTTCGGGCTCAACCGCCGCTGAACCGTACCCGGTCTTGGCTGACGCGACGCCGGTCCCCCGCGCACCTTCACGGCCGGCGTCCTTCGCCGGCGTGCCGCCAAAGAAGTCCGTGGTGGCACGCCGTTTGGCCCACTCAGAAACCGTTGTGTTGGCGCACCGGGATCGACTGGTTGGGTTCGCAGACCGCGTCGACTGCAAGGCGCACGGATCGCCATCCTCGTCCCGAACAATGAGAGCCTGTCACCAGAACAGGAAATGGTGCAAGATCTCAGGAGCATCATGCGTTGGTTCTCGAGCCGCCTCTATGGGCTGGGGCCTATATGAAGAAGCTCAACGAGGCCGTTGGTCGGGACATGAAGGAGGGCGGCCCGCGACCCCCACAAGCTTAGATCGCCCTGGCTGCGTTTGTTGAGCCGGAAAGCTAATACGTTGGCGCGCGGCACGTTTCGCTGGGAGCGGGCCGCTCGTGGAAGGTCAACTAAACCCATTGTGCGCATGTGCACCTCAACGAGGAGGCAGGGACCCCTGCGATGCCGATGACGACAATTAATGCCGACGGTTGCCCCATCCATGTCGAGGTCGAGGGCCCGGAGCACGCCCCTGTGCTCATGCTTTCGAATTCGCTGGGTACCACGCTTCACATGTGGGACGATCAGGTCAAACCGTTTACCGAACGCTTCCGGCTGGTCCGCTACGACCGCCGCGGCCACGGCGAATCTGGGGTTCCCAGCGGCCCCTACAGCATCGAGCGGCTGGGCCGGGATGCGGTCGCCATTATGGACGGCCTCGGGCTCAAGACCGTGAATTGGTGCGGGCTTTCGATCGGCGGCATGGTGGGGATGTGGCTGGGCACCAACGTCCCGCAGCGGATCGACAAACTGATCCTGTCAAACACCGCCTGCTACATGCCGGCGCGCGATCTTTGGGACGAACGCATCAAGATCGCGCGCGAGCGGGGCATGGCGCCGCTCGTGGAGGCAACGCTAGAGCGCTGGTTTACCAAGGAATTCCGAGAGCGTGAGCCCGAAACCATGGCGCGGATGCGCGCCATGGTGCTGTCGACACCGCCGGAAGGCTACGCCAGCTGTGGTGAGGCGATCCGCGATATGGATCAACGTGAAACCATCGCCCGAATCCCGGTGCCGACGCTGATCATCGCGGGCCGCCACGATCCGGCGACCACCGTCGAATCCGCCGAGTTCATCCGCAATCAGATTGCCGGCGCGTCCGTGGCCGTTCTGGACGCCGCCCACATTTCCAACGTGGAGCGGCCGGATGACTATGCCCGCACGGTGCTGGGGTTTCTGCAACCGAGCTAGGCCCGAGCGCGGCTGAGCGGCCAAGCCGCGACGCCCGGCTGCGCGAAGCTCCCGATTGGAGCGCTGTCTTGCCGACCGCCATGGAAGGGACATCAAGCCGTCGATCAGACGCACGCTTGGGTCACATTCTGGCCGTGACGTGATGGCCAGTATGCCGGCGATCGCCGTCGGGCGATAGGGCGCGCGCCGGGGAGAGCGACATGCGGGAGGGGCTGTGGAGTGCCGCCGTCATGGCGCTCGTGGCGACCATCGCGGGGTTAGCCGACGCGCCAATCGCAGTCGCGCAGCAGTCCCAGTACTGGATTTGGTGTTCGAACAGTGATCATACCCTCCCCGATCTGCAAATCGGCGGCTGTTCGGCCGTCATCCAGTCCGGCAGAGAATCCGGGGAGACGCTGGCCATCGTCTTCAGAAATCGGGGCATCGCCTACAAGGCCCGCGGTGATTTTGACCGCGCGATCGGAGACTACAGTGAGGCCATCGTGCTTAATCCGCAGTTTGCCGACGCCTTCCTCAGTCGGGGCATGGCCTACAAGACGAAGGGGGATCTCGGCCATGCCATTGAGGACTATGGCCGCGCAATTCAACTCAATCCGCAATATGCTGATGCGTACGACGCGCGCTGCTATGCACGCGGGATGCTCGACCAACTGCGCGCTGCCCTGGCCGACTGCACGGAATCACTGCGTTTGTCGCCCAACACTTATTACACGCTCGACAGTCGCGGGTTAGTCTACCTAAAGATGGGGCAATTCGATGCCGCCATCCGCGACTATGATGCGGCGCTCCGGCTCAATCCAAACATTGCGGAGTCGCTCTACGGGCGAGGGATCGCGAAGTTCAAGAAAGGCGATCGGGCCGCCGGCGCCAGCGACATCGAGGCGGCGCGAGCCATCAATCCGCAGATTGCCGGGCTGATGGCGACATACGGGATCAAGGCATCCCCCTGAGCGTCTACGTCGCGCCCCGAGCAACCGATCGCGCCCTATCGTCGCTCTTCGCGGAACGCCTGCGGGGACATCCCGGTATTTTTCCGGAAGAAACGCGTGAAATGCGACGGATCGGTAAAGGCCAGGTCGTAGGCGATCTCGTGAATTGGTTGATCGGAGAAGACGAGTTGACGCTTGGCTTGCGTCACCACTCGTTGACGGATCAAATGACCGGCGGTGACCCCGATGGCGCGTTTGACGTGATCGTTGAGCCGATCGGGCGTCATCGCCAGTTGCTGGGCATAGAAACTGAGCTGACGCTGGCATCGAAAGTTCGCTTCAATGAGGCGACGCAGCGCCTCGACGGTGTTGTCGGCAACCGTCAGCGTCACCAAACCGGAGCGCGACTGGCTGGCGGCGAGCCGGGCAACCTCAATGGCAATCAAGGCAAGCAGGGCGCGCAGAGCAAGACGATAGCCGTCGCGCGCCAGGAATCGTTCGTCATCAAGATCTCGGCACAACGCCAGCAGTCGCGCGCCCTCTTCGGCGCGATGGAGCGCGACGATCGGATCGGCCGCCAATGCCTTGAGCCGGCTGAGAGCCGCCCCGGAGCCTTCGCCCAATGTCTGAGCGACATCCTCGCTAAAGCTGATAACCCATCCGGTAGTCACCTGCGCCAGGAAGCGAAATCCGTGGGCCACGGTCGGGGCTACCAGAATGGCCGCCGGCGCGGTGAAAGGACGAATCGTCGCCTCATGCACCATCTCGCCGCCCCCGCGCTCGATCGCAAGGATTTGGAAAAGATTGCGATGGCAGTGCGCCTTAATCGTCCAGTCGTGCAGAGAGGAGCGCGACGCAATGGTCTCGATGTGGATGAAATCGAAAGCCTGGTCGTCCGGCGGATCGCCGTAAAGATGAAAGAGCGGGAGGGTCGGAGCCGGACACATCGGCGCAGCATAGGCGAACGCGGCGGCGATGAACATGCGGGCAGACCGCCCCCCTCAAACGGTCCGCGGGCGCTGCCGCAAGCCTGGCCTGCCCCTGCGCGAGCGGATGCCGTCTCGCCCCCCACGGACGCTGAGACCTTGCCGAGCCGTCCTTGGTTGCCCATCAGAGGCCTGGCTGTTATGGATCGAGATGCTTGCAGTCGAAGGCACATTGGCCGCCGACACGAACTCGCCCGGCAGCGGGCGATTGTGGCCCTCACCTGGCTCCCCAGGGACAGCGCTTTAGGTATGGAATATTTCCTCCAGCAGCTGATCAACGGCCTGACGCTCGGCTCGATCTACGGGCTGATCGCCATTGGCTACACGATGGTCTACGGCATTATTGGTATGATCAATTTCGCTCATGGCGACATATTCATGGTCGGCAGCTTCCTTGCCCTGATCACCTTCTTGCTCGCCGTTGCCGCCGGCGTCACGGCGGTCCCGCTCGCCCTGTTGCTGGTGATTGTGATCGCGATGACGCTGACAGCGCTCTACGGATGGACCGTCGAGCGGATCGCCTATCGGCCCTTGCGCCATTCGTTCCGGCTCGCGCCTTTGATCTCCGCGATCGGCATGTCGATCGTCCTGCAGAACTACGTTCAGATCGCCCAGGGGGCACGGGTTAAGCCGCTGCCGCCGCTTATCCGCGGTGGGTACACCTTGCTCGAAAGCCATGGGTTTGCGGTTCAACTGTCCAGCGTGCAGATCATCATCGTCGTCACCACGCTCGCCGTCATGGTGATTTTCGCCTGGCTTGTTGGGAAGACCCGGCTTGGCCGCGACATGCGGGCGTGCGAACAGGATCTCAAGATGGCCGCGCTGCTTGGGGTCGATACCGATCAGACGATTTCGCTGACCTTCGTGATCGGGGCGGCGCTCGCCGCGGTCGCCGGCATTATGTACTTGATTTACTACGGCGTGGTCGACTTCTTCATCGGCTTTGTGGCCGGCGTCAAAGCTTTCACGGCGGCGGTCCTCGGCGGCATCGGTTCGCTGCCGGGCGCCATGTTGGGCGGTCTACTCATCGGACTGATCGAGACCTTCTGGTCCGCCTATTTTTCGGTGGAATACAAGGACGTGGCGGCGTTCTCTGTGCTCATTATCGTCCTCATCTTCCTGCCGACCGGGATCCTGGGTCGACCCGAGGTCGAGAAGGTCTAATCCGCCGGAAGCCGCGTGTGTTAAACCAGGCCGACGTCAAACCCGACCGATTGTTCAAGGTCGCCGTCGCGCTCAAGACGGCGAGCGTGGTCGCGCTGGTCGTGCTGGGGCTGTTTTCGTTGTTGATCGGCGTGCGCACCGATCAAGGCCCGACCGGAGCCCTCGTGTTGAGCGCTCGACCGGGCGCGCTGGGGCTGCTCACGGCGATTGCCTTCATGGGCGGCCTGTTGTGGGCATTCATCCCGGATCGGAGCCGGACGACGCTTGCCGCCCTGGTGCCCGAATCTCTGAGGGTGGCGCTCAGCCGCGTCCGCCCCTGGATCGGCGTGGCGCTGTTGGTGTTCACGCTGATGCTTCCCGTGATATTTTATCACAACCGCTATATTCTGGATTTGGGCATCGAGATCCTAACCTACGTGATGCTCGGCTGGGGGCTGAACATCGTCGTCGGCCTCGCTGGCCTGCTCGATCTTGGCTACGTGGCCTTCTATGCGGTGGGCGCCTATTCCTATGCGCTGATCGCCCGAACGTTCGGCCTGTCGTTCTTCGTCTGCCTGCCGGTTGCCGGGATGCTAGCGGCCATGTGGGGCATCCTGTTGGGCTTTCCGGTGCTGCGGCTGCGCGGCGATTATCTGGCAATCGTGACCTTGGCATTTGGAGAGATTATTCGGCTTGTGCTTATTAACTGGCAAAGCCTCACCGGCGGCCCTAACGGCATCGCCGGAATTGCCCGTCCCTCCTTCTTCGGTGTCCCCTTCTCACCCGGCCCACATGGGTTTGCGGCATCGTTCGGCCTTGAATATTCCCCGACGCACCGCGTGGTCTTTCTGTTCTACCTGATTCTTGCTTTGGCGCTGGTCACCAACTGGGTGACCATTCGGCTGCGGCGACTGCCGATCGGTCGGGCCTGGGAGGCGCTGCGCGAGGATGAAGTGGCCTGTCGGTCGCTCGGCATCAACACCACCATGGTCAAACTGACGGCCTTCGCGATGGGTGCGATGTTCGGAGGCTTCGCGGGTTCGTTTTTCGCGACCCGCCAGGGCTTCATTAGCCCGGAATCCTTCACGTTTTCGGAATCCGCCCTAGTGCTCGCCATTGTGGTGCTTGGCGGTATGGGCTCACAACTCGGCGTCGCGCTCGCTGCGCTCGTGATGCTTGGCGGCTTCGAATTGTTTCGCGAGTTCGAGCAGTACCGGATGCTGGTGTTCGGGCTGGTGATCGTCGCGATCATGGTCCTGCGACCGCGGGGCCTGGTGGGCACCCGGGCACCGTCCCTGGTCCTGCCCTCCTCGGATAGCGATTGGCGCGCCAAGGAGGGCAAGGGATGACCCGAGCGGTCGACGACCCGATCCTGAGCGTCGAGCACCTCTCGATGCGGTTTGGCGGGATTGTAGCGGTCGGCGACCTAAGCTTCGTCGCCCAGCGGGGCCACATCACTGCGCTCATCGGTCCGAATGGCGCCGGCAAGACCACGGTGTTCAACTGTATTACCGGCTTCTACCGGCCAACCGTCGGCCTGATTCGCCTGCGTCACGCCGACGGCACGACATTCCTGCTCGAGCGTCTTCTCGACTTTCGGATCTCCAGGCACGCCAAGGTCGCGCGGACCTTCCAAAATATCCGACTGTTCGCCGCCATGACCGTCTTGGAAAATTTGATGGTGGCGCAGCACGCCCCGCTGATGCTGGCTTCGGGCTTCACCGTCTTGGGACTCTTGGGCCTGCCGGGCTATCGGCGTGCGGAACGAACCGCGATCGACAAGGCGCGCTATTGGATCGATCGCATCGGGCTCGCGCGTCGGGCCAATGATCGAGCCGGCGATCTACCCTATGGCCAGCAGCGACGGCTCGAGATCGCTCGTGCCATGTGCACCGATCCGGTCCTGCTGTGCCTCGATGAACCCGCGGCCGGCCTCAACGCGCGCGAAACTGCGGAGCTCAACGCGCTACTGAGGGGCATGCGCGGCGAGCATGGCACCACCATTGTGCTGATCGAGCACGACATGTCAGTTGTCATGGAGATCTCAGACCATGTCGTCGTGCTCGATCACGGCGTCAAGATTGCCGACGGCTCTCCTGCCGACGTGCGCACTGATCCGAAAGTGATCGCGGCCTATTTGGGCGTCGAGGATGAAGAGGTCCAAGAGGCCGAAGCGGAGGTTGGGCTATGAGCGAGGCCTCGGCGCCCGACAGCCAGCCGCTGCTCAGACTTCGCGGGGTCAAGACCTATTATGGCAACATCATCGCGCTCAAGGGAGTCGATCTCGATATCGCTGAGGGCGAGATCGTCGCGCTGATTGGCGCGAATGGCGCCGGCAAGTCGACATTGATGATGACGATCTGTGGTGATCCCCGGGCGCGCGAGGGGCGTATCCTATTTGCCGACCGCGACATTACTGACTTGCCGACGCATGAGATTGCCGCGTTGCGCATCGCCCAATCGCCCGAGGGCCGTCGCATCTTTCCACGCATGACGGTTTTGGAGAACCTGCAGATGGGCGCGACCGTCGCCGGGCTGGCGCACTTTAGCCAGGACTTGGAGCGAGTGTTTGCGCTGTTTCCCAGGCTCAGACAGCGACTTCCTCAACGCGGTGGCACGCTTTCGGGTGGGGAACAGCAAATGCTTGCGATCGCCCGCGCCCTGATGGCGCGGCCACGGCTGCTGCTGCTCGACGAACCCTCCCTTGGCCTTGCGCCGGTTCTCGTCAAGCAGATCTTCAAGGCCATCCACGAGTTGAATCGGGTCGAGAGGTTGACTGTCTTTCTGGTCGAGCAGAACGCTTTTCACGCCCTCACCCTCGCCCATCGCGGCTATGTCTTGGTCAATGGCCTGATCACCCTGACCGGTACCGGTCGAGACCTCCTGCGCCATCCCAGCGTCCAGGCTGCCTATCTGGAGGGCGGAGCAGGATGAGCGAGTTCCTTCCCGGCCAAAGCCTGTTGGAGATCCTGTTCGATACGGGATTGCTCGGCGGGGGCGCCGCCTGGCTCGCAGGCCGGGCGATTGCTCGCACCTGGCGTCCGATATGGCATGTCGTGGGCTACATGGCGATCCTCGGAGCCGCGGTCCGGTTCGTGCATTTCGCCCTGTTCGACGCCGAGCTGCTGTCGCTTGCCGGTTATGCGACCGACGCCACGTATGTCACTCTGCTGGGATGCCTCTCCTGGCGCGTCACCCGCACCACCCAGATGGTGAATCAGTACCCGTGGCTTTATGAGCGCGTCAGCCTAGTGAGCTGGCGCGACCGCCCGCCCGCACCAGCGGGCCCGCACCTTGAAGGCACTGCATGAATTTTGATGACACCCGGCGTTTTCCGCACAATATGGGCGAACGCGTTCGGCGCTCTTTTCGGGCCTATTGCAGGGAGACAGGCATGCACATGCTGCGGCTCAGCGGCCTCGTGTTGGGGGCCAGTATCGCGACCACGGGTGTGGGGGTTGCGCAAACGACCACGATTGGCGTGGCCGGTCCACTGACCGGTCAATATGCCACGTTCGGACAGCAGCTTAAGAACGGCGCGGAGCTGGCCGCTGCCGATATCAACGCGGCTGGCGGCGTGCTCGGCAAGAAGATTGCACTC
>Ga0126373_10004211_pt1 | contig 10959 bp, 19 predicted proteins | sample PanSoiMetPlot_11_FD_92545 | JGI IMG/M metagenome (GOLD analysis project Ga0126373, IMG submission 92545) | Tropical forest soil microbial communities from Panama - MetaG Plot_11 | ecosystem: Environmental > Terrestrial > Soil > Tropical forest > Bulk soil | place: Panama | collected 2016-02-17
AGTCGACTACAGCCTGGCGACGATGCCGTACGCAGAAGCCTGACCGGCGCCACCGACCGTCCAACCATTGGCCGTCCAGCCATCCCAGCGCCGGTTGCCCGCAAGGCACACCTTCGTACGCAGGGTTCGGAGTCCACGCCCGACACGTCGTCCCCGCGCTCACAGCACGTCCCGTTCCTGGCGGTGCCAGCCGCCCTGGAGCGCGCCGGTGTGGCGCACGCGCGTGGGCGTGCTGAGCAGCAAATCCAGCGTGCGCAGCTTTCCCAACTGAGAAAACTTCCACCAGGCGAGGGCGAGCGCGCACACGCCGTCGTCGTGCATGCCCTCCGGCGCCGCGTAGTGGACGCCGGTTCTGGAGTACGCGTATTCAAACGCCTCCAATTCGACCTGGAGTGGACCCTCGGGAAAACAGACATCACGTTGCTGGATAGCCACCGCGAGGCCTTCCATGAGCAATTGCTTGGAGCGCTGGTTGAACACGTAGCCCTCGATGTTGCGGTGCGCCCCGTTGAGCGCCTGGTCGATCGGACCACCCGGTCCGGTGGAGTCCACCGCGGCCGGTGCGCGACCCACCAGGTGACGGATGCGCTCGAGCGTCACCTCCCAGTACTCCGGATGCGACGATGATTCAGCATCCACGACGATGAGGTCCGGATAGCTGGACTGGTTCCAGCGTTCGGAGGCGCACACGCAGCCGTGATTGCAGAGTGCAATGCCCCAGGTCCAGTCGTTGGCGCGGGCCAGATCCCAGCCCCAGCAGGCCGGCTTGCATTCCGTGTGCATGGCCTCCAGACAGGCGCGGATAGCGGCGATGCCGAACGGATTGCCCTCGTCGTCGGACGGCTCAGCCTCGTACAGCTCGCGGAACACGTTGGCCGGCAGTTGCGCTCGAGCGTCGTCGATCTCGGATTGCGCGAGGACGCCGGCCTGGATGGCGTCGTAGGCCGTGATGCGGGCGTAGTGCATGTCCGGCTCGCCCGATTCTGCGCGCCGCGCGAGGCGATACGCCCAGTTGCGGCGGCCCTTGACGTTGCCGATGATTCTCACGGGGCCGCGGGTGGCCGTGAGCGTGGTCCTGACGGCGTGCCAGGCGTCTTCTTTCACGCGGGTCGCCTCATCGATGACCGCGGCGTGCACGTCCTCGCCGTAGAGTGAGTCGGGGTTGTCGGCGCCCTTGAAGCGCAGCACCGCGCCGTTGGCCAGCGTGATGGACGACTCGGCCTGGTTGGCGACGAACGTGCCGTGGGTCAGGCCGCGCGACAGGCGACGGAAGACGATGCGGGACTGTTCGTAGATGGGCGAGATCCACCAGAACTCGTGGCCGGATTTTCCCAACCAGGCCTGCTCGGCGAGCCACACCATGCAGCCGACGGTCTTACCGGATTTGGTGGAGGCTTCGATGAGCGAGTAGCGCTCAGGGGCATAGATCGCCTGCTGCTGCTTGGGGTACAGCTGCGGACGAACGAAGTCAATCCGGCGCGGGGAGGGTGATGACGTCCTGGTCCTGGTTGGCATGATCGAAGAGCACGGTCACGGTGACGGAATTGTCGGTCTGGGCGATGGTTTCAGAGCGGAATCCGGCCCAGTCCAGCACGTATTTCGTGGCGGCGAACTCGTCTTTGTTGATCTGCCGCTCGAGGGCGGACAGAGCCGGATGGACGAGGTCGCGCATGCGGTCCTCGGCTTTGCGCAGGTTCTGGGGTGCCTTGCCCCCATGCATCCAGCACACACTCTGCCCGCGCATGGGCCAGCGGCCACAAGTGCCACCGTTGCGCGTGTGTTTGCCGCAGCGTTTGGACAGGGTGGGGTCCACTGTGCGCATGGGGTTAGGCGGCATCAGTGGGACCGTTGAGGCAGTCGTGGTTGCGGACGGGCACGAGACGGTCGTGGTCGAGGCAGAAAAACCGTTCGCAGAGTGGGCACCAGGTTTCGACGGCGAGGGTACACCCGGACTGCTGGCAGCGTTCGGGCGGATCGGGCAGGGAGGTGTGCTGGAGGCGCAGGAGCGCGGCGCGTTCGCGGTCGTAGTGGTGTTTTGAGCAATAGGCGCCCCACTTCTGTGCCTGGTCGGGCGTGAGGGCGTGACCGCAGAACAGGCAGTGAGCGCTCATTCGGCCTGTTGCTCCTGAGGAGCCCTGAGCGTCGGGCAGTAGTCCGAATGCTGAGCGCCGTTGGTGGCGTCTCCGAAGGGACAACACCCCCCTTCGCTCGGTGCGGAGGGGGGTAGGGGGGAGGTGTCCGGTACGGTTAGGTTAGGTACGGTTGTGTACGGTTGGTACGGTAGCCCCGTAGACTTCGCGTCGACTACGCCATTTCTACGCGTAGACTGCGCGTCGTATGCGCGTTTGCTGCGCGCACGATTCGCAGCCCGTTTGTCGATCAGGCGGCCGGCATAGTCCATCCAGTCGTGGATCGCGACGTCGTCCTCGTCGACGTCGAGGAACCCCGCCATGATGAGCCCTTGCCAGAATTTCGCAGGATCTCCGGCCCACTCGCACGCGTCGGCCACCACGCCCTGGTCGGCCGTCGAGAGGACCCCTTCCGGCGCGTAGTCCAGTGCCCACCACCACAACTGCATCAAGAGCCCGATCGCCTCGTTCTTGCGCACCTTCAAGAGTTTCGCCAGTCGCACCGTTTTGGGATGCCGCCCTAGCGCCTGATGCGACTCAATCCACGCCATGCCCAGCCACCCGTCGACGGAACAGACGCGAGTGGTAGCGCCACTTGCAGCGCGGCGAACAGAACACCCGCTCACCCACACGCTGAGCGCGCTGCAGACCCTTCGGAAACCGTATGCCGCACTCCACACAGCGCAGCCACTCCACTACTGGATCAGCCCCTCCTCTCTGCGCTGGCGATCGATCTCTTGCAGGTCCAGGTCGCGCTGTCCGGCCGCTTTCTTCGCCGTGTCCACCACGGCTTGCGCCTGTTCGTCCTGATGCTGCGGAGGCTCGTCCTGGGAAAAGATTTCGGTGTAGCGCTGCGCCAATCTGGCCTGCTCTTTCGGATCAGGCTCCTGCTCGAGGTCATCGTCATCCAGATACGCCGACTGGCCAAACGCCAGGCGCGCCGTCCTGGCAAAGGCGCGTTTCACGGCCATCTCTTGCGGGTGCGTCGCCGCCGGCGTCTGACCCTTGCGCTCAGATGCCGTGACTTTGCCGTTGGCCACGAACGTCGCGCCGCTGCGGCAGCGGATGGTGCACTCCACGACCAGGTCATCCCTGGCGTAATCCCACGCGTCTTTTTCGTCCTTGCTGAGCGGCCGCGTCCGAAAGTCCAGATAATCCGCGTTCCGCTTCGCCAGCTCCACCCGCCCGTCGATCGTCACCCACGGTCGCCCACGAAACAGCGTCAGGTGCAATTCGGGATCGAGTCGGTAGCGCTGACAGAGCAGGTACACCTGCTCGAGTTGCTCGTTGGTGGCGTCCTGCAAGCCGAAGCCTTTCGAGTGCGCCACCTGCAGCCGCCGCCGCAATTGCTGGTCCGTCAGCGCTGGCGGGTCTTTGTCGATCCGCGCCAGCGCCGTAGCGGAGCTTGAAACACCGTTGGTCGTCATACCAGACCTAACCTCCTCGAACAGACCGGCCACGCGCGCCAGCCCTGAATGCTCAACCCGGTCTGGGCCACGGCGATCTGCGCCGCACGACTGGCGAGGTCCGGGCGTGAGGCGTACTGCAGCCCACCGTGCCGCCGCCAGAACACCAGGTCCTCCTGCAGACCGCCGTAGTAGCCGTTGCCCGTGTTGGCCGCCCAGTGGCCACCCGACTCACAATTCGCGAGTCGAGCCCACACGTCAGTTGGATCCATCTGGGCAGTGGGCCCAGGTGGCGCCACGGCGGCTACCTGGGCCTCGCCGGCCGAGGCGGCGTCGGCCGCGTGCAGCCCCGCCGCGGCACCGAAGACGGTGCCGACGACCACGCCGAAGACCACCCCCACCGCGAAACGGGCCATCTAGCGACTGCTCCGCATGGCCATGATGATCACCAGCAGCACCAGGCCGCCGAACAACAGGTACACGTTCCTCTGGTCGTCAGTCATCAGAACGGCAGATCGGGATTCAGATGCAGATCGGGATCGTCGTCGACGTCGGTCGGCACGACCATGGCTGGCGCCAGTGGCCTGGGTGGCTCGAGCGCACGGCGTACGCTGGCCGAAGGCGAGCGCGCGAGCTCCTCGTGCACCAGTCGCCGAGCCGCCTGCAGCGTCGAAGCGACCCCTTCCTCCGACAGGTCATACACCTCGCCGAGCGGCACGTCGAGCGCGACCTCGGCGGCCTCGGTGCCGTAGTTGCCGTCCGAGACCTGCTTGCGGAACACCACCCGCGCGGTGATCGTCTCGTCTGTCACTGCTCTTAAAACCTCCTGGTGAGCGTGCGCTCGATGGCCTGCCAGTCGCGTGGGCGCCAGCAGTAGTACTCCACGCCCGCGCACGCCTCGAGGCCGGCCTTCCACGCCTCCTGCGCCAGCGGCAGCCGCCTCGGCGCCTCGTCACTCTTCAGTTCGATGAACAGGCAGCGGCCGTGGCCGACGGCGACGATGTCGGGAAAGCCGGCCTCCGAGCGGCGCGAGTCGTACGTGTGGTAGATCAGGAGAAAACCGCAGAGGCGCAGCAGATTGACCACCCGCCGCAGCAACTGCGTCTCCGCCTCGTGCGCGAACGGGTAGCTCAGCCCGTGGACGGCTGGATAGGAGCTCATCGCTTGAGCCACTTCAGCCAGCGGCCGAGCCCCAGCGTGAAGCACACGCTGGCCAGACACCAGCCGATGAGCAACCACATCCACTCAGGCATGGGTGTGACTCTTCCAGTACTCACTGCTCTGTTCGAGCTCGCGCTCGATCTCCTCGCCGTGCTGCAGGTCGCGCAGCCGCTGCTCGAGCGCTTCCACGCGCGTGATGACCTCGAGCAGCTGCAGGCCGAGCTGGCTGGTCTCGCGCAGGCCGGCCCAGTACGCCTGGCGCCAGGCCTCGGTCCAGACGGCACGCGGGTCCTCGACCAGCGTGGGGTGCGCTTGCCGCCACGCGAAGTAGCGCCGATCGGGATCGGCCAGTTTGGGCGGCTCGCTCATGCGACCTGGGCCTCCTCGGGCTCGGGTGGCAGCTTGGCCAGCTCCTCCAGGATCTTCAGGTGCAGCAACCAACTCCCCTGGTCGCGCACCGGGCGGTGGTCAGTGCGGGCGAGCCGACGCAGCGGGTCGAGGTCCTCGTCGCTCACCTCAAGTAACAGCCGGTGCATGCCGACCATGCTGCACTGCCGTCAACTGCTGCAGACGGACAGTCCGGGACAGATTGTCAGTTTGTCCCGTTGCGCGAGACGGGCGCGACCTTCGACCACTTCGAGGGTGGCCAGTCGCGGTCGAAATCCAGACCATAGCTCGCCATCTCACGCCGCTGCGTCTTCGGGCTCGGGCCGCCGGCATCGGCGTAGACCGCCTCGTGCTTGACCTCGCCGTCCTGCCCAACCACCTCGCGCACGGCCCGCTCGTAGTCCAGGTAGGAGGTGCGCAAGCCGTCGTACGTCCGATGGGCCTTGTTCTGCGGGCGGTACGCCTTGCGCGGCTCGTGCTGCGTGGGCGCCTGGGGTGCGGCCTTTGACTTGGGCCGACGCAGGGCCTTGCGCTGGAGCTTCAGCCGCTCGCGTTCGAGGCGCAGGCGCTCGAGCTCGAGCAACTTGTCGATCTCCGGGAACATGGGCTGCGATCCATCGTCAGCCATGCCGGCACGCTCCGGCAGGACAAGTTTGGACACATTGGAAATCTGTCCAGATGCCGGCACATCGATGACTCGCCACGCGAGAATGCCCCCCATACCAGCGCATTACTATAGAACACAGGTTCTACGTGGCAGGGGCTCGCGTTCAACCCGGATCACCGAGAGTGTGGCGCAGCTGCCCTGAACTGCCGCCCGACCAGTCCCTAAAGAAATAGGTAAACGCTTCTGTGTATCAACGTTAGCGCGACTGTGCGGCAACGTAAAGATATGGCACGCACGTGATGCGCGCGCTACAATCCCGCAACTCACTGTATGCCCGTTTACCACCTGAGCGAGTCTGTTCAGCCCGCGTCGCGTGCCCGATCATCCGGCGACGTGCGTGTGCCTCGCCTGCGCAATGTGCGCCATCGCATGGCCCTCTCGCAGGAGGAGCTGGCCGACAAGTCCGGCGTGGCGCGCAGCACCATCATCAAGCTCGAAGCGGGTCACGACGCCTGGCCGTCGACCGTGAGAAAACTGGCCGCGGCGCTGGGCGTCAAGCCGGCCGATCTGCAGTAGCTCTGGACAAAAAGACAGATTTCGGATTTGTCCCGGTCTGTCCGCCGGGCAGTGACGGTGACGCCGCAGACTGAGCGGTGTGGACGAGCCCGACATCCCGCCGCGCGTCATGCACGAAGTCGAGCGCATCCTGGACGGTGTCGCCCGGCGGCTATTCCTGGAACGTCTCGAGCGTGATGCGCTCCTCAGGCGCGGCGCGGCCGGGCACAATGGTGATGCGCTTGATGAACACGCGCAGGATGGCCCGCCGCTCGGCGAGGTTCATGACCTCCCAGTCCGCGAGCGACGCAAGCGCCGGCGTACCGAACGCAGCGCGTAACTCCTCGAGGCGCGCGTGCGCGGCCTCGTAGTCGGCCCGCATTCCGAGCAATTTCGCCTGCACCGCTGAGACGTCGCCCAACCCGTCGAAGGCATCCACCGCGGCGTTCAGACGCCTCTCCTTGTCAGCAACTTCGGCTTCTGCCTCGACCAGCCGCTCATCGCTTGACCAGCGGCCCCGCGCGTCCGCCAGGCGGCACCTGACCGTGTTGACCACGTACGTGTCGAGGATGGTCGCGGCGATGTACGGACGACGCGGGCACTCCGGGCTCACAACGGCTGCGCACCGGTAGTCGTAGTAACGCTTCCGGGGCGCATCTGGACGGTTGCGCAGGTTCTCACCGCCGGTCACCATCTTTGCGCCGCAGCTGCCACAGAACAGCAGTCCCTGACGCGCGAGGAGGTTCGGCGAGTCCGATCGCGGCCCGCGCGGGTCGCCGCGCATGTGGGCCACGCTGCGAAACTGGCGAGCGTCAATGATGGCTTCGTGTGAGCGCGGGTTGCTGAACTTTCCATAGTGCAGCTCGCCCAGGTAAAAGCGGTTGTAGAACATCTTCTCAACGGAACGGAACGACCGTGAAAAGCCCCGCTGCCGCAGGAAATTGACGATGCCTTGCAGGGATGTGCCAGCCTCACGCAGGGCGAAGGCCTCCCGCGCGACCTCGGCCGCGACAGGATCGACATGGACCTTGCGATCGTCACCGCGGACGTAGCCGAGGGGCAGGATGGCCCACGGCGGGATGCCGTGAGCGACGGCGTTCGCCTTGGCATCGCGCGTCTTTTCGGACGTGAGCCGAGCGTGATACTCGGCCACCATGCCAAGCATCGTAGCCGTCAGCCAGCGCGAGGCCGTGTCGGTGCGCACCTCGCCCGCGTCGACCGCCAGCACGCGGCCGCCGGCCTCCTCGACGCGCCGCAGCACTTCCTCCTGCACGGTCAGCTTGCGGAACAGACGATCGAAGTAGCAGGCGACGATCACTTCCGCCTGTCCCTGCTCGATCATCTCCACGGCGCGCGCGAGACCAGGTCGCCGATCCAGACTGCGACGGTAGGCCGAGACGTCGAGCTCCTCGAACACTTCGACCATGCGCAGCGACTCGGTGTCCGAGACGCGCTCGATGGCGCGCCGCTGGTCGCGCGGCGAGACGAACCTCTCGCCCTCGCGATCGCCGACTTCTGAGACACGAATGATACCGACGGCACGCTTGAGGAACAGGGGGCGAGGGCGCGCGGCGGCAATTACCATGTCGTCCTCCAGAGCCAGGCGGCTGGTGTACTGCTCGAGAACGTCCGTGGTCGTGTTGGAGAACCACTCGGAGGCCGTCTCGTGATCGTGGACCATGGCTCGCGCCCATTATCTATTTGTTGGGCGGACGTGGAGACGTGCAGACAATAAGTAGATAGCCGACACCGTAAAAAAAGAGGCGTCATTCGACGCCTCTCTCAAGGTGTCGCCGCTCGAAAATAGGGAGCAGCCGGTTGGACAGTCGGCGCCTGGCATGTTCGGTCAGAGGCGCTCTGCCTGCGCCTTCACCGAACACGGCCAGTAACTCCACGAATGCATCACATTGTTCCGCGATGGGATCGGTCGCTTCTGCTGGGGCTGCCTGGGGCTCAGATTCGCAGTACTGCCGAATCCACTTCAGGCGCTGTTCCGCAAGCCGGCGACGTTCATCCAGTTCGGTCTGTGGGATCAGTTGTAACCAGTGCTTGTCGGGCGCAAGGCACTGCTCAATGACTGTCTCGAGGCGGACGATTTCGCTCGCATAACGTCGATAGCGGCGGTTTAGAATGTTCATTGCAGGTCGGTCCTTTCTTACCGGGTGATCTGCTAGCCCCGCACCGCTGGTTGCATACGCGGCGCGGGGTTTTCATTAGCTTCGTAATTGCCGATGGTAATCGCCATGGGTGGCACGCCGAGCGCTTCGGCGAGCAAGCGGATAGTGACCGGGCTCGCGCGACGCGCGTCGCGCTCGAGTCGAATCAACGTCGTTCGCGCGACGCCAGCGAAGTCGGCCAGTTCGGTCTGGGTCAGCGCACGCTCGAGGCGCAGGATACGCAAACGCCGTGCAACAGGATCGGTTGTGTCTCGCATGCGTCCAGTATACGTTGCATGTATGTCGCGCGTACAGTATAGTGTGGGCATGCAAAGAGAGCAGGCCGGTGTCGTGACCGCCGACCTGCTCGAGGCCAACACCTGGAGGTTCAGGCATCGACCATGAACACTGTAGACTGCTTCCCCCGTTGGGCCAACGTGCGCTGATGGTGCAGTTGGCGACCGCCGCGTCCTCGTTTTTCGAGTACCGGCACTATCATCCGCGCGAGTCGGAAGACCCGCAGGCGCTCTGGGGCGCCGCCTGGCGCGCCGGCGCGCGCGCGGCCATGCACGACTCGGCGCGCATCGCCGAGCTCGTGCCCTTGCTGAAAGACCTGCTCTACCTGCTCGAGGACGGCCGCGTCGAGGCCGACGGGCGCGCCATCGATCGCCGGCCTGCCTACGAAGAGGACGAGTGCGAGGTGTCGTGGTGACCGATTACGCATCCACGATAGCTGGTCGGGTCGCGCAGGTTTGCGCCGATGCGATTCACGCGGAGTGGCCGAAGCGCCCGCGCGTCGGATCCATCGCGGCTGCACGTGGAGAGCGGGTATTTGAATTCACCTGGGCAAGCCACCGCTTTCGCGTGACAGTCACCGATTTGACGGCGAAAGCCCAACTCGCTCACCGCAGGGGCTTATCTCAGCCAGACACGAATGGACACTCCCGATGAACGGGCGTGTGCAGACGCAGGACGTCGAGGGCCTGGTCGAGGCGGTGAACGCCAACGGGCTGAAGATCGGCGGCGCCTGGGTCAACGTCTCCCAATTTCATCCGGTCGCATTGCCCGACGTCGGCGCCCACGTGCGTCTCAAGATCGACAGCAAGGGCTATATTCGCGACATCACGCATCCGTCAGCCGCTCCCGCAGTTTTGAGTGACAAGGATGAGCGCATCACCAGGCTCGCGGTGCTCAAGGCTGCGGCCGAGTTCGCGGCATCTCGACCAGACCTCAAGTCCAGCGAGGTGCTCATGATCGCGGACAAGTGGCTCAGGTGGGTGGAGGGCGAATGACATGAACACCCATGACTTGGTAGACATGATGGTGGTTGGTTATGACTACCAAGACTGAGGGCGAAGCGGAGATCATCGACCGACTCGCACGTCTCGAACGAGCGGTGTTACTGCTAGCGAAGCACGTCGGCGCTACTGGCTGGAATAAGCCTTTGCAGGACGTGTTGGATGACATTTGGCGTCTCGGCAGCCCTGACGGAAAGCTTGGTTGAGATAAGTGCAAACCCGGCAGAATGACCTCGACGTGCTGGTCTTGAGCTTGTTTCCTGGCATCGGTCTGCTTGATATGGCCTTCGAGCAGGAGGACTTCACGATCGTGCGCGGGCCTGACGTCCTCTGGGGCGGCGACATCCGGCGCTTTCACCCGCCGGCTGGTGTGTTCGATGGCGTGATCGGTGGGCCACCCTGTCAGGCCTTCAGCCGACTCGCGATCATGACGCGCTTCAACGGGCACGAGCCGAAGTTCGGCAACCTGATTCCTGAGTTCGAGCGTTGCGTCCAGGAGGCCCAGCCGCGCTGGTTCCTGATGGAGAACGTACGTGATGCTCCGCTGCCATTGGTCTCTGGCTACGCTCTCCAGACCCAGCTCGTGAACAACCGCTGGTTCGGTGACGATCTGATGGGCGCCGAGCAGAATCGCAGGCGTAGAGTGTCTTTCGGTACGACTGATGGACGTCCGCTCGTGTGGGACGTAGCGTTGTTCGAGCATAACCATGTCGCTGGAGGTGTCACCTCCAGCGACGGTGGTGGTGTGATGAGGGGTCGCCGACCGTTCCCCGTGACAGGGCGACACGCGTCCCGCGTGTCGTGGGCGCCAGCGGTCACCGCCGGGCACGGCGGTGACACGAGCAAGCAGTACGTCTACTCGCTAGAGGACGCCTGCGAACTGCAAGGCTTGCCGCGGGACTTCACCGAGCACATGCCGTTCCGAAAGGACGCCAAGCTCAAGGCTGTCGCTAATGGTGTGCCGCTGCCGATGGGCCGCGCGATCGCTCGAGCGGTCAAGCGCGCCGTTTACTAGAGATAAGTGCCGTTATGACTGACAAGTACGTGCTTGATGAACACGGCCAGCCGAAGCCCGAGCCGGACATCCTGAAGTGGGGCGAATGGTTTGAGCATGACGAGCGACGCATCGTTCGTCAGCAGCGATGGCAGCGACCTGATGGCAAAGAGGTCTTCGTCTCAACCGTCTTTCTTGGGCTTGACCACGCTTGGGGGCATCGCGAGCCGGTGCTGTGGGAAACGATGACGTTCATCGACGGTGAG
>Ga0126373_10004213_pt1 | contig 10957 bp, 12 predicted proteins | sample PanSoiMetPlot_11_FD_92545 | JGI IMG/M metagenome (GOLD analysis project Ga0126373, IMG submission 92545) | Tropical forest soil microbial communities from Panama - MetaG Plot_11 | ecosystem: Environmental > Terrestrial > Soil > Tropical forest > Bulk soil | place: Panama | collected 2016-02-17
CTGCCGCAGGCTCGGTCACCTGACGATGGCCTGGCCGGCGGGCGGGCTGCCCGCATCGATCGTGCCTTTGTAGGCCACGCCCTTGATCCGCACGACCGGGGCATCGGCTGGGAGCTCAGGCAGTTCGGCAGCATCGCCGACGGCGGAGACGCCCGTGCCGCCGAGTTCAAGGCGCACGCCCGGCGGCAGCAGTATCTGAGTACGCGACTTGTACGAGACGGCGGTAATCGTGGTAACCGCCGCGGTCAGCTCGGCCGCGCGAAGGTCGATCAGGCCGCTGCCCTTGTAGACGACTGAAAAGAACCTCGCTGGGACCGTCCACCGGCCCACGCGCGAGATCGAGCTCTTCAGCGCGACCGCGAACCGCCCAGGCTTCCTGGCGGACCCGCCAGCCACCAGCACGGCGGGAGCGGCCGCCGGCAGATCTGCGGTGAGCTTGCCGAGGTCGGTGGTGGTGCGCGCCGTCAGCGCCGCCTTGATGCGCGAGTCGAACTCGTCGTCGGTCAGCCGGTGCTCGGCGAACGCCTCTTGCAGTTGCCGGGCCGCAGCGTCGCGCTCGGCATTGGAAGCCAGCAACGGCGCGGATTCTGGCGGGCGATTGTCGGGCGATGTCAAGGTGTTCCTCCTGCGCCATGGCCAGCGGTACGCTTCATTCGCGATATATCTTAACTATTCCTATGCAGAGAAGGAAAGGAATCCGCAGAAGCGCCGCGGTCAGCCCGCCGCAGCAGAGACGCGGGCCAGCTCGGTGTACAGTGCCGCGGTTTGTGCGGCCACGGCGGCCCAGCTGAACTCGGCGGTCACGCGCTGCCGGCCGAGCTGACCCATCGCCGCGGCCCGCGCCTGGTCACCGAGCAGCGACGAGAGTGCCTCCGCGAGCAGCTCATGGTCGCCAGGCGGGACGAGCAAACCGGTCTGCGCGTCGAGCACGACCTCAGGGATTCCGCCGACATTCGAGCCGACGACCGCGGTGCCGCACGCCATGGCCTCAAGGTTCACGATTCCGAGCGGCTCGTACAGGGACGGGCAGGCGAAGACCGTAGCGTGGCTGAGGATCTGGATGACCTCGCGCTTGGGCAGCATTCCATGCAGCCAGATCACGCCTGACCTGGTGTCGCGGAGATGCGCCACGAGCCCGGTGACCTCGGCACCCAGTTCTTCGGTATCGGCCTGGCCCGCGCACAGCACGATCTGGGCGTCCTGGTCGAGCAGCTCGGCTGCCCGCAGCAGCACGGGCAGCCCTTTTTGCCTGGTGACCCGGCCGACGTAAGCGACGGTCGGTCGGCCGGCGTCGATCCCGTGCTTGTCAAGCACGTCGGTGCCGTCGTCTGGTGCGTACTCATCGGTGTCGATGCCGTTACGGATCACGTGCACGTGCTCGGCGGGAAGCGACGGGTAGGTAGCAAGCACGTCGTCGCGCATCCCGCCGGATACGGCGATCACGGCCGCGGCGGACTCCGCCGCGACGCGCTCGCACCAGGACGAGAGCGCGTACCCGCCGCCAAGCTGCTCTGACTTCCATGGGCGCAATGGCTCGAGCGAGTGCATCGTCATGACGTGCGGAATGCCGTACAGGGTGGCAGCGAGATGGCCGGCCAGGTTGGTGTACCAGGTGTGCGAGTGCACGACATCGGCCCCGGCCACTGCCGCCGCCATGGACAGGTCGGCCGAGATGGTCCTCAGAGCGGCGTTGGCGTCGTCGAGGTGGTGCCACGGCCGGTGCGCGACCGCGCCGAGCCGGTCGGCGCCCTGGCAGTGCACCGTGAGGGTGACCAGGTCGGCAAGCTCGCGCGCCAGATACTCCACGTGCACGCCAGCGCCGCCATAGACGTCTGGCGGGTATTCCCTGGTCAGCAGGGCGACGCTGACCTTGGCGAACACCGCGGTCACGGTGCGACCTCCTGACCTTTGCCGACGACCGTGACGCCGCCGGGGGAGACTACGAAGCCGCGGGCGCGGTCATGCTCCTTGTCGACGCCGACCGTCACGCCTTCCGGCACGACCACGTTCTTGTCGAGAATGGCGTCCTGGACGACGGCGTTCCTGCCGATCTTCGTGTTGTGCATGACCACAGAGCGCTCGACCCGCGACCACGAGTTGACGCGCACCCCAGGCGACAACACGGACCTGACCACCAGGCCGCCAGAGACGATCACGCCATTGCTGACCACCCTGTTGATCGCCCGCCCGACCCGGTCGCCGCTGTCGTGCACGAACTTCGCGGGCGGCTGCGACGGCACGTAGGTCAAGATCGGCCACTGGTCGTTGTAGAGGTTGAACACCGGGTGCACCGCGCACAGGTCGAGTTGAGCATCGTAGTAGGAATCCAGCGTCCCGACGTCTCGCCAGTAGCCGGTATCGCGCTCCTCCGCGCCAGGTACCCGGTTCTCAAGGAAGTTGTAGGCCTGGGCGCGGCCCTGCTTGACGAGCATCGGCAGGATGTCGCCGCCCATGTCATGCCTGCTGCCGTCGTCCGCCGCGTCCTCGCGCAGCGCCTCGACGAGCGCGTCAGTGCTGAACACGTAGTTGCCCATTGATGCATAGGACTTATCCGGGTCGGTCGCCAGGCCAGGCGGATCGGCTGGTTTCTCGAGGAACGCGGTCACGGACCGGCCGTCGCTCCCGGTCTGAATCACCCCGAAGCTGGACGCGTCCTTCCGGTCAACGGGGATGGCCGCCACTGTGACGCCCGCGCCGCCATCAATGTGCTGGCGGACCATCTGCATCATGTCCATCCGGTACACGTGATCGGCGCCGAAGACGGCGACGATATCGGGCCCGTCGTCGTAGATCAGGTTGAGCGACTGGAAGATGGCATCGGCCGAGCCCGTGTACCAGTGCGGGCCGAGCCGCTGTTGTGCAGGGACCGCTGTCACATAGTTGCCGAGGAGCGTGCTCAGCCGCCAGGTCGTCGTGATGTGCCTGTCAAGGCTGTGGCTCTTGTACTGGGTGAGCACGCAGATCCGCCGCCCGCCCGCGTTGACGATATTGGAGAGCGCGAAGTCGATCAGCCGGTAAAGACCGCCGAACGGGACCGCCGGCTTAGCCCTGTCGTCGGTAAGCGGCGCCAGCCGCTTGCCTGCCCCGCCGGCCAGGACGATCGCGAGTACGTGCGGCTCAGCCATCCGGTGCTCCCGTCGGACGCGGACGTCAGCAAGTACTTAGGGGTATTACCCTCCGCGCGTGCCCTGCCCGGATCACGTTGTCCTTATCCTTATCCGGCTTCAGACGTGACAGGAAGAGTCACCCGTATTTTCGACTGCGGATGCCCGGTCTGCTCCCAGTCGTCCATGAAGGTAGCCACGAGGCCGTGCTTGGCCGCGAGGTCGAGCAGCGTCTGCGTCCGGTAGTAGAAGTCCTCCCTGAGCACGTGATGCTCCGCCCCTTGCGTACCGTCGAAGGTGAAGTCGAAGAAGCCGCCTGGTGCCATGATCCGGCCAACGTGCGCCAGGCACTCGTCGATAACGTCGATGGGGGAGTGCGAGAACACGCTGTGCGCGTGGACGAAGTCGAACGCGCGATCGGGCAAGAAGTGCAGGCGCAGGTCACTGACCAGGGTCAGGTGGGGCAGCTTGTCGCGCAGGCCGCTTGTCGCGACGGTGTCCTGCGCGGCCAGGAGGATGTCGGGGGAGATGTCGACTCCGTAGTAGCTGCCAGGTTCGAGGTAGTCGATGAAAAGCCGGCCTGCCCGCAGGTTTCCGCAGCCAATCTCCAGCATGCGCATATCGGGCTTCAGCCCGTGGCCGACCGCGTAGTCGAACTGCAACTGCCCGACTTGCAGCCAGTAGTCGTGGGAAGGGCTGCCGACCGCGCCCTCCACACTGCGAGAAGCGTCGGAGCGCATGACCGCGCGGTAGTAGCTGACGTGGTCCGCAGATCTCAGCTGCAGCCAAGCGTCACGGCTGCGACGCCGGAGATATCCTGCGATCCGGCCAGGATGGCGCAGCGCATAAGTGATCTTGAAAACAAGCCTGGATCGGTCCTTGGAGTGCACGCACTCAGCGTAGAGCCTGCGCCGCTACGCCACGTCCGAAGGCCCGGTCACGTGCCTCGACGACTGCCTGACTGCCAGCCTGACAGCCAGTACCTTGGCAACGGCGACGCCGGTACCCAGCACCACCGTCCATGCGATGGCCTCGCCGATGGCCACGTTGGGGTCCTCGGCTTTTCCTGGCGGCTCCCGGCCGGTGATCTTCTTCCAGGCAAAGCCAATGACTTTGCGCGCAACGAACGCGGCGGCCATGCCTGCCAGCGCCGTCACCGCCTTGCTGCCCTTGTCAGGCATTGCCGTCCCTTCTGCCGAGAGCTGTCTGCGTCGCTGGCCCCATCGGCTCAGCTGCGTGATCGCCAGCAGAATCATCGCAGGCATCAGGTGCCCGCCTGGTAGCCGGGCTGCCACCAGGGCCGCTCGTGATCGCCGCGGCCAATTCGCCCGGATGCCTGGTGGCGATCAGCCAGTACGGCCGTTCGGGCGGACGGCCGGCCACCTCGACATACACCGCGGCCTGCAAATAGGGCCGCAACAGCAAGTACGCGGCGGGATCGGCGCGCGGACCACGCAGCGCCTTCGCCTGTCCAGCGTCCAGCGGGGTCACGTCAGCGACCGAGGCAAGTGGCATCCGAAGCCCGCCCGCCCGCAGGTCGCTCTCGGTGACTTCGATGATCGCGGCACCCCAGCCAAGCAGTACCAGCGCGCACGCTGCCTCGAGCCCGGCGTAGATAATGACGGCAGCAGCGGGGGTCAGGCCCGCCCACAGCATCGAGCCGAACAGCAGCACGCACCCGGTCACCACGAGCCACCATGACAACGGCACCCAGAGTCGTTCATGGTACGCGCGCATTGTTCCACCGTAGTTGGTTACATGGAGGCCATGAGCACGGACGGCGGGTCAGCGCGGGGATCGGCGCGGTTGCTGGCTGCCCGGCTACGGGGCCTCTGGAATTCTTCCAGGCCGCAGCCCTCCGGCGAGCCCGGCGGTCGTCCTGGCGAAAACGCCATGGGACCCGATGAAGATCAGGCTCCCGGCGACCAGGCCAGGGGCCGTCGGCCAGGCCGGTCGGCCGGCACAGCCGAGCCATCGAGCCCGGTGCCGAACCTGCTCCGCAACGCCGCGGCCTGGTCGTGGCGTTTGTTGCTGGTCGCGGCGGTCGCCTACGTGGCTTTCAAGATTGCTGACGCCCTGCGCCTGGTGGTGATTCCGCTCATAGCGGCGCTGCTACTGTGCGCGCTGCTGCAGCCGCTCAGTGCCGTGCTGCGCCGGGCGGGTCTGCCGCCCCTCGCGGCGACCTGGTGCACCGTCCTGGCGGCGCTCGCGGTCCTGGTCGGCGTGGCGACGCTCATCGCCAACCGGGTTAGGGCGGACTACCCGCGGCTCGCCTCGGAGTTCAGGAGCACCGTCCGCGAGGTGCAGTCCTACCTGCGCGGACCGCCATTCCGGATCAAGGGCATCAGGCTCGACCAACTCTCTGGCAAGCTGCTCGACTACCTGGCGAAGCACAAGTCCCTGGTGGCCGGGACCGTCGTGACCGGGGGCAAGTATTTTCTTGAAGTCCTTACCGGACTGATCCTGACCTTCTTCATCACATTCTTCCTGCTCAAGGACGGGAGGAAGATCTGGACATGGATGGTCAGCGGGCTGCGGCCATGGGCGCGCAGGCGCGCGCTCCTGGCTGGCGACGCGGCGTGGCACGCACTGGTCAGCTACGTCCGCGGCACGACGATCGTCGCCGCGATCCACGCCCTGATCATCGGGCTCGCGCTGTGGCTGATCGGCGTGCCGCTGGTCGTGCCCTTGATCATCTTGGTGTTCCTCGCTGCCTACATCCCGCTGGTCGGGATCCTTGTGGTCGGCGCGCTCGCCATCGTGATCACGCTTGCCACGAAGGGACTGGCCGCCGCGCTCATCCTGCTCGCCGTGTTCCTCGCCGAGAACCAGGTCGAGTCTCACCTGCTGCAGCCACTCGTTGTCGGCCGGGTGGTGCGGCTCCACCCGCTGGCGATCATCACGGTGCTCGCCGTGGGCGGAATCGTGGCGGGCATCCCTGGCGCCATCGTCGCCGTCCCGGTCGCCGCGGTCGTCTCTTATGCGTGGCCATACCTGCGCGGCGATCATGATCAGGATCCGTCCGCGCGGTACGCGCAGGTGACCAGCCAGCACGAGGAGGTCAGATGACGATGGGGGGCGACCGGGTCGAGGTCCTGATCAGGCGGATTGACCCCGCCCTGCCGCTGCCAGCGCGTGCGCACCATGGCGACGCCGGGGTTGACGTCTACGCGGCGCGCGATGTCGAGCTCGCACCTGGCGAGCGCGCTGTCGTCCCCACGGGAATCGCGATCGCGCTGCCTGCGGGGTACGCGGCGTTCGTGCACCCCAGGTCCGGGCTCGCCGCTCGGCATGGGGTAACGCTCGTCAACGCACCGGGAACGATCGACGCGGGGTACCGTGGAGAGATCGCCGTGACGATGATCAACACCGACCGGAGCACAGCGGTTCGCTTCAGGCGTGGGGACAGGATCGCGCAGCTGGTCGTCCAGCGCGTTGAGCGCGCCGTGTTCTGCGAAGTGAGCACGCTTCCCGGATCCGCGAGGGGCGAGGGCGGATTCGGGTCTACGGGAGGGCATTCCGGCGGCGCGCCGTGAAGCGCCGCCGAGGCTAGATATGCGAGGGGATGCAGGGGAGCACGGACGTGTTGCGACGCCGGCGCCGGGACAGCGCGGACCAGCAGAGGACGCACGAGTACAGCAGCGAGGCCGAGCTCAGCCCTAGTTCCGGCGGGCCGTGGGATATCGCCGACGACTACCCAGAGGCCGAGCGGATCGATTGCGGCAGCCTCCTTGTCCCGGTTCGCGAGGGCTTCGAGGTCCAGATCAACGTTGCTGAGGAGCAGGGAGCGTGGGTCGCGATCGTGCAAGGCGAGAACGGCATGCAGCTTCAGGCGTTCGCCGCTCCGCGCGGCGGTGGGCTCTGGGATGACGTCAGGCACGAGATCGCCCTGAACATCACGGAGTCTGGCGGCAGCTCCCGGGAGAGCGAGGGCCCGGCTGGCATCGAGCTGAACGGCCGGGTGCCTGTCGGAGACGAACACGGCGTCCAGGAGGCGCCGCAGCAGGTCAGGTTCCTCGGATTCGACGGTCCGCGCTGGTTCCTGCGAGGCGTGATCAGCGGTCCTGCCGCCACTGAGAGGGCCGCCGGGGATGCGTTCTACGATCTCTTCGCGGGCGTCGTAGTCGTCCGCGGGGACTACCCAGCGCCGCCGCGCGAGCTGCTGGAGATCCGGCTCCCGGAGGAAGCGCGGCAGGCGCTCGAAGCACAGCTCGCGGAGGAAGGCCAGGGCTGGGGCCTAGCGGACCCGTTCACTCGGGGCCCTGAGATTACCGAGACCCGCTAGCCAGCAGCGAGCCGAGTTCATGCTCGACGTCCTCGCTGGTCACAAATAGCAGCTCGTCGCCGGCCTCAAGCGGGTCGTCGCTGTTGGGCACGATAACCCGGCCGTCCCGCAAGATCGCGACCAGAGCGGTGTCGGCCGGCCATTCAATCGCGCCAATTCGCTGGCCCACCAGTGGCGCGTCATCGGGCATCGTCAGCTCGACCAGGCTGGCCGCGCTCTGCCTGAAGGTCATAAGCCTCACGAGGTCGCCGACGCTGACCGCCTCCTCGACGAGTGCGGAGAGCAGCCGTGGCGTGGACACGGCCACATCCACCCCCCACGACTCGTTAAACAGCCACTCGTTGTTGGGATGGTTGATCCTGGCCACGACCCTCGGCACGCCGTACTCGGTCTTGGCCAGCAACGAAACGACGAGATTCACCTTGTCATCACCGGTCGCGGCAATGACCACATTGCAGCGTTCGAGTGACGCGTCGTCCAGCGAGGCGATCTCGCAGGCGTCCGCGAGCAGCCACTCCGCCCGCGGCACGCTGTAGACCTTGATAGCCCTGGGATTCTTGTCGATCAGCAAGACCTCGTGCCCGTTCTCGAGCAACTCCTTGGCGATCGACCTGCCAACGGCGCCAGCTCCCGCGATGGCGACTCTCATCAGTGGCCTCCCCTTCCTGGTGCGGCCGGCTTCGAGAAGACCGACGTGATCTGCTGAAGGTCGGATTCCTTCGCCATCACGTGGAGCACGTCGCCCTGCTGCAGGACGGTATTCGGACCTGGCAGCAGTGCCTCGCCGAGTCGGGAGATGAACACGATCCTGGTTTCAGCCGCCGCCTCAAGCGCGCTTACCTTCTCGCCGAGCCACTCATCGCAGCAGCCCAGTTCGGCCAGCACGAGCGAGCCGGTGGGATCGCGCCATAGCGTCGCAACGCTCTCGGGGAGCAACCTGCGCAACATCTGATCGGCTGTCCACCTGACGGTGGCCACGGTAGGGATGCCAAGCCGCTGGTACACCTCGGCCCGGCGTGGGTCGTAGATCCTGGCGGCGACCCGCTGGACCCCGAACGATTCCCGCGCCACTCGCGCGGCGATCACATTCGAGTTGTCGCCGCTGCTGACAGCCGCGAACGCGTGCGCCTTCTCAATCCCCGCCTCGATCAGCACGTCCCTGTCGAAGCCGATACCTGTGACCTTGCTGCCGCGAAAGCCCGAGCGCAGTTTCCTGAACGCCTCGACGTCCTGGTCGATGACGGCCACGGTGTGGCCCTGATCTTCAAGGATGTGGGCGAGCGTCGAACCGACCCGGCCACACCCCATGATCACGATGTGCATGATCATCCTTCCAGCAGCATTGGTGCCTGAAGAACGTTATGCCCTGCGGGCTCGCGGGGCCAGCGCAGGGTCGACCCCGCTCAAGCAGGAGGCTCCGGCGGACGGCACGATGGTAGGCGTGAGCCCGGAGCCGGCTGGCCTATTCGCGACGGGCCAGCTACTCGACCTGGCGGTCGGGGAGGCCGTGCACGGCGGATGGTGCGTTGCCAGGCCATGTCCCGGTGAGGCTGGCGCGGACAGTCAGGATCCGGAGCCAGCGCAGCCCGTGGTATTCGTCCGGCACGCGCTACCAGGCGAGCGAGTCAGGGCCGTCGTGACCCAGGCGAACGCAAGGTTCGCGCGCGCGGACGCCATCGAGATCACCACGGCGGTGCCGGAACGGGTCCCCGTTCCCTGCCCGTACGCCATGCCTGGCGGCTGTGGCGGGTGCGACTGGCAGCACGCGAGCATGCCAGCCCAGCGGGCGATCAAATCAGCCGTCATCAGCCAGCAGCTCAAGCGGATCGCCGGGATCGACCGGGCGGTCACGGTCGAGCCTGTTCCTGGGGATGCCGACGGGCTTGGCTGGCGGAGCAGGGTCAGGTTCGCGGTGGACGGCGGCGGCCGGGCAGGCCTGTATCGGCATAGGTCGCACGAGATCGTGCCGGTCATCGACTGCCTGATCGCTCATCCGCTCGTCCGCCAGGCTGCCGTAAGTCGTACCGCCTGGCCGGGCGCACGCTGGGTCGAAGTGGTGGCCGCCCCGGGCACGGGAGAGCGAGCGATACTCGTTGACGCGCCTGCTGCCTCGCGGCCCGGCGCTGAGCTCGCATCTGATGGCCTAGGGCAGCGATTCCTGACCCAGCGGGCGGCCGGCCGGGACTGGCGTGTCAGCGCGACAAGCTTCTGGCAGGTCCATCCGGGTGCCGCCGACCTGCTGGCCGAGGCGGTGCTCGCAGCCCTGTGTCCGAAGGCCGGTGAGACAGCGCTCGACATGTTCTGCGGCGTCGGCCTGTTCGCGAGCGTCCTCGCTGAGCGGGTCGGGTCCTCAGGGGCGGTCATCGGCATCGAGCGGGACCCGGCGGCGGTGCGGGATGCCAGGCACAACTTGCGTTCGTTTCCGTGGGCGCGGGTGTATCGCGGCGACGCCGCGGTGGTGCTGGGGCGGATTGGGCTGAGCGGCGCATCGCTCGCAGTGCTCGATCCGCCACGAGCAGGCGCCGACCGCCAGCTCATCGAGACGCTCTGCGGCGAGGCGAATCAGCAAGGGACACCGCTGCGCGGGGTCGCGTACGTCTCCTGCGATCCCGCGACACTGGCCCGCGACATCGCGTACTTCGAGCGGCTCGGCTGGCGGCTCGACGCCTTGCGTGCGTTCGACGCGTTCCCGATGACCCATCACGTCGAGTGCCTCGCGACGATTGTGCCGCCTGTCGGTTGAGCGCGGTTGCCCCTTGTGCGGCAAGATGCCGATATGCAACTGCGGATCTTCACCGAGCCCCAGCAGGGCGCCGATTACCCCACTTTGCTCAGGATTGCCAGGGCGACCGAAGACCTCGGCTTCGACGCGTTCTTCCGCTCCGATCATTACCTTAAGATGGGCTCGGTCAGCGGGCTCCCGGGCCCGACCGATGCCTGGACGACGCTGGCCGCACTCGCGGTCCAGACTGAGCGGATTCGCCTCGGCACGCTGGTCTCGCCCGTGACCTTCAGGTACCCTGGCCCGCTCGCGATCGCCGTTGCGCAGGTCGACCAGATGAGCGGCGGCCGCGTCGAGCTCGGGCTCGGCACCGGCTGGTTCGACACTGAGCACACTGCCTACGGCATCCCTTTCCCCTCGCTCACCGAGCGGTTCTCGATTCTGGAAGAACAGCTCGCCGTGATCACGGGCCTGTGGAAGGCGCCTGATGACAAGCCGTTCTCCTTCGAAGGCACGCACTACACGGTTGCCGACTCGCCTGCACTGCCCAAGCCCGCGCAGCGGCCCGGCCCGCCGGTCATCATCGGCGGGAGCGGGCCGCGACGGACCCCGCGGCTCGCGGCGGCCTACGCGGACGAATACAACGCGGGGTTCGAAGATATGGCCGGAACGCAGGCGGCGTTCGACCGGGTAGGGGCCGCGGTCGAGTCAGCAGGCCGGCCAGCCTCGTCGATGATCTACTCGGCCGCCCAGGTGGTGTGCTGCGCGCGGGACGACGCCGAGCTGGAGCGGCGGGCCGCGGCGATTGGCCGCGAGCCCGGTGAGCTCCGGCGCAACGGCCTGGCC